>Ga0326727_10000112_pt1 | contig 350650 bp, 329 predicted proteins | sample MB2enrmetagenome_FD_207643 | JGI IMG/M metagenome (GOLD analysis project Ga0326727, IMG submission 207643) | Lab enriched peat soil microbial communities from McLean, Ithaca, NY, United States - MB29MY | ecosystem: Environmental > Terrestrial > Soil > Wetlands > Peat | place: USA: New York...
CCGGCAGGGCGTTGCAGGTGACCACCACCTTCATGAGGGGGTCGTCGGCCAGGGAGACCAGGTTGGAGATGACGGTCTCCTGCTGGGACATGAAGTCGTCCGGGTAGGTGATGTGCCGGACCATGCCCCCGTTGGCCACGGAGCCGTACTCCTTGATGAGCTGCTCGGCGCCCCGAAGGTCGTCTTCGGCCTGGGTGACGGTCTCGGTGCACACCCCGATGTGGAACTTGGGGGCCCCGAACACCGACCCGCCCGAAAGCATGAGAGCCAGGGCGGGAAGCAGGCTTGCAGCCTTTGCGAAACGCTTCACGAGACCTCCTATGTTAGGGGTGGACAGGAAACATATGCCAACGAGTGGTGTCCCAAGGAATATACACAACACCGCGGTTCTTGAATACGAAAAAAAATTACCCGAATTTCACAGGGTTGCAAAGCGCAAATTAATAACTTCCCTATTTTAAATTAAATAGCCGCAAAAAGAAAATTATAATAATCATCTTATAAATAACGAAATCCACTGACCTCGAGTCAGCACCCTGCCGGGTGGGTCCCTGAGCGGCCCGGCCGGCCGGCGTATTCCCCATGCCTGCCGGGATGCGGGTGTGTGTCATGATGGCAAAGTCAATCTTGATCTTTCGCCGGGGGCAAGGGTTATGAGGAAGTGGATTCTGGGATCTTTGGTTCTTTTCGCGGCCGGCCTGTGGCCCATGCAAGCCCAGGAGGGCTCGACGCTGGCGCCGGAGGTCGTCAAGGCGATGACGAAGGGCCAACATCTGGGCATGGTCTGGCTGAACCCCAAGTACGACGTGGCCACCGGCTTCACCCTCGGCAAGGTCTCCACCCAGGCGGAGGGCCACTACGCCAACTCCGTCGACTACTTTCCCGTCCCCCTCCTGCGCTACACCCTCCCCGGGTCCACCAACCTCCTGAACGTGACCGTCATTTCCCTGTCGATCTCGGAAGGGTTCTCCTCGGGAAAGACCGGGGCCGAAATGACCGCCGAGGGGGAGATCGTGGACAAGGACGGCCAGGTCATGTTCGCCTTCACCACCCGGGAAGTCGCCCACGACGGTGAAACCCCGCTCCAGTGCTGCGAGACGGACATGGACCGGATCGCCTGGTCCATCTTCCGGGAACTGGGCAAGCCACTCCATGATGCCGTGCTGGCGAGGAACCAGGGCAATACGGGCGCCAACCCCAGCGGCCTGCCCACCCGGCCCAAGAGCGCCGACCAGACCCTCACCGTGGGCGAGCGGCTGATCCAGCTGGACAACTTGCGCAAGAGCGGCCTGCTCACCCAGGAGGAGTACGACGCCAAGCGGGCGGAGATCCTCAAGGGGCTCTAACGGGGCGCCTCGTTCACGGCGAAGGTGAACACGTCCGGGCGGAAGTAGTGCCCGGCCACGTCCAGGTCGTACTTGCCCCGGATGGTGTCGTCCAGGTCGATGTCGGCGGTGAGGATGGCCTCCCGGCCGTACACGGGTCCGGCCAGCACGTCCCCCAGGGGCCCGACGATGACGCTGCCCCCGCGGATCAGCTGGGTCTCGGGGGCGTCGCCCTGGATGCAATCGTACTGTTCCGGGCCGTCGGCGCGGGTGAGGAACTGGCAGGCGCTGAGCACGAAGCAGCGCCCTTCGGCGGCGATGTGGCGCATGCTGGGCTGCCACATTTCCCGGTCGTCCACGGTGGGCGCGCAGTACAGCTGGATGCCCTTGCGGTACATGGCCATGCGGGTGGGGGGCATGTAGTTCTCCCAGCAGATGACCGCCCCCAGGCGGCCCACGGGGGTGTCCAGCACCGGCAGGGTGGAGCCGTCCCCGAAGCCCCAGATGAGCCGCTCGCTGGCGGTGGGCATGAGCTTGCGGTGCTTGCCCAGCAGCCGGCCGTCGGCCCCGAACATCAGGGCGGTGCAGTAGAGGGTGGCGCCGTCCCGCTCGATGACCCCCACCACCAGCTGGCAGCCCATCTCCGCGCCGAACCCGCCGATGCGGGCGGTCTCGGGGCCCGGCACGGGGATGGCCGACTGGTAGTAGCGCAGGAAATCCTCCCGCCCGGCCGGGGACCGGGTCCCCACCCGGGCGCCGAAGTCCAGCCCCTTGGGGTAGCCGCCCACGTACGCCTCCGGGAACACCGCCAGCCGGGCCTCAAGGCGCTGGAGTTCCTCGCAGTGGGCCTGCATGCGGTCCAGGGTCCGGGGGGTGTCGAACAGGGTCGAACCGGCTTGCACGACGGCCACGCGCTGGGTGTTCATAGTGGGCTCCTTAGGATCCATCTTAGCTAAGGGGGCCAGACCTCACGGCCGGGAACGCACCCTATATTAATTGACCAGCGAGCCGCTCAAGCGGAGGACACCTTTTTCATAGGCAGTTCTTGCGTCCGGCCGGGTTCCTGGCCAAACTGGTCGCCGCACCTCCGCACGTTTACAGCTGCCTTTTCAGAGAGGTCCATTCATGCGCCTAGGGTCCGCCTTCCTGGCTGTGGTTTGCTGCGCCATCCCCCTGGGGGCCTGGGGCGCCAGGGGGCACCGGATGGTGGCCCAGGCCGCCCTGTGGGACCTGCCCCCGCCGGTGGGGGCCTGGTTCCAGGGCCAGGAGGACACCCTGCCGGAGCACGCCAACGATCCGGACGTCTGGCGGTCATCGGATCCCCTGGAGGGGCCCCGCCACTACCTGGACTGCGAGCCGTACGGCGGCCCGGCGGAGGTGCCCAGGGATCTGGACGCCGCCCGGGCCATGCTGGGCCAGGAGGCGTTCCAGCAGGACGGCCAGGTGCCCTGGACCATCCAGGACCGGGTGGACACCCTGGCCCGGGCCTTCCAGGGGGGGGACCCGGCCCAGGTGGCCTACCAGGCGGCCATCCTCTGCCATTACGTGGCGGACCTGACCGTGCCCCTGCACACCACTTCCAACTATAACGGTCAGCTGACCGGCCAAAAGGGCGTCCACCACCGCTGGGAGACCGGGCTGGTGCAACGGCTGGGGAACTGGCAGCCGGAGGTGCGTCCCGCCGGCCTGGGCCGGGATGCCTGGTACGCGCCCTGGGCCTGGCTGGGGGATTCCTATGCCCTGGTGGCAAGGGTGCTGGGGGACGACTTGGCCGCCAGCCAAGGCGAGTCCTTCGAGCTCAAGGAACCGGGGCCTGGCTATTGGCAGGCCTTCGAGCGCCTGCAGATGCCCGTCGTCAAAGCCCGCCTGACCCTGGCGGCCCAGCGCACCGCCCAGATGATCCTGCTGGCCTGGAACCGGGCGGGGCGACCGGCCTTGAAGGCGGCGGGAACCCGGTCCGCAGCCGTGCATTCCAGGTTGTCTCGGGTGAACAACCTGTTCGGCTCCTAGGCCTGAGGACGGCTGGCCCCGGCCAGGGCCCGGGCGGTGTGCCCGTCGCCCTGGGCCACCACCCCGGGGGTGCCCAGGGCCACCACCCGGCCGCCTCCGTCGCCCCCTTCGGGCCCAAGGTCGATGATCCAGTCCGCCTGGGCGATCACCTCCAGGTCGTGCTCCACCGCCACCACCAGGTGCCCGGCCGCCGCCAGGCGGCGCAGGGCGGCCAGCAGCCGGTCCACGTCGGCGGAGCCGAGGCCCCGGGAGGGCTCGTCCAGGAGCACCGCGGCCGCGCCGGTCCCGGCCCCCGGGAGGGCCAGCAGGCCCGCAAGGAGGATCCGCTGCCGTTCCCCGGCGGACAGGGCGGCCCGCTCCTGGCCCAGGCGCAGGTAGCCCAGGCCCAGGTCCACCAGGGCCTGGAGGGGCCGGGCGACGGCCGGGGTGCGCTGGAACCGCCCGGCCAGGTCCTGCACCGTGGCCTCCAGGACGTCGGTGATGGTCTGGCCGTCCACGCGGCATTCCAGCACGTCAGGCCGGAACCGCAGCCCGTGGCAGTCTTCGCAGCCCACCGTCACGTCCGGGAGCAGGTCCATGGCCACGGTCACCACGCCCCGCCCCTGGCAGGCCTCGCACCGGCCCCCGGGCTGGGCGGTGCCGAAGTGCCGGGCGGCCAGATGCAGGGCCTTGGCCCGGGGCGTGGCGGCGAAGCGCTTGCGGACCGCCTCGGCCACCCCCGCGAGGGTGGCCACCGTGCCCGCCCCGGCGGCGGCCGGGCCATCCTGGTCCAGGGTGATCACCGACTGGATGGGCCGGTGCAGGTCCAGCCCGGCGCAGCCCACCGGGTCCTGGCCCTGGAGCCGGGCGCGCAGGGAGCCGCCAAGGACGTCCTGGACCAGGGTGGACTTGCCGCTGCCGGAAACCCCCGTGACCGCCACCAGGGCGCCCGCCGGGAAGGTGACGTCCAGTTCGCGCAGGTTGTGCCGGCTGGCCCCTCGCACCGTGACGCCGGGGGTCAGGGGCCGGGAGCCCTGGGCCAGGGTCCGGGGCGCCAGCAGGCGGGCGGTGTGCGAGGCGCCTTGAGCCAGAAGCTGGGCCGGGGTGCCGGCGGCCACCAGGCGGCCCCCCTCCGGACCGGCCCCGGGCCCCAGTTCCAGCACCAGGTCGGCCCGGGCCACGATGCCTGGATCGTGCTCCACCACCACCACGGCATTGCCCGCGTCCGCCAGGTCCCGCAGCAGGCTCCCCAGGCGGGCGGTGTCCCGGGGGTGCAGGCCGCGGGTGGGCTCGTCCAGCACATAGCAGATCCCCGCCAGCCCCTCCCCCAGGGCGGCGGCCAGGCGCGCCCGCTGGGCCTCGCCGCCGGAGAGGCTGGCCATCTCCCGGTCCGGGGCCAGGTAGCCCAGGCCGGCCCGGTCCAGGGCCCGCAGGCGGCGCGCCAGAAGGCCGGTGAGTTCCGCCTCCACCGGCCCAACCGGCGGGTCCTGCTGGACCCAGTCCAGGAGCTGGGCCACGGCCATGCGGGCCAGTTCGGGCAGGCGCCGGCCCCGGAAGGTGACCGCCCGGGACTGGGGGTTGAGCCGCTCCCCGGCGCAGGCCGGACAGGCCCGCCCGGCCATGAGGGCCTCCAGGGCCTCCCCCCGGGCGTCCTGGTGGGTGCGCTCGTACTCCTGGTCGATGAGGGCCAGGAACCCGGGCCAGGGGGTCTGCAGGCGGTGCACCCCCGAGGCCCGGCCCCGCCGGTAGTGCCAGTCCACCTGGAACACCCGCTCCCCGCAGCCGGCCATGGCCACGTCCCGCTCCCGCGGGCCCAGCTCCCGCCATGGGCGGGAGTAGTCCAGCCCCAGGTCCCGGGCCGCCGCGTGCAGGGTCGCCAGGTGGCGGCCGTCGGGCTCTTCCAGGTAGGCGCTGAAGCGGGTGCCGTCCAGGGCTCCGGCGCCCAGGGCCCGGTCCGGGCGGGACACCAGCCGCTCGGCGGCGCAGGTCTGGATGAACCCCAGCCCGTTGCACCGGGGGCAGGCGCCGGCCTGGGCGTTGGGGGAGAAGGACGCGGCCCACAGGGGCGGCGGCGTCGCGCCGCAGGCGCAGCGCGCGCCGGCCACCGGGGCGGAGCACGCCGGGCAGGGCCGGGTTCCCGCCCGGGCGTACAGCAGACGCAGCAGCTGGTCCAGTTCCGTGACGGTGCCCAGGCGCGAGCGGGGATTGCGCCGCCCGGCCTGCTGGGGCACCGCCACCGCCGCCCGCAGCCCCTGGGCGGAGACCAGCTCGGCGCCGCCCCGCCGGGGCAACAGCCGGCGGGCCCAGGGGGCCACCAGGTCGGCGAACCGGTTCTGGGCCTCCGCCAGCAGGGTGTCGAACACCAGGGAGGATTTGCCGCAGCCGGAGGGCCCTGTCACCACCGTGAGGCCCTGGGCCGGGAAGGCCAGGTCCAGGCCGCGCAGGTTGTGGGTGGTGACCCCGGTCAGGACCATGGGCGCTCCGTCCCCCGGCGCCGGGAGGGGCGGCGGCTGGGGCGGGCGGGCTCCCTGGCGCAGCTGGGCCCCGGTGAGGGAGTCCGGGCAGGCGGCGATCTGGGCCGGGCTGCCCGCCGCCACCACCCGGCCCCCCCGGGGGCCGCTGCCCGGGCCCAGGTCGGTGACCTGGTCCGCCGCCCGCACCACGTCCAGGTCGTTGTCCACCACCAGGAGGGTGTGCCCGGCGTCCAGGAGGCGGTCCCAGGCGTCCAGGAGCACCTGCACGTCCGCCGCGTGCAGCCCGGTGGTGGGTTCGTCCAGGGCGATGAGGGCGCCGCCGGCGCCCCGCCCGGCCGGCAGGGAACCGCCCAGCTCCGCCGCCAGCTTCACCCGCTGGGCCTCGCCGCCGGACAGGGTGGTGGCCGGCTGGCCCAGGGGCAGGTGCCCCAGCCCGCAATCCAGCAGCGCGGTGAGGATGCGCCGCAGGGCCGGGTGGTCGTGGAAGCACTCGGCGGCCTGGGCGATGCTGCCCTCCAGCAGGTCCGCCACCGTGCGCCCCCGGTAGCGCACCGAGAGCACGTCCGGATGGAAGCGCCGCCCGCCGCAGCGGTCGCACACCAGTTCCAGGCGGCCCAGGTGGCGCATGCCCACTTCCAGCACCCCGGCGCCTTCGCAGGCTTCGCACCGGCCGCCGGGGGTGTTGAAACTGAAATGCCCCTTGCCCAGGCGCAGGGCCCGGGCCTGGGCCGTGGCCGCGAACAGGTCGCGGATGAAGTCGAACGCCCCGGTGTAGGTGGCCGGGTTGGAGCGGGGCGTGCGGCCGATGGGCCCGGCATCCACGCACACCAGGCGGGAGAAGGGGCCTCCCCCGGCGCGCAGGCGGGCCACGGCCGCTTCCACCAGGGAGGTCTTGCCGGCCCCGCACACGCCGGTGACCACGTTCAGGGCGCCCAGGCGCAGGTCCAGGGCGGCCTGGCGCAGGTTGTGCCGGTCCAGGCCGTCCAGGCGCAGGAGGCCGCGCCCGTCCCGGGGCGGCCGCTGCGGGCGCCCGCCCTCCTCCCGCAGCCAGCGGGCGGTGGGCGTGTCCCCGTCCGGGGGCGGGGGCCCGCTCCACAGCAGGCGGCCGCCCTGGTCGCCCGGACCGGGGCCCAGGTCCACCAGCCAGTCGGCGGCGCGCACCACGGCCGGGTCGTGATCCACCACCACCACCGTCTGGCCCTGGTCCCGCAGGCGCCGGAGCACCGCCACCAGGCGGCCCGCTTCGTGGGGATGCAGCCCCGCCGAGGGCTCGTCCAGCACCACCAGCAGCCCGCGCAGCTCGCCCAAGGCCAGCCCCAGCAGCCGCAGGCGCTGGGCCTCGCCGGGGGAGAGGGTGGGCGCGGCCCGGTCGAAGGTCAGGTAGTCCAGGCCCAGGTCCTCCATGATCCGGCACCGGGCCAGGAGTTCGGCCCGGATGGGCTCCAGCACCGGCGCTTCCCGGGCGGCGGGGCGCACGGCCTCCAGGAAGGCCCCCAGCTCGAAGGCGGTCATGGCGCCCAGATCCACGATCCGGCGCTCCCGCCAGTACACCTCCAGCGCCTCGGGACGCAGGCGGGCCCCGGCGCAGGCGGCGCAGGGCCCGGTGCGGGCGAAGCGCAGGATGGAGTCGTTGCGCTTGCCCCGCAGGATCTCCTCCATCACCGGCACCAGGCCCCGGTAGTGGCCCTCCTGGCGGGGGCGGGCGGTGATGCCCTGCCAGCGCAGGCGGGATTCCAGAGGATGCTTGCCGTACGGGATGCGCAGGCGGTCCGAGCCGTACAGGAGCACCTGGCGCGCCTCGGGCGGCAGGACAGCCCAGGGGATGTCCACGGAGCCCCCGTGGGCCCGCAGCACCTGGTCCAGCACCTCCAGGGTCACCTGGGAGTACATCAGGTAGCCGTTGGGGGTGCTCACCCTCAGGGCGCCCTCCCGCAGGGACCGGGCCGGATCGGCCACCAGCAGGTCCAGGTCCAGGCGGTCCTCCACCCCCAGGCCCTGGCACCGGGGGCAGGCGCCTTCGGGCCCGTTGAAGGAGAACAGGCCCCGCCGGGGCCGCGGCCCGCCGGGCGGGCCCTGGCCCAGACGGCCGTAGAGCAGGCGCAGGAAGTCCCAGACTTCGGTGAGGGTGCCCACGGTGGAACGGGGGTTGCCCAGGGCCACCCGCTGGCCTACCGCCACGGCGGGCCCCAGGCCCTCGATGGCGGTCACCGCGGGGCGGGACAGGGCGCCCGCGAACTGGCGGGCGAAGGCCGGCAGCGTCTCCAGGAACCGGCGCTGGCCCTCCCGGAACAGGGTGTCGAAGGCCAGGGAGGACTTGCCCGAGCCGGACACCCCGGTGACCACGGTCAGGCGGCCCCTGGGGATGGCCAGGTCGAAGCCCTTGAGGTTGTGCTCCCGGGCCCCGCGCAGGGTCAGCAGGGCCGGGCCGTCACCCATGGCTGCTCCCAAGCGCCGGCACCCGGAACACCCTGCCCGGGGTCCCGGGTGCCGGCCGCCGGATCAAAGTTCAGGGGGCGACGATCGCCTCGGAGGGGCAGGTGGAGGCGCAGGCGCCGCAATCGATGCAGGTCTCGGGATCGATGACGTAGATGGGATCGCCCTCTTTGATGGCCTCGGTGGGGCACTCGCTGACGCAGGCGCCGCAGGCGACGCAGGATTCGGTGATGGTGTGAGCCATGGTCGGTCTCCGGTAGAAACAACTCAAAGTAGAACATTTTCCTAGACAACTGGGTCACATTGCGGAGTTCGTGCTCCGGATCACACCTGGAACACCGAAACCTGCCGGGCCAGGGTCTCGGCCACCTGGGCCAGGTCCCTGGCGGTACGGGCCACCTCATCGGTGGTGGCGGACAGCTGGGAGGTGGCGGAGGCGGTCTGGATGGACTCGTGGACCCCCCGCTCCACCTGGCGCGCCGCCTCTTCCCCGGTGCGGCTCTGCTCCTCGGTGGCGTGGGCGATGTGCCCAGCCAGCTGGCCGAAGGCGTCCAGGTTGGCGTGGATGGTCTCGAGGGAGTGGACCGTGGCCGCCACTGTGACGCCGCCCCGGTCCACCGCCGCCCGGGCCTCCTGGATCAGCTGGTCCACTTCCTTGGCCGCCTGGGCCGAGCGCTCCGCCAGCTTGCGCACCTCCTCCGCCACCACCGCGAAGCCTTTGCCCTGCTCTCCGGCCTTGGCCGCCTCGATGGCGGCGTTCAGGGACAGCAGGTTGGTCTGCCCGGCAATCTCCTGGATCACCACGATGGCCTTGGAGATGTCCCCGGCGGTCCGGATGATCCCGGCCATGGCCTGGGTGGTGTCGCTCCCCGCCCCGGCGCCCCGGGCCACCGCCGCCTGGGCCTCTTCCAGCCGCTTGCGGGTCTCCTGGGCGCCCGTGGCCACTTCCGAGATGCTGGCGGAAAGCTCGGTGATGGCCGCCGCAGTGCGCTCCGCCCCGGCTTCCTGGGCCTGGGCGCTGCGGGCGATGGCGCCGGTGGCGGCGGCCATCTGGTCGGCGGCGGCGGACAGCTGGCGGGCGCCCCCGGCCACCTGCTGCACCCCCTTCAGGATGGCCCCCATCGTGCCCTGGAGCTGGTCGCCCATGCGGTCGAGGGTGGCGGCCATGGCCCCGAACTCGTCCCGGCTGGCCAGGCGGCTGCGCACCCGCAGGTCGCCCGCCGCGGTGGCCTCCAGCACCCGGGAGAACTCCCGCAGGGGGCCGAGAATGCCGCGGCCGAGCGCCAGGCCCAGCAGCAGGCACAGGCCGGCCGCCGCGCACCCTGCCGCCAGGGTCAAGACCAGGGTGCGCCGGTAGGTCCTGCGGGTGGCCTTGAGGGCGTCCTGGGCCTGGTCCTGGATGCTGTCCACCAGGCGGGTGACGGTGCTGTTCAGGGTCAGGTCCAGGGGCAGGAACTTGCCTTCGATGACCGCCTGGGCCTGCTCGTAATGCCCGTCCCGGCAGGCCGGGAAGATCTCGTTCTCCCTCAGGGCCCTCAGGCCGTCGTAGCCGGCGACGATCTCGGCGCAGGCCCGGCGGGCGCTGTCGCCGTCCCCGGGCAGGAGCTGGGCGAACAGGCTCATGGCGCGGTCGAAGGCCTGGTCGTAGTCCTTGCACACCACCTCGTTCCTCTGGCGCGCGTCCGGGTCCTTGAGCAGGACCTGGGCCAGGGTCGCGTACTGCATGCGCAGGCGGGCCGCGTTGCCCAGGCTCAGCTGGGCCACCGGGGTCAGGTTGCGGTCGTAAAGGCCCTGGGCCTCCAGGAAGGCGGCCCGCAGGGTATACAGGCTGAACCCGATCACCCCGGCCAGGAAAAGCACGATGACGCCGAAGGAGACCGACAGCCGTGCCCGCACCGAATGAATTTGCACCCATGACCTGCCCATCGGACCTAACTCCAGAACTGTTACGAGTTTGTCACAACGGGTCCAGCCTCCGGGCCAAGAAATGTGCTGGACCGCGCCCCAGCCGGACGTTACATTTCCCGGCAGTTCCGTTACACCTGGTCTGCTTTTTCCATCCAAACCTGTGTCCCTGAGCCAGGATCGAGCCCATGAACATGACTCCGAGCCGCAACAACCCCAGTGAATTCCAGGAACTGGTGGCCGCCGTCGTGGCCAGCGACCTGGCCGAGCCGCGCACCCGCCACATCGACGCCGGCTACCTGCCCAACCGGGAAACGGTGATCGAGATCCTCACGCTCATGCAGGAACTGCTGTTCCCCGGCTATTTCGGCCGGCAGCACCTGACTTCCTCGACCCTGGAGTACCACGTGGAGGAGCTGCTGCGGGCCATCGACACGCTCCTGTTCGAGCAGGCCCGCAACGCCATCCGCCACCACGCCAACCGGCGCGGGCTCCCGGACCAGGACTGGGACCAGGAGGCGGAACGGGTGGTCCACGCCCTCCTGGGATCCATCCCCCGCCTGCGGGCCATCCTGGCCACCGACGTGCAGGCCGCCTTCGACGGCGACCCGGCCGCGGCGGACTTCGACGAGATCATCTTCTCGTACCCGGGCCTCCTGGCCGTCACCACCCACCGGATCGCCCACGAGCTGCACCGCAACCGCCTGCCCCTGATCCCCCGGATCATGTCCGAACACGCCCACAGCGTCACCGGCATCGACATCCACCCGGGGGCCGCCATCGACGAGTCCTTCTTCATCGACCACGGCACCGGGGTGGTGGTCGGCGAGACCACGCAGATCGGCAAGCGCGTGCGGATCTACCAGGGGGTGACCCTGGGCGCCCTGTCCACCCGCGGCGGCCAGACCCTGCGCGGGGTCAAGCGCCACCCCACCCTCATGGACGAAGTGACGGTGTACTCGGGCGCCACCATCCTGGGCGGGGACACGGTCATCGGCGAGGGGGCGGTGATCGCCGGCGGCCTGTTCGTGACCCAGTCGGTGCCGCCCCGCACCCGGGTCACCGGCAAGAACCTGGAGCTGCAGTACCGCAACCACAAGCCGGTGGAATTCAAGCAGGACCTCCCGGCCGACTGGGTCATCTGAATGGACGCCCTGGCGGCGCTGTTCCAGCGCCAGCGTGCGGCCCGCTGGGAGGTGGCGGCCAGCACCCCGCCCCAGCGCCGGGCCAAGCTCGGGCGGCTCCTGGGCGCCTTGATGGACCGCCGCGCAGAAGCCCACGCGGCCCTGGCGGCGGATTTCCGCAAGGCCCCGGCGGAAGTGGACCTGGCCGAGCTGTGGCCGCTGGCGGCGGAGATCAGGTTCGCCATCCGCGGGCTGGGGCGGTGGCTGCGCCCGGCGCGGGCGCCCGCGCCCCTGGCCTTCGCCGGCAGCCGGTCCTGGGTGCGCTTCGAACCCAAGGGCGTGGTCCTGGTCATCAGCCCATGGAACTATCCCCTGTACCTGACCCTGGGCCCCCTGGTGTCGGCCATCGCCGCCGGCAACTGCGTGGTGGTCAAGCCTTCCGAGTACACCCCGGGCGCGTCGGCGTTCCTGAAATCCCTCCTGGGCGGCCTGTTCCCGGAGGCGGAGGTGGCGGTGGCCGAGGGCGGCCAGGAGGTCGCGGAGGCGCTCCTGGGGCTCCCCTTCGACCACATCTTCTTCACCGGCAGCCCCGCGGTGGGGCGCCAGGTCATGCGCGCCGCGGCGGAGCACCTCGGTTCCGTGACCCTGGAGCTGGGCGGAAAATCGCCGGTGCTGGTGGACGCGGACGCGGACCCGCGGGCGGCGGCGCGGCGGATCGCCTGGGGCAAGTTCCTGAATGCCGGCCAGACCTGCGTGGCCCCGGACCACGTGCTGGCCCACGACCGGATCCACGACGCCCTGGTGGAGGAACTGGAGCGGTCGGTGGCGTCCTTCTACGGCGCCACCCCGGCCCAGCGCCGGGCCAGCCCGGACTTCGCCCGGATCGTCAACGCCCGCCACCATGCGCGCCTGCGCGGGCTGCTGCGGGACTCCCCGGGGCGGGTGCGCCTGGGCGGCGATTGGGACGAGGCGGACAACTACTTCGCCCCCACCCTGGTCACCGACGTGCCCCTGGACGCCCCGCTCATGCGCGAGGAGATCTTCGGGCCGATCCTGCCGGTGCTGCGGGTTCCGGACCTGGAGGCGGCGGTGCGGCTGGTGAACGACCGCCCCAAGCCCCTGGCCCTGTATGTCTTCACGGCCCGCCGGGAGCGCGCCGAGGCGCTGCTGGCCCGCACCACGTCGGGGGGCTCCTGCATCAACGACACGGTCCTGCACTTCGTCCAGCCCGGACTGCCGGGCGGCGGGGTGAACGCCTCGGGCATCGGCAAGGCCCATGGCTTCCACGGCTTCCAAGCCTTCTCCAACGCCCGTGGGGTGCTGGCCAGCCCAAGGCGGTACTCGCCGATCCAGTGGATGTACCCGCCGTACACCCCGCGGGTGCGGAAGATCATCGATTTTGCATTGCGTTATTTGTAGAGGTTCAAGTCTCTCCCCAGGGCAAACGCATGATTGATTCAAAGGAACCCACGGACGCTTGCAGGGGCTTGAGCGCCTACGTGTTTTCGACGGCAAGTTCGGAGTAGGCCCGGTAGCCGTTGCGGCCCTCCCGCTTGGCTTCGTACATCGCCGCGTCGGCCCGCTTGAGGAGGGTGTCCCCGTCGGAACCGTCCCCGGGGGCCAGGGCGACGCCGACGCTGGCGCTGGCCTGCAGCGTATGGCCGGCCACCTGGAACGGCGCGGCGAAGGTCTCGACGACCTTCACCGCCACCCGCCGCGCCTGCTCCGGGCCGGCGAGCCCGGAAACGACGATGACGAACTCGTCGCCGCCCAGGCGCGCCACGGTGTCGTTCCGGCGCACCAGGGCATTGAGGCGGGCGGCCACCTCCCGCAGCAGCCCGTCGCCCACGTCGTGGCCCAGGGTGTCGTTCACCTCCTTGAAACGGTCCAGGTCCAGGAAGAACACTCCCACCACCTGCCCGGCCCGGCCCGCCGAGGCCAGGACCTGCTGGAGCCGGTCCATGAGCAGGGCCCGGTTGGGCAGCCCGGTGAGGTCGTCGAAGAACGCCCGTTTGCGGAAATCCTCCTCCCTCTGGGCCTGGAGGGTGCAGTCCCGGATGGACAGGATCATGCCCGTGATGGTCCCGCCCTGGACCACCGGCAGGGCCTGGAACTCGTACTGGCCTTCGCGCCTGGGCAGGCTGCCGGTCCAGACATGGGCGTGTCCGGCATCGAACTGGCCGATGCTCGGCCAATCCGATCCCCAGGCCTCCCCGCCCGTGACCAGGTCCCGGCCGGACCGGCCCACGGCCGCCTCCGGCGCCACGCGGAACCACAGGGCCGCGGTGCGGTTGAGCCGCAGGATCCGGCCGTCCTGGTCCAGGCAGAGCACCGCTTCCTGCACGGCGTCGAAGGTCCGCTCCCATTCCGAGGCGGCCTGCTTCAGCAGGCCCAGGCTGTGCCGCTGGCGCTCCACCAGGCTTTGGAAGGCCCGGGCGAGGCCGCCGGTCTCGTCCCGGGTCCGGATGGCGTCCAGGAGGGGCACCACCTCGGGCGCCACCGAGCCGGCCTCCAGTTCCCGGGTGATGGCGTTGGCGGCCCGGTGCAGGTGGTCCAGGGGCCTGGCGAAGTACCTGACCATCAGCACGCCCACCCCGAGGATCACCAGGATGCTGAAGGCCGTGGTCACCAGCATGACCCGCCGGAGCGAGGCGATGGGCTCGAACGCCTCCGCCTGGGGCATCTGCGCCGCCAGGATCCAGGAGCTCCCGGGGATCCTGCGGAAACTCAGCAGCATCGGCACGCCCCGGGAATTGACGGTCTCCCCGGCCCCCTCGAACCCGTCCAGGGCCCGGTCCAGCATCCGGTTCGCACCCGGAGGGATGTCCCGCTGCATGACCCGCTTCGGGTCCGGATGGATGATCATCAGCCGGCTCCGGTCGAAGATGTAGGTGTAGCCGGTGCGCCCGCAGGCCAGGGTCTGGATGCCGCCGAGGGCGTTGGGGGCGAGCAGGTCGAACGACCCCGCCACCACCCCGACGATCCTGCCTCTGGGATCCAGGATGGGCGCCGTGAAGGTGACCACCGGCTGGCCGGTGCGCAGGGAGGTGTAGGGTTTGCTCATCACGCTCCGGTGTTCCGCCAGAGTGCGGCGGAAATAGTCCCGGTAGGCCACGGACCGGCCCCAGAAACCCGGATGGGGCGGATAGTCCCGGAGGATCCGGCCCTGGGCGTCCAGGATGAAGAAGCCGTTTCCGAACTGGCCGCCCTGGGAGGCCACGCGGAGCCGTTCCTGGACGCCGCCCAGACGGCCCGCCCGCAGGTTCCCGGCGCCCAGCCCCGCGGCCACCAGGTTCGCCTGCTGCTGGGCATTGCGGATGAACTGGCTGACCAGCAGCGCCGAATGGCGCGCCACGCTGTCCACGGTGTTGTAGGCCGCCTTCCGGAGCGCCCGCTCCTGTTGGCGGACCATGATGGAGCTCAGGGGCAGGAACAGCAGGACGCCGGTGGCGACGATGACGAGGCTGGTCTTGGTACGGAGCTTCATGGGGCGCCGGGATCCGGGTGCGGTCCCCTAACCTTGGGTTCGTCCAGGCAAAAGATCAACGCCCGGCTTGGCCGGGCCCGGTCCCTTCTACTTGGCTGGATCGCATGTGGACTCAGTCTCATTTCGCCGCCCCGCGAACTCGTCCATGGTCCGGTCCACCCCGAAGAACCGCATCACCCCGTCGAACAGCCCCGGGGGCAGGATGCGCGCCACCAGCACCGCCATGACGAAGCGCGGCAGCACCAGGCGCCGGCGGTCGGCCTGGACCGCGTCAAGGATCCGGCGCGCCACGTACTCGGGCCGCAGGATGGGGAGCAGGCGGGGGAAGCGGGTCCTGACCCCACTGAACATGCCCGTGTCGGTGTACCAGGGGCACACCACGGTGGTGCGGATCGGGTGGCCCAGGCGCCGCATCTCCAGGCGCAGGGACTCGTCGAAGCCCACGGCGGCGAACTTGGAGGCGCAGTAGTCGGTGAGGCGGGAGGTGCCCCCCAGCCCGGCGGCGGAGGCGACGGTCACCACGTGCCCCCGCCCCCGTTCGATCATGGCCGGCAGGAAGGCCCGCGCCGACCAGAACAGGGCCAGGGCGTTCACCTGGAAGGTGCGCTCGATGGCCTCGTCGGAGCACTCCAGGAGGGGCTTGCCGGTGACGATGCCGGCGTTGTTCACCAGGATGTCCACCGGGCCGCGGCTGGCCAGCACCTGGCCCGCCGCCGCCTGGAAGGCGGCCCGGTCCCGCAGGTCCACCGTGAAGCTGGCCGCATCACCGCCGGCTCGGGCCACCACCCCCCGGACCGCCTCCAGCCCCGGCCCGTCCCGGTCCAGGAGCGTGAGCCGGGCGCCCCGGGCGGCGGCGCCCAGGGCCAGCAGCCGCCCGAGGCCGCTGGCGGCGCCGGTGATGAGCACGTGGGCCCCGCGCCAGGCGGTCACGGCGAGGCTCAGGGATACCGGTCCAGGGCGGCGGCCAGGGCGCCCAGGGCCTGGAGCCGCTCCAGGGGATAACCGGCGTTGCGGATGCGCACCGCCGCGCCGGAGTCCGGGAACCGGCCGGGATCCGGGGCGGAGGCATATTCGCCGGTGATGCGCCCGTCCTGGAAATGGCCGCCGCGCGACCGGGGCGTGGCCAGGTACTCCAGCACCGCCATCCAGGCCTTCAGTTCCCGGAAGGAACCGCGGGGGTTGGCGTCGATGCGGTTGGCCAGCACCGCCTGGAGGCCGTCGGGGGTGGCGGCGGACAATCGGGCGTCGCCCGTGGCCGCCTGGTACAGGGCCACCCGGGCGCCGAACCCGGCCTGGGCCTGGTCGGCCAAGGTCACCAGGAACAGGTCCAGGACCACCCGGATCCGCCCGGGCCCCAGGGGCGCCGCGGGGCCCGTGCAGGCGGGATCGTCCGGGGCGAAGGCGGACACCGGGCCGACGGCGGCCAGGGCCCGGCCCAGGAGCAGGGCCGCCAGTTCCGTGGAGCCGGTGGCGCCGTCGTGGACCATGGCCACCGCCACCTGCCCCAGGAGGGCCAGGTTGGCGGCGGTCCGGTCCGGGCCCGGATCCCGCTGGCCCAGGCGGACCAGGGCTCCGGCATACGGGTTTCCCCCCGCCAGGAGGGCCCGCAAGGCCGCGCCCCGGTCCTGGGGCAGGCTCCCCAGGGCCCGCAGGGCCAGCGTCGCCTCGACCGACCCGGCCTCGGCCCGGCGCAACGTGCGGCCCAGTGCGGTGGCGGCGCCGGCGGCGGCGAAGAACTCGGCTTCGGGCCCGGGATCCAGCCGGTAGGACAGCCCGGACAGGTTCAGGTAGGAGTCCCCGCCCACCAGCCCGGTCTGGGCGAGCAGCTGCAGGGCGCACAGCAGCCGCGCGGCTTCCGGGTCCAGGTAGGCCCAGACCAGGGGCATGCCGGTGATGTCCTGCTGGTCCGGGTCCGGGGAGAGCCCCAGGGGCAGGAGCCCATGGATGTCCGCGAAGGTCACCGGGGCGCCCGCTTCCAGCCCCACGCGGAGTTCCCCGGTGGCCAGGGCCGCCGCCGTGAAGGGAGTCGCGTCCCCGCTGGCTCCCGCCAAGGCGTTGGGCACCGCCCGCAGGGCGTCGGCGCACAGGCTACCCAGGCCGCTGGGGGCGGGCATGGTGCTGCGGCCATTGGGCTGCAGGTCCTGGTCGCAGGTGGCCAACGGGTGGTAGATGCCCCGGGCCGGGTCGCCCGGGTCGTAGTCGGCGAAGCCCGGCAGCCGGGTCAGCACCGGGCCCAGGGCACGGTTGAGCTCCTGGTCGGCCATGGCCACCACGCCGGCGAAACCCGGGTCGGCCGGGGCCGGAAGGCCCAGCTTCGCCAGGGCGGCATCGGTCATGGGGAGGTTTCCGGAAGCTTCCAGGACGGCCCCGCCCTGGGGGCGGACCGCCAGGTCCAGGCGGGAGACGTGGGTGCCGGACGCCCCGGCGCAGCAGATGAACGTGTTCCAGTCGCCGTTGGGCACGGTGCGGACCCGCTCCAGGGGGTTGTGGGTGTGCCCGGAGGCGATCACGTCGATCCCCGTCACGTGCCGGGCCAGTTCCACGTCCTCACCGCCGGCGCCTCCGTCCCCGGTGCCGGCGTGGTCCAGGGCCACCACCAGGGCGCAACCCCGGCGGCCCCGCAGGTCGTCCACCAAGTCCTGGACGAGGCCGTAGTCCCGGGCATAGTCGGTGAAGGCGACCGGGGCGGAGAGCGACTCCCGGGCCGCCTCCCGCCCCATGAGCCCCAGGAAGCCCACCCGCAGTCCGTTGGGCAGGTCCCGCACCCGGGTGGCCTGGATCATTTTCCCGGGGCCCACCAGGGGCGCCAGCTGGGTGTCCCCGCCGAGATCCAGGTTGGAGGCGACGATGGGGGTGCGGAACCCGAAGCCCGTGAGCGCCGCGGCGAGGGTCGCGGCCAGTCCCGCGGGTGCGCGGTCGAACTCGTGGTTGCCCAAGGTGATGCAGTCGTAGCGCAGGGCGTCGGCGAACCACAGGGGCAGCGGGGTGCGCCCCAGGGTGAGATCGTACAGGGTGCCCATGCTCCAATCCCCCGAATCCACCAGCACCACCGGGTGCCCGGCCCCGGCCCGCACCGCCTCCACGTAGGCGGCGATGCGGGCGTAGCCGCCCTGGCCGGCCGGGCCGGGGCCCAGGTGCCCGCTGCCCTTGGCATGGTCGTGGAGATCGGTGGTCTGCAGCAGGGTGACCCGCAGGTCCCGGGCCCGGGCCGGGACGGACCGGACCGGGGGCGCCTCCCGGCCGGCCCCGGCGCAGCCGGTCCCCACCAGGAACGCGAGCATGAACAACAGGAAGCGTTTGGGCACTGGGATCCTCCTTTACCCGGGAAGGTGCCACTCCACGCCGAAGGCGAGGATGAGGTAGCGTTTGTCGTATTCCTTGCGGGGCTGGATGGAGACTCCGTCGGCGGCGATGCGCTGGGAGGCGGCGCCGCCGTAACCTGCCGCCTGTTTACCGGCCAGGTCCATGCTGGGGAGGCCGTCTCCCCAACGGCGCATGGCGGTGGCGCCCAGGGCCTGCAGGGAGGTGAACAGGGCCCACCGGCCCCGGCGGTAGACCAGGAAGGCATCGGGCACCAGCCAGACGGGGTTGCGGGAAACGTAGGTGCGGTCCCCCAGGGCCGGGTTGCCCAGGACGCGCACCGCGGCCCGCTGGAAGAGGACCTGGTTGCCCAGGTCCAGGCTGAGCCCCGGCCGCAGGAGCACGGTCCCGGCCATGTTGTAGTAGGCAATGTCGGCGGCATCCAGGGCGCTGTTGCGGTCGAAGCAGCGGATGTACTCGGCGCTCTGGTTGCTGCTGTAGAAGACCCCCCCGGCTTCCAGGCCGTCCCCGTGGGCCAGGAGAAAGGCCGCGACAGCCAGGAGTCCCATTCGGCAAAGGATTTTTGAAAATCGATTTAAATATGACATTAATTAAGTTGGTTATAACTATTAGCGTCGATCTTAAAAAAAAGCCGCCGGCATGTCAATGGCCATGGCTTCCAGGCACGCCATTCCTGAATCCGTGCGGTTTCCTTGACTTCCCCCGGAACGGCATAGAGTTGAGGGACGGAACGCACCTCATGGCGCCGACCAGGAAACGCGGGGGGTGCTCGATGCATCGCCGATCCTTTCTCAAGGGCACCGGGGTCGTCACGATCCTGGTCGCCGGGGGCGGCGTATGGCGCGCCGCCGGCCAGGAAGTCTTCCACCCCGGGGAAGGACCCGCCTACCAGCCCTGGAAGGACTGGCGCAAGGACCTGACCCTTGGCGACGGCATGCTCCCCCTGGTGCGCGCCGCGATCCTGGCGGCGAGTCCGCACAACACCCAGCCTTGGCTGTTCCGGGTGGCGGACGGATCCATCGAGATGTACCTGGATGCCCGGAGGAACCTGGGGGCGCTGGATCCCTTCCTGCGGGAAGCGCACATCGGGATGGGCTGCGCGCTCGAGAACCTGGTCCTGGCCGCGGTGGCCAAGGGCTCGGCCTTGAAGATCACGATCGTTCCCGGGACCCTCGGACCCGTTCCCGCCCGGCCCGGACCGATGCTCGTGGCCCGGGTGGAAATCTCCGCCTGCATCCAGGAACTGGATGATCTGTATGAGGCCATCCCGCGGCGGCACACCAACCGCGGGGCCTATCTGCCGGAACGGCCGGTCCCACCTCCGTTCCTCGACGCCTTGGCGCATCTGGCCGGCGACGATCCCGACCTCCGGCTGTTCCTGTTCACGGCGGAGGCGGACCGGCGCAGGATCGTGGAGGTGAGCGCAGCGGCCAACAGCGAACTCTATTCGGACCCGGAGGTCATCCGCGCCAACGAGAGATGGCTCCGGTTCGATTGGCATGAGGTCCAGGAGTATCGTGACGGCCTCACGGTCGATGCCTTCGGGCTGCCGCCTTTCCTGACCGGCCTCGCCAAGATGATGCCTGCCTGGATGCTGCGCCAGGCCGCGGCCGGAGGGGCGAAACTGGGCTATTCGGGCCTGATGCTGAGCGCGCCCCTGATCGGCATCCTGGCCGTGCGTGATCGCTACGACCGCGACCAGTGCGTCCGGGCGGGGCGCTTCTGGCAGCGGGCCCACCTGCTGGCGACCACCCGGGCCCTGGCCGCACGGCCCTGCAATGAAGCCGTGGAAATGATCGACCACGAAAAGGCGCTCGGGAAAAAGCCGCAACGGGCAGAACGGCTGGCCGAGATCATCGACGATCGATCCTGGCAACCGACCTTCGTATTCTACATGGGCTATCCAGCCTTGCCGGCCCGTTCCAGCCCGCGGCGGCCGGTTGAACGAGTGCTCCTTTGAAGGATCATTCCCTGAAAGGGCGAGAAGAAGCCAATTTTCTACTTGACCAAAGACGGTATCAAACCATACCATTGAAAGCTTTCGAACTAAATTTTAACTCTTTGCTAATTAATAATAATTTTTATGAAGTTCATGGACGACCCCTCCTTCCCCGACCTGGACACCCTCGCCTGGAGCGCCAAGGATCGCGGCCGCGCCCTGGACCAGGCCAGGACCGGCACGTTCGACCTGGTCATCATCGGCGGGGGCATCACCGGCGCCGGACTGGCCCGGGAGGCGGCGCTGCGCCGGATCCCCTTCCTCCTGGCGGACAAGGAGGACTTCGCCTTCGGCACGTCCTCCCGGTCCTCCAAGCTGGCCCACGGAGGGTTCCGCTACCTGGCCCAGGGCGAGTTCCGCCTGGTGCGGGAAGCTGCCACGGAGCGCAACTGGCTGCGCCACGCCCTGCCGAACCTGGTGCGCCCCCTGGGGTTCTGCCTGTGCGCCCGGACCGGGGGTTGGGACACGCCGGCCCGGGTGCGGCTGGGCGTCATCCTGTATGACCTCCTTTCCGACACCTTCAGCCGGTACAAGAACCTGCCCCACCGGTTCCTGACCCCGGACCAGCTGGCGGCGCGGGAGCCCGCGGTGGACACCCGGGACCTGCTCATGGCGGCGATCTACTACGACACCCTGGTGGACGACGCCCGCCTGGTGCTGGAGACCCTCAAGGAGGCCCGGGACGCTTCCGGAGGGCGCTCGCCGGTGCTCAACTACCTGCGCGCGGCGCGCATCGCCCCGGCCGGGGAACGGGGCTGGGCCGTGGACCTGGAGGACCGGCTGGGCGGCGGGCGCTTCACCGTGACCGCCCGGTGTGTCCTGAACGCCACCGGGGTGTGGACCGACGAGACCTTGCGCCTGGCCGGGGTGGATTCCCGCATGATCCGCCCCACCAAGGGGGTCCACCTGGTGGTGCCCAGCCACCGCATCGGCAACCGGGAGGCCTTCGTGCTCCGCTCGGCGGCGGACGGCCGCACCTTCTTCGTCCTGCGCCGGGGGGAGGTGTCGGTGATCGGCACCACCGACACGGACTTCCCGGGCTCCCCCGACCAGCCGTGGTGCGAGGGAGCTGACTGCGATTACCTCCTGGAAACGGTGAACCGGGTCTTCCCGGGGGCCCACCTGACCCGCCGGGACGTCATCGCCACCTCCGCGGGCATCCGGCCCCTGGTGCGGGGCAAGGATACGGCCGCATCGGCCGTGTCCCGCCGGCACCTGCTCCTGGATCCGGGCACCGGCCTGGTCACCATCGCCGGGGGCAAGCTCACCACCTTCCGGACCATGGCCTGGGAAGTGCTGGACCGGTGCGCCCGGGCGGGCTACCTCCGGCCCCTGCGCGGGCGGGAGGCGGGCCGGAACTTCACCCGGCGTCCGTACAAGGTGGGGATGACCTGGGAGGCCTGGTGCCGGGCGGCGGCGGACCTGGGGCTGGACCGGGCGGCGCCCGAGGGCACTCGGCGCCACCTGCACCAGCAGTACGGCAGCCAGGGCCTGCGCATCCTGCGGGAGGTGCGCCGCGCGCCGGCGGCGGGGGAGCCTCTGCTGGCGGGCCACCCCTTCTGCGCCGCGGAGGTGGGCCACATCCTGGCCTTCGAGAACGCCCCCCACCTGGGCGACGTGATGCTGCGGCGCACGGAGATGCAGATGCTGGTGGCCCATCCCCGGCAGGCGGAGCTGGCGGTCAAGGTGGCCGCCCTCATGGCCTGCCACTATGGGTGGGACGCGGCGCGCACCCGGGAGGAGCGGGAAGCCTACCTGGAATACGTGCGCAGGACCGTCCTCCCGTGAACGAACCCGCCGTGGAAGCCACCCTCCTCGCCATCGACTGCGGCACCCAGAGCCTGCGCGCCATGCTGTTCTCCGCCGCCGGCCGGCTGCTGGACAGGTCCCAGGTGCCCTACGAGCCTTACGTCGGCCCTTGCTCCGGCTGGGCGGAACAGGACCCGGAAGTGTACTGGGGGGCCCTGTGCGCGGCCGCGCGCACCCTGCAGGAACGGTCCGTGGCCCCCTTCGCCCGGATCCAGGGGGTCGGCGTGGCCGCCCTGCGCAACACCCCCGTGCTGGTGGACCCGGCCGGGAATCCTCTGCGCCCGGCCATCCTGTGGCTGGATTCCCGCAAGGCCGGGCGGGTCTACCGGCCCGGCTGGGCGGCGCGCCTGGCGTTCGCCGCCACCGGGCTGCTGCCGGTCCTGGAGACCGCCCAGGAAGACTGCAAGACCAGCTGGGTGCGCCAGCACCAGCCGGAGACCTGGGCCCGGGCCGCCCGGGTGCTCCAGGTGTCCGGCTTCCTCAACCATCGCCTCACCGGCCGGTTCCGGGATTCGGTGGCCAGCCAGGCGGGGCACCTGCCCTTCCACTACCGCGACCAGCGCTGGTGCCGGCCCGGGGAGCTGGGCGCCATGATCTTCCCGGTGGAGCCCGGCAAGCTGCCGGAACTGGTCGCCCCGGCCCAGCCCATCGGTGTGGTGAGCCGCACCGCCAGCGAGGCCACCGGCATCCCCCAGGGCCTGCCGGTGATCGCCTGCGCCTCGGACAAGGGCGCGGAAAGCCTGGGCACCGGCTGCGTCCGGGAAACCATGGCCAGCCTGTCCCTGGGCACCGCCGCCACGGTGCAGACCACCAGCCAGCGCTATTTCGAGCCCCTGGCGGGCATGCCGGCCTACCCCGCCGCCCTGGCCGGACACTACAGCCCGGAGGTCCAGGTATTCCGGGGCTACTGGCTGATCCGCTGGTTCCTGAGGGAGTTCGGCATCCCCGAACGGGAGCGGGCCCTGGCCCTGGGCGTTCCTCCCGAGTCCCTGCTGGACCGGTTCCTGCTGGACGTTCCGCCCGGATCCCTCGGGCTCATGACTTGGCCCCACTGGTCCGCCCCCCTCAGGGATCCGGCGGCCCGGGGCTCCATGATCGGCCTGGGCGAAGCCCATACCCGCGGGCACGTGTACCGGTCGTTCATCGAAGGCCTGGGCTTCGCCTTGCGGGAGGGCCTCGAGCGCATCGAACGGGCCGGGAGGGTGCGCATCGAACGCATCGGCCTCGCCGGGGGCGCGGCCCAGTCCGAAGCCATCTGCCAGATCACCGCCGACGCCATGGGCCGGTCCCTGTGCGCCGGGGAGACCTTCGAGGCGGGCGGGCTGGGGGCCGCGGTGCTCACCGCCGCCGGCATCGGCCTGTACCCGGGCGCGGAAGCGGCGGTGCGGGCCATGGTGCGCACCGGGCGCACCTACCTGCCCCGCCCGGAGACCGCCGACCTGTACGGCCGGCTGTACCGGGACGTGCACCTGCCCATGGGCCGGCGGCTGCGTCCGCTGCACCGGCGGATCCGCGCCATCCTCGGGGATCCCGGAGGCTGCCCCGGAACCTGGGCGGCCTCTGATCGCCGCCAGATGGAGGGAGGGGAATGACGGCCAAGGAGGAGCGCAACGGATTCCGGCCCCCCTGGGTGGAGGCCCCCCCGCCGCCCGGATCCTGGCGGTCCCTGTTCAAGTGGGGAGATGCGGGGACCGTCAGGCATCCCGGCCCGGGGCTGTACCGCCTGCTCAAGGAGGCTTTCGGGCTGGACGACGGCGCGTTCCGGCGGCCGCGCCGAACCGGCCTGGAACCGGCCCGGGCCGGACGGCCCCCGGCCCTGCCGGCGGGTGCCCGCGCCGACCTGGAAGCCATGCTGGGGACAGAGAACGTGAGCACCGACGACCATTCCCGCCTGGCCGCGGCGTACGGCAAGGGCATGCTGGACCTCCTGAGGCTGCGCCGGGGCATCGCCGAGCACCTCCCGGACGCGGTGCTGCACCCCCGGGACCGGCACGACCTGGTGCGGATCGTGGACTACTGCTCCCGCCACGGCATCCCCATGACCGCCCGGGGCGCCGCCAGTTCGGTGGTGCGGGGCACCGAGTGCCCGGCAGGGGGCGTCTCCCTGGACTTGCGCACCCACATGGACCGGATCCTGGCGTTCAACGAGGTCCGCCAGACCATCACCGTGCAGCCAGGGCTGTACGGCCCGCGCCTGGAGGGGCACCTGAACCGGGCCCCGGAGGCCTTCGGGGCGGCGCGCCGCTACACCTGCGGGCACTTCCCGCAGTCCTTCGAGCATTCCACCGTGGGGGGCTGGGCGGCCACCCGCGGGGCCGGGCAGAATTCCACCTATTACGGCAAGATCGAAGACCTGGTCCTGGCCCAGGAATACGTGACCCCGGCCGGGGTGATCCGCACCGGGGAGCACCCGGCCGCCGCCACCGGGCCCGACCTGGACCAGATCCTGCTGGGCAGCGAAGGCGCCTTCGGCGTGCTGGCGGAGGCCACCCTGCGGGTGTTCCGGTGGATGCCCCGCAACCAGTTCCGCTTCAGCTACCTGTTCCGGGCGTGGGACGCGGCCCTGGACGCGGCCCGGGAGATCCTCCAGGGCCAGTTCGGCCACCCCTCCGTGTTCCGCCTCTCGGACCCGGAGGAAACCGAAGCGGCCATCCGGCAGTACGGCCTCGACCGCCCCGGGGCCGAGGCGCTGCTGGGGCTGCTGGGACTGCGCCCGGGGGACCGCTGCCTGCTCCTGGGCAGCACCGAGGGGGAACGGCGCTTCGCCCGCAACGTGCGCCGGCAGGTGGGCCGCATCTGCCGGTCCCGGGGCGCCGTACCCACCACCGGCCTGGTGACCCGGGCCTGGGAGCACAGCCGGTTCCGGGATCCGTACTTGCGGGACGACCTGCTGGATTTCGGCATTCTCACGGACACCCTGGAATGCGCCGTCACCTGGGACGGCCTGGAGCGGGTGCGGCGGAGCGTGCGGTCCTGCTGTGCGGCCCGGCCCCGGACCCTGTGCCTGACCCACCTTTCCCACGGGTACCCTCAGGGGGCGAGCTTATATTTTATTTTCATAACACCCCTGGACGACATCCAGGAATACCAGGTCTTCCAGGCGAGCCTTCTGGACGTGATTCTCCGGGAGGGGGCGGCCATGAGCCACCACCACGGCATCGGCCGCATGACCGCCCCCTGGCTGGAGGACCAGCTGGGTCCCGTCCAGATGGACCTGCTCCGGGCCATCAAGCGCCACCTGGACCCCAAAGGGCTCATGAACCCCGGGGGCACCCTGGGCCTGGACCTGCCCCCAACCGACATCGCGCCCGACCGGCCTGAATAATATTTTAGGTTAATTGGCCAGAGAAATACGGCTCGGCATACCTGCTAAACCCGAGCAAAACCATCAGGATTTTCCGCCAGCCCAGCTATCCTGGGTTCCAGGAGGAGATCGTGCAGAAGTTCATCCACAAATCCGAAACCACCCGGCCCTGGACGCCGGCCCTGGCGGTGGCGTCAGCCCTGGCGTCGACTTTGTTCCTGGGTCTCGCCTGCGGGCATGACGAGGTGAGCCGCACCCCGGTGGCCGCGACCCCGGCGCCCATCCCCGGAGCCGCTCCAGGAGGCGCTCCGGCGGGGGCGCCCATGGCCGCGCCCCCGGCAGCGAATGCCCACTCCAGCATGCCTCCGGGCGCCATGCCCCCCACGGGCGCGAACCCGCACGCCGCCCTGCCTCCGGGCGCCATGCCCATGGGCGCCATGCCCGCGCCTCCCCGGCCCACGGGCGCCGGCGCCCTCAAGTGGACGACCCCCAAGGGCTGGACCGAGAACCCGGGCAGCGGCATGCGCTACGCCACCCTGCTTCCGCCCGGCGGGGGCAAGGCGGAGATGTCGGTGGTGGTGCTGCCCGGCCCCGCCGGCGGCGAGCTGGCCAACGTGAACCGCTGGCGCGGGCAGATCGGCCTGCCGCCCCTGGAGGAGTCCACCCTGGGCACGGCCCGCAAGACCGTGCAGAGCAAGGCGGGCACCGTGGCGGTGTACGACTTCACCGGCGCGGGCGACGTGAAGAGCCGCATGGTCACCGGCCTGCTGGCCACCCCGGACGGCAACACCTGGTTCCTCAAGCTCGTGGGCGAGGCGGAGCCGGTGGGCAAGGCCAAGCCCGCCTTCATGAAGTTCCTGGAGAGCCTGCACCTTGGTTAAGTCTCTCGTCGCCCGGTGCTGGGCGGTCCTGGCCTCCCTGCAAGTGACCATCGTCACCCTCGCCCTGCTCATGGCGCTGGTGGTGCTCTGCACCCTGGCCCAGACCGACTTGGGGACCCTGGGCGCCGTCAATACTTATATGCGCAGTTGGCTGGTCTGGCGGCACCTGCCCGGACTGGGGGTGCCGGTGCCCGTGTTCCCGGGCGGCGCCCTGGTGGGCCTGGTGCTGGTGGCCAACCTGGCCGCCGCCCTGGTGCGGCGGTTCGAATTCAGCGCGCGCCGCCTGGGCCTCTGGGTGGTGCACGCCGGACTGGTGCTGCTGGTGGCCGGCGAGTTCGTCACCGGGGCCTTCCAGGTGGACGCCAGGATGACCATCGAGGAAGGCCAGACCGTGGACTTCCTGGAGGACTACCACAAGATGGAGCTGGCGGTCACGGACCTCACCGACCCGGCCCACCCGGTGGAGTACGGGGTGCCCGATTCCCTGCTGCGCACGGGCGCGCGGGTGCCCCTGCCGGGCACCCCGGTCACCTTGAGGGTGAAGCGCTTCTACACCAATGCCCAGCTTGCCCCCTTGGGCCCCGGCGGGCCGCCGGCCCTGGCCGACCGGGGCGTGGGCACCGGCATCCGCATCACCGAAGCGCCGCCGGCCACGTCGGACCAGGAGGTGAACGCCACCTCCGCCCTGGTGGAGCCCCTGGCCGGGGGGCGCAGCTACGGCATCTGGCTGGTGTCCACGGTGCTGGGGGCGCCCCAGTCCTTCATCCACGAAGGGCGCACCTACGCCCTGGCCATGCGGGCGCGCCGCTACTACCTGCCCTTTTCCCTCACCCTGAAGAAATTCAGCCACGACGTCTACCCGGGCACCCAGATCCCCAAGAACTTCTCCAGCCTGGTGCACCTGTCCAACCCGGCCAGGGGCGAGGAGCGGGACGTGCTCATCTACATGAACCAGCCCCTGCGCTACGCGGGCAAGACCTTCTACCAGGCCAGCTACGGCAAGGGCGACACCCTGTCCATCCTGCAGGTGGTGACCAATCCGGGCTGGCTGCTGCCCTACATCTCCTGTTCGCTCATCACCCTCGGGCTGCTCTTCCACTTCGGCCTCACGTTGTTCCGGGCCCTCCAGCGGCGGCAGGCGGGGGCGGGAGCGGAGGCGGTATGAAACTCAGTCGGATCTTCGCCTGGCTTCCCGGTTGCCTCGCCCTGGCGGCGGTGCTGCTCGCCGCTGTGCCCGCGGGGCGCACCCGGGGCTTCGACATGGAGGCCTTCGGGCGCCTGCCGGTGCTGGAAGGGGGGCGGGTCAAGCCCCTGGACTCGGTGGCCAGGAACGCTCTCCTCATGATCCGGAGCAAGCAGAGCCTGCCGTTCCAGGGGCGCACCCTGGGTCCGGACGAATGGATCCTGGACGTGCTGTTCCGGCCCCAAGTGGCGGACACCCAGCCGGTGTTCGTGATCAACGACCCGGACGTGCTGGGGCTCATCGGGCTGCGCCAGACCGCCAACCGCTACTTCCCCTTCGACACCCTGCTGCCCCATCTCCAGGACCTGGAGAGCCAGGCGCGCGCCGCGAACGCCCTGGAAGCGGTCCAGCGCTCCCGGTTCCAGAACGCGGTGGTGAACCTGTACCAGCGCCTCCTGCTCTACAACCAGCTGGAGAACACCGTCCAGCTGGCGGATTCGCCGAGCCTGTACCAGGAGGTCCAGGCCCTGGGCACCCCCCAGGCGGCCGAGCGCTACCGCAGCCTGGCGGAGGTGGCGCGGTTCCGGCCCCTGCCGCCCCTGCCCGGGCAGAGCCCGGACGCCTGGATGAACACCGGCGAGGCCCTGGCGGCGGCCACCGGGACCCAGGTCCATCCCGGCCTGGCGGCGCTGGCCTGGGCCGGAGCGGCCTACGCCGCCGGCGACCAGGACGCCTTCAACCGCGCCGTGGCCGAACTGCGCGGGCTCACCGCCCAGGTGCGGCCCCAGGCCCTGCGCCACGCCAACGGCGAACTGCTGTTCAACCGGGTGCAGCCCTTCTACCTGGGCATGGTGATCTACGTGCTGGCCCTGCTGGTGGTGTTCGGGTCCTGGCTCTGGCGCCCGGACCTGCTCCAGCCGGCGGCCTTCTCCCTGCTGGCGGCCGGCGCCGCGGTGCACACCGGGGGGCTGGCGTCGCGCATCCTCCTGCAGGGGCGGCCGCCGGTGACCAACCTCTACTCCTCGGCGGTGTTCGTGGGCTGGGCGGCGGTGATCCTGGGCCTCATCCTGGAGCGCATCTACCGCAAGGGCTTCGGCACCGCGGTGGCGGCCGCGGCCGGGTTCGGCTCGCTGATCATCGCCCACCACCTGGCCATGGAGGGGGACACCATGGAGATGATGCGGGCGGTCCTGGATTCCAATTTCTGGCTGGGCACCCACGTGGTGAGCATCACCATCGGCTACAGCGGCACCTTCCTGGCGGGGATCCTGGCCATCGCCTACACCCTGCGCAAGCATCTGGCGCCGTCCCCGGACCCGGACACCACCGCCGCCCTGGTGGACATGACCTACGGCATCATCTGCTTCGCCCTGCTGTTCAGCTTCGTGGGCACGGTGCTGGGAGGCATCTGGGCGGACCAGTCCTGGGGCCGGTTCTGGGGCTGGGACCCCAAGGAGAACGGCGCCCTGCTCATCGTCCTGTGGAACGCCATCATCCTGCACAGCCGGTGGGGCGGCTACATCGCCGAGCGGGGCATCATGGCCATGGCCATCTTCGGCAACATCATCACCAGCCTGTCCTGGTTCGGGGTGAACATGCTGGGCATCGGCCTCCATTCGTACGGATTCATGGACCAGGCCTTCTGGGCCTTGTCCGTGTTCGTGGCCACCCAGGCGGCACTCATCCTCCTCTGCCTCGCGCCCCGGCGGTTCTGGAGTCCCCGCACCCAGGCGAAACCCTGACCAGCCGTGCTCCCGTCGCGACACGACAAGAAAACCGCCTTTGGGCTTGTCCTTTCCGTCCAATCTCGCCTATAAAAGGGAAGGTCATTGTTCTAAAGCATGGGGATGCGGCGTTAATGGAAGTCAGAAGCACATTCTATTTCGAGAAACTGTTCGAAGAGATCCCAGAAGCCATCGTGCTCACCGACGAGCACGGACGGGTGACCAAGGTGAACCGGGAGTTCACCCGGCTGTTCGGCTACCCCCCGGAGGAGGCCGCCGGGCGCCACATCGACGACCTGGTGGCGCCGCAGGCGTACCGCACCGAAGCCACCGGCATAACGGCGGCGGTGGCCAGGGGCGAGAACTACACCGTGGAGGCGGTGCGCCAGCGCAAGGACGGCTCCCTGGTGCACGTCTCCCTGCTGGGGGTGCCCATCCAGAACCCGGACGGGGGCACCGGGGTGTTCGGCATCTACCGGGACATCTCCGCCCGCAAGCAGGCGGAGCAGGCTCTGCAGGAAAGCCGGCGCCAGCTGGAGGAGGCCTACACCCAGCTGGAGCTCATCTCCAACCTGGACGGCCTGACCGCCATCCCCAACCGCCGCTACTTCGAGCGCTTCTACGACCTGGAGTGGCGGCGCCGGCGCCGGGAGCAGAAGCCCATCGCCCTGATCATGCTGGACATCGACTTCTTCAAAGCCTTCAACGACAACTACGGTCACCTGGCCGGGGACAAGTGCCTCAAGCAGGTGGCCCACGCCCTGCAGGTGGTCAACCGGGCCGGGGACCTGGTGGCCCGCTTCGGGGGGGAGGAGTTCGTGGCCGTGCTCTCCGGCACCCCCCTGGCGGACGCCCGCACCCTGGCCGAGCGCATGCGCCTGCGGGTGAAGGACCAGGCGATTCCCCACGAGCACTCGGCCGTGGCCGGGCAGGTGACCATCAGCCTGGGGGTGGCCGCCCTGGTGCCCGACGGGGATACGGACCCCGCCACCCTGCTCCTGAAGGCGGACCAGGCGCTTTACTTGGCCAAGTCCCGGGGCCGGGACCGGGTGGAAATCCTGGATAGCTGAGCCGGTGCGGCCGCATACCAGACGTGCATAATAGTTCAAATCCGGATAAGGAAGTCCGGATCCATGCGCAACCGCCCCGGACCGGACGGACACTCTTCGAAGGAGTTGAGGTGACGGAAACCATGGCCAACACGGAACAGGTCGATGTGGCGCTGGTGGGCGCCGGCGTCATGAGCGCGACCCTCGGGACCCTTCTGGCCCAGCTGCAGCCGGACTTGAAGTTCCAAGTGTTCGAGCGCCTGGACGGGATCGCCCTGGAAAGCAGCATGGCCACCAACAACGCCGGCACCGGGCATGCGGCCAACTGCGAGCTGAACTACACCCCCGAGCAGAAGGACGGCACCGTGGACATCAACAAGGCCCTGGTCATCAACCGGGCCTTCGAGATCTCCCTGTGCTTCTGGTCCTACCTGGTGGAAGAGGGGATCCTGCCCCGGACCGACTTCATCAACCGCTGCCCCCACCAGAGCCTGGTGTGGGGCGAGGCCAACACCCGCTTCCTGCGCACCCGCCACGCCCAGCTGAGCGCGCACCCCATGTTCGAGGACATGGAGTACAGCGAGGACCCCGCCAGGCTGCGGGAGTGGATGCCCCTGGTCATGGAGGGGCGGGACCTGGCCGGGCCCCTGGCGGCCACCAACGTGGCCCGGGGCACCGACGTGGACTTCGGCCGGCTGACCCGGTACCTGTTCGACGGGCTCCAGCGCCGGGGCGGGTTCACCATGCACCTGCGCCACCAGGTGGAGGACCTCAGGCGCGATCCGGACCACCGGTGGCGCCTGCGGGTGAAGGACCTGGCCGCCGGCAGCGTGCGGGACGTGCGCGCCCGCTTCGTCTTCCTGGGGGCCGGGGGGGGCGCCCTGCCCCTGCTGCTCAAGTCCGGCATCCCCGAGGCCAGAGGCTACGGCGGCTTCCCGGTGAGCGGCCAGTGGCTCATGTGCAACAGCCCGGACGTCATCCGCCGTCACCACTCCAAGGTGTACGGCAAGCCGTCCCTGGGCGCGCCGCCCATGTCGGTGCCCCACCTGGACACCCGCGTCGTGGACGGGCAGCATGCGCTGCTGTTCGGCCCGTACGCGGGCTTCACCACCAAGTACCTCAAGCGGGGCACCTACCTGGACATGATCAAGACCATCGGCCCCGGCAACATCTGGCCCATGGCGGCGGCCGCATGGCACAACATGGACCTGACCCGCTACCTCATCGGCCAGGTGCTCCAGACCCAGGAAGCCCGGGTGGAGGCCCTGCGCCGGTTCGTACCCACGGCCCGCAGCCAGGACTGGAAGCTGGATGTGGCCGGGCAGCGGGTCCAGATCATCAAGCGCGACCCCAGGCTGGGGGGCAAGCTGGAGTTCGGCACCGAAGTGGTGGCCTCCGCCGACGGCTCCCTCGCGGCCCTCCTGGGCGCCTCCCCCGGCGCCTCCACCGCCGCCACCACGATGATCTACCTGATCCTGCGCTGCTTCTCCGAACAGGCCCAGACCGAGGCCTGGCAGGCCGACCTGCGGCGGATGGTGCCCTCGTACGGCCACGACCTGACCAAGGAGGTGGACGTGCTGCGCTCGGTGCGCGCGCACAACAACGCGGTGCTGGGCCTGGCCTGATCCCGGGCCAAGACGCAAGTGACTTGAAAAAGACAAGTTAATCTGAAATGTGATGCCGAGCACCGGCCGTTTCCCCGCGGGGCTGCGATGCTTGGATATTGACCTATGCTTATGGGGCCGGAAGCAATATTGAGACTGATTCCAATCCGGGGAACCTGAGCCATGACCATCGGGGAAAAGCCGTCGATCCGCGCCGCCGCCTGCGAGGAGCTGAGCTTCGGCCTCAGTGCCGGAGGATTCCGCATCCAGGCCAAGAGCATCCTGCCTCCGGGCACCAGCCTGACCGGGACCGGGCCGACCCTGGTCTTCCTGCACGAGGGCCTGGGCAGCATCACCCAGTGGCGCGGTTTCCCCATGGCCCTGGCCAGCGCCTCGGGCCTGCCGGCGCTGGTGTACGACCGGGTGGGCCACGGCAAGTCCCAGGCCCGCACCGCCCCCCTGCCCCCGTCCTACCTGGAGACCGAAGCCTGGGAGCGGCTGCCGGAGGTGCTGGCCGCCTGCGGCGTCCAGTCGCCCCTCCTGGTGGGACACAGCGACGGCGCCACCATCGCCCTGCTGTACGGCGCGCGCTTCCCCGCCGGCACCGTGGCGGTCATCGCCGAGGCGCCCCACGTGTACGTGGAGCCGGCGGCCCTCCAGGGCATCTGGCGGACCCTGCGGGCCTACGAGATCACGCCCCTGCGGGAACGCCTGCGGGCCCACCACGGCGACCGGGTCGACGCGCTGTTCCACGCCTGGAGCCAGGTGTGGCTGTCCCCGGAGTTCCGGGACTGGTCCATGACCGGGCACCTTCCCGCCCTCACCTGCCCGCTGCTGGCCATCCAGGGCGAGGAGGACGAATATGCCACCCCCGACCAGCTGCGGGCGGTGCTGCAGGGGGCGGCCGGCGTGGCCCAGGGGCTGCTCCTGCCCGCCTGCGCCCACGTGCCCCACTTCCAGGCCCGGGACCAGGTGCTCGAGGCCATGGCCCGGTTCATCCGGCAGGTCCTGGCGGACTGGGGAGGGCATCGGTAATTTCCATCCCCGCGGCCGGCCTTTGGGGTGGAGAATGAATCGCCTTCTTTCTCAGCCACGGGAGCAACCATGGGCGCAGGCCCCGTCCAACCGGCCAGGATCGTCACCGCCGCCGCCCTGTTCGACGGCCACGACGCGGCCATCAACCTGGTGCGGCGGCTGCTGGTGGCCCAGGGCGCCCAGGTGGTCCACCTGGGCCACGACCGGGGGGTGGCGGAGATCGTCAAGGCGGTGGTGGAGGAGGACGCGGACGCGGTGTGCATCTCGTCGTACCAGGGCGGGCACATGGAGTTCTTCACCTACCTGGTGGACCGGTTGCGGGCGGCCGGGGCGGAACGGGTCAAGGTGTTCGGCGGCGGCGGCGGGGTGATCCTCCCGGAGGAGGCCAGGAGCCTGGAGGCCGCCGGGGTGGAGAAGATCTACACCCCCGGGGACGGCATGCGCCTGGGGGTGGAGGGCATGATCCGGGACTTGCTGGAGCGCCTGTCCCGGCGCGCGCCCGGGCCGCTCCCGGCGGGGCCGCCGTCCTGGACCGACCGCCTGGGCCTGTCCCGCCTGCTCACGGCGGTGCTGGACCGGGACCTGCCCCTGCCCGGGCCGGAGCCGCCGGCCGCCGGCGCCGGGGCCCCGGTGGTGGGCCTCACGGGCACCGGTGGCGCCGGCAAGAGTTCCCTGTGCGACGAGCTGGTCCGGCGTTTCCTCCTGGACGACCCGGGGCTGCGGGTGGGAGTGCTGGCCGTCGATCCCATCCGCAAGCGCACCGGGGGCGCCCTGCTGGGTGACCGCCTGCGCGTGAACACCGCCGGCAGCGGGCAGGTGTTTTTCCGCAGCCTGGCCGCCGGGCCCGGCGCCATCCAGGCGGTGCGCCGGGGCATCGCCCTGCTGCGGCGGGTCTGCGGCCTGGTGCTGGTGGAGACCACCGGCATCGGCCAGGGAGACACGGACGTGGTGGAGCTGTGCGGGCTGCCCGTCTACGTCATGACCAGCGAGTTCGGCGCCGGGACCCAGCTGGAGAAGATCAACATGCTGGATTACGCCCGCCTGGTGGCGGTGAACAAGTTCGAGGACAAGCGCGCCGAGGACGCCCTGGCGGCCGTGCGCCGGCAGGTGCGGCGCAACCGGGGCATCCCCGCCTCGGTGCCGGACCAGCGCCTGCCGGTGGCCGGCACCTGCGCCAGCCACTTCAACGACGCGGGCGTGGACCGCCTGTACCTGGACCTGCTGGCCCTGCTGCGGGAGGACGGCTCCGGCCCATGGCCCACCCGCCTGCCGGATCCGGGCCCGGCGGCCTTCGACTGCGAGCGCACCGCCCCCATCATCCCCTTCGAGCGCACCCGCTATCTGCAGCAGATCGTCCAGGCGGTGCGGGGCTACAAGGGCCGGACCCGGCTCATGGCGGCCCAGGCGGACCGGCTCCAGGCCCTGGAAACGGCCCAGGGGGCCTGCCCCGAGGCGGCGGAGCCCCTGGGCCGGCTGGCCGGCCAGGCCCGGGCGGAACTGGGCGCCGAAGGCCTGGCCCTGCTGGAGGCGTGGCCGGCCCTGGTGCGGGCCTATTCGGGGGACGTGCTCAGCTACCCGGTGCGGGACCACACCCTCACCCAGCCCCTGGCCGCCACCACCCTGTCCGGCACCCGCATCCCCAAGGTGGAGCTGCCCCGCACGGACCGGTGGGGGGCGATCCTCACCTACCTGCGCCAGGAGCAGGTGCCCGGGCAGTTCCCGTACACCGCCGGGGTGTTCCCCCTGCGCCGGGGGGACGAGGAGCCCAAGCGCCAGTTCGCCGGCGAGGGCGGCCCCGGGCGCACCAACCGGCGGTTCCACTACCTGTGCCAGGGCGAAGCGGCCCGGCGGCTCTCCACCGCCTTCGATTCGGTCACCCTGTACGGAGAGGACCCGGCCGACCGGCCGGACATCTACGGCAAAGTGGGGGAGAGCGGGGTCAGCGTCGCCACCTTGGACGACATGAAGGCGCTGTTCGCCGGGTTCGACCTGTGCGATCCGGCCACGTCCGTGTCCATGACCATCAACGGCCCCGCGCCGGTGATCCTGGCCATGTTCTTCAATGCCGCCGTGGACCAGCGCCTGGACGCCTGGCGCCGGGAGCACGGGGCGGATCCGGACCCCGGGACCGCGGGCCGGATCCGGGCCGAGGCGCTGGCCAGCGTGCGGGGCACCGTGCAGGCCGACATCCTCAAGGAGGACCAGGCCCAGAACACGTGCATCTTCTCCATCGAGTTCGCCCTGCGGATGATGGGCGACGTGCAGGCGTTCCTGATCGCCAACCGCATGCTCAACTTCTACTCGGTGAGCATCTCCGGCTACCACATCGCCGAGGCGGGGGCCAACCCGGTCACCCAGCTGGCGTTCACCCTGGCCAACGGCTTCACCCTGGTGGAGCACTACCTGAGCCGGGGCATGGCCATCGACGACATCACCCCCAACTTGTCGTTCTTCTTCAGTTCCGGGCTGGACCCGGAGTACGCGGTGCTGGGGCGGGTGGCCAGGCGCATCTGGGCCATCGCCATGAAGGACGTCTACGGCGCCCGGGAAGCCAGCCGCAAGCTCAAGTACCACGTGCAGACCTCCGGCCGCTCCCTGCACCTGAAGGACATGAAGTTCAACGACATCCGCACCACCCTCCAGGCCCTCACCGCCCTCACCGACAATTGCAATTCCCTGCACACCAACGCCTACGACGAGGCCCTCACCACCCCCACCGAGGCCTCCGTGCGCCTGGCCATGGCCATCCAGCTCATCATCACCCGGGAGTTCGGCGCCTACGCCAACGAGAACCCCCTGCAGGGATCCCACTTCATCGAGCGCCTCACCGACGACGTGGAGGAAGCGGTGCTGGAGGAGTTCCTGAACCTGAACGCCCACGGGGGCGTGCTGCGGGCCATGGAGACCCAGTACCAGCGGGCGCGCATCCAGGAGCAGTCCCTGCTCTACGAGACCCGCAAGCACTCGGGCGAGCTGCCGGTGGTGGGGGTCAACACTTTCCTGGGGGAGGAGGCGGCGCAGGCGCCCCACCCCGCAACCGTGGTGCGGGCCACCCGGGAGGAGAAGGACTGCCGCCTGCAGGAACTGCGGGACTTCCAGGAGCGCCACCGGGACCAGGCCGGCCCCGCCCTGGAGCGGCTGCGGGAGCAGGTGCGCCGCCGCGGCAACCTGTTTGAGGCGCTCATGGAAACCGTGCGGGTCGCCAGCCTGGGTCAGATCACCGCCGTACTCTATGAAATGGGCGGGAAATACCGCCGTTCCGTATGAACCGCACGATGGAGGAATCCATGAGTTCACCCCTCACCGCCCTCAGTGAAGAGGAGACCGCTTTCCAGGACCTGGTGGCGGACTTCGCGGCCCGGGAGATCGCGCCCCTGAGATCGGAGATGGATGAGGCCCAGGCCATGCGCCCGGACCTGGTCCGGCAGCTGTTCGAGCTGGACGTCATGGGCGTCGAGGTGCCGGAACAGTACGGGGGCGCCGGCTCCAGCTTCTTCAACGCCATCCTGGTGGTGGAGGAGCTGGCCAAGGTGGATCCCTCGGTGGCGGTGCTGGTGGACGTGCAGAACACCCTGGTGAACAACTGCCTGCTCTCCTGGGCCGACGAGGCCCAGAAACGGCGCTACCTGCCCCGCCTGTGCCGGGACCAGGTGGGCGCCTACGCCCTGTCCGAGCCGGGCTCCGGCTCGGACGCCTTCGCCCTGGCCACCCGGGCGGCGCCCCGGGGCGCCGGCTACCGCCTGAACGGCAGCAAGATCTTCATCACCAACGCCCAGGAGGCGGACATCTTCGTGGTGTTCGCCACCGTGGACCCCCAGGCCGGGTACAAGGGCATCACCGCCTTCATCCTGGAGCGGGGCATGCCCGGGTTCACGGTGGCCCGCAAGGAGAACAAGCTGGGGATCCGGGCCAGCTCCACCTGCGAGCTGGCCCTGGCGGACGTGGACGTGGGCCCGGACCAGGTGCTGGGGGAGGTGGGCAAGGGCTACAAGGTGGCCATCGAGACCCTCAACGAGGGCCGCATCGGCATCGCCGCCCAGATGGCCGGCCTGGCCGCGGGAGCCCTGGGCCACGCCCTGGCCTACACCCGGGAGCGCCGACAGTTCGGCCAGCCGATCTTCTCCTTCCAGGCGGTGCAGATGCGCCTAGCGGAGATGGCCAGCCGGGTGGAAGCGGCCCGGCTCATGACCTACAACGCGGCCCGCCTCAAGGACGCCCGCCTGCCCTTCACCAAGGAGGCGGCCATGGCCAAGTACTTCGCCAGCCACATGGCCGAATGGGTCGCCAGCGAGGGGCTGGAACTGTTCGGGGGCTATGGGTTCACCAAGGACTACCCGGCGGAGAAATATTTCCGCGACGCCAAGATCGGCAAGATCTATGAAGGCACCACGTTCATGCAATTGCAGACCATCGCCAAGCTGCTATAGTTTGCCCACTTCAATAATTCGGACAAGCTGGTCGCAAACCGTCATTGCGCGTTACCCCCCCATGAGGCGCCCGTGACCCAGGAACAGGCAGACAAGCTGGAACTCCTCAAGCTCCGCACCGAGAAGGCCGAACTCGGCGGCGGCAAGGACAAGATCGACAAGCAGCACCAGTCCGGCCGCCTCACGGCCCGGGAGCGGATCCAGGTCCTGCTGGACGAGGACTCCTTCACCGAGATCGACAAGTTCGTGGTGCACCGGTGCGGCAACTTCGGCATGGAGAAGGTGAAGATCCCCGGCGACGGGGTGGTCACCGGCTACGGCACCATCGACGGGCGGCTGGTGTACGTGTTCGCCCAGGACTTCACCGTCTTCGGCGGCTCCCTGTCCCTGGCCTACGCCGAGAAGATCGTCAAGATCATGGACATGGCCACCCGCAACGGGGCCCCCATCATCGGCCTGAACGACTCCGGGGGCGCCCGCATCCAGGAAGGGGTCCAGTCCCTGGCCGGGTACTCGGACATCTTCCTGCGCAACATGCTGAGCTCCGGGGTGGTGCCCCAGATCTCGGCCATCATGGGCCCCTGCGCCGGCGGCGCGGTGTACTCCCCGGCCATCACCGACTTCGTGTTCATGGTCAAGGACACCTCGTACATGTTCATCACCGGCCCGGAGGTGATCAAGGCCGTGACCCACGAGGAGGTGAGCAAGGAGGACCTGGGCGGCGCCATGACCCACAACGCCGTCTCCGGGTGCGCCCACTTCGCCTGCGGGGACGACGAGGAGTGCCTGCTGCTGATCCGGGAGCTCATGTCGTTCCTGCCCCTGAACAACCAGGACGACCCGCCCCGGGGCCCGGCCGCCGACGACCCCAACCGCGCCGAGATCGCCCTGCGCACCATGGTACCGGACAATCCCAACCAGCCCTACGACATGCGCACCATCATCAGGGCCGTGGTGGACGACGGGCACTTCTTCGAGGTGCACCAGCACTACGCCCGCAACATCCTGGTGGGTTTCGCCAGGCTCAACGGGCGCTCGGTGGGCATCGTGGCCAACCAGCCGGATCACCTGGCCGGCGCCCTGGACGTGGATTCCTCCCTCAAGGGCGCCCGGTTCGTGCGCTTCTGCGACTGCTTCAACATCCCCCTGGTGTTCTTCGAGGACGTGCCGGGCTTCCTGCCGGGGGTGGACCAGGAGAAGGGCGGGATCATCAAGCACGGGGCCAAGCTCCTGTACGCCATCGCCGAGGCCACCGTGCCGCGCCTCACCGTGATCACCCGCAAGGCCTACGGCGGGGCCTACTGCGTGATGAACTCCCGCAACATCCGGTGCGACTACGCCATCGCCTACCCCACCGCGGAGATCGCGGTGATGGGGCCGGAAGGGGCGGTGAACATCATCCACCGGGCCGAGCTGGCCAAGTCCCGGGACCCGGAGAAGACCCGCAAGGGCCTGGTGCAGGACTACCGGGACACTTTCGCCAATCCGTACAACGCGGCGGAGCTGGGCTACGTGGACGAGGTCATCGACCCGGCCCGCACCCGCCCCACCCTCATCCGGGCCCTGGAGATGTGCAGGAACAAGCGCGCCGCCAACCTGCCCCGCAAGCATGGGAACCTGCCCTTATGACTCGCGAACCCGTGATGTTCAAGAAGATGCTCATCGCCAACCGGGGCGAGATCGCCATCCGGGTGATCCGGGCCTGCCGGGAGCTGGGCGTGGCCACCGTGGCCATCTACTCCGAGGCGGACCGGAACGCCCTGCACGTGCGGGCCGCGGACGAGGCGTACTGCGTGGGCCCGGCCCCCAGCCGGGAATCGTACCTGAACGGCCCCCGGATCCTGGAGGTGGCCCGGCGCTGCGGCGCCGACGCCGTCCACCCCGGCTACGGGTTCCTCTCGGAGCAGGAGGAGTTCGCCGCCGCCTGCGCCCAGGCGGGGATCACCTTCGTGGGCCCCAACGTCCGGGCGATCCGCATCATGGGCAACAAGACCACCTCCCGGGTGGCGGTGCACGCCATGGGGGTGAACCTGGTGCCGGGCATGCGCGAGAACCTGGAGTCCGAGGAGCACGCCCTGGCCTGGGCCAAGGAGATCGGCTACCCGGTCATGCTCAAGGCGGCGGCCGGGGGCGGGGGCAAGGGCCTGCGCATGGTGAGCCGCCCCGAGGACCTTCCGGGCGCCTACCGGGCCGCCAAGTCCGAGGGCCTGCATGCCTTCGGCGACGACGCGGTGTACCTGGAGCGCTACATCGAGAACCCCCGCCACGTGGAGATCCAGGTGCTGGGGGACCGGCACGGCAGCCTCGTCTACTTCCCCGAGCGGGAGTGCTCCATCCAGCGCCGCCACCAGAAGGTCATCGAGGAGACCCCGTCGACCCTGGTGGACGACGCCTTGCGCCAGCGCATGGGCGAGGCGGCGGTCCGGGCGGCCAAGTCCGTGGACTACGACTCGGCCGGCACGGTGGAGTTCATCGTCTCGGGCAAGACCCGGGAATTCTTCTTCCTGGAGATGAACACCCGGCTGCAGGTGGAGCACCCCATCACCGAGATGGTCACCGGCATCGACCTGTGCAAGGAGATGATCCGCAGCGCCGCCGGCTACCCCCTGGCGTTCGTCCAGGAGGACGTGCGCCTGCACGGCCACGCCCTGGAGTGCCGCATCTACGCCGAGGACCCGGACAACAAGTTCCTGCCCTCCCCCGGGAAGATCCTGGGCCTGCGGGTGCCCGGCGGCCCCTGGGTGCGGGATGAGACCGGCATGTACGAGGGCATGGACGTGCCCATCCACTACGATCCCCTGCTGTCCAAGCTGGTGGTGTGGGGCAGCACCCGGGAGCGCTGCATCACCCGCATGATCCGGGCCCTGGGGGAGTATTCGGTGAAGGGCATCAAGACCACCATCCCCTTCCACGCCCGGGTCATGCGCAACCCCAAGTTCAACAAGGGGCAGATCGACACCAACTTCATCGACAACGAGTTCCAGCCCGAGGACGCGGCCCGGGCCAAGCCCTTCGAGGACATCGCCCTGGTGGCCGCCGCCATCAAGGCCTACCGCCGGGACCGGGAACGGATGCGGCGCATGCTGGGGGGCTGCCCGTGCGAGGGCGGCGGCGTCGAAGCCTCCAGGTGGAAAGCCAGCGGCAGGATCCTGCGGGAATCTGCGTTTTAGGAGAGATTCATGGCCTACATCGCCACCCACCAGGGCAAGACCACCCGGGTCAAGGTGCAGGAGACCGCCCCGGGCCGGTTCCAGGTGACCCTGGGGGAAAAGGAATACCACGTGGACTTCCAGGAGCCCCAGCCCAACCTGTTCTCCCTGATCATCGACGGCCGCTCGTTCGAGGTGGACGTGGACGCCCGGGATGAGGAGGACCAGTACCAGGTGGTCATCAAGGGCGATCCCCATGACGTGGAAATGGTGGAAGAAAAGAAGAAGAAGCTGGCCATGAAACTGTCCCGGGGGCTTTCCGGCCGCCAGGACCTGCGCTCGCCCATGGCGGGCAACGTGCGCCAGGTGCTGGTGCAGCCCGGGGAGCGGGTTGCGCCCGGGCAGGTTCTGCTCATCCTGGAAGCGATGAAGATGGAGAACGAAATCAAGTCGCCCTTGGACGGCATCGTCGGTTCGGTGAGCGTCCGGCCCGGCACCGTGGTGGCCAGCGGTGACCCCCTGTGCGTGGTGGAACCTTGGGAACCGCAATTCAACGAGAGCTGACGCCATGGACCTGAACCCCCGGCTGCACCAGGTGGCGGTGGTGGGCGCCGCCGGCAAGATGGGCAGCGGCATCGCCCTGCTGCTGGCCCTGGAGATGACCTGGCGGGCCCTGGAGCAGGCCGATGCCCAGGCCGATGCCCAGAGCGGCGCCCCCTGGATCCTGAACCTCATCGACCTGGACGACCACGCCCTGCAGAGCCTCCTGCGCTACCTGCGGGAGCACGCCGCCAAGGACGCGGAAAAGCAGATCAACCGCCTGCGCGCCGCGTTCCGGGACCGGCCCGGCCTGGTGGACAACCAGGACATGGTCCAGGAGTTCGTGTTCGAGGTCCTGCTGCGCTGCCGCACCGGCCGCACCCTGGCCCTGGCCAAGGACGCCCAGATGGTGTTCGAGGCGGCGTTCGAAGCGGAGGAGGTCAAGCACGCCATCTACCGGGAACTGGCCTCCCTTTGCGGTCCCGGCACCTTCTTCCTGAGCAACACCTCCTCCATCCCGCTGGGGGCCCTGGGGGAGGCCTGCGGCCTGTCCGGGCGGATCATCGGCTTCCACTTCTACAACCCGCCGGCGGTGCAGAAGCTGGTGGAGGTGATCCAGCCCCGCCGGTGCGACCCGGAGCTGGTCCAGGCCGCGGCCCTGCTGGCCCACGCCCTGCACAAGAAGACCGTGCCCGCCAGCGACGTGGCCGGGTTCATCGGCAACGGCCACTTCATCCGGGACGGCCTGCGGGCCGTCCGGGAGGTGGAGCGCCTGGCCCCGGAGCACGGCTACCTGCCGGCGCTGCTCATGGTGGAGCGGGTGACCCGGGACTTCCTGCTGCGGCCCATGGGCATCTTCCAGCTCCTGGACTACGTGGGCCTGGACGTGTTCCGGTCCATCACCCAGGTGATGACCCGGTACCTGGGGGAGGACCTGTCCTGCGACCTCCTGGAGCGCTACCTGGCCCAGGGGGTGCGGGGCGGCCAGGGCGCCGGGGGCGTGCCCCGGGCCGGCTTCCTGAAATACCAGAAAGGCCGGCCGGTGGCGGCGTACGACCCGGCGCGCAAGGAGTACCAGGACCTGGACGCTCCCTGGGCCCGGGAGGCGGAGGCCCGCCTGGGCCCCCTGCCCGAGCCCGTCCTCACCTGGAAGGCCCTGTCCAGGGACCCGGATCCGGCCCCCAGGCTGGAAGCCTGGTTCCAGGCCCTGGGCCGGCTGGACACCCTGGGGGCGGAACTGGCCAAGGGCGCCTACCGGGCCAGCCGGGAAACGGCGCTGGACCTGGTCCGCCAGGGCGTCGCCAACCGCCCGGAGGACGTGAACGACGTGCTCAAGCTGGGCTTCTACCACCTGTACGGCCCGGTCACCGACTATCTCTAGGGGACCGCCCATGAAAACCATGGCCAAACCCGTGTTCCTGGCCGCCGGCGCCTGCACCATCAGCCTGGGCACCGGCCGCAAGGAATTCAACCCCCGGGCCGAACGCCCCGGGCTGGAGCACTACATCCAGGAGGCCGGGCGGGCGGTGCTGGCCCAGATCGCCGACCCGGCGGTGGTGGACGAGGCGGTCATCGGCAACTTCATGGCCGCCCGGTTCAACCGCCAAGGCCACCTGGGCGCCCTCATGCCCATCATCCACCCCGCCCTGGAGTACAAGCCCGCCCTGCGGGTGGAGGGCGCCTGCGCCTCCGGCGGGCTGGCCCTTGCCACAGCCATCAAGAGCGTGCTCAGCGGCCTGGCTGAGGTGGTGCTGGTGGCGGGCGTCGAGGTGCAGAACACGGTCAAGGCCCTGTACTGCGCCGACTTCCTGGCCGGCGCCGGGCACTACCTGAGCGAACGCAAGAACGGGCCGGCCTACTTCTTCCCAGGCAAGTTCTCCGAGCGGGCCGGAGCGTACGCGGCCAAGGTGGGCGCCGACCGGGCCCGGGAGGCCATGGCCCACTGGTACCGCAACGCGGTGGAGAACGCCCGGCGCAATCCCCTGGCCCAGGAGTACCACAACACCGCGGCGGACCTTCTGGCCCAGGGCCGCACCCCGCCCAACCCCAAGGCCTTCACCGAGCACCTGAACCTGTACGACTGCTCCAAGGTCTCGGACGGTGCCGCGGCCATCCTGGTGGCTTCCGAGCAAGGCTTCCACCGGCTCGGGCTCGCCCGCCGGGATGTGGTCCAGGTGGCCGGGTTCGCCCAGGTGGCCGTCAATCTCACCGCCCCGCCCCCGAACCTCACCGAGCTCACCACCAGCAAACTGGCGGCCGCCCTGGCCCGGGAGATGGCCGGCACCGCCCTGGCCGACGTGGGGGTTTTCGAGGTGCACGACTGCTTCACCATTTCCGGCCTCCTGAGCGTGGAGGCCCTGGGCCTGGCCCCGCCCGGCGGGGGCGCCGACCTGGTGGTGGGAGGCGCCACCCGGCGCACCGGACCCTGCCCGGTGAACACCGGCGGCGGCCTGGTGGGCTACGGCCACCCCACCGGCGCCACCGGCGTGCGCATGGCCGTGGACCTGTGGAAGCAGCTCACCGGCCGGGCCGGGGAGTACCAGGTGGAACTGGCCCAGGAGCACGGGATGATGGTGAACATGGGGGGCAACGACAAGACGGTGGTGTCGGTGGTGCTGCGCCGGTGACGCTAGGCCTTCAGCAACTCCGCCTTCCCGGTACGGACCAGCTTGGCGTCGAAGGTCAGGACCTTGGCACAACCCCGGCCTTGGGTGGAAAGGACGATCAAGTTGTCAGCCAGGCCGATGGAACTCGTACTGTTCCCCAGGGCCTCCCGAACGGTCGCGGCCGATTCAACGTCCACCCCCGCCGTTCCGAGCAGCGTCTCCAGCGCCTGATGCGCACGGGAAGCGGTCCAGCCGGGCGCACTGCCCAGGACCCAGCCCAGCTCAACGAAGACCAGCAGGGGCACGAAGACTCCCTGGCCGGCCGCAGCCGCCTTGATGGCTTCCCGGGCGGCGCGGCTTTGCTTCGGGTCATCACCCAGGATGGCCCGGGCCCAGACGTTGGTATCCAGGCCGATCACTTGGCCGCGCCCCTGGCAATGGCCTTTTCCATGTCCCCAAGGCTCATTCGCCTGGCACCCGGGACGGCGAAATCCCACAGGTCCTCGACCTGGTGCTTGACGGGGGACAGAGCAGCCCTGCCGTGCGGGGGATCCAATTCGAACCGCACCTGATCGCCTTCATGCAAGCCAAGGGCCTCGCGAATGGCTTTAGGGATCGTAAGCTGGCCTTTGCTGGTGATGGTGGCGATGGTGGACCTGGGCATGTCCCGACCTCCTTACCATTATGTAAAATCCTCCTTACTTGTCCAGGCTGCGTCGGCCCCATCGCCCTCCGACTCCTGCGCCCGTCGCTTCATGCTGGCTCGTACAAAGGGACGGTTGGATGCCCAGATCCTCTTCCAGCCTGCGTACATGGTGGCTGCCAACCTGGCTTACAGACGGGCACTGGGGCCCGGATTGGCGGGCTGATGGACGGGTGACCCCCGACGGCCCGGAACCCGGCCCCAATGGCTCTGGCGTAGTTCCCCTGCGCCCGGGCCAGGATGGCCGCCGGCTTCAGTCCGGCTCCATCCGCCAACCAGCCCGTCCCGGATGTTGGTTTCTCCCATCACTTCCCGGCGGGATCCGGTTCGTCCTTCTCCCCGGTCATGAACCGCCGGGCGGCCACCAGCCGGTTGGCGAAGTACTTGCTGGTGAGCTTGCCCAGCTCCACGCAGTGCATGCCGGGGCCGTGCCAGGCGCTGGCATGGATGAACTGGCCGTCGCCCAGGTAGATGCCCACGTGGCTGACGCCCCGGCGCACGCCTTCGGTGGCGAAGAACAACAGGTCCCCGGGCTTCAGGTCGTCCAGGGGCACCGGGTCCCCCTGGCGGGCCTGGGACCGGGACGTGCGGTCCAGGTCGACACCGAAGGACCGGAACACGAAGCGCACGAACCCGGAGCAGTCGAAGCCCCGGGTGGGAGTGGTGCCGCCGAAGCGGTAGGGGATGCCGAGGAAGGTCTTGGCCTTGTCCACCAGGGCGGAAAGCTGGTTCGGCTCCAGGGCGTCCTTGGGGTCGTCGGCCTGGGCGTGCAGGGGCAGCAGGACCCCCAGGCACCCGATCCAGAGCAACCTTCTGAGCGGCTTGGACAGCAAACCGGGATCCTCCCATGGACAAACCACCCCACGTGGAGAGACCACAGGGACGGCAACAGGTTTGTTTTGACTCGGCCAGTTTACCCGACCGTGTCCCCGGTGTCACCCCGCTTCGGCCTTCCGGCTCCAACTTCAGGGTTTCCGCTGCTTGATCAAGGCGAAGAAGAACTGGAGGTCGGCGTCGGTGCGCCGGGTCCGGCCCCACTGTTCCCAGCCGGTCCAGCCGGACCCGGAGGTGAACTCCGCGTGCCCGTCCGGAAACACGGTGGCGTCGCTGTAGCCCTTGTCGCTGCCCTTGCGCATGGGGAAGGCTTCGAAGCGGGCCCAGGACGGGGCGGTCAGCACCAGGGCGTAGGACCGGCCGGGAGCCAGGGTCACGGGCGCCTGGAAAGCGAGGGTGGCCCAGTCGCACCCCCCCAGGGAACAGGTGGGGGTGCTGCCGCCGGGACAGCGTTGGGCATCTCCCGCCGCCAGCGTCTTGCCGTCCGCCTGCTCCACCCGGATGCCCAGGGGGGCGGAACCGGACAGGCGGCGAACCCGCACCGACACGGAGGCGGCCCGGCGGGGCGGGCCCGTGACCGTGAACACCTCCCGCACCTGGTCGGGGCCGGCAATGGGCCGGGGCGCCCCCATCCAGAACTCCACGTAGCCCATGCCCTGGGAACGGCCGCCCTGGTAGTCGATTTCCAGGATGGGGGTGAACGCCTCGGCGGTTCCGGCGGTGCGGCGCACGGTCCACTGGGGGTCCTTGCGGCTGCGGATGAGCATGGCCCAGTCCGTGTCCGCGCGGCAGGCCTGGACCGGCGGGGTGCAAGTCTTGAGGAACAGGGCGTTGACCGAGACGAAGTTGTTTTCGGGATCCGGGTCGGTATTGCGGAACACCAGGTGGTACAGGGCCCCGGGGACCAGGGCCGGGGCCCGGTCGAACCGCAGCAGGGGATAGAAGGTGTCGCTGGCGGCGGTGAGGGCCATGCGCCGGACATTGCTGGCCAGCACCTGGCCGGAGGGGCGGTGCTGGGGCGTGCCGTCGTCGGTCTGCAGTTCCACCCGCAGGGTGCCCCCGCTGCCCGCATGGTAGCCCTGGCGCTTGAAGCTCCAGATGAGGTAGGGGCGGGCACCCTGGAGGACCCCACCGGGCATGGCCCGGAACCGGCAGCTCACCTCCACCCCCCCCTTGCCGATGGGGGTGTTGGCCAGGGCATCCGCCCGGATGGCCGGACCGTAGAAGGCTCCCTGGGCCTCCAGGCCCAGGGAGAGGATAACCAGCATTGCCGCGCCCGCCAGCCTGGCCATGGACGACTCCGGAAGACAGGTACTTGGATGCCGTTCACGGGACGAACATGAACTGCAGGTCGCTGTCGGTGAGGTTGGGGGTGCCCCACATGTCCCACCCGGCCCAGCTGGCGCCGGCGGTGGTGCTGTACTGGGCGTAGCCGTCGGGGAACAGAGTGGAGTTGGAGAAGCCTTTGTCCTTGCCCTTGCGGATGGGGTAGGCGGAGTACTGGGTGTCGGCGGGGCTGCTGAGGACCAGGTGGTACGACACCCCGGTGGCGAGGACCGTGGACAGGGGAAAGGTCACGGCCACCCAGCTGGGCACCCCTTCCAGCACGCTGGCGGCGGGCACGGCGCCCTGTTCGATGAGGGTGCCGTCGGCCTCCTCCAGGCGCAGGGTGAGGGGGCCGGAGCCTGCCGTCCGCTGCAGGCGGGCCATGATCCGGGTGAAGGGGCGGCCGGGGCCCGAAACCTTGAAGGTCTCCCGCACCAGGGCGGCGCCGGAGATGGTCTTGGGATTGGTCGACCAGACTTCCATGCAGCCGTTGCCCTGGCTGCCGCCGTCGGCGTAGTCCAGTTCCAGGATGGGGGTGAAGTTCTGGCGCAGCTGCCAGGGGCCCTTCCCGGACCGCACCAGCACCGCGAAGCCGGCGTCCGTCAGGCTGGGCTGCATGGGGGCGGTGGCGGCGTCGGTGTACAGGGCGTCGATGGAAATGTAGTTGGTGGCCGGCGCGGGGTCCACGTTGGTGAAGACCAGGTGGTAGAAGGCGCCGCCCTTGAGGGTGGCCGGGTACGGGAACAGCAGTTCCGGGTAGTTGTTGTCCTGGTCGATGATGTTGCCGTAGCTCACGGAGGCCAGGGACACGCCGCTGGGATGGTGGGCGGGGGTGTGGTCGTCCGCTTCCAGGTCCACCTGGATGGTGCCCCCCTGGCCCGCCTGGTACCCGGTCTTCAGCAGGGACCAGATGAAGAACACCCGGATGCCCTTCAGGGCGCTGGCATGCTTGGCCTGGAACCGGTAGCTGGCGGCGTTCAGGCTGGGCCCGCCCACCACCGTGTTGGCCAGGGAATCGGCGCCCAGGCCCGGCCCGTAGCAGGACGCGACGGCCGCCAGCCTGGCCTGGACCGGGATGGCCTGGGTGTACGTGGTTTGGACTCCGTACAGGCTCACCACGCACTGGAGCGTGACCGTGCTCCCGGTGCCGGCGTCGAAGGTGACCGCGGCGTTCCTGGCGATCCCCGCGAGGGTGCCCCCGGTGATGCTCCACTGGTAGGCGGCGCCCGCCTGGGCCGGCACGAAGGCCAGAACCCCGGCCATTCCCGCCGATACCAGGCGGGGAGCGACGATGTAGCCGGTGTTGGAGAGCGTGGCGGCCCGTGCCGGCCAGGTTCCGGCCATGACCAGAAACCCGGCTCCCAGGATCAGCCTTCTATAACTATTCATAACAATGTCTCTCCCAGAATCCGCCCAGGCGGCCGGAGGTTCCGGCTGTCCCAGGACCCTGCTGCTCGACTTGGATCCCGGCCCTGCCTGCAGGGCCGGAGACCCCCCGGTCCCTCCTGAGCAACGGGGGTGCCAATCTGGGGACTTTCGGATCTTCTTAATAACTTTTTTGTTTACAGTGTTTAATATTAAGGTTCCCGCCCTTCTGGGGGGAGGATTCCCGATTCCGGATCCGGCCTCTAGAATCCGGAATGCCTGCGCCGGGCGGCGGCGGGGGCAGATGCGCTATGTTTGGGAAATGACCCTATCCCAGCCGTCATCCCGCCCCATCCGCCGCCGCGCCGAGTTCCTGGCGGGCGCCCGGGACTCGCTGCCCATGCTCCTGGGCGCGGCGCCCCTGGGCGCCATCTTCGGCACCCTGGCGGCCCCCAGCGGACTGTCCCGGGGCGGCGCCCTGGCCATGTCCCTGTGCGTGTTCGCCGGGTCGTCCCAGTTCATCGCCCTGACCTTGCTGGCGGGGGGCACCGGCCTGGTGGTGATCCTGCTCACCACCCTGGTGGTGAACCTGCGCCACGCCCTCTATTCGGCCACCCTCCTGCCCCACGTGGCCGAACTGCCCCAGCGCTGGCGCGTCCCCCTGGCGTTCTGGCTCACCGACGAGACCTTCGCGGTGATGCTGCGGCGCTACCAGGCGCGCGACGGCTCGCCCTACAAGCATTGGTACTACCTGGGTTCGGGCATCTCCATGTACGTCAACTGGCTGGTCTGGACCCTGGCCGGGCTGCTGTTGGGGCGATCCCTGCCCCGCCTGGAAAGCCTGGGGCTGGAATTCGCCATGGCCGCCACGTTCACGGGCATCGTGGCCCCCATGCTCAAGCACCGGCCCATGCTGGGCGCCGCCGTCGCTTCCGGGCTCACGGCCCTGGCGGCCCGGGGGCTGCCCTACCAATTCGGGCTCCTGGCGGCGGCCCTGGCAGGCGTGGTGGCGGGCCTGGTCCTGGAACAGCGGGAGGCGGCATGAGCACCCGGGAATGGGTCCTGGTGGGGGGAATGACCCTGGTCACCTTCCTGGTCCGCTACTCCTTCTTCGCCCTGGGCGAGCGCCTGCGCTTCCCGCCGCTGGCGCGCCGGGCCCTGCGCTTCGTGCCCGCGGCGGTGCTCACGGCCATCACCGTGCCCATGGTGCTGGTGCCGGACGGAGTGCACTGGCGGCTGCCCTGGCGCAATCCCTGGCTGGCGGGCGCGCTCGTGAGCGGTTGGATCGCCTGGCGCTTCAACCACCTCCTGGGCGCCATCGGCGCGGGCATGGCGGTCTATTTCCTGGGGCGGCTGCTGACCCGGTGAGCTGTCCCGGGAAGAGCAAGGGGCCGGGGCGGCCTCCGGGGCCGCCCCGGGTCACTTTCCAGATGGCCTGGGTTCCGGCGGCTGGTGGCCGCCCATTCATACGGCCGGCTGTTTCACGCCGACTTCATCGAGCTTCAGGTCCTTGGTTTCAGGGGAGAAGAGCAGGCTGATGAACGTCATGACCGCGCCGATGGACAGGATCACGGCCGGAGATAGCCATATGTCCTGCCCCTCGATCGCCGCTATGAACGGGATCTTGTGCGCCCACCACACGTAGACGCTGAACCAGGCGCCCAGCAGCGCGCCGGCGGAGTAGCCGAAGCCGACGCCCGCGGCGCGCCGCCCGGTCGGGAACCGCTCGCAGAGGTAGGCGGGAACCACGCCCCACGCCAGCTTGAGCATCGCCGCCATGACCGTGCCCAGGACGGCCATCCACAGGTCCCTCGCGATGGCGGCATGATAGAGAACGTAGAACACGGGAATCCCGAACACCACGAGGAAGACGCAGTACCACTGGGTCAGGCTCTTCCTGCCGGTGCGGTCCGACAGCCACCCATAAAAGTTGTAGCCCAGGAACGCCATGAACAGGGCGAATCCGTAGATCAGGCTGTAGGTCGTGGTGTCGAAGCCGCGCCCTTTCAGAGTCAGGATGTTGGGCAGGAACCCGTAGACCGAGTAGTCGGTCAGGAACAGCCCGGTCATGAAGAAGAAGACCTGGAGGAAGTCGAACACTTGCGGCTTCTTGAACAGGTTCAGGAAAGGCGACTTCTCGATCTTGCCCAGCGACTTGACCTTCTCGAATTCCGGCGACTCGTGGAGATGCCTTCGGATATAAAGCGCGAACAGCACCGGAACGACTCCGGATACGAACACGATGCGCCAGCCGTAGGCGACCAGGGCTTCCTTGGAGGACAGGAAGGAAACCAGTGCGAAGACTAACGAACCCAATACATAGCCAAGGGGGAAACCGGACTGGATGAAGCCGCCGATCGTTCCGCGTTTTTTCTGCGGGGCGTATTCGACGGCGAAGGTGTGGCCGACCGCATATTCACCGCCGAAGAAGACGCCCATCAAGAGCCGGAGGAGGGCGAACAGGACATAAGACAAGACGCCGACCTGGGCGTAGGTCGGCAGGATGCCCGCCAGGACGGACATCACGCCCACGCCGCCGATGGTGAACATCAGGAGGAAGCGGCGGCCGATCTTGTCAGCGTAACGACCAAAGATGGCCGAACCGATCGGCCGCGCCGCCATGGTGATGGAATAGGTGAAGACGATGACGATGTACTGCCAGGCCGCGCTGCCCTTGGGCGAAATGAAGACCTTCACCAGAATTGGCGCCATGACCAGAACCAGCGCCATGTCGTATGCGTCGAGCATGAACCCCAGGAACTGGGAGATCATGGCCAATTTTGCGTCTTTGGTCATCGTTTGCGATTCCGCCATGGGGACCTCCTGCAAGATTGGGAATAAATGGTGATGTGGACAGGCATCGCCAACCGATGCAAAGGACCGGGGGCCAGCTAGCCGATCAAAACCATTCAGACGGTTGGCCCACCCGGGAGCCTTTGGGGTGTTGGGAATCGATAACCAGCGTGACCATACGCTTGGACCGAGTAGCCGTCAAAGGCTTTTCACCGACCTGCTGTTATAAATTTTCAATTTCAACCTTTGCCGGGTCAACGGAACCTGGGGGCGCGCCGGACTCTTGAAGCAGAACCCGGCCGACCGGTGCTTTCCGGCGCAACCCCCGGCGCTGCTGGATCGCGGTCGGCGATCCACCAGCGCGGGGCCGAACAATACTATGGACAGGCGACTCAGTCCATCTAGGAGTGTGACTATGTATTATTCGGCCCCGCGTCGGCGTCCAGACCCGCGCATATCGTGCGCAAGTCCCGCAGGAGGTAGTGGTGCTACCTTCAAGGGTCTTGCACACGAGAGGCGCGGGTCTGGGCGCCGACCCTCCGGGCTGGTGGCAGCGGGCCCAGCCATGCTGCGTCACGCTCCTCGGAGGTATAACCTATACCCCCTTCGTCGCCTTCCTTGCCTGGCTAGGCCATCTTTGCACCACTTAGGTCCACTCAATGTGGACCTAAGTGATGCAAAGATCACCAGCGCGGGGCCGAATAATACATAGTCACACTCCTAGAAGGACGCCGGTGCGATGGGCGCGCCCACGCCGGTGCAGTAGTCCCAGCCCGCCCGGGCCGGGAAGCCGTTGCTGCCGGTGGTGATGTCCCGGAACTCGACGGGGCCGTTGCCAGTGAACCCGGCCAGGTAGAGGCTGTAGAGGTTGGCGAGGAAGGCGCTGGTGGTGGTGAAGGCGGCGCCGCTGGCGTTCAGCATCCCGGACAGGCACGGGGTGGCGACGCTGGTGCCCCCGAACACCATCCAGCCCTTCATGCCCGCGTACGAGGTGCTGTCATACACCGAGACGCCCGTTTCGGGGTCCGCGTCCGAGGCCAGGTCCGGGACGCCCCGGCGGGTGCCGGTCATGGTCACCGGGACCTGCCAGGAGGGTTTGGCCACATAGGCGCTGTTGCCGCCCCCCCCGTCGCTCCAGGCGGACTCGGAAACCAGAAGGCCCGCGCTGGTGGTGCTGACGCTGGTCCCCCCCGCAGCGGCCACGTACTGGGAGCAGGAGGGGTAGATCACCACACCGCCGGTATCCCCGGTGGCCGCGAAGAACACCGGACCGGTGACGTTGAAATGGGAATCGTAGCCGGTCTCTCCGGACCATTCGCTGCCCCCCCAGCTCATGGAGACCTGCTTCACACCGGCGATCCTGGCCGCCACGTCCACGGCCTTGAGCAGATCGCTGTAGGAAGCGGACTTGGCTTCCACCAGGACGATCTTGGCGGCCGGGGCCAGGGCGTGGGCCCACTCGATGTCCAGGGCCGCCTCCTGGTTCCAGCCGCCGTTGTTGCCGGGCTTGGAACCGGTGGCGTACACCACCTGGAACACCTTGTTGGTGGAGGCGGTGACGCTGGTGGAGGATTCCAGGGGCAGGCCGAAATAGCCCGCGAAGGTGTTGAAGTCCGAGAGGGCGGTCGGGTAGTTGTAGGCGTCCACGATGGCGATCACCCCCGAACCGGTGCCGGCCACCCCATAGAAGCTCCGGATCTGGATGGGTGTCATGCCTCCCCCCGGCCCCTCGCCGCCGGCCGGCTCCACCAGGATCCGGTGGTTGGTGTGGGCCCGCAGGCCTACATGTTCCGGCCGTTCCAGGCTGGTGTCGGGAATGAACGCCCGGCCTTTCATGAGCCCGCCCTCCTCCTGGGCGGCGCAGGGCGGCCCCAGGGTCAGGCTCAGGGCCAAGGCCATCATGCCCAAGTGCGTAGGACGAACCATGACTCCTCCTTGACCCGGGGAAGACCGAAGCCGCCGGCCCTTCCTTGGGAGCGGCCAGGCCGCGCAAGAGAGATTGAAAAAACCAATATTCTCCCGAGATTACGATCAATTCACCTCAAGATTAATGCGGTTCCGGCCACAGGCAATCCGGGAGCGGATCGATCCACTTTGGCGGCGCCGGGAAACAGGACAAGGGTATGGTTGTTCCTATCCAAAGCACCCGGAGCGGCCATGACCGAACCACGATCCGATTCTTCCAGGCTGAAGACCGTGCTGCGGGTGACCAGCGGCAATTTCATGGAGATGTTCGATTTCTTTCTGTTCGGCTTCTACGCCGCGTACATCTCCAAGACCTTCTTCCCCTCCACCAACGAGTTCGCCTCCCTGATGGCCACCTTCATGACCTTCGGGGCGGGTTTCCTCATGCGTCCCCTGGGCGCCATCATCCTGGGCGCCTACATCGACCACGTGGGCCGGCGCAAAGGCCTGATCGTCACCCTCGCCCTCATGGCCACGGGCACCGTTCTCATCGCCTTCGTGCCCGGCTACGGCACCATCGGCATCCTGGCGCCCCTGGCGGTGCTGGCGGGGCGCCTGATCCAGGGCTTCTCCGCCGGCGTGGAGCTGGGCGGCGTGTCGGTCTACCTCGCGGAGATGGCCACGCCCGGCCACAAGGGCTTCTACGTGAGCTGGCAATCCGCCAGCCAGCAGGTGGCCATCATCGTGGCGGCCATCATCGGCTACGGCCTCAACGTCTGGATGGCCCCGGCCACGGTGACCGCCTGGGGTTGGCGGATCCCCTTCTTCATCGGCTGCGCCATCGTGCCCCTCCTGTTCATGCTGCGGCGCTCCCTGCAGGAGACCGAGGCGTTCAAGGCCCGGAAGCACCGTCCCAGCATCAGCGAGATCCTTGCGTCCATGGCCAGGAACCTGGGCACCGTCGTCGCCGGCATGATGCTGGTGGTCATGACCACCGTCTCCTTCTACCTGATCACCGTCTACACCCCCACCTTCGGCATGAAGGTGCTCAAGCTCAGCGCCGCGGACAGCCTGATCGTGACCTTCTGCGTCGGGGTCTCCAACTTCATCTGGCTGCCGGTCATGGGCGCCCTGTCGGACCGGATCGGGCGGCGCCCGGTGCTGATCACGTTCACCCTGCTGGCGGTGCTCACCGTCTACCCGGCGCTGGCCTGGCTCACGGCCGGCCCCACCTTCGGCAAGATGCTGCTGGTGGAGCTGTGGCTGTCGTTCATCTACGGCAGCTACAACGGCGCCATGGTGGTGGCCCTCGCCGAAGTGATGCCGGTGGACGTGCGCACCGCCGGCTTCTCCCTGGCCTACAGCCTGGCCACGGCCCTGTTCGGAGGCTTCACGCCGGCGGTGTCCACCTGGCTCATCAAGGCCACCGGCAACCATGCGGCCCCGGCCTTCTGGATGATGTTCGCCGCCCTGTGCGGCCTGGCCGGCACCCTGGTCCTTTACCGGCACAAAGCCCTGGACACCCAGGTGGCGTAAACCCCCTCGCCATGGATCCAGGTATGCTGGTCTCATCTGAGCGACTTTCCTTTGACCGCCCCTGAACCCGACGTTCCCCAAGGCCCCTCGGGCCCGCTCCTGCTCGATCGTCCCGCCCCGGCCGCCGCCCGGGGACTGATCGAGGGCCAGGGGCTGCGCTTCGAGACGGACTTCGACGAACTGGTGGGGCTGTTCGACCAGGACCGCCTGGTGGCCTGCGGCGCCCGGGCCGGCTACGTGCTCAAGATGCTGGTCATTCTGCCCGGATACCAGGGCGGTGACAGCCTGGGCGCCCTGGTGACCCCCCTGGTCCAGTCGGCCCTGGGGGCGGGGCACGACACGGTGTTCGTGTTCACCACCCCCGGCAACGCTCCCAGCTTCCAGGCCCTGAACTTCCGCCTGCTGGCGGCCCACGGCCAGGCGGCCCTCCTGGAGCACGGCCCCGGGCTGGAAACGTACCTGGCGGAACACGCCGGCCTGGTGACCCCGGGCCCCAACGGAGCCGTGGTGGTCAACGGCAATCCCTTCACCCTCGGGCACCTGCACCTGGTAGAGAGCGCCGCCCGGCAGGTGCGGCGGCTGTACCTGTTCGTGGTGCGGGAGGACCGTTCCGTGTTCCCCTTCCCGGTGCGCCTGGGCCTGGCCCAGGAGGCCACTGCCCACCTGGCCAACGTGACCGTGCTGGACACGTCCCGGTACGCGGTGAGCGCCGGCACCTTCCCGTCCTACTTCATGAAGCGCCTGGACGAAGCCGCGGCCACCCAGATGGGGGTGGACCTGGTGCTGTTCGCCCGGTGCCTGGCGCCGCCCTTCCACATCGTCCGGCGCTTCGCCGGCCAGGAGCCTCTGGACCCCACCACCGCGGCCTACAACCGCATGATGGGGGAGGTGCTGCCCGGCTGCGGCGTGGCCTGGACCGAGGTGCCACGGGTCCAGGCGGACGGCGCCCCCATCAGCGCCACCCGCGTGCGGGCGGCGCTGCGGGCGGGGACCCTGGACGGGCTGGAGGCGCTGGTCCCCCCCGCCACCCTCGCGTACCTGCGTTCGCCCCAGGCGGCGGCCGTCATCGAGAACCTGCGCGCCCGTATGGAAGGAGCCTAGCCATGGAGATCCGCCGCAAGGCCACTGCGGGAACCATGCAGTCCAGCGACCTGATGGTGGTGGTGGAACCGTCCCCCACCCTGGAGATCGAGATCGAGTCAACCGTCAAGAAACAGTTCGAGGAGCTGATCCGCGCCCGCATCCAGGAGACCCTGGAGGGCCTGCAGGTGCGGGCCGGACGGATCCAGGCCTCGGACCGGGGGGCCTTGGACTATGCCATCGCGGCGCGGGTGGAGACCGCGGTCCGCCGGGCTGCAAAGGAGTAGCGCCATGGAAAAACTCCATTACCGGGAATGCGAAACCGGGCGCCGGTTCATCATCAAGCTCGAGCACGGGGCCAAGCTTCCCCAGATCCTCGTGGACTTCGCCCAGGCCCAGAACCTGAACTTCGCCTCGCTGGTCTCGGCGGTGGGGTCCGTGTGCAGCGTGGAGATCAGCGGCATCCAGGCCGGAGCCCACCTGCCCATGACCGAAGCCCGCTTCAAGACCTCGCACCTGGAAGGGCCCCTGGAGCTCCTGAGCCTGGAAGGCAACATCGCCGTCGGCGCCGACAAGCAGCTGGGCGGCCAATTCTGGGTCCTGGCCTCCAAGTCCAACGGCGAGGTGGCGGGCGGGCGCCTGGTGGGCGCGGAGGTCTTCACGACCTGCGAGATCGTGCTGGCGGAGTACCGGGTGGAAGGGGTCGAACGCCACCACTCCACCAGCACCGGAGTCGACACGATCTACATCGAAGAATGGTGAGCCGCCATGATATTGCGCCGTTCCCTCCTGTACGTGCCGGGCAACATGCCCGGCATGCTCCAGAACATCCCGGTGTTCGAGGCCGACGTGGTCATGATCGACCTGGAGGACGCCGTGCCCCTCCAGGAAAAGGACGCCGCCCGGGCCCTCACCCGCAACTTCCTGCGCTTCTACCGGGAGCGCAACAAAGAGATGTTCGTGCGCATCAACCCCCTGGACACGCCGTACGGCCCGGTGGACCTGGAGGAAGTGCTGCCGGCCCTCCCGGACGGCATCCGCCTGCCCAAGGCGGACCACCCGGAGCTGGTGGAGCGCCTGGACACCCTGCTCACCGAGGCGGAAGAGGCCCTGGGCCTGGATGTGGGCCACTTCAAGATCATCCCCTCCATCGAGAGCGCCCTGGGGGTGCTCAACTGCGTGGAGACCGCCAAGGCCTCCCCCCGCCTGGTGGCGCTGGCCTTCGGGGCGGAGGACTACACCGCGTCCCTGGAGATCGACCGCTCCAAGTCCGGGGAGGAGCTGTTCTCGGCCCGGACCCAGGTGGTGTGGGCCGCCAAGGCCGCGGGCGTCCAGGCCATCGACTCCATCTTCGCGGACGCCAACGACATGGAGGCCCTGCGGGCGGAGACCGAGCTGGTCAAGCGCCTGGGCTTCACCGGCAAGTCCCTGGTCAATCCCCGCCAGATCGAGGTGGTGCACGAGGTGTTCCGGCCCACCCGGTCGGAGATCGAACACGCCCTGGAGGTCATGGAGGCCATCAAGCGGGCCCGGGAGATGGGCACTGGGGTCATCTCCCTGCGGGGCCGCATGGTGGACGCCCCGGTGGTGACCCGGGCGGCCCGCACCATCCGGTCGGGCGTGGCCTTCGGCATGCTGGAATTCGACCTGTCCGACGAGGTGATCCATGGCGAGAAATAGCCTCGGGCGGGACATCCCCGAAACCTGGCGGGGGCGCACCCTGGACCCGTACCAGGACCCCTGGAGCCGCAAACCGGAGGCGCTGATGCGCGCCACCCGGCCCCTGGTGCGGCGCACCCCCCGCGAGTCCAAGCTGCTGCCCACCCTGCGCGCCGCCATCGAACGGTGCGGGCTCAAGGACGGCATGACCGTCTCCACCCACCACGCCCTGCGCAACGGCGACCTGCTCCTGAACCTGCTGGTGCGGGAACTGGACGCCATGGGGTTCCGGGACATGGGGCTGGCCTCCAGCTCGGTGCACGGGGTGAACGCGGAGATCATCCCCTGCATCCGCAAGGGCGTGATCACCCGCATCGAGACCGGGGTCAACGGCCTGATCGGGGAACTGGTCAGCAAGGGCGAACTGGACTGCCCCATCGTGGTGCGCAGCCACGGCGGGCGGGCCCGCTCCCTGGTCACCGGGGAGGTGGAGGTGGACGCCACCTTCATCGCCGCCCCGTCCTGCGACCTCACCGGCAACCTGAACGGGGTGGACGGGCCCGCCGCCTGCGGGTCCCTGGGCTACGCCCACACGGACGCCCGCTACGCCAAGAAGGTGGTGGCGGTCACCGACCACCTGGTGCCCTTCCCCTGCGCCCCCATCAGCATCTCCCAGAGCGACGTGGACTACGTGGTGGAGATCGAATCCCTGGGCGACCCCAAGAAGATCGTTTCCACCACCACCCGCATCACCCGGGACCCGGCCGGGCTGCTCGTCGCCAAGTACGCCGCCGAGGTGATCGACGCCTCGGGCCTGCTCAAGGACGGCTTCTCGTTCCAGACCGGCTCCGGGGGCACCTCCCTGGCCGTGGCCAGCCTGGTCCAGCAGAAGATGGCCGCGGCGGGGATCAGGGGCAGCTTCGGCTGCGGGGGCATCACCGGCTATTTCGTGGACATGCTGGAGCAGGGCCTGTTCGCCACGCTGTTCGACGTGCAGTGCTTCGACCTGCGGGCGGTGCAGTCCCTGCGCAGCAACCCGAGCCACCGGGAGATCAGCGCCGACCTGTACGCCAACCCCTACAACCGGGGCGCGGTGGTGAACATGCTGGACTGCGTGATCCTGGGCGCCACCGAGGTGGACGTGGACTTCAACGTCAACGTCAACACCGAATCCAGCGGCTACCTGCTGCACAACACCGGCGGGCACTGCGACACCGCCGCCGGGGCCAAGCTGGCCATCGTGGTGGCGCCGTCCATGCGCGGGCGGCTGCCCATCGTGCGGGAGCGGGTCACCACCGTCACCACCCCGGGAGAGACGGTGGACGTGGTCGTCACCGAACGGGGCATCTGCGTGGCCCCCAGGCACGCGGACCTGGCCCGGGAGCTGCTCCGGCGCAACCTGCCGGTGAAGGAGATCCACGAGTTCCACGAGGAGATCACCCGCATCACCGGGGTGCCCCGCCCGGTGGCGTTCGAGGACGAGGTGGTCGCCCTGATCGAGTACCGCGATGGCTCCATCATCGATGTGGTCCACCGGGTCCGGGAATGACCCGGCCCTGAGGGCGGGCCTGCTGGCAGCCCGGGACGCGCGCCAGCGGGAGCTGGAACGCTGCCTGGCGGGCCGGGGCGCCGCCTCGTACCTGGTCTTCGCCGCCAACGTGCCCGGGCCCGGCAAGCACCGCCCCGGGCTGGCGCGCCTGCTGGGCGCCGGCCTGGAGTCCCTGGGCGGCCGCCTGGGCCTGGACCTGCTGGTGTCCCGCCGGGACCTGCTGGGGCCCTACCACATCGCCGCCTGCGCCGCGACCCCCCGGGACGCCAAGCGGGCCGCGGTGGAGCTGGAGACCGGGCTGGCCGGGGGCCGGCTGCTGGACGTGGACATCTACGGGGCCGACGGGGTCCAGGTGGACCGGGCCGCCCTGGGCCTGCCCCCCCGCCCGTGCCTGGTGTGCGCCCAGCCGGCCGGGGAATGCATCCGGTTGGGGCGGCACGCCCCGGACGCCCTCCAGGACCAGGTGGATGCCCTGCTGGCGGCCTGGCGCCCGGCCTTCGAGCGGTTCACCCCCGAGGCCCTGGCGGACCGCCTGGCCTGGGGAGCCCGCCGGGAACTGGACCTCACCCCCAAGCCCGGACTGGTGGACCGGCGGGACAACGGCTCCCATCCGGACCTGACCTACGCCGCCATGCGGGTCTCGGTGGACCTGCTGCCGGCCTACTTCGCCGACCTGCTGGCGGGCGCCCGGGCCGGGCGGCCTCTGGAGGCGGCGGTGACCGCCGGCCGGGCCGCCGAGGAGCGCATGGCCCGGGCCATCCACGCCAACGCCCACCGGGGCTACATCTTCCTGGCGGGACTGGCGCTCCTGGGCGCCTGCGCCTGCTCGGGCGATCCGGCCGCCCTGGGCCCGGCGGTGGGGGATGGGGCCAGGGCCTTCTTCGCCGCCCACGGGGACCCGGATTCCCATGGCGTGCAGCTGCGCCGCCGGCTCCATCTGGGGGGCGTCCGGGCCGAGGCGGAAGCAGGCCTGCCTTCGGTGTTCCGGCACGGCTGGCCCGCCTACCGGGAGGCCCTGGACGCCGGCTGGGACCCGGACCACGCGGCCTTCTACCTGATGGCCGTGCTCATGCAGCGGGTGGAGGACACCACCGCCGTGCACCGGTGCGGCCTGGCAGGCCTGGCCTGCCTGCGCCAAGACGGGGCGCGGCTGCAGAGGCTCCTGGAGGGCCAGCGGGATCCGCTGGCGTGGCTGGCGCGGCGGAACCAGGCCTATGTGCGGATGGGCCTGACCATGGGCGGGGTGGCGGACTGCATGGCCCTGGTGTTCGCCCTGGAGGCTGCTGCGGATCCTCCCGGCGCTTGAGCGGAAGGCAGCGCGGCCAAGCCAGGGGAAGGCCAGGAACTTTCTCGAAGCTGCCCTGGAAGGGCGTCTTTTCCGGCCCCCGCGGGAAGGGTTATCCCGGAAGCCGCATAAGCCTGGCCGGCACTGAAAAAGCGCTCCGGGGAGCCCGTGGAGGGGCAGGAGGAACGGTTTTTCCCTTGATTTGGTGTCTCGATATCTATATTTACCATGTCAGCCTTGCTCCCCCTGATGCGGAACCGAACCCGGTGCAGGGAGTTGACGGCCGCCGAAGGCACAAGGATGGGTCTCACGCGGATAGGCGTTGAAAACATCACAACCATTCCCCTTTCACCCCGCCGCTGAAGGAGCCCCAATGAGTCCAGCAGAAATTAAAGTTGGCCAGATTGGCATTAAATACCTTGTTGATGGCTCCCAGTCGGCGAGCATCGGCATGTTTGAACTGACGGTGCCGCCTGGTTCGAACGTCCCGCCACCGCACAGCCACACGAATAACGAGGAGTGCTTGTACCTTATGGAGGGAACGCTTCGTTGCACCGTCGGCGCGGAAACGCGGGACCTGAGCCCAGGGCAGAGCATCGGTACCCCCAAAGGGGTGGCCCACGGCTTCTCCAACCCGTTCCAGCAAACCGCACGGGCTCTCGTGGTCCTGTCGCCGGACGTTGGAGTTAACTATTTCATGGACGTCGCAGCCGTGATCAATGCCGGCGGACCTCCTGACAAGGCCGCTCTCCTTGCCGCCATGGCCAAATACGGCCTGGTGCCTGCAGGGCCGAAGTAGCTGGCCCTGAACCAAGCATGAGCTGACGTTGTTCCAAGGAAGCCTGGAACAGACGCGTATCCCGTGCACCCGAAAGCTTTTTGATTTCAGAGGAATAGGCGAGTCCCTCAAGCCTGCCTCACCCCCTCAGGTTCCGCCTGAGCACCGCCAGCACGTGGTCGATCTCCGCCTCTCCCAGGCGGTTGTGGAACGGCAGGGCCAGGGTGCGCCGGGCCATGGCCTCGGTGCGGGGCAGGGTGCCGGCCAGGTCGCCCAGGCGCTCCCGGAGGTACGGCTGGGTGTGCACCGGGGCGAAGTAGCCCCGGGCGGGCACCCCTTCCCGCTCCATGCCCTGGATGGTCAAGTCCCGATCGTAGCCTTCGTCCAGGGTCACCACGTACACGAACCAGCTCATGCGCACCTCCGGGCGCACTTGCGGGGCCCGCACTCCGGGCATGGCGGCCAGGCGTTCGCCGTACCGGCGCGCCACCCGGTCCCGCCGGGCCAGGAACGACTCCAGGCGGGCCAGCTGGGACAGGCCCAGGGCCGCGGACAGTTCGTCCATGCGGTAGTTGTGCCCCAGGCGCCGATGCTCCAGCCAGGGGCCCATGCGGTCCCGCCCCTGGTTGGCGTAGCTGCGGCAAAGGTCCGCCAGGCGGTCGTCGCTGGTCACCACCATGCCCCCTTCGCCGGTGGTCATCTGCTTGTTGGGGTAGAAGGCGAAGGCCCCCGCGGCGCCGAAGGAACCCAGCTTGCGGCCCCGGTAGGCGGCGCCGATGGCTTCGCAGCAGTCGTCGATGAGCAGCAGGCCGTGGCGGTCGGCCACCCGCTCCAGGGCGTCCCAGTCCGCCGGGTGGCCGAACACGTCCACGGCCATGACCGCCTTGCACCGGGGCGTGATGCGCCGCTCCAGGTCGGCCACGTCCAGGTTGCAGGTCTCCGGCTCCAGTTCCACGAACACCGGCTCGGCCCCCTCGTACAGGAAGGCGTTGACGCTGGCGGCGAAGGTGAAGGAAGGCACCAGCACCTGGTCCCCGGAGCCGATGCCCAGGCCCTTGACGATCAGGTGCAGGGCCGCGGTGCCCGAATTCACCGCCACCGCGTGCTTCACCCCCACGTAATCGGCCAGGGCCCGTTCGAAGGCGGCGGCCCTGGGGCCCAGGGCCAGGCGGCCGCTGGCGAGCACGTCCAGCACCGCCTGCAGGTCCGAGGTGTCCAGTTCGGCGGCGGCCATGGCCAGGTCCCGGGCGAATGCCGGGCGGACCCGGGCGCGGCGCTCCCGCCCGGCCCAGGGCGCGGGGGAAGGGGGCGGCGGGGGCACCAGGATGGCGGGGTCGAGGTACGGGTTCATGGATTCCTCCCGGTCAAGCGACGGTGCGAATGGCGATGAACGCCTCGGCGGCGTCCAGGCCGACGGTGGCGCCCCGCAGGGTGGCTAGGGCCCGCAGGGCCTGGAGGGACCGCTCGTGGGGCGCCGGGCGCACCTGGGAGCGGTACAGGGCCATGGCCTCCAGCTTGGCCTCCAGGGTGCCGGTGATGTCCACGTAGTGGTTGGGGGTGAAGGAGGGGGTCAGGAAGGGGGCGTTCCAGTTGGTCTCCGAGAGGGTCTCGTAGGCGTAGACCCGCCTGGGCCAGGTTTCCCGGCAGGGCCGGGCCGCCACCAGGGCCGACTGGAACACCAGCTGGTGGTCCAGGTGCACGTCGCCAAGGAACGGCAGGTACAGCTCGTCCGGGGCGCAGGAGCGCACCACCTCCCCCACCCTGCCGTTCAGCTCCCGGTGCGGCACCCCGTCCAGCTCCGCGGCGGGCAGGTCCAAGTACCAGGTGCAGGCGACCCCCAGGCGGCGGTGGGCGGCCTTGGCCTCTTCCCGGCAGCGGGTCTCCTCCTCGTCCAAGTAGAGGGGCAGCCGCCCCCGGGTCACCACCAGCACCTGCACCGAGTGGCCTTCCCGGGCCCAGCGGGCCATGGCGCCCCCGGCCCCCAGCACTTCGTCGTCCGAATGGGGGGCGATCACCAGTTTGGTCAACGGTCGCATGGCAGGTCCTCCGATCCGGGCGGCCCGGTGCGCTGGGCGGCCAGGAAGGCGTCGGGCAGCCCGCTCTTCTGGGAGCCGTCCTGGGCATAGGCGGTGTCGGCCCGCACCAGGACCCCCACCGTGCGCACCAGGATGCCCAGGTCCAGGACCAGGCTGGCGTGGTCCACGTACCACACGTCCAGGTCCACCCGCTGCCTCCAGGAATGCCGGGCCGCGCCGTTCACCTGCTGCCAGCCGGTCATGCCCGGGGGCAGTTCCAGGCGCCGCCGGTCCAGGTCGGAGTAGTACGGCAGGAACTCCGGCAGCAGCGGCCGGGGGCCCACCAGGCTCATGCGTCCCTCCAGGACGTTGACCAGCTGGGGCAGCTCGTCCAGGCGCAGGTTGCGCAGGACCCGGCCGACCCGGGTGATGCGCGGGTCGGCCCGGCTGGTCTCCAGGCCTGACCCCAGGTGGGTGCTGCCGTGGGCCATGGTGCGGAACTTGTAGATGGTGAACGGAGACCCGCCCTGGCCCAGGCGCACCTGGCGGAACAGGGCCGGACCCGGGCTGTCCAGGCGGATGGCCAGGGCGATGAGGCCCAGCAGGGGACTGGCCAGGATCAGCACCCCGGTGCCCAGTACCAGGTCGAACATCCGCTTTCCGCGCCAGCCGCTCATGGTTCACTCCGGGCCAGCACCCCCACCAGGAGGTCCACCAGGTCGTCCAGGGCGGCCAGGCGGAGGTGGGGCGCCGCTTCCGGGGAGGTCCCCCGGCGGGCGAAGGGACCGGTGCCCACCTGGGCGGTGAGCATGCCCAGGTGCTTGGGTCCGGGAAAATCGCCGTCCGGATGGTCGCCCACAAACAGGCACCGGGCCGGAGGCACTCCCAGGCGTTCGCTGGCCAGGCGGAACGGTGCGGCGCTGGGCTTGCGCTGGGCGGCCGGCAGGTCCCCGGTGAACACCAGGGCGTCGAACCGGTCCTGGAGGCCCAGGACCGCCACCTTGTGGCGCTGGGTGGGGGAGTGGCCGTCCGTGACCAGGAACAGGCGCAGGCCGGCCTCCCGGAGCTGGCCCAGGACCCGGTGCACGCCAGGGTAGGGCGCGGCGGGAGGCCGGTGGCGGTGGAAGCGGTCCACCAGTTCCCCCACCAGGCGCGGATCCCAGGCGCCCAGCTGGTGCAGCACCCGGTCGAACAGGGCCGGGTGGGCGGGGGTGAGCTGTTCCAGGGCCTCGGCGCACGCCTGGCGGAACCGCCGGGGGCCGCAGCCCAGGCGCCGGCCGAAGGCACCGGCCGCGCCGTCGAAGAAAGTGGCGAAGAAGGCGTCCTGGTTCCACAGGGTGTAGTCCAGGTCGAAGCCCACCGCCGCCACGCCGCCCCGCGCCTTGGCCATGGCTCAGGCCTCCCGGCCCAGGGTCGCGTCGGACGCGGTGTCGGCGCGCCGGAACACTTCGTCCCAGTACCGGAACATGAGCAGGGGAGCGCAGGGCTTGAGCCAGGGTTCGGGCTCCCGGCCCCGGGCCTGGTCCAGGATGCCCTGGAACAGGGGCACGCCGGCCGCCTGGCTCAGGATGGCGGTCCCGGCCAGGCGGGCGTTCACTTCCGTGAACACCGCCCGGCCCCCGGGGGGCACGAAGCACTGGACATTGAGGGGACCGGCCATCTCCAGGGCGCACACCAGGGCGGCCACCGGCTCCAGGAGCTCCTCCCGCCAGTGGGTGAGGCCCTTGGAGGAGATTCCCGATTCGGTGGCCAGCCGCTGGCGGGGGGAAAAGATCCGCACCTGGCCGGTTGCCGAGGCCAGCACGTCGATGGTGTATTCCACCCCCTCCAGGTGCTCCTGCACCACCGCGTCCTCCACGTACTGGGCGAAGAAGGCCGCCTCGGCGTGGCCGCGGGCCAGGTGCACCCCGGCGCCGCCCCGCCCGCGCCGGGGCTTGACGATCAGCGGATAGCGCCCGAACGCCCCTTCCCGGTAGTCCCCGGCCGCCACCGTGCGCGGCGCGGCGATGCCCAGGCCCTGGAAAGTCTCGTACATGCTCAGCTTGTCGGCGCACACCGCCAGGGCCCGGGGGCTGGAGAGCAGGAGCCGGGTGCCCAGGGCCTCGAAACGGTCCCGGTGCTCCCCGCAGATCGCCAGCTCTTCGTCCAGGGCCGGCAGGAACAGGTCCACCGCCTCGCGCCGGCACACTTCCAGCATGCGTTCCAGATAGCCCGGGGCGCCCACCCGGGGCACCACGTAGGCGGCGTCGGCGAAGTGGAAACCCACCGAAGCCGGGTCGCAGTCCGCGGCGACGATGCGGCAGCCCAGGGCCTGGAACGCCCGGTACTGGGTCACCGTGGGCGGGGATCCGGCGGCGGTGCGCAGGAGGGTCAGAGGGTTGGAACGGTCGGCTGGCTGGGTCATGGGTTCAACCTCGGGCACAGGGTTGCGGGGCCGCGGTCTGGCGGTAGGCGGGGAAGAACTGGGCCGGGTCCCCGGTCCCGTCCAGGCCCCGGCGTTCCGCCAGGGCCCGGTAGCGCTCCGGCGCCAGGACCATGCGCAGGGTCAGGAACCGGGCGCGCTGCTTGGAGAAGCCCTGCTTGAAGAAGGCCAGGGAGTCCTCCCGGCAGCCCACCCCGCCCCCCAGGTGCAGGCACCGGGCGCCCCGGTCCTGGGCCCAGTCCCGCATGTGGATGAGCATCAGCTTGGCGGGCCCGAGCCGCCGGTGCGCCTCGGCGGTGCCGCTGAGGTGGAACTGCACCAGGCCGTCCACCTCGGTGAACAGCCCGGCGGCGGCCATGGCGCCGTCCGGAGCCTGCACCGTGCAGAGGTGCAGTCGCCGGCCCAGGCACCGGCGCAGCTCGTCGTAGTACGGGCGCTCGAAGTAGTAGAAGGCGTCCGCCTCGCGCAGGCGCATGGTGGCTTCGTACACCTCGATGAAGGCGTCCAGGAGCTCCCACCGGTCCAGGCGCACCTGGAAGCCCTGCCGCTGCAGCCTGCGCACGTCGGCCAGGTGGTTGGGCCGGGTCTGCCGGTCCAGGTCGTCCCGGGACCGGGTGAGGTCCAGGTAGACGGTCTGCCCGTGGTCCACCAGGGTTCCCTGGGCCTGCAGGGGCCCCGGGGGCAGTTCCAGCAGCGGATGCAGGCGCAGGAAGGCGCACACGATCCCGGCCTCGGCCCCGGCGCGCCGGAAGGCTGCCAGGAAGCCGGCCACGGCGGCTTCGTCCGGTCCGCCCCGCAGCAGCGGGCAGGGATAGCCGTACGGGGCCGCCGTGTCGCGCCAGCCGGGCTGCGGCTCCAGTTCCGGGGGCAGGGGGCGCAGCACCAGGGGGATGAGCATGGCCGCATCCCCCTGGCGGGCCCAGAAGGCCGCCGCTGTCCCGCCCTCCTGGCGGGCGCACAGGTCCACGTAGGCGGGCAGGTGGTAGAAGTCATGGGGGCCGGAGGCCAGGAAGCCCTGCCACCGGGGGTCCCGGCAATCCAGGAAGTCAGCCAGCATAAGCCCTCCCGGCGGCCGTTCCGGCGTGCCGGTCCAGCGCCGCCTCCAGCGCCCCGGCGAACCGGGCCGCCAGGGCCTGCATGTCGAAATGGGCTTCCACGTGGGCCCGGCCCCGGCGGGCCAGCTCCCGTCGCCGGTCCAGCCCCATGGCCAGGAGCCGTTCCATGCCCCCGGCCATGGCGGCGGGATCCCCGGGACGCACGGTGATGCCGCAGCCCGCCTCGGCGATGGGGTTGCCGGGGCAGTCCATCCCGATCACCGTGGGCCGGGCCATGGCCATGTAGTCGTAGAGCTTGTTGAAGCTGATGCCGAGCTGCCACAGGCTGGAGGCCTGGGAGCTGACCCAGAAGGCGTCAGCCTGGGCCAGCACATGGTAGATCCCGGTCTTGGCCACGGGCGGAAGGAATTCCAGCCCGGGCACGCCCCTGGCCCGGGCCTCCAGGCGCGCCTTCTCCGGGCCGGTGCCCACCAGGACCAGGCGCAGGGGCCTGGGCCGGGGCCGGGCCTGGAGCAGGACGGCGGCGTCCACAAGCACGTCCAGGGCGTTGGTCACCCCGTGGGAGCCCGCGTACATGAACGTGAAGGACGGGCGGTCCTCCGCCTCGCACACCGGGGGCACCAGGGACAGGTCGATGCCGTTGGGCACCCAGGTGAGGGCGCCCGGGTCGCCGCCCCGCTCCGCCACCCGAGGGCCGATCCCGGGCAGGAGGGTGACGATGTGGTCCGCTTCCCGGTACAACTCCCGTTCGATGCGCTCCATGACCCAGACCAGGGGGTGCCAGCGGGAGACGCCCATGACGTCCACCAGGGACTGGGGCCACACGTCCCGGACCTCCAGCACGAACGGCACCCGCATCCGCCGGGCCAGGCGCAGGGCCGCCTGGGCCGCGAACAGGTGCGGGCTGCTGCCCACCACCACGTCCGGGCGCCCGTCCAGGAGCGCCGGGAGACGCCGCTCCACCCCCCGGGCGAAGGCGAGCATGTTCCAGACCCGCGCCGGCCCGCCGCTGCCCTGGTAGGGCGGGGTGCGCAGCCAGATGAAGGGCACCCCGCCGTGGACGGACCGGCGCGCCGGCTCCCCCGGGAGCAGGCGGTCGGTGCGGGTGATGTGGTCGAAGCCCGAGGCGGCCACGTCGGCCTGGTGCCCCATGGCCAGGAGCGATCGGGCCAGGGAGTAGTGGCGGGTCCCGCCGGGCTGGGTGGGCGGGAAGGCGTAGTGGTTGACCAGGAGGATGCGCATGGGTGCGGTCACCGTGGAAAGGTCAGGAAGCGAAGGCGCGGCGCAGGTGCCAGTGGAGGTTGGCGGCCTCCACTTCCCACCGGTAGCGCTCGCGGTAGGCCGTCCGGCCCGCCTGGGCGTAGCGCCGCAGCTGGCCGGGATCGGCGATCATCTGGGCCAGGGCCTGGGCCACCGGGCCGGGGCAAGGCTCCGCCACCCGCCCGGCACCGGCCTCTTCCACCAGCCGGCGCCAGAGGGGGAAGTCGGAGGCCAGCACCGGGATGCCCATGGCCATGTACTCGAACAGCTTGGTGGGCAGGGCCTCCAGGTAGTTGGGCCGGGGGAGCAGCGTCACCAGCCCCACACCCGCGCCCGCCGCCCGTTCCATGAGGGCCCGGGGCTCCAGGCGCTCCACGTGGGTGCACCAGCCCTCCGCCCGGGCCTCCCGGATGGCCCGGGCGGATTCCGGATCCATGACCCAGCCGATGAACTCCAGGCCCAGGTCCGGAAGGGCCCGCCGGGCCTCCCGCACGGCCTGGACGGCCAGCACGGTGCCGCGCACCCGGGACAGCCCGCCCACGTAGAGGACCCGGCGGGGGTCCGGGGGCCGCTCCCGGCCGTCCGGCAGGCTGAACATGGCCTTGGGATAGTTGTGCACCACCCGGGTCCGGTCCCCGGGCCAGGCCCGGGCCACCGCTTCGGTGGCCGGAGCGAAGCCGCTGAACAGGTCCCGGGCGGACCGCAGCATGGCGCCGGCCAGCCGCGACACCGGGCGGCGCAGGGCCGTTTGCAGGTACTGCTTGGACTCCAGCTGCAGGGGCAGGTCCTCGTGGATGTCGTAGAGCGTGTAGGTCTCGGGCCGCGCCAGGGCCAGCAGGGCCATGGCCGGGACCAGTTCGGGATCGTGGAAGTGCACCAGGGGGAAGGGTCCGTGGCGCAGCACCTGGCGCCAGACCCCCAGGGCCAGGCGGAACCGGGCCAGGCGCCCCCGGGGGACCGGCAGGGGATGGACCACCAGCCGCGGGTGCGGGCTCCACTCGGAGGCGGGCGGCGGCCCGTCCAGGGGCACGAACACGTGGGTCTCCACGCCCCATTCCAGGCAGGCGGCCAACTCCCGCTCGAACACCCTGGGGTCGCCCCAGGCGTGGGCGGTGGTCACCACGGCCATGCGCCGGGGCGGGGCGCTCATGGAGCCTCCTCCGCCCCGGGCAGGGACGGGAGCGCCAGGGCGCAGCCGATGAACATGAACAGGGGACGGTTGTCGTTCACGTCCCCGCTGACCATGGCGTTGATCAGGTAGAACACGGTGCCGGCGAACACCAGGCGCCCGCCGGGCCGGGCGGAGACGGACCAGGCGGCGCCGACGGCCGCGCCCAGCACCAGGAGGGTGACCGCCCCGCACACCCAGCCGGCCTCCAGGGTGACCTCCGCCAGCAGGTTGTGGGGATACTGGCGCGGCACCCCCCGCTCCGGGTCGATCTGGGTGGCGAAGCCGGCCCAGCCGATGCCCCAGGGGGCGTCCCCCACCCGGTCCCAGCAGGCTTCCAGGGCGTTCTTCCGGTACTGTTCCGAGGCCCCGTACTGGCCGTGGAAGAAGGCTTCCACCCGCCGCAGGGAGCCCCTGGGCGCCAGGGACAGGGAGGCGGCCAGCAGGACCAGGAACAGGCCCCCGGCGCCCAGCAGGCGGGGCAGGTTCCTGGCCAGGCGCGCCCGCCCGGCCCCGAACACCAGCGCCACCACCGCCAGGGCCGCCAGGATGGGTCCCCGGGAGCCGGAGAACAGGGCCGTCACGCCCGCCAGGACCATGATCCCGAACGTGAGGCCGGGCCAGGGGACCGCGGCCGCCAGGGCCAGGGCGGCATAGGCGAACAGCAGCCCGGAGGCCCGGCCCAGGGAGATGGTGCCGGCGCCGAAGGCCTGCAGCCGCTGGGCCTCCTGGGTGTCCCGGGCGCCGCCCAGCAGTCCGCTCAGGGTGATGGCCAGGCAGAACCAGGCCATGGCGTTCAGGATCATCCCCGCGTCCCGGTCCCGTTCCAGAAGCAGCATGGGGGCCACGGCGGAAAGGAGGGTGAAGGTGTAGATGGTGGCGACCTTCTGGATCCCGTACGGGGAGCCCACCGCCTGGAACAGCCCCGGCGCGAAACTCAGGAACCATAGGCCCACCAGGGCCGCTCCGGCCCGGGAGGGCAGCCGGGCGCCGCGCCGCCAGCGCGCGCCCAGGATGCCGCTCACCAGGGCCCCGGCGAGCAGGGTGAGGTCCACCGGAATCCAGGCCAGGCGCGGATCGGCCTTCAGGTCCCCGGCGAACAGGAACGCCGCCAGGGCCAGGAAGCGCGGCCGGGTGGAGAAGGCGCGCAGCCAGGCGGCGCCGCCCGTGCCCAGGCACCGGAGCCCCTGAAGCCAGGCGGGATGCGCCGGGGCGAGGCTCCGGGTCATGGGGCGGCCCCCCGGTGCTGGCGGATGGCGTGCCAGGTGATGAACCCGTAGAGGGCGTAGGCCAGGGTCCCGGTGGCGCCGAACAGGAAGATGGCGCGCCGGGGCGGCCACTTGAGCAGCCAGGCCACGACGATGCCGCTGAGCAGCAGCCCGGTGCGCACCGCCTCCCGCACCAGGGCCAGGTCCTGCCGCTCCAGCACCACCAGGGTGCTGTCGGCGCAGGCGGCGGTGAACTGGGCCAGGGCCATGGGCGCGATGGCCACCACGAACACCCCGGCCTCCCGCCACCTGGGCCCGAAGACCAGGGGGAACAGGAACCAGCCCGCGCCCATGGCGGTGAGCATGAGGGGCAGGCCCAGGAGGAACATGCGCCGCACCGTGCCCCGGAACAGGACCATCAGCCCGCCCGCGTCCCGCTTCGCCTGCCGGGCGAACTCGCCGAAGTACACCTGGGCCACCGATTCGCCGACGACCGCGCTGGGCAGGGCGAACACCCGCTGGGCCAGGGCGAAGCAGCCCGCCACGGCCGGGCCGAAGTAGATGGCCAGGAGCAGTCCCGGGGCGCGCAGGTTGAAGGCGTTCATGAGGGCGGTGCCGCTGGCCATGGCCGGAAAGCGGCGGAACCGCACGGTGGCGCGCCACATCCCGCCCGGGCTGACCCGGCGCAGGCGCTGCCAGTCCCCGCGCCAGTCCAGCATGGCCAGGGTGCGGGTGCCGTTGCTGCGCCCCACGGCGTCGCCCACCAGCAGGCCCAGGGGGCCCTTGACCAGGGCACCGACGCCCACCTGCACGGTCAGCTGGGTGAGGCTCTGGGTCACCTTGGTGCGGGCGATGCGCCCGTAGGCGCCCTTGCGGATGGCCCAGCAGTTGAAGACCTGGTAGAACCCGGCGCCCAGGATGCTCACCGGCACCAGCCACAAGTACGGCGCCAGCCCGGGCGCGGCCATCCAGGCCAGGATCCGGCCCTTGATGCAGTGCAGCGCCAGGGAGGTCAGGCAGGTGGTGGTGGCCACCAGGAAGATGCAGACCGCCAGCAGGTTCACCGCCTCCCCGTCGTCCTGGGGGATGGGCAGGGCGTATTCGTAGCGCAGGGAGGCGACGATCACGGTCATGGCCAGGATGGCCACGTAGACCACCTGCACCCCGAAATCGGCCGGGGAGTAGAGCCGGGTCAGGACCGGGGAGGCCAGGAGCAGGAGCGCCTGGGCCGTGGCCGTGCCCCCGGCCACCTGCAGCACCTTCAGGCGGAACCCGCCCGGGCGCGCCCCTGGAAGCCGGAACGGCAGCCTCATCCCGCCCCCACCTGGTCCGCCAGGGCCCGGACCACCGCCGCCTGCGCCGTCTCCTCCAGTTCGGGCCAGATGGGCAGGCTGATGACTTCGGAGCTGAGGCGCTCGGCCACCGGGCAGGCCACGTGGGCGTGGCTGCCCTGGTACAGCTCCAGGCGGTGGCAGGGGACCGGGTAGTAGACCCCGGTCTCCACTCCCGCCTGCTCCAGGCCCGCCTGGACCCGGTCCCGGTCCAGGCCCGGCAGGCGCACGGTGTACTGGTGGAAGACATGGCCGTCCACCACCTCCGGCGCCACCACCGGGTCCAGGCCGGCCAGGAGCCGGGCGTAGGTGCGGGCCGCCCGGCGCCGTCCGGCGTTCCAGGCGTCCAGGTGGGGCAGCTTGACCCTCAGGATCGCCGCCTGGAGTTCGTCCAGGCGGGAATTGTAGCCGACCATCTCGTTGTGGTACTTCTTCCGGCTGCCGTGCATCCGCAGGGCCCGGGCCAGGTCCGCCAAGCGGTCGTCGTCGGTGGCGATGAGCCCGCCGTCGCCGCAGCCGCCCAGGTTCTTGGAGGGGAAGAAGCTGAAGCAGCCCAGGTCCCCCAGGGTGCCGGTGGGCCGGCCCCGGTAGCGGGCGCCGAAGCTCTGGGCGCAGTCCTCCACCACCCGCAGGCCGTGGCGCGCGGCCAGGTCCAGGATGGGCTGCATGGCACAGGGGCGGCCGAACAGGTGCACCGGGAGCACCGCCCGGGTGCGGGGGGTGACCGCCCGGTCCGCCAGGTCCGGGTCCAGGTTCATGCTGGCCTCCTCCACGTCCACGAACACCGGGGTTGCGCCCATCTGGCTGATGGCCTCGGCGGTGGCGAAGAAGGTGAAAGGCGTGGTGATCACCTCGTCGCCCGGACCGATGCCCAGGGCGCGCAGGGCGATCACCAGGGCGTCGGTGCCGGAATTGCAGCCGACGGCGTGCCTGGCCCCCAGGTACCGGGCCGCCTCCTGCTCGAAGGCGCGCACCTCCGGCCCCATGATGAAGTGGGTGGAGCGCAGGGTGCGCTGGACCGCCCGGTTCAGGTCCGCCCACAGGGCCTCCATCTGGGGGTTGAGGTCGAGCACGGGGATGCGGGCCTGGACGCTCATGGCAGCTCCTTGGCGACCAGTCCGTCCGGGGTCCGGCGATAGCGCTGGCCGTAGCTGGTGACGGCGGTCCCGCCGCCGTCGAAGCGCAGCCGTTCGCCCCGTTCGCACATGTAGCCGATGATCCGCGCGGGCACCCCGGCCACCATGGCGTACGGCGGCACGTCCCGGATCACCACCGACCCGGCCGCCACGAAGGCGCCTTCGTGCAGCGTGATGCCGCAGACGATGGTGGCGTTGGCGCCGATGCTGGCGCCGCGCCTGATCCGGGTCACCTGGTAGTCGGAGGAGGTGTTGCGCGGGTGCAGGCAGCGGGGGGTCTGCACGTTGGTGAAGACCATGCTGGGGCCGCAGAACACGTAGTCCTCCAGCACCACCCCCTCGTACAGGGAGACGTTGTTCTGGATCTTGCAGAAGTCGCCGATGGTGACGCCGTCCGCCACCATGACGTTCTGCCCGAGGACGCAGTCCCGGCCGATCACGGCCTTGGGATAGATGTGCGAGAAGTGCCAGATCCGGGTGTTTTCGCCGATCCGGGCGCCCGGATCCACCACCGCGGTGGCGTGGGCATGGTGGGGCTGGGGTGCGGTGAGGGTGGTCATGCGGTCTCCTTGGCGGTTGGGTGCAGGGACTCCTTGAGCTGGGCGTCCGCCTCCTCGAGGATGCGGACCACCTGGACGCCGCTCGGGCCGTCGCTTAGGGGCGTGGCGCCGGTGGCCAGGCAGTCCAGGAAATGCTGGTCCTCCAGGCGCAGGGGGTCGCCCGCGCCCTCGAAGACCCGTTCGGCGCCTTCATCCACCGGCGCCAGGCCGGCGGGCGGATCGCCTCCCCGCAGGCGCTTGCGGTGGAACGTGAGGCTCTGGTCGGACTCGTTGTAGGCGATCATGCCCTCGCTCCCCAGGATCCTCAGGCCCCGGCGCTTGCCCGGCCAGTACCAGGCGGAGTGGACGTGGGCCGACCGCCCGCCGCTGAAGGCCAGGTCCAGGTGCACGTCATCGTGGATCCCGGGCTGCAGGAAGGCGGCGCCCACGGCCCGCACCCCCAGGGGCGCCCCGCCCATGAGGCGGCAAAGCACCGCCAGGTCGTGGGGCGCCAGGCTCCACAGCACGTTCTCGGTGTTGCGCACCCGGCCGTGGTTGAGCCGCTCCTGGTGGATGCGCAGCAGCCGGCCGATGGCGCCCGTGTCCAGCAGCCGCTTCAGCTCCTGGACCGCCGGCTGGTACAGCAGCAGGTGCCCCACCATCAGCGGCCGCCCCGCTTCCCGGGCCCGGTCCGCCAGGTCCTGGGCCTCCCGGGCGCACAGGGTCATGGGCTTTTCCACCAGCACGCCCTTGCCCGCCGCCAGGGCCCTCGAGGCCAGGGATGCGTGGGAGGGAGCCGGTGTGGCCACCACGATCCCGTCCGCGCGGGCGAAGGCCTGGTCCAGGGAACTCCAGACCGGCACCGCCGGGTAGTCCTCCTGGATCCTCTCCCGCAGGGCGGGCAGGGCCTCCACCACCCCCGCCAGGGCGCCCAGCTCGTGCAGGACCCGCACGTGGTTGCGGCCCCAGGCGCCGCACCCGACCACCGCCACCGCCGGGTTCACAGGAGCACCACCTTGCCGCGCCCGCCGGGAACCCCCCGGGTGGCGTAGCGGGTGTCCAGCACCAGCCGGGCATGCTCCACCACCATGGCGTAGTCCACCCGGGAGTGGTCGGTGAGGATCAGCACCAGGTCGGCCTCGTCCAGGGCCCGGGGGGTGAGGGGCACGCTTTCCAGGTCGCGCCCGTGCTCCTGGAACCGGGGCACCAGCGGGTCGTGGTAGGCCACGGCCGCACCCCGCAGGGCCAGCTGGTGCAGGATCTCGGCGCTGGGACTCTCCCGGGCGTCGTCCACGTCCTTCTTGTAGGCCACGCCCAGGGCCAGGACCTTGGCCCGGCGCAGGCCCAGCCCCTGGTCGCTGAGCAGGCGCATGGCCTTTCCCAGGACGAATTCGGGCATGCGCCGGTTGATCTCCCCGGCCAGGGCGATGAACCGGGTGTTGAAATTGAATTCCCGGGCCTTCCATTCCAGGTAGTGGGGATCCAGGGGGATGCAGTGGCCCCCGACCCCGGGCCCCGGATAGAAGGACATGATCCCGAACGGCTTGGTGCCGGCCGCGTCCAGCACCTCCCACACGTTCAGGTGCATGCGGTCGCACAGCATGGCCAGTTCGTTCACCAGGGCGATGTTCACCGCCCGGAAGGTGTTCTCGAACACCTTCACCATCTCCGCCGCCCGGGAGGAGCTCACCGGCACCACGTCCAGGATGGTCTGGCGGTAGAAGGCCAGGGCCACCTCCAGGCTGGCGGCGGGGCCGGCTCCCACCACCTTGTTGGTGTTCCGCGTGCTGTAGCGCTGGTTGCCCGGGTCCACCCGCTCGGGACTGAAGGCCAGGAAGAAGTCGCGGCCGTCCTTGAGCCCGGCGGCTTCCAGCATGGGCTTCATCACTTCCTCGGTGGTGCCCGGGTAGGTGGTGCTCTCCAGGCTCACCAGCTGCCCGGGCCGCAGCCGCCGGGCCAGCTCGGCCGTCACGGACTCGATGTACTGCAGGTCCGGGGTGAGGTTGCGGGTGAGCGGCGTGGGCACGCAGATGACCACCACGTCCATCTCCGGGAGCCGGTCCCAGTCCCCGGTGGCGGCCAGCAGTCCCCGGTCCAGGACCGCCTCGCGCAGGTCGCGGTCCCGCACGTCGCCGATGTAGTTCTCCCCGGCGTTCACGCGCTCGACCCGGGCCGGGTTGCGGTCGAAGCCCAGGACCTGGAAGCCAACCTTGGCCTTCTCCACGGCGAACGGAAGGCCCACGTAACCCAGGCCCACCACGCCCACCCGGGCGGTGCGCGCCTTGATTTTCCCCATCAGTTCGGCGGACGGCGCGGCCAACGCGCCGGTCTGGGTGATGCTGCTCATGCGTATGGCTCCTTGACGAAAAGACGCCGGGCGATGACGGTCCGGTTGCGGAAGATCCAGCTCCCCGCTCCCGCCGCGCCGGCGGCGACGAAGACGATGAAGGCCCGGGCGGGGCGGCTCTTCTCCAGCGGCAGGTTGCCCGGGTCCATCAGGAGCAGGGTCTGGGTGTCGTTCTGGGCCTCCAGGAGGGCCTGCTCGTGGTTGAGGGTGAGGTTGGTCACGACCTGCCGCCACAGGTCGAGGCGCTCTTTCATCCGGGCGCCCTGGAAGCGCACGCCGGGGGCCGGGCTGGTGTCCCAGTTGCGGTTGGCGTCCTGGAACGCCTGGAACTGGCGGGCCAGTTCCTGGTAGGTGGCCTGGGCCTCCTCCAGCCGGCCCAGGGTGAAGCGGGCCTTGTTCTTGCCGGCGGCTGGCTGAATTCCACCAGGAAGTCCCGCAGGTTCTCCGCCGCCTGGCGCACCACCTGGCGGGACAACTCCGGAGCACGGGTCTCGGCGGTGATGGTCAACAGTCCGGACTTGGCATCCCGCTGCACCCCGAGCACCCGCCTCAAGGGGCCCACGGCCCGGTCGAGGTTGGCGGCGCCCAGGTAGGCCTGCAGGGTGCCCTGCACCCGGCGCGGCCGGGCGAACCGCCACGGCCGTTCGGTGTAGTCGTAGTCCCGCTGCAGCAGCTGTTCCGCCATGCGCCGGCTCTTGAGGATGTCCACGTAGATGACCGTGGGGCCATCCTCCCGGCTGGCCTGGATCTCCGGCGGGGCCGTGGGCGCCCAGACCCCCGTGCGCAGGGCCGAACCTCCCCCCGCGTGGCCCGCGTCGGACAGGATCCTGGCCTCGGACCGGTACTGGTTGGGCATGCACACGGCCACCCCGGCGGCGAGGATCCCGGCCAGGCCGGCGTGGAGCATGGGCACGCGCAGGGAGCGCGCCGGGCTCGGGGAAGGGGAAAGGGGGAAAGAGGGCATGGATGGGAACCCTGGGTGGAAGGAAACGAAGGAGACCGGCCCCGGCGGCGCCTAGCCCGGGACTTCCAGCGGCCCCTCCTGGGGGGCCGGGCGATGGCGGAAGCGGGCCACGGGCCGGTCCTCCATGAGGTAGCGGCCCAGCCCTGGGGTCGAAGGGCGGTACGCCGGCACAAGGTTCATGAACCAGGTGAGGATTTCCCGCTGGCGGACCCCCTCGGGCAGGCTCGCCACCTGGCGCAGGGCGGCCAGCCCCTGTTCCAGGAGCACCGGGTCCTTGGGGTCCTGGACCGCCTCGAAGACCTTGGGGTGGATGTGGGTCTTGCCGTCTTCCACATCCGAGAACAGTTCCTCGAAGAGCTTCTCCCCAGGGCGCGCGCCGGTGAACTGGATGTCGATGTCCACCCCGGGGGAGAGCCCGGACAGGCGCACCATGTCCCGGGCCAGGTCCAGGACGTGCACCGGCTCGCCCATGTCCAGGACGAACACCCGCCCGGTCCCGCCCAGAATTCCGGCCTGCAGCACCAGCTGGCCGGCCTCGGGAATGGTCATGAAATAGCGAACCATGTCCGGGTGGGTCACAGTGACCGGCCCGCCCCGGCGGATCTGGTCCCGGAACAGGGGGATCACGCTCCCCCGGCTGCCCAGGACGTTGCCGAAGCGCACGCTCACGTAGCGGGACCCCGCCGGGGCCTCGGCGGCGGCCTGGATCACCAGGTGCTCGCCGACGCGCTTGGACACTCCCAGCACGTTCACCGGATTCACCGCCTTGTCCGTGGACACGTTCACCACGATGCGGGTGGCGCAGGCCAGGGCCGCCTTGAGCACGTTGAGGGTGCCGAAGATGTTGTTCTCGATCGCCTCCTCCGGATGCAGCTCCAGGTACGGCACGTGCTTGTGCGCCGCGGCGTGGAACACCACCTGGGGGCGCCAGGCGTCGAACACCTGGTGCAGGCGCATCCGGTTGCGGATGTCGCACAGGACCACCGCCAGGTCCTGGGCCGGGTAGAGCCGGCGGATGTCCCGCTCCACCTCCCACAGGCTGTTCTCTCCCCGTCCCAGGAGGACCAGCCGGCCGGGGCGGAAGCTGGCCACCCGGCGGCTCAGTTCGCTGCCGATGGAGCCGCCGGCCCCGGTGATGAGGGCCACCGCCCCTTCCAGGGCCTGGCGGATGGCGCCCGTGTCCAGGTTGATGGCCTCCCGGCGCAGCAGGTCCTCGATGGCGATGTCCCGCACCTCCGGCTTCCAGGGATGGTCCCCCACCAGTTCCTGGATGCCGGGCACCATCTTCGCCCGCACCCCGAGGGCCTGGAGCCCCTGGCTCAACTCCCGGATCCTGGCTCCGGGCGCTCCGGCCATGCCCAGGACCACCAGGGCGATGCCCTGCTGCTCGACCAGGCGCGGGAGCATCCGGGTGGTGCCAAGCACCGGGAGCCCCAGGATCTTCACCCCCTGCTTCTCCGGCGCATCGTCCACGAAGCCCACCACGTGGTACGGCAGCCGCGGGTGCTCGCACAGTTCCTGGCACAGCCGCATCCCGGCCCGCCCGGCGCCGACGATGAGGGTGCGCTCCGGGCGCCCCGGCGCTTCCCGGGCCGGCAGGCCGTTCCTTCCGCCCGCCCGGAACCTCCGTCGGTGCAGACGCCGGGTCAGCACCCGGATGCCGAACCACATCATCCCGGCCAGCAAGGCGGCGGGCAGGAACGCCTCCTCCCCCTCGGCGGCCAGGCCCGCATTCCCGGCCAGGGCACAGAACACCAGGGCGACCGCGGCGATGGCCAGGGTGCCCCGCAGCAGGAGCCAGGCTTCCGCCAACCCCACCAGGCGGTAGTGCTGGCTGGTGAAGCCCAGGGCCACGTTGACCGCCAGGGCCATGGCGAGGAAGATCGCCGTGCCCCGGGCGCTGGGAGTGGCGTGCCGGACCAGCACGCACGCCAAGGCCCAGGCGCCCAGGGCCAGGAGGCCGTCCAGCAGGAGCTTGCCCCCCCGGCGCACCGCCGGTTGGTGGTGGAGCCCGCCGCGTGGGTTGGGGTTCGGGCTGGGTTCACTGGGCTTCAAGGGATCCATGGGGAATAGCCTCAAGATGAGACAGACGCTCTTTCGCCCCGGCACGGCAGGACGGTGAGATTTAGGAATGGTTCAGGAACCCGGACTCCTGGCCGGTGCAGGGAACAGCCGTCAGCGGCGGATGGCGTTGTAGATGAGGGCGAGGGGCGTCAGGGCCATCAAGGTGTCCTGCCATGGGACGTCCTTGCGGATGCGCTGGGGCACCAGAAGGGCGTCCCCAGGCTCCATGTCCCGGCTCCCCACCCGGGAATCGATCACCCGGCCGTCGGCCTTGAGCAGGCGCACTTCCCCCGGGTCGGCGTTGCGGGTGTAGCCTCCGGCCAGCTTGAGCACATCCCGCACCCGGTCCCCGGAACGCACGTGGTAGGTGGAGAAGGAACTGGCCACTTCACCCACCACGTAGACCGAGTCGGTGCGCCGGGGGATGAAGATCTGATCGCCGTCCTGGAGCACCACGTCCCGCCGGGGATCCCCTTCGAGGACGGCCTGGAAGTCCACCACCAGGCGGTTGCGCTCGCCCAGCGCCAATCCGTGCAGCAGGGGGCTCTCCTCCAGGGTGCCGCTCTCCTTGCTGCGCCTGGTCTCGTTCAGGCGCTGCAGAATGGCGTCCATGGCGGCCAGGGTGCCGGCGGCGGGCCCGGCTTCCACGGGTGCGCCCTCCCGGGCGCTGGGGTCCCGGGGCTGGACCGTCGAGCGCAGGAAGATGCCCCCGGCGGGCATGGCGTCCCCGGTCAGCCCCCCGGCGCGCTCGATGAGCTGGCGCAGGGTGAAGCGGTCCTCCTGGACCACGTACGGCCCGGGACGCTCCACCTGGCCCAGGATGGAGACGGTGCGGTGCATGCGGAAATGGGGGTTCTCGTAGATGGTGATCTGGTCGTAGGGACGGAGCCTGGGATTGACCCGGTCGTCCTCCAGGGCCACCGGGGACCGGTCCTCGGTGCTCAGCAGGCGGGCCAGGTCCAGGCGGACCACTTCGCCCGGCTGCCCGTCATGGAGGCGGGCCAGCTCGGCATAGTGGCGCTCGGCGGAGAGCTTGGGCACGCCGGCCCGGTAGATGAGGTCCGCCGCGCGCATGCCCTCGTGCCAGTCGAACACCCCGGGCCGGGTGAGCGGCCCCAGGATGGTGACCCGCTCAGGCAGGCGCAGGTCGGCCACGTTGCCCAGCTCCACCCGGTCCCGGGGCTGGAGCGCAAGGTTCTGGGCGGGCTCGCCCCGCAGGACCCCGTCCACGTCGAAGCTGAGCAGCCGGGTGCGCCCGTCCGGCAGGGTGCGCAGGATCTCGCCCCGGAGCCGGTAGGTGCCCGGCAGGACCTGGCCCCCCTCCACGCCCAGGGCCAGCAGGTCGCTGACCCGCATGCCCGGGCGGAACGCGAACCGCCCCGGCACCGCCACGAACCCGGCGGCCTCCACGTATTCCGTCTCCCGCTCGGCCCGCACCAGGGCCCGCAGGGTGTCCCCTTCGCACAGGCTGGCGGCCCGCAGCCGCCCCGGCTCGTTGGGGATGTCCCTGACCGTGGTGATGCCGGCGGGACTGGTGCGCTGGACCGTGACCAGCACCTGGCTGGCCGAGGGGATCAGGCCGCCGGCGAAGTGCACCGCCTCCAGGGCCGTCTCCCCCGGCGCCAGTTCCAGGAGCACCCCGGGCGCCCCGGGGTTCGCGGGCGCGGCGGCCACCCGCCGGAACGCCCCCTGGACCAGGACGCGGGTGCCCGCCAAGGGCACGAACAGGATGTCCCCGTCCAGGAATCCCCGGCTCTCCAGCCCCGCCCCGTCGAAGCGCAGGCGGTACAGGTCGAAGGTCCGCAGCACCCGGCCCGCGCGCATGTGCCGGACGGCGCGGTATGAACCGTTGTCCCCAGGCCCCCCCGCCAGGGCCAGGAGCGCCAAGGGGGAGCTGGCGCTGGACACCAGGTACGAGCCCGGCCGGCGCACTTCGCCGATCACCTGCACCTCCACGTCGTGCAGCCCCACCACCTCGAGGTTGAACTGTTCCAGTCCGGAGTACTTCCGGCGCAGCGCCGTGCGGATGAGGTCCCGGGCCGCGTCCAGGGAGAGCCCGCCCACGTCCACCAGCCCCACTTCGGGAATGGCCACCTTGCCGCCCCGGTCCACCTTCAGGACCCTGGACAAAGTCAGGCTGCCGAAGGCGGACAGGGCCAGCTGGTCGCCGCCGCCGAGCAGGTAGTCGCCGCCCATGCGCACCTCGCCGGAGCGCGCGCCGGGGCGGAGCGTGGCGAACAGGTCCGAAGCCAGCACCAAGGGCCGGGGCGCCGGCGCGGGCCGGAAGGCCGGCTCCGGGGTGGCCGGCCGTCCCTGGATTGGCGCCGGGGCCAGTCCCGCCTTCGGTTCGTTCGGGCCGGCTGCCTTCAGGGCCGCCGGCGCCTCCCCCGGCGGTTTCTCCCCGGTCCCGGGCGCCGGGCGTGCCATGCCGCCCTGGGCCGCCGGCGCGGGCCCGGCCTGGGCTCCGCAGAGCGAGGCCAGGCCCATTCCCAGGCCCAGGACCCAGGCAATCCGGCGCCTGGAGGCGGCCGCCCGGACGCAAGTCGCCAAGCCTTGCCCCCCGCAAGACAGGCGGCGGCCCCGGCGAAGGATGCTGACTAACGTTTTCAATGGCATTTCAATGGGGCACTGCATGGGAAACGATCAAATATCCAAAGTTGAATCCAAATGATGCGTACGGTAACTTTTACCCGAACGATTCCAGCACATGGAAAAATAATAGTCAATGCAATCTTGAAATCAAATTTTTACTAACAATTATTCTAATTATGAATAATAATAAGTCAAGTTGGCAAAATTTAGATGTTTATTAAACAAAATATGAATAACTTTATTTAATTTTTTCTCTTCCATCAAATTCCGTGGATTTTCAGATCCTTCCTGACATTGCAAAATTTATGTACTATTCCGCACCAATCGAAAAACATGACTTTCTCAGAAATCCGGCCGGCCACCCACTGGCCCTGTCCATCCATTGACGTCTTTCTTTCCCTGAAGGAAGGGGTTTGCGCCGCGCTACCGATCATTCCCCCCCGCCCCGCCGGGCCGGTGAGCCTGCGGTCGGAACTGCCCCCACCGTTGGTTTTGGCAAGCGCCTCTGGGCCCCAGCCACAAGAGCATCCGTCGGCCCAGGGGCGCTTGCCAAAACCAACGGAACCGCCGGCCGATTGCAGGAACCCGAACCTCCACCCCAGGAGAAGCGCCGGATCCATCTGGTGGTCCCAGCAGGACTCGAACCTGCGACCCCGAGCTTAGAAGGCTCGTGCTCTATCCACCTGAGCTATGGGACCCACGGGGATTGTACCTCAAGGAAGCCGGGACCTCGTCACCCGGGCTCCTGCCCCAATCGCGCCATGGCCTGCGCCAGGTCCGCCCGCAGGTCCGCGGGATCCTCCAGGCCGATGCTCAGGCGGATGATGGTGCGGCCCTGGTAGCGGGACGGATGGGTGCGGCGGTAGCGCCCCGCCGTGACCAGGCTCTTGTAGCCGCCCCAGCTGTAGCCGATGCCGAACAGCTCCAGGGCGTCGATGAAACCCGCCAGGCGCTCCGGGGACGGTTCCTCCCGGAGGGTGAAGGCGAACAGGCCGGAGGAGCCCAGGAAATCGCGCTGCCACAGGTGATGCTCCGGGTGGCCGGCCAGGGCCGGATGCAGCACTTGGTCCACGGGGGCCTGGGCCTCCAGCCACCGGGCGATCTCCAGGGCCGCGCGTTCGTGCTGGCGCAGGCGCACCGGGAGGGTCTTGAGGCCGCGCAGGGCCAGGTAGCAGTCCTCGGGGGCGGCGAACTGCTCCATGACCCGGTAGAAGGCGTCGAAGCGCGCCGCCAGGGCCTGGGTGACGGTCATCGTCCCGGCCAGCACGTCCGAATGGCCGGAGATGTACTTGGTGGCCGACTGGATGGAGATGTCCACCCCCAGGGGGAAGGGCTTCAGGTAGAGGGGCGTGGCCCAGGTGTTGTCCAGGGCCGTGAGGATGCCCCGTTCCCGGGCGGCGCCGGCGACCGCCGGGATGTCCTGGAGTTCGAAGGTGTTGGATCCGGGCGACTCCAGCAGGATCAGGCTGGTGTTGGGGCGCAGGTGCTCGACGACGTCCGCCCCCGCGCTGGCCGGCAGGGCGCCGGCCTCCACCTGGAACCGGGCCAGGACCTCCCGGCAGAAGGCCACCGTGGGTCCGTAGGCGTTGTCGCAGATGAGGACGTGGTCTCCGGCCCGGGTGAAGGCCAGCAGGGTGCTGATGAGGGCGCTGATGCCCGATGGGAAGGCCCGGGTGAGGGCACCGCCCTCCAGTTCCCGCACCGCCTCCTCGAAGGTCCTCTGCAGGGGCAGGCGGTCGGTCCCGTACGTGGGGCCCGGATACTCGCCGGCGTTGGCCAGGGCCAGGCCGGCGTAGGACTCGAACAGCACCGTGGAGGCCCGGCTCACGGCGGGATTGATGGCCCGGCAGCGCCCGCTCCCGCCCGGCCCTTCGTCACCGTCGAACTGGATGAGCTTGGTGGCTTCATGCATCGCTTCCCCCGCGGACAGACGTTCCAGGTTATCCGGGCCGCAGACGCTTGAGCGCCTCGATTCCGGCGGCGGTGATGGTGGTGCCGCCCCGGCCGGGGCTGAGGCGCACCAGGCCGATCTGCTGGGACTGGGCCAGGGCCTTGCGGATCTGCCCTTCGCTGAGGAACCGGTCCTCCTTGAGCAGCCGTTCCAGACCCAGGGCGGACGCCATGTCGATGATGGTCTTGGCGTCGATGACCCGGTCGCCGATGTCGATCACCCGCTTGACGAAAGCCGGCACGTGCTGGGGTTCGCCGGGGGTCAGGGCCACCTCCAGGCACGGCACGTGGGTGGTGCCCGGATAGCACGGCACGTAGTCCAGGTGGTTCAGGCCCAGGTCGCACCCCGGGGCTCGCCCAGCAGCCAAAGGCTCTGGCATGAATCGTGCTTTATCCAACCCATCAATTCAAGGGAGACCTGATAGGCATGAAAGCCTGAAGAAAGACACCCTGGTCCTGCACACCGGCAACGAGGTGGATGGACAGTTCGATGCTTTGAGCATCCCCATCTACCAGGTTTCCACCTACCTCCAGGATGTGAACGGGAACACCAAGGGCTACGAATATTCCCGTTCAGGCAACCCGACCCGCAGCGCTCTCGAGCATGCCTTCGCCGCCCTGGAGCACGGCAAGCGCGGCAACGCCTTCGCCTCCGGGCTGGCGGCCATCTCGGCGGTGTTCATGCTGTGGAACTCGGGCGACCACTTCGTGGTCTCCAACGTAGTCTACGGCGGCACCTACCGTCTGCTGAGCAAGGTCCTCAGCCGCATGGGCATGACCGTGAGCTTCGTGGACACCTCCGACCTGGACGCGGTGAAGGCGGCCATCAATCCCCGCACCAGGGCGGTGTTCGTGGAAACGCCCACCAACCCCATGATGGCGGTCTCGGACCTGCGGTCGATCGCCGCCCTGTGCCGGGAGCGGGGCTGCAAGCTGATCGTCGACAACACCTTCATGACCCCCTACTGGCAGAGTCCCCTGCTTCTGGGAGCTGACATCGTCGTGCACAGCGCCACCAAGTACCTGGGCGGCCACAGCGATGTGGTGGCGGGTCTGGTGGTGACCGCCACCGAGGAACTGGGCGAGCAGGTGCATTTCATGCAGAAGGCCATGGGCGGCATCCTGGGGCCCCAGGATTCCTGGCTGCTCATGCGCGGCATCAAGACCCTGGGCGTGCGCATGGAAAAGCACGAGCAGAATGCCCGGGCCCTGGCCCAGTGGTTGACCACCCTGCCCCAGGTGGAGAAGGTCTACTACCCGGGTCTTCCCAGCCATCCCCAGCACCAGCTGGCCAAGGAACAGGCGGGCGGCTTCGGGGGCATGATCTCCTTCGAGATGGTGAGCCCCCAGGTGACGGACCACATGCTTTCCCGGCTCCAGATCATCTCCCTGGCCATCAGCCTGGGCGGGGCCGAAAGCCTCATCTGCGTGCCCGCCAAGACCACCCACGCCTCCTTCGAGCCGGAACTCCTGGCCAGGCTGGGCATCAACGACCGCCTGGTGCGCTTCTCCGTGGGCATCGAGAACGTGGAAGACCTGAAGGCCGACATCCTCCAGGCCATGGCCGTCAAGTGACCTGACCGGCCCTCCGGGGCCTGGACCCTCCGCCGGGCCGCGGGACGCCTCCCCCGCATCCCGGCGGAGGGAGGTTGTAGGCCAGCTGGAGCAGCCCCCGACGGGCTCGGCGAACGCGGCTGGTCCAGCTCGGGACGAAAGGCGGAGGCCTCCACGCGTGCGGGGGCTCAACGTGGGCAAGAACAGGCTTGAGGCGTTCAGCGACGGTGTCCTGGCGATCATCATCACGATCATGGTGCTCGAGATGGAGGTCCCGCGCGGCGACGCCCTGGGAATCGTTGCAACGTTCTGGTGGCCTTGGGTCGGCCAGGCGCTTTATGTACCGGTCGCGCTTCTGGGGTTGGTACCTGACCGCAGAATGGAAAGGTCGTTGCATGCCGATGGCGGCTAGCACTGGCGCCCCCAAGGCGGAGTCCGATCGGGAGGTTGATTATATTAATTTTAAAATCATAATATTAATTTTATAATACAAGATCAGACTGTGGCAGATATTTTCGTGTAAGCTGATCCACCGTGACCTGTCCGCCAAGGAGGAACAATGGCAACGCCCCGGTCATCCCTGCCGATCCTCATCTGCCTGATCCTGGGCACCGGCGCCCTGCCGGCTGCAAGCTCCACCCCGGGCCTGCCCGCATCCAGGAAGGACTGCTGCGACCCGCGCCGCCACCAGATCGAGGACGCCAAGGCGGTGGCGGAAGTGGAAACGGGAGGAGAGGCGGTTTCGGCTCGCCGCATCGCCATGGGCGGTACCCATTCTCCCGATGGCCTGGGCGGGATCGAGGTCCTGGTGCACATGGAAGGCCAGGCCAAGGGCTGGCGGTGCCTCATCGACAGCAACAACATGAAGCTGCGCCGGAAGGAAGCCATCCCGAACCCGCCATCCAAGGTCCGGTGATCCGGATTCACCTGCCGGCTTGGATCCGGTCCAGCAGATCTCCCGCGAAATTCCCCTCCATCACCTTCTCCACCGGCCCTTCCAGGTGCGCTGACCCACCCTGGAAGGCCACCGTCAGCGTGCCCCCGGGCATGTGCACAGTCACCAGGTCCCCCACCAGGCCCAGCCTGCGGGCGGCGGAGGCGGCGGCGCAGCTGGAGCTGCCCGAAGCCAGGGTGTAGCCGGCGCCCCGCTCCCAGATCTCGATGCGGATCTCGGACCGGGTGAGGATTTCCAGGAACTGCACATTGGTGCGGGCCGGGAACAGGGGGGAGCGCTCGATCACCGGCCCCAGGCGGTGGGCCGCAGCGGGGGTCACCGGTTGCCCCAGCACCACGCAGTGGGGGTTGCCCATGGAGACGAAGGTGATCCGGCAGGTGTCCCCGCCGAAGGCGAACTCCCGGTCCAGGATCTCGTCCAGCCCGGCGCCGGCGGCGCCGGCGCGGGCGTCGAAGGCGGGGGCGCCCATGTCGACGCGCACCACCTTCCGGGCCGGATCGACGATCCGGGCCGTCACCCGCCCGCCCAGAGTCTTGATGGGGAAGGGTCCGGCTCCGGCCAGGCCCTTCTCGTACAGGAACCAGGCGAAGATGCGCAGGCCGTTGCCGCTCTTCTCCGCCTCGCTGCCGTCCGGGTTCAGGATGCGCAGCACCGGCCGGGCCGGGTCCGGGCCGGGCCCCAGGAGGATGCCGTCGGATCCCACACCGTAGTTCCGGTCGCACACCGCCCGCACCGCGCCCGGGTCCGGGACGAAGGGGAACTCCGCCGGATCGATCACCAGGTAGTCGTTCCCCAAACCATGGTATTTGTAGAAGTCCGCCATCTGAGCTCCATCTGCGGCCCGACTTGCCCGGCAGCACTGGAAGATTCTACCCTGACCTCATCCCTCGACCGTGGCCGGCGACACCAGCGGCGGGTTGGAAAGCCCGGAACCGGACGCACTGATACAATGGACTTTCCCCGGCGGGAATCTCAGCGTGACCCATGATCCTTCGCAAAGAATACGGCTTCGAGGCCGCCCACTTCATCCACAACCACCCCGGCAAGTGCCGCAATCTCCACGGGCATAGCTACAAGCTGTTCGTATCGCTGGAAGGACCGGTCCACCCCGAGACGGGCATGATCCTGGATTTCGACGACCTGTCCAAGATCGTGCGGGAGAAGGTGATCTTCCCCCTGGACCACACCTTCCTCAACGACCTGATCCCGCTCTCCACCGCCGAGAACATCTCCGCCTGGATCTGGGCGCAGCTCAAGCCCGAACTGCCCGGCCTGGTCCAGCTGGAACTCTACGAAACCGCCGACAACTGCGTGATCAACCGGGGGGCTTGATGCGCCTGGGCTGGGCAGCCCTTCCTCTTCTCGCCGCCGTCACGGCCTGTTCCCCTGCCCGGAAATACCAGGAGGCGGCGCGCAGTTTGCGCTTCACCCTGGAGCAGGTGGAGCCGGACCTGCAGCTGGCCTTCCCCCTGGTACGTTCCCGGATCGGCTTCAACCTCACGGTGGGCGTGCAGAACCCCTCCACGGTGGCCTTCCACCTGCGGACCTTCGAGGGGACCTTCCGCCTGGAGCTGGGGTATCAGCACCATACCCTGGGCCAAGTGACCCTGCTGAGCCCCCTGGACCTGCCCGCGGGCGGCGAGGCCAAGCTGAAGGTCAACCTGGCGTTCAGCTACCGGGACCTGGCGGGCCTGTGGCCGGACCTTGAAGCGACGCTGGACCGGAACCGGCCCGGTGCCTGGGAGCTGGACGGCACCCTGCGGGGGGAGGTGTACGGCTTCCCGGTGACGGTGCCGGTGCGCACCCGCCGCACCTTCGGAGCCGCACCCCAAGCTGCCCCCGGGGCCGCCCAATGATCCGCGCCGTGGTCTTCGACCTCTGGAACACCCTGGTGCACAGCCGCAACGGCGACCCCTTCACGCACCTGCAGCGCCTGCTGACGCCCGGGCAGGTGGACCTGTTCCCGGCTCTCAAGTGGGACGCCATGGAGCGCCCCCATACCGGCGCCCAGGCCTTCCTCTGCGCCTGGAAGGACCGCCTGGGGCTCACGCCCGGCCAGCTGGACACCATGGCCGAGGCGTTCCAGACCGCCGCCGGCGACGCCCAGTGCTTCCCGGAAGCGGTCCAGGCCGTGCTGGGCACCCGCAAGCTGGCCCGGGTGGCCATGCTCTCCAACACCCAGAGCTTCGACCTGGACTTCCTGGAGCGCCTTGGGCTCACCGGCCTGCTGCCCAGCCGCTTCCTGAGCGCCGAGATGGGGTTCCTGAAGCCGGACCCGCGGGCCTTCGAGACGGTCCAGCGCCGGCTCGGGCTGTTCCCAGGGGAGCTGGCCATGGTGGGGGACAGCTGGCGGGACGACGTGGCCGGCGCCCTGGAGGCCGGGTGGACCGCGGTGTGGGTGAACCGCGCCGGCGCCCCCCGCCCGCCCCACGCCCCGGAGGCAGACCTGGTGGAGATCCCCGACTTGTCGCCGGTGCCCAGGCTCATCGAGAACCTCCAGGCCGGCGCCCGGTGCAGCACCTGCCTGGGCTGATGTAATCTGGGGAGCGTGGATCCCAGGGACTGGACAACTTCTGGAGGCATTCAAATGACCACCACCGTCGACACGATCCTTGCTGAAACCCGGAAGCGCATGAAGACCTCCCTCGAGACCTTGAAGAAGGAGATGGCCACGGTGCGCACCGGCCGCGCCAACGCCGGCATCCTGGACACCCTGCACGTGGACTACTACGGCTCCATGCTGCCCCTGAACCAGATCGCCGGAGTGAGCGTGCCGGAACCCTCCATGCTGGTCATCGCCCCCTTCGACAAGAAAGCCATCAAGGCCATCGAGACGGCCATCCTCAAGTCCGAGCTGGGGCTCAACCCGGCCAACGACGGCACGGTCATCCGCCTGCCCATCCCGCCCCTCAACGAGGAACGGCGCCGGGAACTGACCCGGGTGGTGGGCCGCATGGGCGAGGAGATCAAGACCGCCGTGCGCAACGTCCGCCGGGATGCCAACGAGGACGTGAAGAAGCTGGAGAAGGACAAGAAGACCCCCTTGAGCGAGGACGCCGCCAAGAAGGCCCTGGAGCAGATCCAGAAGATCACCGACGAGACCATCAAGGAGATCGACGAGACGGTCAAGCACAAGGAAGCCGAGATCATGCACGTCTGATCCAGGAGCCTTCCCGTGGCGATCGTGAACCGGATCGGCCCCCTGCTCAAGCCGGACCCGGCCCGGGTCATGGTGCGGGCGTTCGGGCCGTTCAGCGAACACCGCACCACCCGGGTCCTGGCCCGGGTCATGACCCTGGACGACGCCCAGGTGAAGGACCAGCTGGACCAGGTCATGGGCAGGCTCCAGGGCCGCCACCACGATCTGGCCCGGACCCTGCTCGACCGCTACGGCGCCCTCCAGGAGTTCCTGTTCATCGACCAGCCGGTGTCGGAGCCGCGCCGGTTGCTCATCGGCGCCTACTTCACCCAGGAGTATTCGGTGGAGTCGGCGGCCCTGTTCAATCCCTCCTTGATCTGGCATCCCGACCAGGATGGGGTTCCGGAGGGCGCCAAGCGGTTCATCCTGAGCCTGCGCTCCATCGGCGAGGGGCACCTGTCCTCCATCATTTTCCGCTCGGGGACCATCGACCGGCACTGCCGCATCACCCTGGATCCGGTCTCCCCGTTCGTCACCTCTCCGCGCATGCAGGACGACCCCTTCTACGAAAAGCCGCTGTTCGAGCGCAAGCTGTGGGAGGTGGGCCAATTCGACGGCTTCGCGGTGGAAGTGCTGGCGAGCCTGGGCGACCGGTTCACCATGGCCGAGCTGCGGGAGAGCGTCCAGTCCGCCCGCGCCGGCCTGCGGGAACGCCGGAACCCGGAACCCGACATGTCCCGCCACGCCATCGTCACCCTGGCCGAGTCCAACTACGAGATCCAGTTCGAGGCCCGGACCCCGTTGAGCGAGCGCATCATCTTCCCCCATTCCCCCACGGAGGTGAACGGCATCGAGGATGCCCGCTGGGTCCAGCTCACGGACGACGACGGCGCCACCCACTACCTGGCCACCTACACCGCCTACGACGGCCGGGTGGTGCTGCCCCAGATGCTCACCACCAACGATTTCCTCACCTTCAAGATCACCACCCTCAACGGCCCCCAGGCCCAGGACAAGGGCATGGCCCTGTTCCCCCGGCGCATCAAGGGCCGCTACGCCATGCTCTCCCGCCAGGACGGGGAGAACATCTACCTGATGTACTCCGACGCCCTGAGCTTCTGGTACACCCGGGAGCTGGTGATCAAGCCGCGCTTCCCCTGGGAGTTCATGCAGATCGGCAACTGCGGCTCGCCCATCGAGACCCCGGAAGGCTGGCTGGTGCTCAGCCACGGGGTCGGCTGCCTGCGCCAGTACACCCTGGGGGCCGTGCTGCTGGACCTGGACGACCCGAGCCGGGTCCGGGGCCGCCTGCGGGAGCCCCTGCTGTGCCCCGACGGGGCCGAGCGGGACGGCTACGTGCCCAACGTGCTCTATAGCTGCGGCAGCCAGGTCCACGGGGACAACCTGATCATCCCCTACGCCATGAGCGACTGGGCCAGCACCTTCGCGGCGGTGGATCTGCGCCAGCTCCTGGACGAGCTGCTGGCCTCCTGATGGCCACTCGGCTCAGCCTATCCGGGTCACGGGGGGCAGAAGAATTCCACTCCCAGCGCCCGCACCGGCTCCATCACGAACCGCCGCCGCCGGGCCCTGGGATGGGGCAGCCGCAGGGTGAGGGCCGCTCCCAGCACCGCCAGGTCCGGAGGCGACGGCCATTCCCAGGCGCCCTCCCGGCCCTCCACCGCCACCAGGTCCAGGTCCAGGGTGCGGGGCGCGTTGCGCCCCAGGCCGCGGTCCCGGCCCAGGCGCAGTTCGGCCCGCAGCAGGGCTTCCAGCAGGGCACGGGGATCCTCCCCGGACGTTTCCAGCAAGGCCACGGTGTTCAGGTAGTCCGGGCCCAGCCCGGACTCGTCTGGAGTCTCGGACCACAGGGGGGATACGGTCACCGAGCCCAGCCCGCCCAGAGCCGCGAGGCCGGCCTCGAGGTTGGCCCGGCGGTCGCCCAGGTTGGACCCCAGCGCCACCAGCGCGCGCATGGCCGCCTAGGCCTTGCGGCCGTGTTCGGCCGCCACCAGGGTGCGGATGCCGCCCCGGACGAGGAAGTCCCCCTCCACCCGGATCCACTGGGGGGCCAGGGCCGCCACCAGGTCGTCCAGGATCTGGTTCGTGACCGCCTCGTGGAAGGCGCCCCGGTCCCGGTAGCTCCACAGGTACAGCTTCAGGGACTTGGATTCCACGCACAGCTGGTCGGGAATGTAGGTGATGCGCAGGCGGGCGAAATCCGGCTGGCCGGTCATGGGACAGAGGCAGGTGAACTCGTCGGTCTCGAACCGCACCTCGAAGGCCCGCCCGGGACGAGGGCTGACGAAGGTCTCGAGGGTGGTGGACGGCGCAGTCACCCGGCGCCTGGGCAGGGTCTTGAGGGTCGGTTCCGGTGGTTTCTTCGAGGACACAGGGGCTCCGGTAGGCTCAGGTTTCGTAGGGGATGGGATCCTTGACGCCCGCCTGGGCGAAACCCCGCAGGCGCAGCAGGCAGGAGTCGCAGTGGCCGCAGGCGGCCGCTTCCCCCTGGTAGCAGCTCCAGGTGAGGTGCAGGGGTGCGTCCAACTCCAGGCCCTTGCGCACGATCTGGGCCTTGGTCAGGTGCACCAGGGGCGCCCTCAGGCTGAGCCGCGTGGAGGGGCGGGTACCCAGGTTGGCGGCCCGCTCGAAGGCTTCCAGGAAGGCCTCCCGGCAATCCGGGTAGCCGCTGGAATCCTCCTCCACGAAACCCACATAGATGGCGGACCCGCCCAGGACCTCCGCCCAGCTGACGGCGGCGGCCAGGAGGTGGGCGTTCCGGAACGGCACGTAGCTGGAAGGCACGTCCCGGCGTTCCAGGTCCCCTTCGGGGAGCGGGATGGACGGGTCGGTGAGGGAGGAGCCGCCGATGGCCCGCAGGCCGGCGAAGGGGATCGCCAGGCGGCGTTCCGGAGCCACCCGGTAATGGTCGGCGATGGCGGTGAAGGCCTGGCGCTCCCGGGTCTCGGTGCGCTGCCCATAGTCGGCGTGCAGCAGGGCCAAGGCATAACCGTCCCTCCGGGCCACGGCGGCGGCGACGCAGGAATCGAGGCCCCCGGATAGGGCGACCACGGCGATGGGAGCAGGCGGCATGAGCAATCCTTCGGCCGGAATCTCCCAGATTAACGCGGAAGCCGCGATAGTTGCCGGGCCTGGATGCGCAAGGCTTCCAGGCGGGCCTGGTCCGCCGCTGGGAGGCCGGCCCCCTGGCGGGCCCAGAAGGCCTGGAGCCAGGGTCCCGGATCCCGGCGCCACCGGGCCAGCCAACGCGCCCGCAGCACCAGCGCCTCCAACGTCCAGATGCCGCCCTCCCGGTCCTCCAGGGCCCAGTCCAGCTCCCGCCCGGGCGGCGCTCCCCGCTCCATCCGGTACTTGGCCCACAGGTACCGGATCCGGCACCGGGACAAGGCTGCCGCGGGGGCCAGGGCGCTGGAAGCCACCCAGGGCGCCAGGTAGCGCTCCGCCCGGCGCAGTTGCGCTTCCGGATCCTGCCGGGCCCCCACCAGGGCGGCGGCCCGGCCCAGCACCACGTAGACCTTGGCCCGCTGGGCCAGGGGGTTGTCCGGATCGATGGCCAAGGCCCGGTCCACCAGGCCCTCCGCCCCGGCCCAGGCGGCCAGGACCGCCGGCAAGGGCGCCGGCTGCAGTTCCAGGCGCAGCAGGCGCGCTTCCAGTTCCGCCAGGCAGCAGGCGTCGTCGCTCTGGCCGATGGCCTGGGCCGCCTGGGCCGCCAGCTCCGCCTCCCGCACCAGGCTCAGGGCGGCCCGGAACTCCTTCCGGTCTGCGCATTCCCTGGCCATCCCCACCAGGGCCCGAGCCTCCTGGACCTTGGCTTCGTACCGCCAGGGCGCTTCCTGGAACACCCGGCGGGCCTGGTCCAGGCCGTCGGCGAAGGCTCCTTCCTGCACCAGCAGGGCCCCCACGCCCAGTGCCCTGGGCTCCCAGGACGCCCCGCCGGCCTGGGCGAAACATATCCGGGCCGCCCGCAGGTGGGCGGCGCGGGCAGCGTCCTGGGCTGCGCCGGCGCCGCCGCCCCAGGTGTCATCCGCCAGGCGCAGGCAACAGCCGGTGTGGACCCGGCAGAGGGCATAGGCCACTTCCGGCGTGGCGTAGCCCCCGTCCCAGACCGCTTCCAGGATGCCAAGGGCCCGGTCCAGGTCCCCGACGGCCGCATAGCCCCGCCCCAGGGCCAGGCCGCCCGGCCCCTGGGCATCCGGGCCCAGGGCGGCCAGGTCCCGGCGCATCCGTTCGAGGCGCCCCAGCATCTGCGCCCGGGCAGGCCTCAGGTCATGGGCGGGGATCAAGCGCTCGATGCGCATCCGGTTCTCCAGGTCCCGGGCATCCAGGGCGAAGCGCTGGGACAGGGTGGCCCGGCGCCGGCTCCGGGCCACCAAGTACCGGATCCCCAAGGCGAACCCGGAGCCCAGGACCAGGCATACCGCCAGGGCGGCCGCCAGGGCCGGGTGGCGGCGCAGGGCCCGGCGCACCTTCCGCAGCCGGAAACCCCGCTGGACCAGGAGCGGCTCCCGGTCCAGGTAGCGGCGCAGGTCCTCGGCAAGTTCCCCGGCGCTGAGGTACCGGTCCAGGGGTCGTTCCTCCAGGCAACGGGCGGCGATGAGGCGCAGCCGGTGGGGCAGGGCCCGCAAGGTCGAGGCGCCTGGGTAGTCCCGGACCCAGGCGAGGGCGGCGCCAGTGCCCGTGCGCCCGTTCCGTTCCGCGTCCTTGGCCAGGCCCGCCACCACCCTGAGCGTCACCCCCAAGGCGTACACATCCACCGCCGGCCCCATGGCTTCCGGGTCGCCGCCGCGCTGCTCGGGCGCCATGTACTCGGGCGTGCCCATGGGCACCTGGGTGTGGGAGGGCTCCCCCTGGCCCAGGTCCTTGGCCAGCCCGAAATCGGCCACGAGGGTGTTCCAGCCGCCCATGCCGTCGGGCTCCAGCAGGATGTTGGAGGGTTTCACGTCCCGATGGACGAGGTTGAGACGGTGGGCGGCGTTGACGGCCAGGGCCACCGCGTGCAGGATCTCCACCGCCTGGTCCACGGTCAGCTCCGGGGCGGCCTGGAGCAGGTTCGGGCCCTGGACCAGCTGCATGGCGATGAAAGGCACGGCACCGGAGGCATCCGCATCGTAGATCCGGCAGACATTGGGGTGGGTCACCCGGGCCTGGAGCCGGGCCTCCCGCAGGAAGCGCTGCACGGCTTCCGCATGGGGCACGGTGAGGCACTTCAAGGCCACCGACCGGTCCAGCAGAGAATCCCAGGCTTCGAAAACCTCGCCCATGCCCCCCTTGCCCAGCATCGGGCCCAGGCGGTAGCGGCCCAGCTTCCTGGCTCCGGGGCCGGCCCAGGGGGGCTGGATGGGGACGGGTGCCGGCCCGGGTGGAGGGGTCGGCGTTCCGGGGCCGGTTGGAGGGACCGAGGCGAATTCCATTTATAAATTATTTCGATCCCGCCCCCATTGCACAAGGGTTGTAAAAAATATGATTGTCATCACCAACGCCTGATCCTTCGACTGGATGCCATCGGGCCAGAACGGGCATGATCCTACACTTGATCATGCCCGACTCCGAATGGTGGCCCCTGTTCCAGGACCTGCGCTTTGCCGGTTCCCGGGTGCATCCCCAGCACGGCCTCTGCTTCGTCGCGGAGGGGCGGATCCTGGTGGAGGACCTGCTGGCCTGGGGCCGCCGGGGCCGGGTGCGGGTGCTGGCGGTGCTGGGGGAGGCCGTTCAGGCCGAGGCGCTGGCGCCTCGCCTGCCCGTTGGGACGGCGCTGCTCACCGCCACCCGGCGCGACCTGGAGGCCCTGGTTGGCTTTCCGTTCCACCGGGGCCTGCTGGCGGCGGCGGTGGTGCCGGCGCCCCGGGACCTGGAGGGCCTGGGGGCCTGCCGCCGCCTGCTGGTCCTGCCGGCGGTGGCCGACGCCGAGAACCTGGGCTTGCTCCTGCGCTCCGCCGCGGCCCTGGGCCTGGACGGCGCGCTCCTGGGGCCGGGTCCGGACCCGTTCAGCCGCCGGGCGGTGCGGGTGTCCATGGGAGCGGTGTGGAAGCTGCCCCTGTGGCGCACCGCGGACCTGTGGGCCGCCCTGGCGGCCTGGGGCCGGGAGGGCGGCCAGGTGGTGGGGGCGGCCCTGGATTCCGGCGCGGTCCCGGTGCGGCACTGGGTCCCCGTTCCCCGCACCGCCCTGGTGCTGGGCCCCGAGGGGCCGGGCCTGGACCGGTCGGACTTGGCCCGGTGCGACCTGACCGTGGGCATTCCCATGGCCCCGGACGTGGACAGCCTGAACGTGGCCGCCGCCGGGGCCATCCTCATGCACTGGCTGATGCAGGCCCTCAGTTGAAGACCTGCCGGGCCCACGCCTCCATCCGGTCCAGTTCCTGGGCCAGCCGCGCGCGGTGCGGTTCGTCGCCCGCCCCGTCCACCTTGAAGGGCTCCCCGTAGCGCACCACCACCCCGGAGAACGGTGCGGGCACCAGCATCCGGTCCCAGGAGGGCAGGGCCCAGGCCCGTTCGTAGGCCACGCACACCGGCACGATCCAGGCCCCGGTCTTGCGGGAGATGGCGATCACGCCAGGCTTGACCTCCTGGGCCGGGCCCCGGGGGCCGTCCACGGTGATGCCCAGGTCCCAGCCTTCCTTCACGGTCCGGATGAGCTTGACCAGCGCCTGGGCGCCGCCGTGGCTGGCGGTGCCCCGCACCGAGCGGATGCCGAACCAGCCCCAGGCGGCGGCGGTGCGCTCACCGTCCCGGCTCTGGCTCACCAGGATGGCTACACCCCGGGGATCCCCTCCCGGGGCCAGGCGGTGGAACGGGTAGGCCAGGGGCATCATCACCAGGCGGCGGTGGTAGAAGGCCAGGATGAAACGCTCGTCGTCCAGGGCGAACCCCCGCACCGGTCCCTCCCCTTCCCGGCGTTCCCTCAGGGTGTAGGCCAGGACCTTCATCAACCCCGCGGCCAGGAAGGGAACCAGGCGGTATTCCAACCAGAGGGCGATGGGGTTCCGCCCCAGGGGCCGCCCCCGGGAAATGATCTCCACCTCCCCGCCGATCATGGGGCGCCTCCGCCCCCGGCCAGGTCCTCGGCGGCGATGCGGTAGCTCTTGCAGCAGTAGTCGCAGCGGATCTCCAGGGATTCCCCGGCCTCGAACAGGTCCCGCACCTTGTCCGGTCCGAAGCCGTTCAGGGTGGCCACCAGGGCCTCCCGGCTGCACCGGCAGCGGTAGTGCACCTCCGTGGTGGAGAGGATCTCGGCGCCTTCGCCGCGGTTGATCCAGGCCACCAGGAACTCCGGAGTGCGCTCCCACAGGGGAACGACCTCCAGCCCTTCCAGGGCCGCCACCAGGGGCTTCATGCGTTCCGGCGGACAATCGGGCATGGGTTCCACCAGCAGGCCGCCGCCCGCGCCCGTGGAAGCCTCGCACCAGAGCGTCACGCTCGCCTCCACCTGTTCGGACTGCTGGAGGTAGGCCTCGATCTGGGCCGACAGGGAACCCGCCACCATGGCCAGGGCGCCGATGTACGGCTTCCCGTCCGGGTTGGAACGCATCACCTGCAGGGTGCCCGGGGGGCGTAGCCACGGGACGCCGGCCAGGTTCCCCGGAGCCAGGTCCAGCATGCACCGGACCCCGCCGTCAGGCCAGGCGTCCGCCACCATGGCCCTGGCCCGCCCGGATGCCTTCAGAAGCAGCTGCTGGCGTTCCTTGAACAGCACCCGGGACTGGAGCAGCAGGGCGGCGCCCGTGATCTCCACCAGGGGTTCGCAGGCGCCCGCATCCAGGTTGGGGTGGCCCCGGCGCACCCCGTCCCACAAGGGACCGGCGTCCAGGGCGGCGAAACGCACATGGTGGTCGGCGGTGAGGGCCCTGAGGATCCTGGCCGGTACGGGTAGGTCGGTCATGGATCCAGTGTAACGCTGCCGCGGATGTGCGAATCTTCAAGGGGAGGAGGCGGCCATGGCCACACCGAGCCGAGCAGCCGTGGCCCGTGCCCTGCACCTGGTGTTCGGGGAGGGGCAGCGGGTCCCGGAAACCTGGGACGCCGCCCTGTCCGCCGAGGATGCCGGCCTGGCCAATGCCCTGCTCGGCCTGTGCCTGCGCCGCTGGGGCGGGCTGCAGGCGTTCGTGCGGCCCCAGCTCAGGGATCCGGACCGGAGCCTGCCCCTGGGCACCCAGGTCGCCCTGGCGGCGGGCATGGCCCAGCTGGCCTGGCTGCCGGGCGTTTCGGACCACGCGGCGGTGCACGAAGCGGTGGACCTGGCCACGGACCGGCAACTGGGCTTTCCACCCCACAAAGGGCTGGTGAACGCCTTGCTGCGGCGCGCCGCCCGGGACCGGGCGGCCCTCAGGGCGGCCCTGGATGCCGGGGATCCGGCCCTGGACCGGTCACCCTTCACCGAGCGCGTGCTGCGGGCCGCCCTGGCGCCCCGGGGCGGCGGTCCGGTCCAGCCCCTGTGGCAGCGCCTGCAGGAGCCGCCCAGGCCCTGTTTCGTGGGCCTGGGCGAGGGCCCCTCACCGGCCGGCCTGGTGCCCGCAGGACAGGTGCCGGGAGCCCTGGTCCTGGCCCCCGGCGCCCCCTTCCCCGCGTCCTGGCTGAACCAGGGCCGGGGCATGGTCCAGGACCTCAGTTCCCAGGCGCTCCTGGCCTTCACCTGGGACCGCCCGGTGGAGCGGATGCTGGATGCTTGCTCGGCGCCCGGGGGCAAGGCCACGATCCTGGCCCGGCGCTTCCCCGCCGCGCGCCTGGTGGCGGTGGAGCGTCACCCGGCCCGGGCCGGGCGCCTGCGGGAAAACCTTCGCTTGCGCGGCGTGCGGGCCGAGATCCGGGTGGAGGACGCGGCCCCCTGGCTGCGCCAGGGCGGCCCGGCCTTCGACCTGATCATGGTGGATGCCCCATGCAGCGGCTCGGGAACCCTGCAGAAGCACCCGGAGCTGAACTGGCTGGGCGACGCCCTGGACCTGCCCCGGCTGCTGCAGGTCCAGCGGAGCCTGCTGGAGGCAGCGGCGGACCGCCTGGCCCCAGGGGGGCTGCTCATCTACGCGGTCTGCTCCTGGCTGCCTGAGGAGGCGCGCGGGCACCGGGAGCGGCTCCTGGCCTCCCGGCCCGGCCTGGTGCCGGCGCCCGTGTGGCCCGAAGCCCTGGGCACGGGGCCGGAACCCGCCAGTTTCTTCAGCCCGGACCCTTTGGCCTGGCCGGGCGAAGGGTTCCAGGCTTTCGCCCTCACCTCCCGCTGAGCCGGGACGGCCGGCTCAGTCCTTGCCCATCACGTTGGCCAGGTTGAAGATGGGCAGATACATGGAGATCACGATGAAGCCGATGACCACGCCCAGGACGGCGATGATCATGGGCTCCATCATGGCGGTCAGGGCCGCCACAGCGTTGTCCACTTCCTCCTCGTAGAACTCCGCCACCTTGGCCAGCATGGCGTCCAGGGCGCCGGTGGCTTCGCCCACCCCCACCATCTGCACCACCATGGGCGGGAACACCTTGGTTTCCGACAGCGGGCCGGCGATGTTGCGTCCCTGTTCCACCGCCTCCCGGGACTTCATGATGGCGTTCTGGACCACCATGTTGCCGGCGGTGCGGGCGGTGATGTCCATCCCTTCCAGGATGGGCACCCCGGAACTGGTGAGGGTGCCCAGGGTGCGGCAGAACCGGGCCACCGCCACCTTGCGCAGGAGTTCACCGATGATCGGGATCTTCAGGTAGATGGAATCGATGACCAGGCGGCCCGAGCGGGTCCGGTAGTACTGCCGCAGCCCGAACCCGGCCACGACCAGGAAAGCCAGCAGGATGGGGAAGTAGTGAATGATGACGTTGGAGATGGTGATGCAGATCAGGGTGGGCACCGGCAGGCTGCTGCCCAGGCCTTCGTACATCTGGGAGAACACCGGGATCACCTTGACCATGATGACCGTCACCACGCAGAAGGCGATGGTGATGATGGTGATCGGGTAGGTCATGGCGCCCTTCACCTTGGAGGTGAGCTTCACCGCCTTCTCGATGTACCCGGAGAGCCGCTGCAGGATCACGTCCAGGATGCCCCCGGCCTCGCCCGCCCCCACCATGTTCACGTACAGGTCGTTGAAGGCCTTGGGATGCTTGGCCAGGGCGGCCTGCAGGGTGGCGCCCTGCTCCACGTCGGTGCGCACCGCGTTGATGATCTTCTGGAAGCCCTTGTCCACCTGCTGGGCCCCCAGGATCTCCAGGCACTGGACCAGGGGCAGCCCGGCGTCGATCATCACGCTGAACTGCCGGGTGAAGATGGCCAGGTCCCTGGACTTGACCCTGCCGGTGGCCTTGCCGCCGGCGGACGACTGGGGTTTCACCGAGACCACCTGGACGCCGTTGCGCTTCAGGGAGCCGACGGCGCTGTCCATGGTTTCAGCGACGATCACGCCTTCCTGGACGTCCCCGAGGCGGTTTTTGCCTTTCCATACGAATGCGGGCATTAGTACCTCGTTTCTCGATGGGGAGGGGTCTTTGCTTCAGGATAAGGCGATATTTTCATCATGAAAAGAGCAGCTGGCATGGAAAATCAGGTGTATTTGATGTTCGGATTCCGCCCGCCCATGCCTGCGGATCCGGTGCCCCTGGATCCGGCCATGTTCTGGGCCATGTTCACGGTCCCGGAACCGCGGTTGATCAGGTCCCGCAGTTCCTCCGGGCTTGACGTGTAAGTCATGGCCATTTCGGTGTTGATCTCCCCCCGCAGCACCAGTTCCGACAGGCTCTGGTTGAACGTCTGCATGCCGTGCTTGAGCTGCCCGGATTGCATGGAGCCGTAGATTTGATGGACCTTATCCTCACGGATCAAGTTGCGGATGGCCGGGGTGGGCACCATCACTTCCAGGGCCAGCACCCGCCCCTTGCCCGAGGCCTTGGGAATGAGCGACTGGCAGAGCACCCCCTCCAGCACCAGGGAGAGCTGGGCCCGGATCTGGGGCTGCTGGTGGGACGGGAACACGTCGATGATGCGGTTGATGGTCTGCATGCAGGAATTGGTGTGCAGGGTGCCGAACGTCAGGTGCCCGGTCTCGGCCACCGTCAGGCAGGCCTCGATGGTCTCCAGGTCCCGCAGCTCACCCACCAGCACCACGTCCGGGTCCTGGCGCAGGGCCGAGCGCAGGGCCTTCTTGAAGCTCTGGGTGTCGGCGTGGATCTCCCGCTGGTTGACGATGGAGCGCTTGTGCTTGTGCACGTATTCCACCGGGTCCTCGATGGTGAGGATGTGCAGGGGCTCGGTCTCGTTGATCTTGTCGAGCATCGCGGCCAGGGTGGTGGTCTTGCCTGAGCCGGTGACCCCGGTGACCAGCACCAGGCCCCGGGGCTTGTCGCACAGGGACTGGACCACCGGCGGCAGGCCCAGCTGCTCGAAGGACCGGATGACCTCCGGGATGGCCCGGAAGGCGCCGGCGGTGGCGCCGCGCTGGTTGTAGACGTTGGCCCGGAACCGGGCCACCCCCTGCAGGCCGAAGGAGAAGTCCACTTCCATGTCCTCCTCCAGGCGGTGCTTCTGGGAGTCGGTCATGACGCTGTAGCAGAGCCACCGGGTCTGGGCGGCGTCCAGGGGCGGCAGCTTGAGCGGCACGATCCGCCCGTCGATGCGCACCTGGGGCGGCGAATCGACAGTGATGTGCAGGTCGGTGGCCCCGTACTCCACCATCGTCTTCAGCATCTGCTGGAGGGGAACGATATATTGTGCATTTGGATCTGGCATGGCTGGCTCCCGGTTCACAGCACGGTTTCGCGAACGATCTCTTCGATGGTGGTCACGCCGTCGAGCACCTTGCGGCACCCGGAGCGCCGGAGGGTGATCATGCCCTCCTTGACGGCCTGTTCCCGAAGCTCGATGGCGCTGGCCCCGGTCAGGATCATGTCCTTCATGGTCTCGGACATCTCCAGCACCTCGTACAACCCGGTCCGGCCCTTGTAGCCCCGGCCGCCGCAGGTCTCGCAGCCTTGACCCTTCATGACGACGATGCCCCGCTTGACCTCCTCCTCGGTGAAGCCGATCCTCAGGAAGGCTTCGGCAGGCGGCTGGTGGGCTTCCACCGCCTTGCACTTGGAGCAGATCCTGCGCACCAGGCGCTGGGCGCAGATGATGTTGACGCTGGTGGCCACCAGGAACGGCTCCACGCCCATGTTCATGAGCCGGCTGATGGTGGAGGGGGCGTCGTTGGTGTGCAGGGTGGACAGCACCAGGTGCCCGGTGAGGGAGGCCTTGATGGCGATCTCGGCGGTCTCGAAGTCCCGGATCTCCCCCACCAGGATGATGTTGGGGTCCTGGCGCAGGAACGAGCGCAGAGCCATGGCGAAATTGAGTCCGATCTGCTCCTTCATCTGGACCTGGTTGATGCCGGCGAAGTTGAACTCCACCGGGTCCTCGGCGGTGAGGATGTTCACGTCGGCGGTGTTCAGCTTGGAGATGGAGGAATAGAGCGTGTTGGTCTTGCCGGAACCGGTGGGGCCGGTCACCAGCACCATCCCGTACGGCTTGTTGATCTGGCGGTCCCACTGCTTCAGGCTCTCCGGCTCGAACCCCAGCTTGGTGAGGTCGAGCATGAGGTTGTCCGAATCCAGCAGCCGCAGCACGATCTTCTCGCCGAACAGGGTGGGCAGGATGCTCACCCGGTAGTCGATCACCTTCTGCTTGCCGCCCAGGTTGACCCGCAGCTTGATGCGGCCGTCCTGGGGCAGGCGCTTCTCGGCGATGTTGAGCTTGGCCAGGATCTTCACCCGGGAAGTGACCGGGTCCTTGAGCTTGATGCTGGGCCGCATCACTTCCTGCAGCAGGCCGTCGATGCGGAACCGGATCCGGTAGGTCTTCTCGTACGGCTCGATGTGGATGTCCGAGGCGCCCTTGCGGATGGCGTCGATGAGCACCATGTTCACCAGGCGCACCACGGGGGCCTCCTCGCCGCCCTTGGCCAGCGCCGAGGCGGTGATGTGCTCCTCGTCCTCGAGCTCCTCGTATTCCGCCCCGGCTTCCGCCAGCTCCTCCTCCAGGCCCTTGAGGTCCAGGGCGACCTCCGGCACCTCCTCGAGCTGCTGCCCTCCGCGGCTGGCCTGATCCTGGGTGTCCTGGCCGCCGGCCCCCCGGTCGCGGTCGGAGGGGCGGGTGCCCTCCTTGTCCCGCAGGCGCAGGGCCGAGGAGCCCCCGTAGTAGCGCTCGATGGCCCGCACCAGCCCCATCTCCGAGGAGACCACCGGGTCGATGTTGTAGCCGGTGTGGAAGCGCACGTCGTCCATGGCGAAGATGTCCGTGGGGTCGGACATGGCCATGGTCAGGACGTTGCCCGAACGCTGCAGGGGCAGCACCTTGTGCTTGTTGGCCAGTTCCGCCGGCACCAGGGCGACGACCGCCGGCTCGATGGGCGGCCATTGGTCCAGGTCCGCGGCCGGCACTCCGTACTGCATGCCCAGGAAGCTGACGATGTCCTGATCGGCGCAGAAGCCCAGGCGGACCACGATGCTGCCCAGCTTCCCGCCCTCGCGGCGCTGGAGCCTGATCGCCTCTTCCAGCTGGGCTTCGGTGATCAGCTGAGCTTTCACCAGCATCTCGCCAAGCTTGCTCGCCAATTGGGCCTCCGAAGGATGGCTGAAGTTTACACCCATGTGGGTTGTTTCATATGGGGATGTGGTCCATCAAGAGGTTTTGGCACCTGCTCCTCGAGCCGCTATGCTTGTGGGCATGCTCGCCGTGCCCTCCACCGACCCCCGCCTGGAACGGGTCCGGGACCTGATCCGCGACAAGGGGCTCTCCCGGTCCGACATCCAGCTCCTGGACGAGATCCTGCGCGAAGGGGGCGGCGGGCTGCTGACGGAACCGGCGGGGCCGGCGACGGAACCCCGGCCTGTGGAAGCCGCCCAGCTGGCCAGGCTGCGGCGGTCGTTCGGTCTGTTCCTGGTGTTCCTGAACCGCTTTCCGGAACGCCTCGGCGAGGCGCGTGCGGCCATGGGCCTGGTCCTCCAGCACGCCCTCTCCAGCCTGGGGGAGGCCGCGGCCGCGGCCCACCGGGAGATGCTGGCCGGGAACCGGGAGCCGGAATGGGTCGTCCAGATCCTGGACCTGGTGGCCGCCTTGCGCACCATGGCCAGCGCGCTGGGGACCGGGACGGCGGCCGGCCCCGGCCTCAAGCACCACTGGGCAGCCTTCCTGCAGGAGGAGAAGGCCAGGTTCCCCGCCTTGTTCGCAGCCCTGGGCGCCGGTCCCCAGGGGCACGCCCTGGTCGGACAGATCAACGCCCAGATGAAGGTCCTGAACCGGACCCTCCAGGGCGGCTCGGGCAACCCCCTGCCTTCCCTGCGCCGCCTGGAGCTGCTCCTGGCCGGCGCGCTTCCGGAGGACGTCCGCAGCCGGGCCGAGCCCCTGCTCCTGGTCCAGCACGTCATCGCCAGCCTGCGCCTGTCCCTGTTCCGGCCCCTGGACCAGGGTGTGCGCTGGCCGGAGGTGGAGCGCGTCCGGGCCAGCCTCCAATGGCTCTGGGACCACCTGGGGTGGACCCTGCCCCGGGTCGAGGACCAGCTGCTGGAACGCAGCCTGCCCCGGGACGTGCGCAACCTGCTCAAGGGGCTCCGGGCAACCCACCCCCCCCTGTTCCACATCGTCGCCCGCGCCCTGGCCAGCCACTTGGCCCTGCTGAACCTGGTGGAGAACCTGCCTCCCGCGGCCAACGCCCCCGTGCCGGAGCGCTACGCCATGGTCCCCACCTTCTGGGTGCTCCAGGCGGAACTGGGACGGCTGGCCGAGCGGGTGTTCCACCCCCGGGTCGCCGAGGGGCTGCCCAAGGGCGGCGAGGAGTCGCTCCTTCTGGGAGCCTTCCTGCGCCAGGCGGTGCTCTCCCTGGTCCAGGACCAGGCCACCATCCGCAGCCTCCTGCAGCAGGCCCTGGCCCAGGAGGAGGGGGACCAGCTGGCCGCCACCCTGGACAACCTGCGGGTCCTCCTCCTGGGCCACCAGCGCCAGCTCATGGGCGACCTGGTGGGCCTGTTCTCCCCGGAACTGCGCCAGAAGCTGTTCCCGGATTCCCCCTCCCTGGCCGAGGAGGGGGACCGGCTGCGGCAGCGTCTGCACCGCCTCTGGGCCTACCTGGATCCGGTCCTGGCCAGGCTCCAGGTGCACCTGGAACTGCGCGACTGGCCCCGGCTGGCCCTGGCGCTGTCCCAGGCCCAGAACCAGGTGGCGGCGTTCCGGCGCAGTCCCGAGTTCCTGCTGATCCGCCAAGCGGACCGCCGTGAGTTCGATCGACTCTCCCAGCAGTTCGCCCGGGCCCTGGACGATCCCCCCGATCTGGCCGCCGCCCTGGGGGAGGGCACCGGGATCGCCGAGGAACTGTTGCGCTTCCTGGACGTGTTCCAGCTGCGGATCAACGCCCGGACCCCCCTGATCCGCCTGGACCTGGTCACCTCCCGTGAGGCCAGCCGCCTGGGGCTCGAACTGGCGGAACTGGAACCGGACGCCCCGGACCGGATCCGCCTGGCCCACAAGCTCATCCAGGCCACCAAGACCCTGGGGGTCCGGGATCCCCAGTCCCTGAGCCTGCTCAAGCGCTGGATCCGGGCCGAACGGGGCGGGCGGGACACCCGGCCGGCCCTGGAGGCCCTCACCAGCCACCTTCGGCACCTCGCCATCCGGTTGGATACCGCTTTGAACTAAAATGATATTCCCATGTCAATCATTCATTGGCTTGACATCCACCCGTCCGAACGGTCATTGGCCTTGCAGCAGGCTTTGGCGGGGTGGGGGTTCGAGTGCCAGAACGGCTGCGGGGACGGCACCCTCCTGATCGTGGCGGACCGGCCGGATCCCCAGTGGATCCCCGACCAGGGCACCGAGATCCTTTGGTGGGTCCGGGACGGGACTCCCGAAGCGGTGAGCGAGGTGCTCTCCTACCGCCCCGGGTGGGTGGTGCGCCAGAGCCAGCCCCTGGAGGCCCTGCGCGCCGTCCTGTCCCAGCTGCGCCAACGGGACCTGGGCAGCGAAGGCTGGCTGCGCCAGATGCTCCACCTGGCCTCCCTGGACGAGCTGTTGCGCCCGGTGGTGCTGCGGGCGGTGCGGCTCTCGGGCGCCAAGGGCGGGGCCGTGTGGGTCCGCAGGGACGACGTGTTCTACCAGCGCTTCGGCGACGGCTTCCCGGAAGCGCCGTTGTCCCGTGCGGAGGTGGCGGCCCTGGTGGGCGCCGGCCAGGCCTGGTACCTCTGCCCCGGGGAGCAGGTGGGGGTGCTGCGCCTGCTGGAGCCCCGCGCCGGCCCGGAACACTTCCTGGGCTTCGTGAAGGAAGTGGAGGACCTGATCGTCAACGCCTGGCAGCTGGAGCACAGCCGCGCCCTCTCCTTCGCGGACGACCTGACGGTGGCCAACAACCGGCGCTGCCTGGAGGCGGAGCTGCCCCAGCTGCTCCGGGACGCCTCGGTGCGCAAAGCGTCCGTCGCCCTCCTGTTCATGGACGTGGACAACCTGAAGGCCCTCAACAGCCAGTACGGGCATCCCACCGGGAGCAAGGTGATCGCTCAGGTGGCCATGGAGGCCAAGCGCATGATCCGCCTGCAGGACCGCTTGTACCGCTACGGCGGCGACGAGTTCTGCATCGTCATCCCCGGGGGCAACGCCTACGGCGCCCGCAAGCTGGGGGAACGCCTGATCCAGGCCCTGCACCAGTCCAGCCTCACCGTGGGCACGGTGCGGGTGCCGGTCTCCATCAGCATCGGCGTGGCCATCTACCCCCTGGACGCGGACGGCGCCGAACACCTTCTGGACAAGGCGGACCGGGCCCTGTTCAAGGCCAAATCCAGAGGCAAAGGCCGCGTGGAGGTGGCGGAGTAGCCGGCGGGACGGCGCGGTGGATGGGGCCCGGGGCGACGGGCCCGCCGCCGATCGGGACGCGCGGCTCGCCCTCAGCCCTGCAGCGCCATGGCCACCTCGCGCAGCAAGGAGTCGGGGCTGGGGTTGCGGAGGAGGTTGCGCAGGTCCTCGAAGATCCGGGCCTGGGGACGGTCCAGGACGAGGCTGGAGGCGGCCAGGCGCTGGATGGCCGGAGCCCAGGGGCCCAGGCGCGGAGGCAGGCCCTCCCGGCAGCGGGCCACGTCCGCCAGGAGCAGCAGCAGGATCTCCAGGCACCGGGCCACCTGTTCCCCCTGGCTGGCTTCCGCGTCCCGGACCGGAAGCAGGGGGGCGCCGGCCCCGGTGAAGGTGGCCCCCTCCCCGAGGGCGGTCCAGGCCTCCACCTGGTCCGCGGCCCGGCGGTAGGCATCCGGCTCCAGGTAGCGCAGCGATCCTGCCGCCAGGGCCGTCCAGGGCTCCCGGTCAGCGGCCTCCCAACCCGCCTGCCGGGCCACTGTCCAGGCCTCCTCCGGTTCCAGGGGGCGGAAGGCGATGCGCTCGCAGCGGGAGCGGATGGTGGGGAGCACCGCTTCGGGGCGGTGCGTGACCAGCAGGAAATGGGTTCCGGAGGGAGGTTCCTCCAGGGTCTTGAGGAGCATGTTGGCGCTGGCGGCGTTCAGGCGGTGGGCGTCCTCCACCAGGACCCACCGGTGGCATCCCGGGGCGGCCGTGCGGTGGGCCCACTGGATGACCCCGCCTTCCACCAGGTCGTCGCCCCGGATGGCGGTGATGCAGATCAGCCCGGCCTTCCCTTCCGGGGCCACCCGCAGCAGGTTGGGCAGCTCCACCGGCAGGTCGCCCTTGAACAGCAGGCAGCCTTCGCACCGGCCGCAGGCGCTGCGGCGGAAGCACAGCTCCCGCTGGGCCAGTTCCATGGCCACCCGGCGCTTGCCCACCCCGTCCGGCCCGGTGAACAGCAGGGCGCCGCCCAGCCTGCCCGCGCCCAGGCGCTCCAGAAGGCGTTCCCGCACGGCCCGGTGGCCGACCAGGGAAGGGTCGAACATGGTCAGGCCCCTGCCGCCGGATAGCCCGCTCCCCGCAGGCGAGGCTCCACCTGGGCCCAGACCGCCGCCTCCACGGCCGCCACCGGCGCATCGGCGGGAATCACCACCATGCGGGCCGGTTCCCTGCGGGCCAGGTCCAGGAAGCGCTCCCGCACCCGGCGGTGGAAATCCAGGGTTTCCTGGTCGAACCGGGTCTCCCGGAAATCCCCGGCGGCGGCGTTGCGGACCCCGGTGCGGGCCAGGGACTGGGCCGGGTCCAGGTCCAGGACCAGGGTCAGGGCGGGCGCCAGCCCGCCCAGCACATCCGCCCGCAGCCAGTCCAGCGTCCCGTCGTCGATGCCCTGCGCCCCCTGGTAGGCCCGGGTGGAATCATCGAACCGGTCCAGGAGCACGACCTTGCCCTGGGCCAGCATGGGCGCGATGAACCGCGCCACGTGCTGGGCCCGGTCGGCGTAGAACAGCAGCAGTTCTGCCCGCGGGGCCCAGGTCTCCCCGGAAGCGTGGCGCTCCAGCAGCAGGGAGCGCAGTTCCTGGCACAGGGGCGTGCCTCCCGGCTCCTTGGAGACGGCCACGGGCACCCCCGCCAGGCGCAGCCGGGCGGCGAGGCTCTGGATCTGGGTGGACTTGCCGCAGCCGTCCACGCCTTCCATGGTGATGAGCAGTCCCGTCAAGGCCCCTCCCCGGTAGCGCCGCCAGTGCCCAGGATAGCCGCAACCTGCGGTCCGGCTGAATTTTCTGGGAAATGCGCTTATGCTTTGAGGAAACCACCTGGAGATGACCGTGCTCGAGCCCCTTCGATGTCCTGGCTGCTCCACCCGCTACGTGCTGGCACCCGCCCGGGTCCGTCCCGGGATCCGCCGGGCCAAGTGTTTCCGCTGCTCCGAGATCTTCAGCATCGAGGAGGTGGTGGCGCGTCTCCTGGCCGCGCCGCCGGAACCGGCGGCCGAGGTTCCCGCCCCCGCGCCGCCCGCTGCCGCCGCGGGCGGCCACATGCCCGAAAGCACCCGTGAGCCCGTGGATCCGGCCGGCACGGAGGCCCTGCACATCCCGCGGCCGGCGCCTCCGCCCGCGCCCCAGGAGCCCGCCCCCGGAGGGGCCACCGGCTTCCTCTCGGCCCGGGACGCCATCGCCAGGCTGCTCGGGGAAACCCCGCCCGCGCCGCCGTTGCAGCCGCCGGTGCGCATGGGCGGCCACGGCACCATGGACGTGGAGGCCACCCTCGACGCCCTGGACAGCACCCTGGGCGGCGGCCCTGCGCCGGCGTCCGTCCCGGCGTCCGTCCCGGCGTCCGCCCCGGAGCCCGCTCCCAGGCCCGATACCGCTTCCACCATCAAGATTTCCAGCGCCGAACTGAGGCAGGCCATAGCTGCCATGGCCGAGGCCCCGCCGCAGGAGGAGGCGCCCCGGGTCGGCCCCGAAGCGGCGCCCGTCCCGGAGCTGTTCAAGGTGCAACTGGACCAGGAGACCTGCAGCAATGCCTCCCTCGACCAGATGACCACCTGGATCGAGCAGGGGCGGGTCAAGGAAACCCACATGGTGGCGCGCCAGTTCAGCGACAACTGGCTGGAGGCCAGCAAGGTGCCGGCCCTGCTCCCCATTTTCGAGCACCTGCGCAAGACCCGGCCGCCCCAGCCCGAAGAGGCGAAGCCGGAGCCGCCGCCGCCTTCTCCGCCGCCGCCGGCCAAGCGCGGTCTCTTCAGCGGCTTGTTCGGACGCAATTGAGGGAAAACATGCGCAACATCCTCCTGTCAGCCTTGCTCCTGCTCGCCCCGGCCGGCGCCGTGTCCGCCGCTCCCCAGGCAACGCCCCCCTCCGCCCCGGCCGAGGCCCCCAAGCCCGAGGCCAAGGCGGCCCCCCAGGAGCTCAAGTCCTTGAGCTTCTTCAGCAAGCGGTTCCCCTTCCACTGGGACAAGCTGATGCCCCTCGACGCCGAGGTGGATGGCCTGAAGATCAACTCCATCTACTTCAACAAGCGCACCATGCCCCTGCTCAAGGGGGCCGAGTTCGGCACCCGGGCGGTGGTGGAGGTCACCAATACCGCCAGCGTCACCCGAGTCCCGGGGTTCGCGGTGGCGGTGTTCGACTCGGACAACAACCTGCTGGGAGTGGCCACCGGCGGGCCCAAGGTCGGCGGGGTGCGGTCCATGGATACGGACACCTTCGACCTGAGCTTCCACCAGGTGGTGGAGCGGATCCCCCGGGCGGACCACTTCTACCTGTCCGTGGAACTCACGGACTAGGGCCTGCCTGAGGTACAGGTCCGGGACCCCCCAAGGCGCCCGTGGTTCGTCGGCGTCGACGGGGTGAATCATCGGCGGACCTTGGGCCTGTGCTGCCGCAACCCCTCTTCGCCGAGCTGTGATGAAGGTTGAGGCACCAGGCTCTCCTCGGCGGCCTATGGCCGCAGCGGCGAGCTTCAAGCAGGAGGGATCGGTGGAGGATGCGCGCCGACGCTGGTCAGCGGGACGGCCCGCCGTCTGACGGGGTTTCCCGGCGAAACGCCGCCTCTGCCCACGACCAGGGCCCTGATTTCAAGCCATTCATCGGTGAAACATGAGCCTTGCCCATGAAGGCAAAAACCGGTTTGGTTCCTTGATCGGAGCAACCAGGGCGCGAAGTCAAGGAACCAAACTCAACGGTCGGCGCCAACCGCAAGGACCCAGGTCCCACTCGAAGCGAACCGCCGGTACCTTAGGCCCAGTTGGAGAGCCTGGGAGCACAAGCTATCCCCCAAGCCCGGCGAAGCAAAGGCGTGCCAACACAGGAACGAAGTCCACCGCTGTTGGCTTTCCGTCGCCGCCGGCTTCGCCGGCGGCGGCGAACCAGGGCGCAAATCCGGGACACGTACGATTACGTAGCCAGGCCCTAGACAGCTTCCTGGTCCTGGTAGTGGCGGAGGATCTCCTCCGGCGTGGCGGTGGCCGTGCCCATCTTGCCCACCACCACGCCGGCGGCAGCGTTGGCGAGCATGGCCGCGTCCTTCCAGTCGGCCCCGGCGGCGACGGCGGCGCTGAAGGCCGCGATCACCGTGTCCCCGGCGCCGCTCACGTCGAACACTTCCCGGGCCTCGGTGGGGATCAGCCATGGGGCCCGGTGCCTGGCGTCCGAGGTGAACAGGGCCATGCCCTTCTCGCTGCGGGTCACCAGCAGGCCCTGCAGCCCGAGCCGCTCCATCAGGGCCTGGCCGGCCACCGCCAGTTCCGCGTCCCCCTTGGCGGGCAGGCCGGAGAGTTCGCCCAGTTCCTTGGTGTTGGGCGTCATCAGCGGTGCGCCCACGTACAGCTTGATGTGGCCAGGCTTGGGATCGACGACCCAGGGCACCCCACGGGCCCGGCACAAGTCGCGCACCCGGTCCATCACCGGTTCGCTGACGGTGCCCTTGGCGTAGTCGGAGATGATGAGGGCACAGGCCTGCTCCAGGGCCTGGGCCAGGCGCTGGCACAGCTCCTCCACCGCCGCCGGCCGGCAGGCGCCCTGTTCCTCCCGGTCGATGCGCAGCATCTGCTGCTGCTGGCCGATGACCCGGGTCTTGATGATGGTGGGCCGGGTGGGATCGATCACCAGGCGGTCGGCGCGGATCTCCAGGCCCCGCAGCAGCGCCTGCATGCGGTTCCCGGCGATGTCCTGCTGCAGGGTCCCCACCAGGAGGGGCTCGGCGCCGATGGACTTGAGGTTGGCCGCCACGTTGGCGGCGCCGCCCAGCACCGCCCGCTCCCGGACCACCCGCACGATGGGCACCGGCGCTTCGGGCGAGATGCGGTCCACGTCCCCGAACAGGTATTCGTCCAGCATGAGGTCGCCCAGCACCGCCACCTGGCGCCCCTTCACCTTGGCCAACAGGCCCTCGGCCTGGCTGCGGTCCAGTCTCATGGCCGCTCCCGCAGGGCGCGTTCCGGGAGCAGGACCGGGATGCCGTCCTCCAACGGATAGAGCCGGCCGCACCTGCGGCAACGCAGGCCTTCGGCCCGCTCTTCCAGGTCGCCGTGGCAGGCGGCGCCGTCCTGGTCGGCCGGGCAGCAGAGGATTTCGAGCAGGTGCGGATCGAGCATGTGGCGGGTTCCCCCCGGACAGGTCAGCAAAGGGTGTACTTGGGGCCGCCCCCGCCTTCGGGGGGGGTCCAGATCACGTTCTCTTCGGGGCACTTGATGTCGCAGGTCTTGCAGTGCACGCAGTTGGAATAGGCGATGGCGACCTTCTGCACCTGCCCCCGGTCGTCCGGGTGCATCTCGTACACCTGGGCGGGGCAGAACACCGTGCAGGGGCTGCCCTTGGTCTCCCAGCAGGTGACGCAGACCTGGTCGCCCTTGACGATCTTCAGGTGCCCCGGCTGGTGTTCGTCGTGCATGGCCCCGGCGGCGTACACGTCGTCCAGCTTGGAGATGCACCGGCGGCCATCGAACTTCACCCCCCAGTCCAGCTGGTCGCGCTTGAGCCCCGCCTTGCCGTAATAATCCTCGGTGGTGACGGTGCGGAGGGCGTCAGGCTCGCCCCGCAGGGGATCCCCGGGCACCCAGCCCCCCGCCACCAGGCTGACGCCCAGCTTCACCGCCGCCGCCGGGGTGAGCCCGTGGGCCAGGATCTGGTGGAAGTTGCGGGTCCGGTACAGCTCGGCCCCGGCCCAGGACGCCAGGTAGTCCCGGGCGTAGCCCATGAGGAACTCGGCGCTGGCATCGCCCGTCAGAAGGGCCTTGAGGATGGTGCCCGCCGCGCACATCCCGCTCTTCATGCCCAGGTGGATGCCCTTCAGGCGCGCGGCGTTCACCATCTGGGCCGCGTCGCCCACCAGCATGCCGCCGGCGAAGGCCAGGCGCGGCATGGAGTACCAGCCGCCGATGGCCAGGGCCTTGGCGCCGTACTGGACCATCCGGCCCCCTTCCAGCATGGCCTGGATGCGCGGGTGGGTCTTGAACTTCTGCAGGGCCAGGTGGGCGTCCGCGAAGGGGTCCCGGGTGTCCAGGCTCACCACGTAGCCCACCGCCAGGCGGCTGCCCGCCATCTTGTAGACGAAGGAGCCGCCCGATTCCCCATCCGCCTGGGGCCAGCCGGTGCTGTGCAGGACGAAGCCGTCCGGGACCCGTCCGTCCTGGATCTCCCAGATCTCCTTGGCTCCCGTCTCGAAGAACTGCGGGTTGACCGCGTCCGCCTGGAGCCCCAGCACCGCGTCAAGTTCCCGGGCCAGGTGGCCCCGGGGCCCTTCTCCGAACACCGTCACCTTGGCCTTCAGGCGGTTCCCGGGCTCGAAATTGGAGCGGGGCGAGCCGTCGGCGTTGACGCCCTTGTCGGCGGTCTGCACCCCGACCACCCGCCCGTCCTCCCACAGCACCTGCATCCCGGCGAACCCCGGCAGGAGCATCACGTCGATCCCCGGCACTTCCCGCCGCTCGATCTGCTCGGCCATCCAGCGGACCATCCGGGACAGGGAAACGATGGGAAACCCGTGGTTGCGCAGGAACGGCGGCGGCACCGGCGCGCGCATGCCGCTGCGTTCGGTGAACAGCCAGACCTCCTCGCGCTGCACCTCACCCTCGCTGGGGAAGCCCCGCTCCCGGTAGTCCGGGCACAGCTCCTTCAGGGCCGCCGGGTCCAGCACCGCGCCGGAGAAGGCATGGTCCCCGATGGCGTCCCCTTTCTCGATCAGCCCGATCGTCAGGCCTTCCAGCCTGGCGGCGCCGGAGGTGGCGTTATGGGCTTCGATCAGGTCCAGAAGCCGCCACAGCCCGGCGAGGTTGCTGGGTCCGGCGCCCACGAACAGGACGTCGAATTCCAGTTCCTCCCGTTCCAGGCCCGGGCGGGCGGACTGGGTCGAAAAATCGCGCATGGGCATCTCCAAGCTCGGCAAATGCCAGTTTACCCGCAGCGGTGTCAGAATCGGGGTCATGGTTGAACCGCCCGCCTCCCGCCCCCTGCGCTTCGAAGCCGCCGTGCAGCGGCCCCTGTCGGTGGTCTACCGTTCCGAAGCGGGCGCCTGGGAGGGCCACGACTTCACCGTCGAGGTCGTCGCCGCCAGGGAAGGCTTGGACCCCTTCGACGTGGTGGTGGACTTCCGGGGGCTGGAGGCCGCCCTGGACGACCTTCTGGCGCCGCTGCAGGGACGGCTGCTGGAGGACCTGGGCCTCAAGGATCCCCTGGACCTGGCCCATCGGCTCGCCGCCGCCCTGGGCCCCAAGGTCGCCGCCCCGGCCCGGATCCGCGAGGTGGCCCTCACCGACGGGCGCGGCCGCCGGCTGGCCCTGCGCTGGTAGGCCAGGCGGGGCCGTCCAGCCGCACATCCGGTAAGCTTGAGGTTTGGCTGGAGAATGTTCTATGGACAGGTTGGTGATCCAAGGGGATGTGCCGTTGACCGGCCGGGTGGCCGTTTCGGGTGCCAAGAATGCTGCGCTGCCGTGCCTGGCGGCGGCCCTGCTCACCCCCGAGCCGGTGCGGCTGCGCCACCTGCCTGCGGTGTCGGACATCCGCACCATGGTGCGGGTGCTGCAGGCCCTGGGCTGCGCGGCCGAGATCCAGAGGGACGAGAACGGTTTCGAACTCGCCGTGGACCTGTCGGCGGCCGGGCTGGAAGGCGGAGGCCTCAAGGCCCCCTACGACCTGGTCAAGACCATGCGCGCGTCCATCCTGGTCCTGGGGCCGCTCCTCGCCCGGTTCGGCCGGGCTTCGGTGTCGCTGCCCGGCGGATGCGCCATCGGCGCCCGCCCGGTGAACCTGCACCTCCAGACCCTGGAGCGCATGGGCGCGATCCTGGCCATCGACAAGGGCTATGTGGAGGCGCGGGTCCCGGGCGGGCGTCTCAAGGCCATCGACCACGCCTTCGAGAAGGTGAGCGTGGGCGCCACCGAGAACGTGCTCATGGCCGCGGTCCTGGCGGACGGCGTCACCACCCTGCGCAATGCCGCCATGGAGCCGGAGGTGGGAGACCTGGCCCGTCTGCTCACGGGCATGGGGGCCCGGATCCAGGGGATCGACACGCCCACCCTGACCATCCAGGGCGTGGAGCGCCTGGCCGGGTGCGAGCACGAGGTGATCCCGGACCGGATCGAGGCCGGCACCTTCCTGTGCGCCGTGGCGGCCGCCTGCGGGGACGTGGTGCTGGAGCGGGTGGTGCCGGACCACCTCCGTTCGGCCATCGACCTGCTGGAGCGGTGCGGCTGCGTGTTCACCGAACGCCGCTCGGCCGAGGGCACCTGCCTGCGGATCCAGCGGGAGTGCGGCCAGAAGCTGCGGGCCAAGGACCTGGTCACCGCCCCCTACCCGGGCTTCCCCACCGACCTGCAGGCCCAGGTCATGGCGGTATTGACCCAGGCCACCGGCATCTCGGTGATCCGGGAGACCATCTTCGAGAACCGGTTCCAGCACGCCATGGAGCTGGAGCGCCTGGGAGCCAACCTGCGCATCGACGGCGGCACCGCCATCGTCGCGGGTCCCTCCCCGCTCACCGGCTGCACGGTCATGGCCACCGACCTGCGGGCCTCGGCCACCCTGGTCATCGCCGGCCTAGTGGCCCAGGGCGAGACCATCGTGGACCGGATCTACCACCTGGACCGGGGCTATGCGGGCCTCGAGCTGAAGCTCCGGGACCTGGGCGCCCGCATCGAGCGGGTCGGAGGGGGGCGGGTGTAGGCCCCCCGGAGCAGGAGTTCCGCACCGCGGCGCGCCGGGATGGGGGGTGCTGAAAAGAATATAAATGTTGAGTTCTACACTAATTTGTCGGGGCTCTTTCTGCACAGGGAAGGGCAGGCTTGGGTAAACTGGGCGGGTCGGGGGTGCGATGTTCGGTGAAATGAAGATCTTCTCGGGTTCCAGCCATCCGGCCCTGGCGGCCGGAATCGCGGCGCACATGGGCATGCAGCTCGGGAAGGCCCGCATCACCCGCTTCTCCAACGAGAACATCAAGGTGAAGATCGACGAGAACGTGCGGGAATCGGACGTCTTCGTGATCCAGACCAGCGCCCCGCCGGTGAGCGACAACCTGGTGGAGATGCTCATCATGATCGACGCGCTGAAGTTCGCCAGCGCGGCGCGCATCACTGCGGTGCTGCCCTACTATCCCTACGCCCGCAGCGACAAGAAGGACGAGGCCCGCATCTCCATCACCGCCCGCCTGGTGGCCGATCTCCTCCATACCGCCGGCGCCGAGCGGGTGCTCACCATGACCCTCCACGCCCCCCAGATCCTGGGCTTCTTCCGGGTGCCGGCGGACCAGCTCCTGGCCACGCCGGTGCTGGTGCACCACTTCCGCAATTCGGACCTGTCCAACGCCACCGTGGTGGCCACCGACGCCGGCGCCGGCAAGATCGCCGGGCATTTCGCCAAACGCCTGGGCCTGCCCATGGCCATCATCGACAAGCGCCGCTACGACGACAGCGAGGAGGCCCACAGCACGGCCCTCATCGGCGAGGTGAAGGGCAAGGACGTCATCATCTTCGACGACGAGATCGCCACCGGCGGCTCCATCCGGGAGGCGGCCCGCATCCTGCGCACCTTCGGCGTGCGCCGGGTCCGGGTGGGCGCCACCCACGCGGTGTTCTCCGGGAACGCCCTGCAGAAGCTCCAGGAGGCGGAACTGGACGAGCTGGTGGTCACGGACACCATCCCCATCCGCCCGGAGGTCCAGCAAGGGGTGCCCAACCTCAAGATCCTCTCCACCGCCCCCATGATCGGCGACGCCATCCTGCGCATCCATGGCGGGCGCAGCATCAGCGAGATGATGGAATAGGAGTCCGGCCATGACCCTGCGGGCCCTCCTGATCCAGCGGGCCGCGCGCCTGCAGGAACGGCCCGCCTTCACCGCCCCCGGCTGGGGCACCTTGGCCTACCCCGCCTTCCGCAACCGGGTGGAGGGGGTGGCGCTGGGCATCATGGCCGGGGAACCGCCCATGGGAACGCGGATCTTCAGTGCCACCGGGAGCCCCTGGGACTGGGCCTGCGAGGTCGCCTGCGCCTGCTGCGGGCTGGTATGGGCTCCGGAGGGCGCCCCGGTTCCCGCCGAGGTGCTGGGCGGGCCGCGGTTCAACGACGACGGCGGACGCCAGGCCTACCATGACCGGGACCACAACCTCCTGGCGGGCACCTCGTTCACCGGCGGCCTGGACCATGGGGAACTGCTGGCCAGGCTGGCCCGGCTCAACCGGCGCCTGGGCTGGGACCACGACACCCGGGTCGCCTTGCCCCAGGACGCCCTCGGCACTCCGGAAGGGCGCGGCGCCCTGTGGAGCGCCCTGTACGGGGGCAGCCACGCCGTCCTGACGGAGGGGCCGGTGCGGGACTGGGACCCGGAACCGTTCCGGGGGCTACACGACTAGAGCCCTTCCCACAGCCGTCGGACCTGTCCCCCGGCCCGTTGTGCGGAGGCCCGGAATTCCTGTTTCAGGGGCGCGCGCAAGGCTCCCGGGAGCAGGCGGGCCGCCTCCAGGGCCTGGATCCGCAAGGTCTGGGACAGGCCCGCCCAGGCCTGGACCAGGGCCCGGCTCCAGGATTCGTCCCCCAGCCGGGCTCTGGCCGCCCAGCGCCATGGGGAGCCCAAGCCGCGTTCCTGGAGGGCCGGCAGGGCCAGGTGGGGCGCCCCGGCCCGCTGGGCGATGAGGCTGGCGGCTTCGGCGGCCTCCCGCTGGGCGAAGGGATCGGCCAGCAAAGGCAGGAGGGCCGGGAGCGCCGCCGGGGTCCCCACGGCGCCCAGGGCGCCGGCCAGGGCGAAGCGCACGCCCTCCTGCGCCTGCTCCAGGGCCTGCAGGAGGAAATCCTCGTCGCCCGGCAAGGCCGCCGCCTGCAGGCCCTCCGCCGCGGCGCGCCGGGCTCCCACCCCGCCGGTGCGCAGCCCGTCCAGGTAGGGGCCCAGGCGCCGCTCCGGGGGTTCCGGTCCGAGGGATAGCGGGGTGCCGGGGCGGAACACGGTCTCCTGCTCGGAATGCAGGGGGCCGTACCCGGGCAGGGGCTCTTCGCCCCATCCGGCCGCCTCGGCGCTCTCCAGCCACCGGTCCCACTCCTCCCCCAGGGCGGCCATGGAGGGGATGCGCCGGGCCGGATCGGGCGCCAGGGACTGCATCAGGATCCGGGCCAGGCGCGGGGGAAAGCCGTGGCGCACGGTGGCGGGGGGCATCTGGACCTGGCTGTAGGGCCGGCCGGCGGTGAATTCGTAGACGATCGCCCCCAGGGCGTACACATCGCAGCGCCCGTCCACGGACCGCGGATCGCCGTGCTGTTCCGGGGCCATGTAGCCGAGGGTCCCCACCACCATCTGGGAACGGGTGGTCCGGGAGGTGTCGGTGTCCTCCCACAGGCAGACCCCGAAGTCCGTCACCTTCAGCTGGCCGTCCGCGGCGAACAGGAGGTTGGAAGGCTTCAGGTCCCGGTGCACCACTCCCGCCTGGTGGGCCACCCCCAGGGCGTCGGCGATGGGCCGCAGGCGGCGCAGGATGCGCGCCGGGGCTTCCCCGAAGCACTGCTTGATGGTGCCGCCCGGGAGGAGTTCCATGAGGATGTAGGGGGTGCTGCCGGCCCGGCCGAAATCCAGCACCTCCACCAGGTTCGGATGGCGCAGGCGGCGCAGCACCTCCCCTTCCTGCAGGAACCGGCGCACCAGGTCGGGGTCGTCGCTGGCTTCCCCGCGCAGGAACTTCACCGCCAGGGGGTGGTCCGGGCGGTACGGGTCCTCGGCCCGGTGGACCACGGCCATGCCCCCCTCCCCCAGGCGCTCCAGCACGCGCACCGGGCCGATTCGCCTGGGCAGGAGGAGGGTCATGGGGGACCGTCGAATTCCACCCGGTTCCGCCCCAGGGCCTTGGCCCGGTACAAGGCCAGGTCGGCCCGGGCCAGCATCGAGCCGGCGTCCGGGTCGCTGGGGCTGAACTCCACCACGCCGAAGCAGCAGGTGACCCGGAGGTCGGTGCCTTCCGGGAGGGGCATGGGCTCGGCGGCCAGGGCCGCCCGCAGCCCTTCGGCCACGGTCATGGCCTCCCCGCCGCCGGTCTCCGGCAGCACCACCAGGAACTCCTCGCCGCCGATGCGCCCCACCAGGTCGCTGGCCCGCAGGCGGCCGCACACCACCGAGCCGAACGTGCGCAGGACCTGGTCCCCGGCGGCGTGCCCATGGCAGTCGTTCACTTCCTTGAAGTGGTCCAGGTCGCAGAGGATGACGGAAAGGGGCCGCCGGTAGCGCCGGGCCAGGTCCGTGTGCTTCTCCAGGAAGCGCAGCGCCGAGCCCCGGTTGCTCATGCGGGTGAGCGGATCCACCGTGGCCTGGGCCAGCACCGCCTCGTGGTAGTTCTTCTCCAGCTCATCCAGGTGCTTGAGCTTGAAGGTGTGGGTGCCCAGGCGCAGCACGTCGCCCTGGCGCAGGCTGACCGGCCCTTCCTTGGGGGGGATCTGGCGGCCGTTCACGAACGTCCCGTTGGTGGACCCCAAGTCCGAGAGCAGCACCTCCGCAGCCTGGCCTTTCTGGCTCACCAGCTCCAGCCTGGCGTGGTAGCGGCTGATCTCCGGCTCCGGAAGCCGCACCTGGTTGTCCTGGGCGCGGCCCAGGGAAAGTCCGGACGTCCCCAGGAGCAGGACTTCGCCGATGGGATTGCCCACGTAGCGGATCAGGGCCCATTGCCCCGGATCCTCCTTCAGGGCCTCGCCCAAGCCGGGCCCGTGCATGGTTGGCGGCTCGGATTCGACCAGGTCATCGAAAAGCGGACGTTCGTTGTACATGCGCCGAGGCAGTCAGAGGGAACTCTTCATTGCAACGCCTGACCCCCATCAGTGTCAACGTACAGGAGGATCCGCCACCACCTGGTCGCGGCCGGCCCGCTTTGCCGCGTAAAGGGCGCCGTCGGCCCGGGCCAGGAGCGTCCCGGCGCCCTGGTCCAGGTCCCCGCGCTGGGCCACCCCCAGGCTGCAAGTGACCTTGAGGTGCCCGGACCCGGCCAGGAAGGGCACGCCGGTGGCGGACCGGATGCGCTCCGCCAGCAGGAGGGCTCCCTCCAGGTCGGTTTCCGGCAGGATCACCAGAAACTCCTCGCCGCCGATCCGGCCTGCCAGGTCGGTGGCGCGCAGGGTCTCCTTCACCCGGTGCCCGAACGCCTCCAGGACCTGGTCTCCGGCCCCGTGCCCCAGCGTGTCGTTGATGTGCTTGAAATGGTCCAGGTCGCACATGAGCACCGCCAGAGGCCGCTGGTGCCGGCTGCTCAGGTCGAACCAGCTCTGCAGCTCTTCCAGGATGGTGCGGCGGTTGCTCAGGCCGGTGAGGGGGTCGCGGGTGCTCTGGTCCAGGAGCACGGCGTGGAACGCCCGCTCCAGGGAATCCATGGCCACCAGCTTCAGGACGTGGCCCCCCACGGCGATGCGGTCCCCGGGCGCCATGCGCACCGGTCCGGCCACCGCCCGGTCGTTCAGGAACGTGCCGTTGGTGGACCCCCGGTCCTCCAGGTACAGGCCCGGGCCTTGGCTCCCGTCCAGGGTGATGGCGGCGTGGATCCGGCTCACCTCATCGTCCGCCAAGGTGATGTGCAGCCCGGGGGCGCGCCCGAGGACGTTGACTCCGGGCCCCAGGGGGAACAGCCGCCCCAGCATGGCCCCGGCGTAGACCACCAGCACGTACTCGGCCGGAAGGGCCTCCGCCTCCCCGGGGGAGCGCGGGCGCATGGAGGTGTCCTGGTCGGGCCAGCCCGGGATGAGGACCGTGGGGTCCGGGGTCTCCGGCCGAGGGGACCCGGACGGGCTCTGACCATCCTGGGGATCGGGCATCAAGTCTCCTCCACGAAACTGCAAACCACGGAGCCGTCGCTCCGGCGCCGCGCCAGCATGAACAGCCCACGCCCGGCGCCCCGGGATTCCGGGCCGAGGGTCACCAGCAGCCGCCCGCTGGCGGGATCCTGGTGCACCTGGCGGGTGCCCTTGGTGGGAATCCGGTAGAGGCCCACCACCTCCAGGTTGCGGATGTTCTCGCCGGTGGCGCGCACCAGCTGGAGGGTGTAGCGCATCCAGAGGGCCTTGGAGATCCGGGTCAGGTCTTCCCCGGCCACCGCCACCGGCAGGTCCAGGACCTTCCGCAGCCCGGGGAAGGTCCGCACCGCCTCCAGGGGCTGGAGCCCGCGCCGGGATGCGGGCGCCGCCGGGGCGCTCCAGCCGGCCCTGACCGGGGGCGCAGGGAACACCGGGCACTCCCGGCGGCTTTCCGCCCGGCGCGGGAGGGCGGGCACCTCCAGGCGCCCGCAGCGGTCCGCCCGGAACAAGGGCGGGGCGCCGACCCGGACTCCGGTGGCCCAGTCGCCCAGACCGGACTCCCCCGTCACCGACGGCGCCCAGGCGAGGGGGGCCGTCACCGGGGACCCGGCCTGGATCAAGCTGCTTGCCGCCGCGACCGGGGCGAAGGGGGTGAACGGTCCTGAGGCCTTGGCCTCCAGGAGCCCGGCCCGGCTGGACCGGGGCTCCGCCCAGCCGACCGGAACCCGGTGCGACGGCGGGTCCTGGAACGCCCGCCGGATGGTCTCCGCCAGGTCCGACATGGCCGCCATGAGCCGCCCGGCGACCATGGCTACTCCGGCCGCACCAGCGTCTGGAGCGCCGCGTACACCCGTTCCAGGGGCTCCAGGGGATCCATGTGGTAGGCCGCTTCCTGCAGCTTCTGCAGCACCGCTTCCTGGGCCGCCGGATCCACCGTCTGGGCGAAGATCACCCGCAGCGGCGGCGCCCCTTCCCCGCCTTGCAGCAGCACCTCCCGGGGCGACACCCGGAACGTCTCGCCGGCCCGGCTCAGGGACGGTTCCTGGGACTTCTGCAGGGCCAGGGCCGGGCACCTCGGGTCGCCGTTCCAGCCTCCCGCCATGTCCGCCGGCGGCAGGATGAACAGGTCAGGGGTGGCCTTGAGCTCCTTGAGGAGGGTCTTCTGGATGACCTCCTCCTTCAGGTGCGGTTCCAGGGCCTTGCCGTAGAGCACCGACTGGAGCCTGGTGGGGGTGATGGGCTCGGTGTAGCGGAAATCGATGGGAATGCCCGAAGTGTCCGTGAGCAGAAGGCCGCCCAGGTAGCTGGCCCCTTCCTTCAGCGCCACGAAATAGGCCAATTTGAGGGATTCAGCCATGATGTTCCCGTCCATGCAAGCAGAGACCAGAATAGCGTCCCACCCCTCGGGGCAGCGGTAAATCCGGATGGAGAACCTTGTTTCTTCCTCAGGAAAGGGATATTCTAGGCCTGCCACTGGGGAGTGGTCTAATGGTAGGACAACAGATTCTGATTCTGTCAGGTGAGGGTTCGAATCCTTCCTCCCCAACCAGCAGACACTAGCGATCAGGGCCCGGAACCACCGGGCCCTTCTTCTTCGTCGCCACACTGTCGCCATACTTGTTGAACATCACTGCCAGGAGGACGAAATCCCGCCGGCAGGGCCGGCACGCTATTTTAAGGCGGTGGTGTACCGGACTCCCGGGAAGTTCACGGCATCGGGGAGCAGGGCCTGGCGGGCTTCCAGGTCACCTTTGAGCGTTTCCAGGAGGAAAGCCGTCGTGAAATGGTTGATGAGGTCGGCTCGGCGGGGCCCGCGGAGATCGAGCCGCAGGGTCGTCGAGTAGGGCGAGTAGGGAAAATAGTCAATGTTCGAGCTCAAGAAAACAATTAGACATTTATTCACCGTGGAGGCCTCACGGTATGCTCTCCATCCATCCGCCAGAGTGAAACCAACGTCGAGGTCGGCTTGCAACAGCAATAGCGGCGCCTTGACGGCGCTGAAGTCACAGGTGGACACGCGATACAGGGAAGGCGCGCTGATGACCACGGCCTTCACGCGTTCGTCCTTCACCGGCAGGTCCGACCGATTGCCAAGTTGGACGATGCGAACTCCGGCCATCTGCGCCGTGACCCTCCCGCCCACGTCATGTCCCGCCACCGCCGTACGACTTGGATCGATCATGCCGGCGAGAGGTGCGTCCGCTGCATTCAGCCTGGCGGCGAAATCGATGGTCTGCTGGACGTAGGAAGGCGGATAGGCACTTGGACAATCAATGGCTACGACCACGAAGCCATGGGAAGCGAGGTGTGCGCAGAAATACCTGAAGTTCTCCAGACCGTTGTGCCAGTTGGGCACGAAAACGACCAGAGGATAGGGCGCGGCGGATGGATCCGGCGGTGCGTCGAACAGGCCAAGATAGTACTTATCCTCTTCCTCTCCCCGGGCGTTCAGCGCGGGGTACCACAAATAGGCAAGGTAATCGCTGCCGCCGACCCCGTGCGCCCGGAATACCTGCTCCTGGATGCCGACCCAGCAGGGTCCGTGCCGGGCGTAGGCCGGTGCATCAGGCGCCAGGCCCACCGCTTCCGGACGCAGAGCCTCGGCGTACGACCAAGCGCTGAACCCCAGGGCCAGGACGAGACAGCCGAGGCATTTCGCCAACATGCGCATGCCACCCTCCTCCTCGGTGCCCACGCCTGAGAATTCGCGAAGATGCCATAGAATATACCGGCACCGGTCAAAATATCAGTGATTCTGGGCGACCGTTGCTGGACCAAGGCCAGTCTACGACCAGGGCACCAGCTCGGTGCAGGTGTGGTCCGACGTGGGCAAGGTCTACAGCGCCCGGCGTCAATTACATTTCCCCATCGTGCTGGGACACTGGACCGGTCGCGGGACCCAGGTAGTGGTCCAGCCAGTCGAGAGCCTCCTTAACCCGGCCTCGCCAATTCTCGGGTATGTTCCCGCCTTCCAATACGACGTGGCGCTTGTCCCGGGCTGCCGTGCCCAGGAGATGGAACAGCGGCAGCTGCGATGTTTCCAGAGGATAAGTGAAATCGGACCGGCCGTTCACCATCAGGGTCGGCACCGACACCCGTGGCGCGAAATTCAGCGGGTCGCACTCCGGCTGCGCCGGAAAGGTTCTGAGCCCCCCGTAGAATAAAATGCTGGCCTTGAAGCGTTTTTCGGCGGCGGTGAAGATCGGCCCAAGCGATGCGCCGAGGCCGAGCCCAAAGAAGGCCAGGCGCTCCCGGTCGATGTCCGGCCGCATTGCAAGGTAATCGAGGGAACACTTCAGGTCTTTAGCCATCTGGATGACGACGCCCGAATTGAAGATGCTCCTGGGGTCACCAAGATGTTGGATGCGACGTTCATAAGTACCTTGGTAAACGGGATAAAGCACCGCGCGCCCGCTGCGGGTCAAGAACCAGATGCTTTCGGAATCCAGGTATTCGCTGGAGGACTCCCGGAGAGCGTCCGAGCCCGGAAAGTAGACGACGGTCTGGAACGGGGGGTTCGCGTTGACGGGCAGGAACAGGTGGGCCGTCACCCGTTCGTTGCCATAGGCGGCACGGAAACTGACCGTTTCCGTGCGCCAATATTGCGGGGAGGCATCCACCGCGACCACCTTGGCGTCCAGATCGAAGGGGGCGTAGTCGTAAAGGCGTTGATAGATGTGGAACACGTCGTCGGCCGCCGGTTTTTCACGGTTGTAGTCCCGTTCCGTTTTCTCGATCGAGCCGAGCAACTCCACCACCGGGGGCTTCGGGTATTTCACGCAGCGGAAACCAAAGCTGGCCGAACGGGCGAAGGAGTCCCTCGCATCGGAATCCAGGAACATATAGGGCGGTTCATCCCAGGCTCCGCCAAGGATATAGCGCTTTTCCCCCACTGCGTTCAGGCACCACTCCTTGGCGTTTCCGGCCATGTCGTAGGTGCCGAACGGTCCGAGCCCGTGGTAGGTCCCGATCCTGGCCATGCCTTTGCCACTGAAATTGCTGAGCTGGAGGATGCCCGCGTTGGCGACAGGGCCTGCCGCATAGCGCCAATGCGTGACCGTCGGCAGTTCCTTGCCGGCGAAGCTGGCATAGGCGGCCGCTTCGTACCAGCTGACCCCGCTCACTGGAAAGTCTGCCTGCCCCTCGGGGTAGGTCCCCAGTTCCCAGGCAGCGGGGCCGGGCCTGCCGGTAGCATCCCGGAACTGGGCCAGGGCCTCTGCCCAGGAGAGGGTCTGGCCGCCCCGGACGAACGGATGCTGCCAGTAGCGTTGGTCCCTGTAGCCGCCATGGTCGATAAAGGCCTTGAACTCCCGGTTGGTCACCTCGAACTTGTCGATCCAGTAGTCGGTCAGCCGGGGATCTGGCGATCCTCCCTGTAGGCCGAAACCCCGGACCCGCACGTGGACCATTCCGTCAGGCACGCTGCCGAGGGGGTCCAGGACCAGTTCCGACCGAAGGGAATTATTGGGCGTGAACGCGGATTCGATGGAGGCATAGCCTGGCAGAATGATCCGCCATTGCAGATCACCGTTGGGCACAGGTACGGATTCCAGGGGGGTGCGACCCAGCAAGTCCCATGCCCCGTCTGTATCCATGTAGTCTTTGATGAAGACCTGGGCGCCGGCGGGTGTGGTCCGGATCGTCACCGAGATCAGGAAATCCCGGCGCAGGGCCTGGATCTGGGGGGCCTCGGGCACGTATCGCTCCGCCTGCCGGGCCAGGCGGAAGGCGGCATGAATCCGTTGCTGGTCGATGAAATGGGCCATCTCGGGCAGGGCAACGGTCATGGCCCAGTGGACTCGGGATTCATGGACCAAACGCCATGCAAGCCCGGAAACCATGGCTAGGATCAGGGCCGAGGCTAGGACGGAACTGCGCTTGTGCTGGGCAATGGCGCGGAAGGCCGAAATCAGGGGCGAGTCCCGCGGCAATGGGACGTCCTGGCCGACCGTTTCCACCAGGACCTCACTCAGGAACCGGTAGCCCTTTCCTGGAAGGGTCTCCAAATACTGCGGGTTCCTCACGGAATCACCGAGGGCGTGGCGCAGTTTGAAGGCCGCCGTGTCCAGGGACTTCTCGAAGTCCAGGTGCAGGTCCGGGGGCCAGATCCATTCCCTGAGGTGCTCGCGGGTCACCACCTCCCCGGGGTGTTCCAGGAGCGCCACCAGGAATCGGAAAGGCACCTCCTGGATGGGGACGGCCTCCCCGTTCAGACGGAGTTCAGAAGTTTGGGCATCCGCCTGGAAGGCGCCAAAGCGGAACCGCCTGAGGGAGGCATGGGGGGTGGAGGACATGTGCGCGGGTTTGGGCGCGCCCATTCTAGTCTCAGCAATGGACTCCATCAATACGGATTCCCACCAGTCCAGGTTTCCCAAAAAAATTGGTAAGACATGGATAAGGAGAGAAGTAAGCCCTGATCAAGTGGACTTAATTCAGGCAGAGCCTGACCTTTCGGACATCCAGCAAAACATTACCCGTATTCGGAATCGCGCCTTCGAACGGCTGCCCCCCTCCTGGGTGCGGACAACGCCAACATGATCCATAGGTGACATCAACCCGATTCCAATTCAATCCACCTCGGAAAGGGTCCCGTCCCTTTACCCGCTGAAGGAATCTGGTGAGCGGAGCGTCTTATCGGCCAGCGTCCGTGAAACCGCATCTTTTCGCGGGATGCACCTCAGATCTCGAAGGAAGGTTTCCGTGGGGAAGTCGAAGGTGCCTTTCGGACAGTCAGTGAAAGTTCAGCAAGAGCGTTCAGGCTCCGCCGGGCTCAGGACCGGTTTTTGTTAAGCCAAGCAAGCAATCAAGTTTGCCCTTTGGTTACGACCCGGGGACCCAAGGAGCATGTCTACATTCCCGGACTTTCTTGAGGGAGGATATCTATGCGAATCCTGTCAGCGCTTCCCGGTGCGGCCCTCAGTTTGGGCCTGCTCGTCGCCTGCGGTGGCGGCGGTGGCGGCGGTAGCACCCCCCCGCCACCCACCCACGGCATCCTGGACAACACCTTCGGCACCAACGGGGTCGTCACTACGGGCATCAACAACATCGACGACGAGATCAACGCCCTGAAGGTCCAGGGCGACGGCAAGATCGTGGCCGCTGGACAGAGCCTGCTAGGCTCTGGCGTCAACCAGTTCGCTCTGGTCCGCTACAACACCGACGGATCCCTGGACACCACCTTCGGCACCGGCGGCATCGTGACCACGCAAATCGGGACCGGAGGTTGCATAGCCGATGCCCTTGTCATCCAGACTGACAATAAAATGTTGGCCGCCGGCTACGCCGCCATCGGCAGCGTCAACCAGTTCGCGCTGGTCCGCTACAATACCGACGGGTCCCTGGACACCACCTTCGGCACCGGTGGTATCGTGACCACGACCATTTCGGATTACGGTGATGGAATTTCGGACCTGGGCCTCCAGAGTGACGGCAAACTGGTGGCCGCCGGGTATCAAGTCATTGTGGGCGGAGCCTGGCAGGGCGTCCTTGCCCGCTACAACCCCGACGGGTCCCTGGACACCACCTTCGGCACCGGCGGCATCGTGGTTACGAACTTGAGTGATTTTAGCTTGGAGAAGCGCCTCGTCATCCAGGGCGATGGCAAGCTGGTGGCCGCCGGCACCATCGGGGACTACACCGATTATCTCTGGAAGTTCGGGTTGGGCCGCTACAACACCGACGGGTCCCTGGACACCACCTTCAGTTCCTCCGCCATCGCCATGGGAAAATATGATAGCGAAGCCTGGGCACTGGCCCTCCAGCCCGACGGCAAGGTGCTAGCAGCCGGGTATGCCAATACCGTCTGCTCCTGCGACTTCAACACCGCCATCCAGTACAGAAGTGCTCCCTCCAACTTCGTCATGGCGCGTTACACCGCCAGCGGCGCCCTGGACACGGGCTTCGGCAACGGAGGCACGGTGGTCACGATCAATGGAGCAGGCATAGGGTTAACCTTCGGCCACTTCGACGATCTGGGTATCCAGGCCGACGGCAGCGTGGTGGCCATCGGGGCCAGCGGCAGCAGCTACGTCACTCGTCAGTGCACCTTGGCCCGGTTCACCCCCGCTGGCGCCCTGGACACCACCTTCGGCACCGAAGGCTACACTGTCTCCTCGCTCGGGGCTGACATGAGTTGTATCTGGCGCCTAGTCACCCAAAGCGACGGCAAACTGGTGTGCGGCGGGCTAGTCGAGAGTTCCGGCGTGACCAAGTTCCTCGTGACCCGCTACATACCGTGACCTGACGGAACCGGGTTCCTGGCGGTTCGGGCCAAAGCTCCAACCCGTGCCACCGGCACTCGCTTTTCACTGGGCACCTGGGTCTGGCATTAGCCGCAGCTGTACCTGACCAGGAGGACACCCATTACCCAGTTAACCCAAGAACGATGACAACCATTTATGATCCCTAAGAGTTTTTATCATCAGGCCATTCATTGCCCACTTTCCACGGCCAAAAAGAAGAAGTTAAAAAGAAAGGAGGTGAGGTGAAAGGGAAATTTCATTCACCAATAGAAATTATCCTAAACCCATCACTGAACTAGGGAGGACTTATGCGGCATTGGATCATCTACACCTTGATGGCTTGTTCTCTTGTGGCAAGTGCCCGTGGTGACCAAGTCCAGCCAGGCATTTACACAGCAATAATGCAATCCGAATGGATATCTGCGAATGGGAATTTATGGCAAGCCAAAGTTTCGCTTGAAAATGGTAAAAACACTGCTAAATGCGAGATTATTAGATTTAAAAATGGAGGTAGAGGCGTATATTATAAAGAATTATGGATTTGGGATGATCAATCCCTCGTCCAAACAGAAAATTTAAGTTCAGCTTGGGGAGAATCTTCAGGCAATTCAAAGTCCTATGCAGCAACAAACGAAAATGGGAAATACATTATAAATTGCAAAGATAGGGAATCAGGCGACTGTGACGGAAGCATGGAACCAAGCCGCTATTGGATTATTACTGCCACCCAGGACGGTTTCACTTATGAAGCTTGGGGTGTACCGAAAGGGGAGGACCAGAAAGGTACTCCGAGAAAACTTCATTGCCTGGTCTTTAAACTTAAAAAGTAGGAGACAAATCCACGGCAAGGCTGTGTGACTTTATGACGCCGCACCGCCTGACGATGAAACCAGCTTTTTCAGTGCAGGCCAGATCCGTCCCCGCGTTGGGGCGATCGGGCGTGTTGCTGGCCGGTATCCTTGGCGACCAGCGGTCTGATCTGCTGGTGCTGGTGCGTCCCGCAGGCACCGGAGGCTATCTCTCCGCCTGCGCTTTCGTTGTCGAAAAGCAGCAACTCACCATGCTTGCTGCGGTGGGAAATTTGCCGCCCGATGCGGACCCGGTGGCATCCCTGAGGACGGCCATCGGTCCGCCGAGGTGATCCGGCCCGTCCGGCCTGATTGACCTTCTTCATTCGGCATAAGGAGGGAACACGCTGAAGGCAGGTGCAGCCACCGTTCTGATCGCCCTGTCGGCACTGCAAGCCGGCCGGGCCGCTGACAACATGAAGGCATTCCCTCCAGCGAGGGATGGGACGGTGCGCTACAACAGCCGTTTGCCCATCGCAGTCTATGTTCCGGAATCGGTTGAAGTGCATTACCGGATCTGGGCAGCCGGGACCAAGGTGAGAGCCATGCAGAAGGACTGAAAGGGTGTCCCTATCCAGTCCCGGTCCGCTTGCATGACTTAGACGAAGACACTTCAGGACTTGGCAGGCTGCAGGAGCCCGGCATCAGCAAGCGCCTTCCGCATCTCATCCCTTTGCTGGGCGTCAGGCATTTCCAGGGGCGGACGCCCCGTACCCACCTGGCGTCCTTGCAGGTTCAACAACTCCTTGATCTTCCCCGGGAAGGGCTTCTGGAGGTAGGTCCTGACGATCGGCACCAGCTTGTGCTGGATCTCCATGGCGCCCTTCTGGTCGCCCCCCTCGAACAGCTCCCACTGCCGCACGCAAAGTTCTGGAGCGACAGTGGACAGCGCGGAGATGGCGCCGGCTGCGCCGGCGACGTAGGAGCTGTACAGCAACTGATCGCAGGCGGCGTAGATGGTGAAGGTTCGCGCCGCCGGCCGGAGCGAATCGAACTCGGCCAGCGCCACGGGGTCGACCTGCTTGATCCCGATCAATTCATCGATTTCCAGCAATTTCAAGAAGGTTTCCGGGCTGATCAGATTGGTCGGGACGACATTGTAGATAATGATCGGAAGTCGCGTTTGTCGAGCGATCTCCTTGAAAAAATTAAAATTACCTTCCGCAGTCGCGCCATAGTAGAACACCGGGGTGACCAGGAGGGCGTCGACCCCGATCGATTTCGCATCGAGACCGGCCTTGACCACATCCCTGGTCGAGTTCCTGATGATTCCGGCCAGGAGGGGCATCCCGGCCGGCTTCTCCTCGCTGACCAGCTCCAGGCACCGGCGCAGTTCCTGGTCGGAAAGCAGCGCGCCTTCCCCGGTACTGCCGCCGCTGCTGAGGCCATGGATGCCCGTCTTGACCAGGTAGGCGACCTCCCGGCGAAAAGCCTTCTCGTCGATCCGGTCGTCGACCGTGAAAGGAACCACCACCGGCGGAATGATGCCCCGCGGAGCAACTGCCATCGCATGCCTCCTTTTCAGCTGACGAGTTTCAGGCTGTTCATGATCTTCTTGACGTTTTCGATCTCTTCCGGCGTCCCTGGCAGGAGCGGCATCCGCGGCAGCCCCGCATCGAAGCCATAAAGTTTGATGGCTTCCTTCCACAGGCTCACCGGGTTGGTTCGGCCGTTCTGCCCCATGATCTTCAACAGCGGGTAGATCTTCCGCTGCATCATGGCCGCCTCGGAAATGTGCCCGGCCAGGAACGTATCGATCATCGTCCGGATCATGTCCCCGATCACGTGGGACGCTCCGCTGATCACGCCGCCGATCCGCTCCTTGCCGCCCTGGGCGAAGGCCTCCAGGATCATTGTGTCGTCACCGTTGTAGATGATGAAATCCTCCGCCGTCACATTCATGAAACTCGTGATCTGCTTGGGATTGAGCTCGGCCTCTTCCTTGATTGCCACGATGTTCCGGATCCTGGCCAGTCGCCCGAGCGTCTCCGGATCCACGTTGGCTCCGACGAAAATCGGGATGTTGTAGAGGATCAGGTTCATATCCACCGACTGGGCCACTTTCAGAAAATGCTGATAGAACTCTTCCTGGGTTGGCTTCGTGTAGAACGGCGCCACGATCATCGCCGTTTCGAACCCCAGTCGTTCCGCCGCCTTGGCCAGCTTGATGGTCTCGACCGTGGAGGCAGCCCCGACCCCGGCGATCAGGGGAATCCGGTGGCCCACCTTCTCCTTGATCACCCGGAACAGTTCGATCCGCTCCTCACTGTTCATGGTGAAGAACTCGCCGGTCGTTCCGCTCAGGATCAGGGTGTCGCCCCTCTTATTGGTAATAAGGTATTCGGCCAGTTTCACCGCCTTTTCGTAATCGACCCCCTGATCCTCCCGGAACGGCGTCACCATCGGAATCAGGATCCTGCCGTACTTGTCCTTGTTGAACTTGGTCATGGCTCACGCCTCCTTTGCAAACCTGGATCCTACTTTGGCGGCTACCGTTTCGGCCCTTTCGAAGGCGGTCTGTACGTATGCCGTCAGACAATTATTGTTAAAAAAAATTAGTGTTTCGTCTCCTTGGCTAGATTCTGTAGATCAATAAGCGCCTCCTCCATGTGATGCTGCATCCCTTCGACAGCGGCACGTTCGTCGCGCCGCCGCAAGGCATCGACGATCTGCTGGTGGGGAATCAGGGCATGAACGATGTTCTCCGTCACGGTGAAGGTCCGGGCCCGGTATTCGACCAGGGCGTCCGCCAGCAGCCGGCCGATTTTCATCAACAGCCTGTTGTGACTGGCTTCGATGATCGCATTATGGAAAGACTCGTCCAAGGTCCCCAGTTCAATAGGGTCGCTGCGCTTGGCCGCCAGGGCAAAACGTTCATGAATTAATTCGATTTGCTTGATCTGGCTCTTGGTCCCCCTCTGTACGGCCAGCCTTACCGCAAGGGGCTCAATGGCCATCCGTACTTCGATGAACCGGCTTATTTCGTCTTCTTTTTCAATGAACCATTCTCTTATCGCTTCATAGCTGTCATCGCTCGTGCGTTTCACGAAGGCCCCGCGGCCATAATGCATCTCGATCAGGCCGAGGGCTTCCAGGACCCGGAAGCCCTCCCGGACCGTCGAACGGCCCACTCCGAGCTGTTCGCAGATTTGGCTTTCGGTAGGCAGTTTGTCGCCGACTTTGTAGCCTCCGGATACAATCGAGGCCCGTACCCGCTTCACGACTTCGTCAATAATTGAGATCTTCGAAATTTTTGATAAATTTTCCATTTAACCCAAAGTCCTCAGTGAAAATTGTCTGATAGCAGACTAGAACTGTCCCTCGTTACTGTCAACCCCTTTCTGGATCATGGGTTTTCTCGTTCCATCGCCCGATACAGCCGGTTGACGGCCTCGAGGTCCGGGAGCGAGCTTTGCGCACCATGGCGGGTAACGGTAACGGCTCCTGAACAGTTCCCGTAGAGAACCGATTGGGCCAGCGAAAATCTGTTCATCAGCCCAGTGACGAAACCTCCAATAAAGGCATCGCCCGCGGCCGTCGTATCCACGACATCCACCTTCATGGCCGGGATATAGTTCGCCTGAGTACCGTTCATCAAATAAGAACCGTTCGCGCCGAGAGTGATAATCACGTTCTTCACCCCCCGGGCCAGGATCTCCTCCGCAGCCAGCTGAGTGGAAGGAAGGTCCTGCACGTCAATGCCCGCAATGCTGGAGGCTTCTATTTCGTTGAGGATCAAATAGTCGATTCGGGTCCACATCCCATCCGGTAAGTCCATGACCGGCGAGAGATTCAAAACCACCGGAACGCGGAATTGATTGGCAATTTCAACTGCCTTCGACACAGCATCTAAAGGTATTTCTAGCTGAAGGATCAATATCTTGGCCGTCCGGATCATATCTTTAACGTTTAATACATCCCCCGGAGTGACTTGCCCATTGGCGCCGGCCGAAATCACGATGGAGTTGTTCCCCTGTTCGTCCACCGTAATCATGGCTGTGCCGGTTGCCGTACTTGCATCCTGGATAATAGGGTCCGTCACCACGCCAATGTGGCACTGACTGGCAATCAGGGAAGATCCGAATTCATCCTGCCCCACCCGGCCTAGCAGAATCACTTTGTTTCCGAGAAGCGCGGTGGCTGCTGCCTGGTTGGCTCCTTTCCCGCCCGGAACGAGCCGCAGACCGCTGCCGCGGACGGTTTCGCCAAGTTTCGGCATCCGTTCCACACGGACGACCAGGTCCATGTTCAGACTGCCAATGACCATTATTTCATCCAAGTAAACCTCTCCAAAGAATTTAAAGCGTCTTGACGATCCCGGACACAGCCGCAACGAGGTTCTCAGCTTTGTCCTTTGTGGCTTGCTCGGCCATGTTACCGATCCGCCAGATCTTCCCCTGCTGCTCGTGGATTCCTACACCAATCAATATGCCATATTCATTCTTCAACCGATTTCTGAAATCATCGATGGTGATTTTTGGATGTTTGTTAATAGAAATGACAGTGGGGCATGCATCTTGTCGTGGGACAAACATTTCAAACCCCAATTTTTTTAACTCTCTGGCGTAATACTCATATAAATCCCCATGCCGCTTCCATCGGTTCTCGAGACCTTCCTCAAGGATGAGATCTGCGGCGGCGTCGACGCTGAAGATCAGCGATTCGCTCATGGAGCAGGGGTGTGGGTGGATGATGTTGTGATGCATGCTGTCCCGCCAACAGTTCAAATTGAAGTAGTAGCCCGTCCCTTGCTTTTTCTCAATGAATTTCCAAGATTTATCATTTACCGCCACCACGGAGATGCCCACCACGCTTCCGAGGCACTTCTGGGTCGCGCTCACAGCGATGTCGACCCCCCATTCATCCATCCGGAACTCAACTCCTCCCAAAGCGGACACGGTGTCAACGATCAAGGGAATCTGGTACCCGTTACAAATGGCCGCAAGCTCTTTGATCGGGTTCAGGATGCCATTCTGGCTCTCGCTCTGCACCACACTCACGGCCACAAGGTCTCCCAGGCCCTTTCCCAGCCGTTCCTTGAGCGCTTCCGGCCGGACGGATTCATTCACTGGGAAATGGAGGATCTCGGTTTCCAGATGGTACCGCTGGGCGATCATCGCAATCCTGTCGCCAAAATGCCCATTCGTTAAAACAAGGACTTTTTCCCCTGGCTCAAGCGTGCTGCTGAGAGCGGCTTCCATGGCTCCAGTACCGCTCGAGGCCATGAGGTAGACCTCTCCGCTGGTCAGGCAAACTTTCCCCATCTTTTTACAAACTTCCCGATAGTATGGGGACCAATCCTTGTGGAGATGGGTGACGATCTGCTGGGAAAGCGCCTGCAAAATTTTTGGATTGACCTGGGTTGGCCCGGGAACCATGGAAACATATTTCTGCTCAAACATCTTCATCCTTTCTGCCGCCTTGACAGCCGTGATTTTTTTCTCGAATTGAATGGTTATCTTTTCTTTTTATCATATTGAAGCTGTTCGATGAATTTGGCGACGCTTGCGTGCTTCGGGCTATTGAAAAAATCATTAGGGTCGCTCGTTTCAACGAACTGCCCGTTGTCCAGGAAGGAAATTCGATTTGCCGCCTCCCGAGCAAATTTCATTTCGTGGGTAACCACGATCATGCTTCGGCCCTCGCTTGATAACTGTTCCATAATATTGATGACCTCTCCAACCATTTCCGGGTCCAGTGCGCTGGTTGGTTCATCGAACAAGATCAGATCCGGGTGCATGTTGAGGGCGCGGGCAATGGCAACCCGTTGTTTCTGTCCTCCAGACAATTCCACTGGGTGCACATTTATCTTTTCAATCAACCCAACCTTGTCGAGATATTCTTTTCCGCTTTCAATCGTTTCCTTTTTGTTAATATGCAAAGCATTAATCGGTCCAAAAATAACATTTTCCAAAACGGTCATATGCGGGAAAAGATTGAATTCCTGGAAAACCATTGCTATCTTTTTTCTGATGCCTTTCGCAGACAGTTGACCTACTTCGGTTTCTTCAAAAAAGATTTGTCCCTGATCAATCTTTTCCAGATAGTTGATGCAACGAATCAAGGTGCTCTTCCCGGATCCGCTTTTCCCACAGATCACGTGAGTCTCGCCTTCAAGGAAATCAAAGTTAAAATTTTTCAAAATGATGGTTTCCCCATTTTTGAACGTTTTGGTAACGTTCCTGAATTTGACTAATTCATGGCCATTACTATTTTTCATAGCATCTATCTCCTAGGCCTTTAATCTACTCATCTTGGGTGTCATTTTCTCGGCACGCTTTCCAATGACCTCGATGATCAAGCAGAGGAGATAGAAAAAGATGCCGATCAAAATGTAGACAATCATTGGATTGAAGGTGATCTCCATGAGTTGTCGCGCATTCCACATGATGTCTTGGACGCCCACCACTGAAACTAATGTCGTGTCTTTCACGACAAGAATATATTGACCGCAGAGGGAGGGAATGATGGGCAGGATGATCTGCGGCAAATAAACTTTCAGCATGATGGAAAAATAACCCAGACCCAGCGATTTTCCCGCTTCCATCTGGCCTTTTGGGATCGCCTGGCATCCACCTCTCACGATCTCCAAAATATACGCTGTGTGATATATCGTAAGCGCCAGAAAAGCGGTCAAAAAGGCTGTACTCAAATTCCAAGTAAAGAATAACAGAAGCAGGACAACCAGCGGAGGAATTCCACGCATGGTCAAGACATAAAAATCAATTACATTGGAGAGAACAGGAACGTGCTTATACTGAATAAAGCCCAAGATGGTTCCGAGCACCAGGGTCGACAGCATGCAAAGCGGCGCCAACTCAAAGGTGATAGCTATTCCGGACCCTATGAATCTGATCATCTGAAGGATGGACATGGTGGTCTACCTCTTCACCACAACTTTTTTCTCTATAAAATGACCAAGATTACTGAATCCCAGGAAGATGATGACGTAGATTACCGCGATAACCCCGATCGAAGACGTATTGAACGTCTGGCTGTAGAACATCGTTCCAGCCCGGGTCAGGTCCAGGATCATGATCAAGGAGAGCAGGCTGGTATCCTTGATCACAATTGAGGACTGCCCGGTGAGCATGGGAAGCGAGGTTCTGATCGCCAGCGGGAAGATGATTTTCCCGACGACTTGGAATTTCGAAAGCCCGAGGCTGTAGGCTGCCTCGATCTCACTGCTGGGAATGTTCAGAATAGATCCCCGGAGGATCTCCGCTACGAACGCACCCTCATTCAAAGTGATCGCCAGAACGCCGGTGAGCAGCGGTGACATGGTGATGCCCACGTAAGGCAATCCATAAAAGAACAAAAACATGAATACCAATAAAGGGGAGTTCCTGAATATAGAAACATAGGCTAGCAGGATGGGGGTGAGAACCTTATTTCCCAACTCTTCCAGAAAGGCAACGGCGCTTCCCCAAACGATAGCAGTGAAAATCGAAAGGAAGGACGCGATCAGCGTCATTTTGATGCCCTCTAAGAGGGTTGGTAGCCAATTCATGAATTGAGTATGAGTCATCCGAATATCCTGTTCGATCAGATGAAGGGGAACTAGCTAGCCATACTCTTCACTCGGCAACTCCTGTGGCTGCTCCCGGGGAAGCCGTCGCAGGAGTTAGCCAAGGGAAGGTATGGCTAGTTGGCAATTTCAATCGAATTCGGAACCCAGGGGGCATGGAAGTACTTCTGGTAAATGGCTCCATATGTTCCGTCAATTTTTATGATTTTCAGGTAGTTGTTGAATGCCTGCACAAACGTGTAGGAATCGGGGGAGAGTTTGACGCCGTAGGCAAATGAATCGGCGAACACGACCTGGTTGAGATAGTCCACAGAGGGATCCTTCGACTTCATGGCATCGCCCACATCCTTCCCCGACAGGAAGAAATGAGCGCGGCCGGCTTTGAGGGCGGCCATCCCGTCCGAGTTCTGATTGACCGCGTTCATCTTGGCATTGGGAAATTTCTGCTTCGCCATCGTTTCATGAATGGTCCCTGCTTCAGTGGTGAGGATGACCCCCGGTTGATTCACCTGGTCCAGGGTGGTCGCTGGTGTCCACTTGCCACCTTTCATAAAAATGGCGACACCGGGCGACCCGCCAATGGGCTCGGTGTACAGCACTTTGGTTGACCTGGCCATGGTCCGCGACAGGTTCGTGCAAATGATATCTGCCTTCCCCGCCTGAATGGCCGGGATGAGGCTGCCGAATTCCAGGGGCATGAATTCAACCTGCACCCCGATGCCTTTGGCGAAACCCTGCATGAGGTCTACGGACATCCCAACAAAATTCCCGGTTCCGGGATCCTTATCCTCCCAGGGTGCATTGGCCAGGTTGAAAGCGGCAACGACCTTCCCCGAGGCCATGACCCTGGACAGAAGATCCCCTGAGCCCGGTGCGGAGGATGCAGCGCTCTGCGATGGCCCACAGGCGGGAAACATCCCAAGTGCGGCCAGGATCACCGAATACAAACCAAACCTTTTCCAAACCGTCGTGTTTTTCATGACTTTCCTCCTTTTTGAGTAGTCGGTTTAGTTGCGCGATTAGATCTTGACTTCCCACTTCCATTGGCTTGTGGCAACCGATCGCTACCACCGGGGAAACCCCAGCAGAAATGTCCTTATAGAATCTCTGCTATCTTGTCGAGAATAGCATTGACTTTTTTCTTCTCTTCCGAATTCAGCTCTCCCAGGGGTTTCCGCGGGCAGCCTGCGTTGAAGCCTTGAGCCTGGAGTAGATATTTGAAAATCTCGTGCCAATGGGGGTCCCCGGTTTTATAGGTATAGAAATAATCGATGAACGGCATTACCTTTTGCCAGTATGCATTGGCCTTATCCACATTCTTCTCGACCGTGCAAATATCGAACAGCGTCCTGCAGAACTTGGGGAACACCGCCGGCATTCCACTCAACCAGCCGTCCGCCTTGGCGAAAAAGCCCTCCATGGGCGCATAATCGTGACCATAGAAGACGGTGAGTTTATCGCCACAGTGATAACGAAGGCTGTGAATGCGTTCGGCATCGCCAAAGGCCGATTTGATTGAATTAATGATCCCCTCGTCAACCATTTGCCTGACTTCCAGCCCATTCATTTCGTACCCACAGAAATGAGGGTTGTTGTACAAACAAATCTCGATATCGATTGCATGGCGCAGATCCCGGTAATGATTCATGACCGCCCGCTTATGCGGGAGCAGATAATAGGGCATGATCACCAGAACCCCATCAGCGCCGCACTTCTGTGCGTACTGGCTCAGTTCGATGGTTTCTGCCGTGGTATAGCGGCCAGTCCCTGCGTATACAGGAACAGCGCCGCCAATGGACTTGGTGAGTACCTCAATGATGTGCTTTTGTTCTTCGAATCTCATCGCGATGTTTTCGCCGGTGCTGCCGCATATGGCAATGCCGTGCGCGCCTTTGTCGATCAACCAATGCAGGTAGCGTTCTGTTTCTTTCTGATTGAAGCTTTCGTCTGGGTTCCAGATCGTCATAGCAGCTGGCATTACCCCGTGGCCCTTTGTTTTCACCATAATTAATCCTCCTGTTGTTGTTGATGAAGTAGAAACCTAAATCGGGAAGTCCGTGCTTGTCTTTCCCAACCAGATGCATTTCCAGTGATCCATGGTTTTTTGAATTTCGACTGGCTCATTTCCGGTAGCCGGTGGCGAGGGTTGGCGTGGGTTCCCGACTCCCTTCCGGGTCGTGCAGATTGCCGGTGGCGGCGGCCCTCGGTCTGCGGCCGTTCGTCCCAAGCTCACACTTTCCCAAAGGGCCGTACGGTCATGAACCGGTGGTTCCCCGGCGGATTCATCGACGGACCGGGCAAAGTCGGGGGGCTTCACCTCAGTGTCCCCGGCCAGGCTCCGGATCCGCATCAGGGCTTCGCTCATCTCGCGCTCCACTGCCTCCACCCCCACTGCCTCCAGGCATCCTTGCGGGTTCACGCCCGGCGAGACCTGCGTTTTCACGCTTTGGGATCTCCTGCTCACAGACTTTCTGATTGTCTGATGACAGACTAAATCCTCTCTGCGGTCCCGTCAACTTTTTTGTAAACCTTCGACCGTGGACACTCTGGTCGCTGGTGCCGTCGCTCGGAGGGGGGGGGCCAACGGGGTGGCGGTACTGACAGGGGTCCGGACCTAGTTCGGACGCAACACCGAACAGCCGCAGTTGGCCCGTCCGAAGCTGCCCATCGGGGCAGTGGGAGCGCAGCCCGAGGGCTCCGCCTGGACTTGGACAACCTCACGCGGACCCGTCACCTGGTCCATTCCGCGACGGCCCCCGGCCGGCCTGTGCGATCCAGTCCGCAATCCGCTCCAACGTGGCCGGGCTGAGATGGTGCTCCATGCCCTCGGCATCAACCGCCGCCACCTCGGGCGGCACCCCCAGTTTTTCCAGGAAGGCGACCACAAGCCGGTGCCGGGCCATGCAGGCCTTGCCCAGGGCCCGGCCTCCGGGGCTGAGTTGGATGCCCTCCTGCTCGTCCCGGAGGAGGATGCCGGTCCGGACCAGCCGGTCCAGGGCGCGGAGCACGGTCACATGGCTCACCCCCAGGCCCCGTGCCAGATCCGCGGGCCGCACCGAGCCCGCCCTTTCAAGCTCCAGGATCAATTCGGCATAGTCCTCGGCCATCTCCCGGGCATGGTCCTGCCGCACCCGCACGAACCGGCCCGCCGTTCCCGATGGTCTTGTTGATCCTTGCCTGCGCGCAACCACGGTTCATTCTCCACCGGATGTCGAGGAAATGGCACTTGCCGGCTTGACAGATCGGTAGCCTTGGCTACATTAATTGTAGCGTAGGCTACTTACCATAGAGGCCTCATGAACGAGAACACCTTCAATCTTGGACCTTCCCTGTTCCCCGGAGGTCCGGAGGAGCGCTTCACCCACGAGGACCTCCTGCGCGCCCAGGAACGCCTGAAGGTTCTCAAGGCCCGCGCCGCCAAAAGCTCGCTTCGCCTGCTCTGGCTCCTGGCCGGCCCGGGCGTGCTGGTCATGCTCGGGGAGAACGACGGCCCCAGCATGGTTTCCTATGCCACCACCGGCGCCAGCTATGGGATCGGGTTCTTCGTGCCGTTCATCCTGCTCACCTTCCTGATGGCGTATGTTGTGCAGGAGATGACGCTTCGGGTCGGGGTGGCGACCCATCGCGGCCATTCCGAACTGATCTTCCAGCGTTTCGGCCCCTTCTGGGGCTATTTCGCCATGGGCGACCTGGTGTTCGGCAACCTCCTGACCCTGGTCACCGAGTTCATCGCGATCCAGGCCGGCGGCCTCTATTTCGGCCTGCCGTCCTGGCTGTCGGTCACCCTCGGCGCAGCCCTCGTGTTCGGCTCGATGGCCTTCCGGCGTTACGTGACCTGGGAGCGATTGTTGCTCGGCCTGGCCGCGTTCAACCTGCTGTTCGTTCCCGCGGCCTTGCTCGCCCATCCGGACGGGGCGGCTCTGGGCCACGCGCTCGCCACCTGGGGGCCCCTCCCAGGCGGGTTCAACAAGGTCTTCCTGACGCTGGTCCTGGCCAATATCGGTGCGACCGTGACCCCATGGATGATCTTTTTCCAGCAGAGCGCGGTGGTCGACAAAGGCATGACCAGGGCAGACATTCCTCAAGGCCGGATGGAAACCGGGATCGGGGCGGTCCTGGCCGCCGTGGCCGCCGTGGCGACGGTGGCCGCCGCTGCGCCGCTGTTTGCCGCCCATGTGGATGTGTCCAAATTCGCCAGCGGCGCCGACTTCGCCACCGCCCTCCAGCCGCTGCTTGGCACCACCGGCGCCACCCTGTTCGCGCTCGGCATCCTGGAAGCGGGCCTGGTCGCAGCCATGACGATCTCCACCAGTTCCTCCTACTCGCTGGCCGAGACGGTGTCGGCGCGCCACAGCCTCAACCTCAATTTCACCACCGGCCGCCTGTTCTACGGGACGGCGATCCTCTCCACCCTCCTGGCGGCCGGAATCGTGTTGATCCCGGGCGCCCCCCTTCTCGCCATGACCCTGACGGTCAACGTGATCGCCACCCTGCTGATGGCGCCCGCGCTGCTGCTGCTCCTGCTGCTCGCCAATGACCGCGAGATCATGGGGGATCTGGCCAATGGCCGGCTGGCCAATCTGGCTGGGGGGACCATCGTTATCGGAATCGCCGCGGTCGGCGCGTTCTACGGCGTGATGACGGCATTCCCTGCCCTGCTGGGCTGACGGGAGGACTCCCATGACGTTCGACCCCACCATTATCAGCGCCCTGGAACCGGACCAGCTCGCGGCGGCGACCATGCGCCCGCTGCCTCGCCGCAAGCTCGGGAAAGGGGCCCTGAGCCTGTTGATCATGCTGCGAGCCTATGTCGCCATCGCGATCCCGATCGTAGCCTATGCTTTCGTGCACGCGATGCTGACGCCCCGATAGCCGCGGAGGGATTGCTGGCGCGGCTGTCCAGCTTCACCTCCTGGTGTCTCGGCTGCAGGTCACATGGGCACGCGCTTGGGCTGGACCAGCCGCTCGAAGTCCTGGTAGGTCATCTTCACCAGCTCCGTGTGGGACCCGGCGTTGAAGGCGATCTCCGCGTCCTCGGCCAGCCGGGGATCCACGTAGACCTCCATGCCGTACAGATTGCCGAACGGCGGCATGGCCCCCACTTCGCAGTCCGGGAACAGGTTCTGGAATTCCTGCTCCGTGGCCAGCTGCACGGACTGGGCGCCGGTCCCCTTGCGCATCAGGTCCAGGACCACCTTCCGGGATCCGGGCACCACCGCCATGGCCATCCTGCCGTCCAGGCTGACCATCACCGTCTTGGCCAGCTCCTTGCCCTGGATGTGCGCCGACTGGGCCACTTCCATGGCCGTGTAGGCCTTGGAGTGCTTGATCCGCACGTACTTCACATGATTGGCGTCGAGAAACGCCGCCAGCTTCGCCATCGGCATGACACCCTCCTCGATTGTGGGAGTTCGGCCCAAGCATGGGTCAACCGCGCCAGAAAGCAATTCTAGTCGGATCCGCTCCAGCGGAACCGGTCCAGGTCCAGGTTGCCCAGGTCGTCCACCTCCACCCCTTCGCTGCGCAGCCGCTCGATCTGCAGCCTGGCCCCCCACCAGCGGCCGCGGCTGGGGACGTAGCCGCGGGCGTTGACGATGCGGTGCCAGGGCAGCTCCGTGCCCTCGGGCAGGCCCTTGAGCACCATCCCCACCTGCCGGGGGCGGCGGGGATAACCCGCCATCCAGGCGATCTGGCCGTAGGTGGCCACGGTCCCCCTGGGCACCATGCCCACCGCCCGGCAAACCGCCTCCCGGAACGGCCGCGGCTCCTCCATCCGCGTCAGCGCCGGGCGGCTCCGGGCTTGTGGGCCACCGGCACCCGGCTGGCGAAGCCACCCTCGTAGTCGTGCCAATGGTCCAGGTCCTCCTCCGGAAAAGCCCAGCACCAGTACCCGTCGCCCGAATCGAAATCCACCAGCCAGGGCCCCTTCACATCCGGGCCCAGGTCCCGCACCGCATCCGCCCAGGACTCCATCAGCGCCTCCAGGCGCGCCTGCAGGGATTCCACCCGGGAATCGTCCCCATTGTCCTCCGCCGCCTGCAGTTCTTCGGCCATGCTCGAAGCCAGTTCGAAGACCGGGCGGGTCACGGCCTGGACCTTCGGCAGCACCGCACGAGCTTCTTCCAGGGTGAAAACTCGGGCCATGGACGCCTCCGGTGCTACATGATAATCACTTGATGCGAATTGTGCCCCTCCTCCCTTCCACCTCCGATGCGCAGCCCTGGGTCCCGTTCCCGGCGGTGGAACTGGCCTGGGCGGGTGGTCTGCATCCAGGCTGGGCCGGGCCCCGGCCCACCTTCTCCCAGGTCCACGCCCTGCACTTGGCCCCGCTGCCCTGGGGCCCGGCCCTGGGAGAGACCGCCCTGGCGGCCCTGCGGGCAGTGCCGGGGGTGGACTTCCTGATCCTGGGGGCGCCGGAGCCCCGGGACCGGTCCCAGACCAGCGCCTTCCTGGCAGTGCTGGAAGGCCTGCTGGAGGTGGCCCAGGGGCAAGGCTTCAAGCTCGCCCTGCGGCCGGCGCCCGGAGCCGCCCCCGCCCTGGTCCGGCGATTGCGGGAGGTCCGGGGCGCCGCCGTGGGATTCTGCTGGGACCCCCAGGTGGCCGGCGACCTGGACTGCATCTCGGACCGGCTGTTCTGCGCGGTGGGGGCGCCGGGGGACGATTTCCGGCCCATCCAGCGGCTGGGCTACCGCTGGAACCTGGCGGTGCCGGCCGTGGACCCCGGCGCCTTCCTGGAGGGGCGGGACCGCATTGCCAGTGCGTTCCCCCCGGTGCTGTTCCCGGATCTGCCCGAAGGCGGGGGGGCCGCCCCCGGGGAGGGGCGCCCGTGAAACCGATCCTGGTCATCGCCGGGGAAGCTTCCGGCGACCTGCACGGCGCCGAGATCCTGCGCGCCCTCAAGGCCCGCCGTCCGGAACTGCGCTTGGTGGGGGTGGGCGGCCGTTGCATGGCCCCGTACCTTGACCGTTCGCTGGCGGACGTGCGGGACCTGGCGGTGGTGGGATTCGTGGAGGTGCTGCGCCACCTGCCCGGGCTCCGGCGCCTGTTCCACCGGATCCTGACGGCGGCCGTGGAGGAGGACATCGCCGGCGCCCTCCTCATCGACTACCCGGGGTTCAACCTCCGCCTGGCCAAGGCCCTGCGGCGGGCCCTGCCGGGCATCCGCCTGCACCAGTACGTGTGCCCCCAGGTGTGGGCCTGGAAGGCCGGGCGGATCCCCGATCTGGGCCGGACCCTGGACACCCTCTACTGCCTGTTCGACTTCGAGCCCAGGCTGTTCCAGGGCTGCCCGGTGGAGGCGCTCTGGGTGGGCAATCCCCTGGTGGAGACGGTACGGCCGGAGGTGGACCGGCAGGCCTTCTTCCAGGCCACCGGGCTGGATCCCCAGCGGCCCCTGGTGGCCCTGCTGCCCGGGAGCCGGGCCGGGGAACTGGCCCGGCTCATCCCCCCCCTGGCGGGCCTGGTGCGGGATTGGCAGGCGCGGCCCGAACGCCGGGCGGTGCAGTGGGTGGTCCCGGTGGCGCCGACCCTGGACGAGGCGGCCCTGAGTCCCCTGGTGAGCGCCGGCCCGGTGCGCCTGGTCCGGGACCTGGGCTACGCCGCCCGGGCCTACGCGGACGCCGCCCTGGTCTGCTCCGGCACCGCCACCCTGGAAACGGCCCTGCTGGGCACCCCCTTCGCCATCCTGTACAAACTGAACCCCCTGACCCTGTTCGTGGCCAGGCGGTGGGTGAAGATCCCCCACTTCGGCCTGGCCAACGTGGTGGCCGGCGCCCAGGTGGCGCCGGAGCTGCTCCAGGAGGAAGTCAACCCCAGGCGCCTGGGGGAAGCGCTGGGCGCCCTCCTGGACCCGGCGGTGGCGGCGGGGATGCGTGCGGAACTGGCGAAGATCCGCGCCCACCTGGGGCAGCCCGGAGCCGCGGAGCGGGTCGCGGACCACGTCATCCAGCGCATGTTCCCCCTGGAGCCGGCCTGAACGGAGGCTACCGCCCCGGGCTGCCGAAACCATAGCCCGCCAGCACCGCGTCCCAGTGTCCCTGGGCCTTGAGCAGACGCTCCGCCACCAGGCGCAGCACGCCCATCCCGCCGGGCACCGGCACCACCCAGTGGGCCGCGGCCTGGACTTCCGGCACCGCGTCCTGGGGACAGCAGCCCAGGCCCACCGAGGTGAGCAGGGGCAGGTCCGCCAGGTCGTCCCCCACATGGGCCGCCTGGGCGGGGTCAAGTCCGTACTTGGCGCACAGCTGGGCCAGCACCGGCTTCTTGTCCAGCTGCCCGACGATGCAGTCCTCCACCTGCAGGTCCGCGGCCCGCTGCCGGGTGGCCGGCGCCGCCAGCCCGGAGATGAAGGCCACCCGGATGCCGGCCCGCTGCAGCCAGACGATCCCGGCGCCGTCGCGCACGTTGAAGACCTTGCCGTGGGCGGGTGTGTCGCCATAGTGGAGCGCCCCGGTGGTGAGTACGCCGTCCACGTCCGTGCACACCAGCCGGATGCCCTTGAGGCGCTCTTCCAAGGATTGCATGTGGACCTCCCTCCCATCAGAATACGGTCATGGGGAGCCCATCCCCGGTAGTCCCTGCGTCTTCCTGCATCCTTGACATCCTGTTAAAGGATTATATTATTCTTTTATCTTTTAATGGATAGGATGCCCCACCGACTTCTTGACAAAGGTTGTTGTGCCCCTCGGTAATCTGCTCCTGGTTTCCGGTCTGTCCCTAGGCAGCCTCATCCTCCTGCGGCGGATCGTGCTGCACGCCCGGGGCGTCTCCCCTGGGGACGGCCTGGCCGCTCTCCAGGCGGCCGGAGCCCAGATCGTGGACGTGCGCACCACCGCCGAGTTCGACCAGGGGCATGCGTCCGGCAGCGTCAACATTCCCCTGGACCAGGTGCAGGCCCGGCTCCTGGAGATCGACCCGGTCCGGCCGGTGCTGCTGTGCTGCGCCACCGGCGCCCGGGCCGGACGGGCCAAGGCGCTGCTGGAGCAGGCCGGCTATGCCCGGGTCCACAACGCCGGGTCCTGGACACGATTCAACCAGCCAGACAGGGGGTTCCCATGCAGTCGACCGTGAAATGGAAACAAGGCTTGGCCTTCACCGCCCACCAGACGGGGCACCAGATCCCCCTGGACGCCCCCGTGGCATCGGGCGGCCAGGACAGCGGCGCCAGCCCCAAGGGCCTCCTGCTCTCCGGCCTGGGCGGCTGCACCGGCATCGACGTGGTGTCCATCCTGGAGAAGATGCGGGTGCCCCTGGAGGGATTCCAGGTCCAGGTGGACGCCGAGCTGACCGAGGAACACCCCAAGGTGTTCAAGCGCATCCACATGATCTACCAGTTCCAGGGCGCGGACCTGCCCCTGGCCAAGCTGGAGAAGGCCGTGGCCCTCTCCATGGAACGTTACTGCGGGGTCTCGGCCATGCTGGCCAAGGCCACCCCCATCACCTGGGAGATCCAGGTTAATCCCTGACTATCCCCGCCTGCGGGCCGGCCGCCCCGGCTTCCCGGTTCCGGCGGCCCTGGGGCGCCGGGGGGCTTCGCCTTCCTTGCGCCGGGATGGCTTCAGGCCTTCACCCGGATCCAGGATGCGGCGCACCTTGGCCACCTCCCCCTCCCGTTCGCCCTTCTCCCGTTTGCGGAAGGCGAGGCGGAGGGGGGTGCCGATGAAGCCGAACTCCTCCCGCAGGCGGTTCTCCAGGTAGCGCTGGTAGCTGAAATGCAGGTCCCGGTCGGTGTTGGTGGCGATCACGAAGCTGGGCGGGCGGGTGCCCACCTGGGTCATGAAGTAGAGCTTGGGCAGCTTGCCGTCCACCGACGGGGGCGACATGCGCTCCACCGAGTCGCGCAGGAACTGGTTGAGCTTGCCGGTGCCCACCCGCAGCGCATGGGCCTCGGCCACCCGGCGGATGAGCGGGAACAGCTTGCTCACCCGCTGCCCGGTCAGGGCGGACACGAAGACCATGGGCGCGTGCTGCAGGAAGCCCAGGTCGCGCCTGAGCTTCTCCTCGAATTCCAGGACCGTGAAGGTGTCCTTCACCACCAGGTCCCACTTGTTGACCACCAGGATCACCGCCGCGCCCGCTTCCTGGGCGTAGCCGGCGATGACCGCGTCCTGGTGGGCGACCCCTTCCACCGCGTCCAGCAGGAGCAGGGACACGTCGGCCCGGGCCATGGCCTGCCTGGCCTTGAGGATCGAGAGCTTCTCCGCCCCCTCGTGGGTCTTGCCCTTGCGCCGGATCCCGGCCGTGTCGATGAGGCGGAAGACCCGGTCCTCCAGGGCGAACACCGTGTCCACCGTGTCCCGGGTGGTGCCGGCCACCTCGCTCACCAGGCTCCGCTCGTAGCCCAGCAGCTTGTTGGTGAGGGAGGACTTGCCCACGTTGGGCCGGCCGATGATCGCGAACCGCAATTCCTCCCCGGGGGCGTGGGCCTCCGCCTCCTCGGGGGTGCGGTGGAACGGCAGCCGGGCCTGGATGGCCTCCAGCAGTTGCGGCACCCCGTCCCCGTGGCTGGCGGAGATCACGTGCACCGCGTCGAAGCCCAGTTCGTAGAAGGCGCCGTCCGGAGCGCCGCCGCGCACCCCGTCGATCTTGTTCACCACCAGGAGCACCGGCTTGCCCCGGAGGCGCAGCCGGGCCGCGATCTCCGCGTCCAGGGGGTTCCAGCCCTCCCGGGCGTCCACCAGCAGCACCACGACGTGCGCCTCGGCCACGGCGGCCTCGGCCATGCGGGTGATGCCCTGGGTGATCACGTCCTCGCCCTGGAAATCCAGCCCGCCGGTGTCCACCAGCTCGAAGGCCTCCTGGGGCTCCCCCTGCTCCGAGAGGCAGGTGACCCGCCCGTAGCTCCGGTCCCGGGTCATGCCGGGCAGATCGTGCACCAGGGCCGCCCGGGAGCGGGTCAGCCGGTTGAACAGTGTGGACTTGCCCACGTTGGGGCGTCCGCAGAGGGCGACGAGGGGAATTTTCATGGCGGGGGGAAGAAAAAAGCGCCCGAGGGGCGCTTCATTTTGATTGGCGGGGCTGACGGGGCTCGAACCCGCGACCTACGGCGTGACAGGCCGTCACTCTAACCAACTGAGCTACAACCCCCTGGAATTGCTTGATTTAGCTTTCAAAAGAACCTGTCTGGTGGGCGATGACGGGCTCGAACCGCCGACATGCTGCGTGTAAGGCAGCTGCTCTACCGACTGAGCTAATCGCCCGTATCGCCGAACCGAAAGCTTCCCACGGCTGCCGCCTCCAGTCAAGTTCAAAAGCCGAGCTTGAGCAACGGGAAGGATCTTGCAAGAATCGTAGTTCACCTGCAAGCGGTCATTTCTCAGATGTACTCCAGGCGTTCCCATGTTTCAAACCACAAAGCAGGTTTTGGAGGGGATTCGTGTTTCCCGATGTGATGGCATCGATCTGGCAATTCGGCCTCCTGGCCTCCGGTGGGACCGAAGCGCCCAAGGGCTTCATGGACGCGCTTCCCGACCCCATGAAGCTCGACCTGGGCACCCTGCTGTTCGTCATGGCCCTGGTCACCTGCCTGTACCTTTACCTGAAGGCGGTCTTATTCCGGCCCATGGTGCAGCTCATGGACGGCCGGGAAGCCGACATCCAGTCCGGCGCCGCCAAGCGGGCCGAGGCGGCCGCCCTGGTGGAAGCCCGCCAGGCCGAGTACCAGGCCCGCCTGCGGGACCTGCGGGCCAAGGCCTTCGAGCACCGCAAGGCCCTGGCCGCCGCCGCCGGCAAGGAGAAGCAGGCCCTCCTGGAGCAGGCCCGCCAGGAAGCCGCCGAGCTCCGGACCGCCGCCCTCGCCCAGCTCCAGGTCGCCCAGGAGGCGGCCAAAGCCGACCTGCTCACCCAGGTGGAAGCCCTGTCAGAATCCATGGTCCAGCACCTCCTCTCCCAGGCATGACCCGATGAACGCGAGACGATCCGCCCCTTTCGTCCTTCCCGTCGCCCTGGCGCTGGCTCTGGGCGCCGTTCCCATGCGGGCCCAGGCGCCCGCCGGGGCGGCGCCCCAGGTGGAGGCCGTCCAGCCCGCGGCGGGCCATCCGGCAGCCCCGGAAGGGGAGGAAGGGCAGGCACACCACCCGCAGGTGAAGCTGCTCGGCCACTCCCTGGGCCGGGGCGCCCAGCTCGCCCTCATGGTGTTCAACTTCATCCTGTTCGCCGGCCTCCTGTGGGTGCTCCTGAAGGGAGCCCTGTCCTCGGCCTTCAAGGCCCGCACCAAGGAGCTGGAGGACAAGCTGTCCCAGGCCGAGCGGGACAAGGCCGAGGCCGAAGCCCGGATCCGCGAACTGGAGGCCCGCATGGCCGGCCTCCAGCAGGAACTGGAAGGAATCATGGGCAAGGCGGAGACCGAGGCCGAGGCCGAGAAGGGGCGGATCCTGGAGTCCGCCCGGGCCGAAGCGGCCCTGATCCGGGACCAGACCCGGGCCGGGATCGAATCCCAGCAGCGCCAGGCGGAAGCGGAACTGCGCGCGCTGGTGGCGGAACTGGCCGTGGCCGGGGCCACCCAGCGCCTGGAGGCCCGGGTGCGGGGGAACGTGGCCGACCGGGTGATGGACCGGGCCATTGAACAAGTCGGAGGTGCCAAGTGAGCAATCGCCTCGTGGCCCGGCGCTACGCCAAGGCCCTCGCCGGCATCGCCGAGGACCAGGGCACCCTGGCCCAGATCCAGCGGGAACTGGCCGCCGTGGCCGGCCTGGTGCGCGGCAACCCGGACCTGGAGCGCCTGGCCTTCTATCCGCTCCTGGGCCCCGGCCAGAAGGCCGCGGCCCTGGACGCGGTGCTGGCGGCCGCGGGGGTCAGCGACACCCTGCGCAAGTTCTTCCGGGTGGTGGCCGCGGCCGCGCGCCTGAACCTCGTCTACGACCTCACCGCGGCCTTCGACCAGCTGGTGGATGAGCACATGGGGGTGGTGGAGGCCCAGGTCCTCGCCGCCCAGCCCCTGTCCGAGCTCCAGGGCGCCGCCCTCACCGCCGCCCTGGCCCGCCGCACCGGCAAGACCGTGAAGCTGAGCTGGCGCCAGGATCCCTCCGCCCTCGGCGGGGTCAAGGCGCAGGTGGGCTCCACCGTCTACGACGCCACCCTCCAGGGCCAGCTGCGCCAGCTCAAGGCCCGTCTCCTTTCGGCATAACCCCTTCCCGGACCTTCGGAGGAATTCATGGACATCCGCGCGGAAGAAATTTCCCGCATCATCCGCAGCCAGATCGAGGGCTTCGACGCCCAGGCCGACGTGTCCGAGATCGGAACGGTCATCAGCGTCGGCGACGGCATCGCCCGGGCCCACGGCCTGGAGAAGGTCATGGCGGGCGAGCTGCTGGAACTGCCCCACGGAGTGATGGGCCTGGCGTTCAACCTGGAGGAGGACAACGTCGGCATCATCCTGCTGGGCGAGTACTTCGCCATCAAGGAAGGGGATACGGTCAAGCGCACCTCCCGGATCATGTCGGTGCCGGTGGGCCCGGCCTTCGTGGGCCGGGTGGTGGATGCCCTGGGCAACCCCATCGACGGCAAGGGCCCCATCCAGGCCACCCTGCGCAGCCCCATCGAGCGCATCGCCCCGGGCATCGTCGACCGGGAGGGCGTCAAGCAGCCCATGCAGACCGGCCTGAAGGCCATCGACGCCCTGATCCCCATCGGCCGCGGCCAGCGCGAGCTGATCATCGGCGACCGCCAGACCGGCAAGACCGCGGTGGCCCTGGACACCATCATCAACCAGAAGGACACGGGCGTCGTCTGCATCTACGTGGCCATCGGCCAGAAGCGCTCCACCATCGCCCAGGTGGTGAAGACCCTGGAATCGTACGACGCCATGAAGCACACCATCGTGGTGGCGGCCTCCGCCTCCGAGCCGGCGCCCCTGCTGTTCCTGGCCCCCATGACCGGCGCCGCCATGGGCGAGTACTTCATGTGGCACGGGGCCAACGGCCAGCCTGCCGGCCCGGACAACCCCGGCCAGCACGTGCTCTGCATCTACGACGACCTGTCCAAGCAGGCCGTCGCCTACCGGGAGATCTCCCTGCTGGTGCGGCGCCCGCCCGGGCGCGAGGCCTACCCCGGCGACGTGTTCTACCTGCACAGCCGCCTGCTGGAGCGGGCCGCCAAGCTCTCCCCGGCCCGGGGCGGCGGCTCCCTCACCGCCCTGCCGGTGATCGAGACCCAGGCCGGCGACGTGTCCGCCTACATCCCCACCAACGTCATCTCCATCACCGACGGGCAGATCTTCCTGGAGTCGGACCTGTTCAACGCGGGCGTGCGCCCGGCCCTGAACGTGGGCATCTCGGTGAGCCGGGTGGGCGGCGCCGCCCAGGTGAAGGCCATGAAATCGGTGGCCGGCACCATCAAGCTGGAACTGGCCCAGTACCGCGAGCTGGCGGCGTTCTCCCAGTTCGGCTCCGACCTGGACAAGGCCACCCTGGCCCAGCTGAACCGCGGCCAGCGCCTGGTGGAGATCCTCAAACAGCCCCAGTACGCCCCCGTGCCGGTGGAGAAGCAGGTGGCCATCATCTGGACCGCCACCTCCGGCTTCCTGGACGACCTGCCGGTGTCCGAATGCCGCCGCTTCGAAAGCGAGCTGCTGGGCTACCTGGACATCAACGCCCCGGACCTGCTGCGGGCCATCAAGGACACCAAGCTCATCACCGACGAGACCAAGGCGGCCCTGAAGGTCCAGGTCGCCGCTTTCAAGGAGGCCTTCGTCGCCTCCCTGAACCAGCCCACGGGAGCCTAGACCATGGCCGGCCTCCAGGACATTCGCCGCCGCATCCGGTCGGTGAAGAACACCCAGCAGGTCACCAAGGCCATGAAGATGATTTCCGCCGTGAAACTGCGGAAATCCCAGGAGCGCCTGCTGGCCCTGCGCCCCTACTCCAACAAGATGACCGAGGTGGTGCGCAACGTCGTGGCGCGGTTCCAGGAGGACGGGAAGACGGAGTTCAGCCCCATCGCCCTGGCCTTCCTGGCCCCCCGGGAGGAGAACCGGATCCGCCTGGTGGTGGTGGCCAGCGACAAGGGCCTGTGCGGCGGCTTCAACGCCAACGTGCTCAAGCGGGCCACCCAGTTCCTCCAGGAGAACAGGAGCGGGCTGGCGCACCTGGACGTGGTGGGCAAGCGGGCCCTGGAGTGGGCCAGGAAGAAGCGCACCACCGTCAACCAGGAGTACCTGGGCATGTCCCTGCCCAACCTGCAGCGGGTGGCCCAGGAGATCGCCCTCCAGGCCACCCGGCAGTACGAGCAGGGCGAGGTCGACGCCCTGTACGTGATCTTCAATTTCTTCAGCTCGGCCCTGTCCCAGGTGCCCACCGTGCTGCGCGTCTTCCCCATGGTCCTGGAGGGCCACGAGGCCCAGCAGGGCCAGGTGCCCCACCTCCTGGAGCCGGATCCCGGGACGGTCCTCTCCGCCCTGTTTCCCCGCTTCATCGAGACCAGCCTGCTGCACGTCCTGCTGGAGAGCACGGCCAGCGAGCACGGAGCGCGCATGGCCGCCATGGACAAGGCCAGCACCAACGCCGAGGACATGATCGACCGCCTGACGCTCAACATGAACAAGATCCGCCAGGCCTCCATCACCAACCAGATCATCGAGATCGTCTCCGGCGCCAACGCCTGACGCCCCGCCCCACGACCCCTGCCACGAGGTTCCCCCATGATTGAAACCAGACAAGGCCGCGTCATCGCCATCATCGGTCCGGCCGTGGACGTGGAATTCAAGGACCACCTGCCCGAGATCCAGTACGCCCTCCATACCCAGGTCACCGACGCCGAGGGGCGCAGCAACATGGTGACCCTGGAGGTCCAGCAGCACCTGGGCGAGAACCGGGTGCGCTGCGTGGCCATGCAGCCCACCGAGGGCATGGTGCGGGGCCAGGATGTGGTGGACACCGGCGGGCCCATCCAGGTGCCCGTTGGCCCCGAGACCCTGGGCCGGATCATCAACGTGGTGGGCGATCCCGTGGACGAGCGGGGCCCGGTGGGGAACAAGGCCACCCTGCCCATGCACCGGATGGCGCCGGCCTTCGATGACCTGAACACCTCCTCCGAGATGTTCGAGACCGGCATCAAGGTCATCGACCTCCTGGAGCCGTACGCCAAGGGCGGCAAGACCGGCCTGTTCGGCGGCGCCGGGGTGGGCAAGACGGTGCTGATCATGGAGCTCATCAACAACCTGGCCAAGGGCCACGGCGGCCTGTCGGTGTTCGCCGGCGTGGGCGAGCGCACCCGCGAGGGCAACGACCTGTGGGTCGAGATGATGGAATCCGGGGTCATCAACAAGGACAACATCTCCGAGTCCAAGGTGGCGCTCATCTACGGGCAGATGACCGAGCCCCCCGGAGCCCGGGCCCGGGTGGCCCTCACGGGACTCACCGTCGCCGAGTACTTCCGGGACGAGGAAGGCAAGGACGTGCTGCTGTTCATCGACAACATCTTCCGTTTCACCCAGGCCGGCTCGGAAGTGTCCGCGCTGCTCGGGCGCATGCCTTCGGCCGTGGGCTACCAGCCCACCCTGGCCACCGAGATGGGCGAACTGCAGGAGCGCATCACTTCCACCAAGAAGGGCTCCATCACCTCCGTGCAGGCGGTGTACGTGCCCGCCGACGACTACACCGACCCGGCGCCCGCCACCACCTTCGCCCACCTGGACGCCACCACCAACCTGTCCCGGGAACTGTCCGCCCTGGGCATCTACCCGGCGGTGGACCCCCTCGCCTCCACCTCCAGGCTCATGGACCCCCGGGTCCTGGGCGAGCGCCACTACAACACCGCCATGCGGGTCAAGGCCATCCTGCAGAAGTACAAAGAGCTCCAGGACATCATCGCCATCCTCGGCATGGACGAACTGTCCGACGAGGACAAGCTGGTGGTGGCCCGGGCCCGCAAGATCCAGCGCTTCCTCAGCCAGCCCTTCGCGGTGGCCGAGGCCTTCACCGGCATGCAGGGCAAGTACGTGAAGCTGGACGACAACATCCGCGGCTTCGCCGAGATCTGCGAAGGCAAGTGGGACCACCTGCCCGAGCAGGCCTTCTACATGGTGGGCACCATCGAGGAAGCCGCGGCGAAGGCGGAAAAGCTGGCCCAGGCCTGAGGCAGCCATGACCGATCTCATCCACCTGGAAGTCCTGACCCCCGAGCACCGGGTCTTCTCGGCGCAGGTGGCGGACCTGCAGTTCCCCACCGCCGACCGGGGCTACTACGGCATCCTGCCAGGCCACACCCCGCTCATCACCCCCATGGGGGACGGCCTGGTCACCTTCCGCCAGGGCCAGGACCAGCACTGGCTCACGGTCTTCGGCGGCTTCGCCGACGTGGGGCCCGACCACGTCACCATCCTGGCCCGGGTCAGCGAGACGGTCGAAATGATCGATGTGGAGCGCGCCGAGGCCGCCCGCCAGCGCTCCCTCCAACTCCTGAAGGAAGCCCAGACCGAGGTCGACCTGGACTTCGCCCAGGCCAAGCTGCGCGCCGCCCTCATCCGCCTGGAGGCCGCCGGGCAGGCTGGAGGCCACGGGTTCCAGGGAGGGTGACCAGGTAAAGGTCCTTCGCCACCGCAAGCCAAACTCCAGGAGGATGCCATGAGACCTATCAACGCAACAGGGTGGGCAAGGATCAAGGAAACCCCCGTCTTCGCGGCTGCGCCCACAGGCTCGCCCCAGGTGTTCTGGAACTGGGCGAGGGGACAGGATGCCACGGCCCAGAGAGTTGCCTGGTTTCTCCTGCGCATGGCCGACGCGATGGAAAAGGAGGATGGCCTCGAATCGTTCGACCAGGCTGGGTCCACCTTCGATCCGGACCGGTTCGCCATACTCCCGAAAGAGACTCGCGCCCTGATGGCTGATTTCATGCTGGACCCGCTGCGCTACATCGTTTGAGAGCATGCGGGAGATCTGCAGCTACGGACTCCTCCAGGGGGCGCCGCCGCAGTGACCGGCGCAGGCGGCCGTCACCAGTTGAACAGGGTGTCCTGGTCCAGCAGGTGGATGCGCGGATCGCCCAGGGCGGCCAACTCCGGGAGCATCACCGGGCGGTCGCCGGGGGTCAGGTGGTAGATGCCCACCTGCACGTCGGCCGTGAGCTTCTTCAGCTCCTGGCCAAGCAGCCGCGGGGTGAGGTGCTTGGCGGCCTGGGCCAGGCGATCCTGCTCGTTGGGGAAGCTGGCCTCGGTGATGAACAGGCGCAGGTTCGGAGTCCGGTTGGCCACCTCGTACACCTGGTCCGTCTCGGCGGTGTCGGAGGTGAACAGGAAGGCCGCATGGTCGTCCTCCACCAGGTAGCCCACGCAGGGCACCAGATGGTTCACGGGGATGGGCGTGATGCGCAGCCCCTCCACCTCGCAGGCGGTCCCGGGCCGGACCTCCAGGAACCGGATGATGGGGTTCTCCCTGCTGGGGATCACCGAGAAGTCGGGCCAGAGCTCGTCGTTGAACAGGTGCCGGCGCAGGGCGTCCAGGGTCTCGGGCAGGGCGCGGATCTCCACCGGCACGTCGGTGTGGCCGAAGATGTTCTTGGTGAAGAAGGGCAGGCAGCAGATGTGGTCCAGGTGGGAATGGGAGATGAAGATCTGGCGGATCGCCACCTGCTCCCTCAGGCTGAGGGCCTGGGTGAGGGAGCCGGCGTCCAGGGCCACCCGTCCGTTCACCAGCAGCCCCGTGAGCCGGCTCCCTTCGGCTTCGCCGCCCGAACAGCCTAGAACCCGCAACTCCATGGGACCCCTGGAAACGTCACGCGGTCAGAAACGGATGCCCCCGTACAGGGCCACCTGCAGCGAAGGCGCCATGGCCTTGCGGAAGTCGTCGCCGGAGGCGGAGGACTCGTAGGAAGTGAGGGGTACGGCCACTTCCAGGCGCACGAAGGGGCTCACCGCGGGGGTGGGCATCCGGAAACCCACCCCGGCCTTCACCCAGGGCCGGATCAGGGTGGTGCTGTCGGAAACCCCGTTGTTGGCGGAGGTGGTGATCTTCTCCGAACGCAGGTCCAGGCCGGCGTGGAGGTCCATGAGGAATTTCCAGTCCGCCTGGACCCCGATGGCCCAGTACTGGGTGCCCAGCTTGCCCAGGGTGGCGCCGCCCTGGGTCAGGTCGTCCTGGGCCTTGGGGTGGTAGGTGACCGCCGCGCCCAGGTCCGCCGCCTTCAGGCTCAGGAACGTGTACCCGGCGCGAAGGCCCCAGCCGGAGGGGTTGGCCCGCTCGTAACCGCCGGCGGGCAGGCCGGAGGCGTCGGCGCCCAGGGTCTCGGTCCGGCCGATCTGCTTGTCCAGCAGCAGGCCCAACTCGGCAGCCTTCGCGGGCACGGAGAGCAGGCATAAGCCCAGCGCTCCGAGGGCAAAGGTTTTTTTCATCGCCGGCTCCCGCACATCTCTCCAACTGCAATGTTCCTAGGTAAGGATGCCAAGGTCAACCACCTTTGCTAATCTCCTTCCATGCGTGGGCAACTGCAGTATCTCCTCCTGGACGGGTTCGACCCGGATACCGGGGAGTTGGCGCTGCGGGTCCGGGTGGATGGGGAACCGGACCTGGAATCCCGGTACCTGCGCCTGAGACTGTACCTGGGCCGCTCCGGCGACCCGCTCCAGCCCCTGAGGCGGGAACTGCAGACCCACGTGCAGATGCCCATCCCGCCCCTGTGGGACCGGGGCCTGAAGATCGTCATCCGGGCCATCGAGGACGAACTGGCCACCCCCGAAGGCCGGAACCCCAACCGCTATGCCTGGGTGCGCACCCAGCTCCTGCACCCCAGCGACGAGCGCCGGGGCACCCTGAACCACCCGGTGGCGCGTCAGGCGGAAGTGCTCTGGGACTGGGCCCAGCGCACCGAGAAGGAGAGCGGCGCCGCCCAGGCCATCGAGCTCCTGGAACGCATGCTGCTGCTGGTGCCCCAGCACACCTCCGCCCTGGCCTGGCTGGCCTCGCTGCTGCGCCAGCAGGGCATGATCGAGGAGCTGGCGGACGTCACCGAACGGCTCCTGCTGGCCAGCCCGGGCAACACCGAGGCCCTGCTCATGCGCGGGGAGGCCCTGGTGCACCTGCAGCGGCACCAGGAGGCCGGGGAGGTCTTCGCCATGGTGCTCAAGGGCAATCCGGTGCACCCCCTGGCCCACCTGGGCGCCGCCCAGGCCCGCAGCCTGGCCGGCGGGGATCCCTGCCCGCACCTGGACGCGGCCCTGGAGCTGGACCGGGAGGCCACCCTGGCGGTGCTGCGGGAGACCTTCGATTTCCGCATCCTGAACCACCCGCCCAACGAGAACACCTACCCCCTGGACGTGCTGCCCACCCTGCTGGGCGTCTCCCCCGGGGAGGTGAACGCCTTCCGCCACGAACGGGGTCTCCCGGTCACCGGCCCGGGAGGCACCATGCGGGAGACCGAACTGTCCCGGTGGGTCACCCTCCAGAACCGCTACCAGCTCCTGCCCATGGGCCTGCACTGGCTGGCCCCGACGCCCCGGCACATCCCCGAACTCCCCTGACCTGAGGAGCGTGACCATGTCCGTCCTGCTCACCACCGACCTGCCCTTCCCGGCCTTCCGGCGCGGGAAGGTCCGGGACGTCTACGACCTGGGCAGCCGCCTGCTGATGGTGGCCACCGACCGCATCTCCGCCTTCGACTGCATCATGCCCGAGGGCATCCCGGACAAGGGGCGGATCCTCACCCAGGTGGCCAACTTCTGGTTCGGCGCCACCCGGGACATCCTGCCCAACCACCTGGAAGCGACCCGGGTGGAGGACTTCCCCGCCGGGCTGCAGCCGTTCGAGGCGGTCCTGCGGGGCCGCTCCATCCTGGTGCGCAGGACCGCTCCGCTGCCGGTTGAGTGCGTGGTGCGCGGCTACCTGGCCGGCTCGGGCCTGAAGGAATACCGGAAGTCCGGCACCGTATGCGGCATCGTCCTGCCCCCCGGGCTGCGCAACGCCGACCCCCTGCCGGAGCCCATCTTCACCCCGTCCACCAAGGCCGAGGTGGGGCACGACGAGAACATCGACTTCGCCGCCATGGCGGGCCTGGTGGGCGAGGGCCTGGCGGCCCGGATCCGGGAGGTGTGCCTGGCCCTCTACCGCCGGGGCCGGGACCTGGCCCGGGACCGGGGCATCATCCTGGCCGACACCAAGTTCGAGTTCGGCCTGCTGGAGGACGGCGAGCCGATCCTCATCGACGAGGTGCTCACCCCCGATTCCAGCCGCTACTGGCTGGCGGAATCCTGGCGCCCGGGCGCCAACCCGCCCAGCCTGGACAAGCAGTACCTGAGGGATTACCTGGAGGGCCTGCCCGGCTGGAACAAGCAGCCACCCGCCCCGCACCTGCCCGAGGACGTCATCCGGGGGGTCCGGGAACGGTACCTGGACCTGTCCGCCCGCTTCGGGATCCAAGTCTAGGCTTATAATTGAATTGGCAACGGGAAGAAGCATGAACAGGACGGGCAAGATCCTCCTGGCGGTGGCCGCCGGACTCCTGCTCCTGGGAGCGGGGGAAGAAGTGGCCGGGATTCCGCCAGCCCCCGAGATCCCCCAGGGGGTGGCCCGGGTCTCCTTCCGGGAGCTGGCCGCCGGGACCCTGCCCCAGGATCCCCTCGCAGCCAGGGCGGGAGATTACCGCAAGGTGCTGCCCCGGGCGGTGCTGGGCCTCGACGGCCAGCGGGTGGCGGTCGAAGGATTCATGATCCCCACCCGCCGGGAGGACCGCCGGGTACGGGATTTCCTGCTGGTGCGCAACCAGGCCAGCTGCTGCTTCGGCCTGCCGCCCCGGGCCGGGGAGGTGGTGGAGGTGCACATGGGCGGAACTCCGGCCGAGTCCCTCATGGACCGGACCGTGACCGTGGTGGGCCGGCTGCAGGTGCAGGAGCACTGGACCGGGGGCTACCTGGAATCCCTCTACCAGATGGAGGGGGAACAGGTGGACTCCCGGTTCCCCGCCCGGCCCCTGAACGCCGCCCCGGGGTCCCCGGCGGGGGGAATCGAATAGTTCAGGACTCGATCGGGATCACCTGGATGGCGGTGGCCTTGATGAGGACGTGCACCGCCTCCCCGGGCGCCAGCCGCAGGTCCGAGCAGGCCCAGGAGGTGATGAGGGTCTCCAGGGGGATGCCCGCGTCCAGGCGCACCTTCTGCAGGGCTCCCAGGGGCTCCAGGCCGGCCACGGTGGCGGCCAGGCGGTTGCGCTGGGACAACTGGCCGTGGGGGCCCCGCTCCAGGGTGATGCCCTCACCCCGGATGCAGGCGTAGGCCTCCTGGAAGGTGCCGCCGGGATCCGGGGCGAACAGGCGCACCGGGCCCACCTCCAGGCACAGCAGGCCCTCTTCCCGGCCGGCCAGGCGGGTCTTGAACACTTCCCCGATCCAGGCCCGGGTGCCGTTGCCGATGGCCGAGAGCACCTCGGCCGGAGCGCCGTCCCGGAGGATCCGGCCCTCCTTCATGAACAGCATGCGGTCGCCCAGGGCCAGGGCTTCCTGGGGATCGTGGGTGACCAGGATGGTGGGCACCGCCAGGGTCTTGAGGATCTGGCGCAGGTTGTGGCGCAGCTGGTCGGCGCCGGCCTGGTCCAGGGCGGCGAAGGGCTCGTCCAGGAGCACCAGGCGGGGGCGGGGGGCCAGGGCCCGGGCCAGGGCCACCCGCTGCTTCTGGCCCCCGGAGATCTGCACCGGGCGGCGCCGGCTGAATCCCTCCAGGTCCATGAGCCGCACCAGTTCGGCCACCCGTTCCCGCCGCTCGGCCCGGGGCCAGCCGAGCAGGCCGTAGGCGATGTTGCCCTCCACGCTCAGGTGGGGGAACAGGGCCGGCTCCTGGAACATGAAGCCGATGCCCCGCCGGTCCGTGGGCAGGGAGCGGCCGGCCTCCCCGTGGAACCAGGTCTCGTCCCCGGCCTGGATCCGGCCCCGGTCCGGGCGCTCCAGCCCGGCCAGGCACCGCAGCACGGTGGTCTTGCCGCAGCCCGAAGGGCCGAACAGCACCGTGAGGCCGAAGCTCTCCAGGGCCATCTCGAAGCGCGCCTCGATGGTCGGCCCGCCCGGGAATGCCCTGGTGAAGTGCGCTCTCAGGCCCATGTGCGCTCCCGGGCGCGCAGCCACGAGGTGCAGGCCACCACCGCGAGGGCGAAGCCCAGGAGCAGCAGGGCGGTGCGGTTGGCTCCGGCCAGGTCGAAGGACTGCACCTGTTCGAAGATGGCGATGGAGGCGGTGCGGGTCTGGCCGGGCAGGTTCCCGCCCACCATCAGCACCACCCCGAATTCGCCCATGGCGTGGGCGAAGCTGAGGATCAGCCCGGACAGCAGGCCTCGCCAGGCCAGGGGCAGGGCCACCCGGAAGTACACTCCCCGGCCCCGGGAGCCCAGGGTCCTGGCCACCTCCAGCAGCTTGCGGTCCACCCCCCCCAGGGAGGCCACCAGGGGCTGCAGGAAGAACGGCAGGTTGGTGACCACCTGGGCCAGGAGCAGGCCCTGGAAGGTGAACACCAGGCGGGTGCCGGTGACGGCCTCCCAGGCCCGCCCCAGGGGCGAGTGGGGGCCCAGGGCCACGATCAGGTAGAACCCCAGGACCGTGGGCGGCAGCACCAGGGGGACCGAGGTGAGGGACTCCAACAGCACCCGGCCCCGGAAACGGCCGTAGGCCAGGGGCCAGGCCAGGAGGATGCCCAGGGGCGCCAGGAGCAGCGCCGAGCAGGTGGCCAGCTCCAGGCTCAGGCCCACCGCCCCCCAGTCCATCTCAGGGTCTGCCGAACCCGTGCCGGGCCAGCACCGCCTGGCCTTCCGGCCCGGTGAGGTAGGCGCTGAAGGCCGCCGCCTGGTCCGGACAGGTGCTGCGGAGCAGCACCACGCCAGCCTGGCGCAGGGGCGGGTAGGCCGTCGCCGGCACCGTCCAGGTCACGCCCGCCTGGCGCAGGGCCGGGTGGTCCGCCTGGGCGGCCGACAGCAGCCCCGCCTCGGCGCTTCCCGTCTGGCAGAACTGGGCCGCCTGGGCGATGTTGTCGGCGAACACCAGGCGCGGCTTGACGGTGTCGTACACCGCCGCGGTGCGCAGGGCCGCCTCGGCCGCCCGCCCGTAAGGGGCCACCTGGGGATTGGCGATGACGACCTTGCGGATCCCGGGCGCGGAGAGGACCTTCCAGCCGTCCCGGGCCGGGTCCAGGCCCTGGTCCTTGCGCACCCACAGGACCAGGCTGCCGGTGGCGTAGGGGAAGGCCGCGCCGGCCAGGCCGGCCTTGCGCACCTGCTCGGGGAAACCCTCGTCCGCCGCCAGGAACACGTCGAAGGGCGCTCCTTGCAGGATCTGGGCGGTCAGGCTGCCCGAGGCGCCGAAGGAGATCTGCACCTGGACCCCCGGGTGCCCCGCCTCGAACCCGGCCTTGACCTCCTCCAGCACCCCCCTCAGGTCCCCGGCGGCGGCCACGACCACCTGGACCGGGGCGGAACGCGCCGGGACGGCGGCCCCCAGGCCCAGGGCCGCGGCCAGCAGAAGGCACGTGATGGAACGTAAGCCCATGGCATCTCCAGGCATCCAGGTGACGATGTATGATAGCTCATACATCGGCCCCCCGGTTCACCTTTTCGTGCCGCGGACCGTCAGCCAGGTTTCCCGGCGGCCGTGTCCCGGAGCAGTTCCTGGAACGCCTGGACCGGTCCGGCGATGGCCGCCCCGGCCGCCGCCTCCATGGCCCGGAACTGGGCCAGGACGGCGCGTCCCAGGTCGGTCACCTGGGAACCCCCGCCCTTGTCCCCGCCTCTGGCGGTGGCCACCACCGGGAGCCGGAAGCTCTGGTTCATCTCCTTCAGCAGGCGGCGGGTCTTCCAGTAGCTGAGCCCCAGCTTGCGCCCGGCGGCGGCGATGGAGCGGGTCTCCTGGATGGCTTCCAGCAGGTCCGCTTTGCCCGGCCCCATGGCGAAGAGGCCGTCGTGGAGGATGCGGATCTTGAGGGTGGCCAGCGATCGTTCTTTCATGGCGAAGCCAGGATGGACCCGATGGGTGCCGGCCGCCAAGGGCTAAACCCCTTGTTCCAGCCGCTCCAGGATCTCTTCCTCCAGGCGGTCCAGGAGGGCGGCGTCGGTGGGGGCGGCGAAGATGGTGTCGTCCCCGGCGATGGTGCCCGCCAGGGACGGCAGCCGGCCCCCGTCCAGGGCCAGGGCCAGCGCGTTGGCGAAGCCCGGGTCGGTCTTGATGATCACCAGGCAGGGGGGGACCTTGCGGATGGTGTACGGCGGCGGCGCGTGGTGCTGGGCCCGGACCACCTGGTAGCGGCCGCCGGACTTGCGCACCTGCAGCTTCTTCAGGTGCCGGGAGAGGGTGGAGATGGTCAGGTCGTAGCCGTCGTCCTTGAGCAGTTCCAGCAGGTCGCCCTGGTCGGCGATGTCCCGCTGGGCCAGGTGGCGGAGGATGACGGCATCCATGCTCATGAGGCAATTTTGCAATAACTTGCAACAATTTGCAACCCATGAAAATCCCCGGAAGGCATCAGATCAATACCCAACTTCTAGAATCTTTACCATTGACCCTCGGGTCCGGTCCCTGCAAACTGTCCTATACGCACCTGGTAGTCCCGGGTAGTTGCAAAAAATGCCGACCCATTTGCAATCCTCCTCCCTGCCGGCCCTGCTGCCCACGTACGCACCCTACCCGTTCCCCATCCTGCGCGGCCAGGGCGACCAGGTGTTCGACGACCAGGGCCACGCCTATTTCGACTTCTACGGCGGCCACTGCGTCTGCTCCACCGGGCACGCCCACCCCAAGGTGGCCGAGGCCATCGCCCGGCAGGCCAAGGACCTGATCTTCTACAGCACCGCCGCGGACCTGCCGGTGCGCAACCGGGCGGCGGCCGGGCTGGTGGAATTCGCCAACGCCGGCCAGCCCTCCGGGCTGGCCTCGGTGTTCTTCTGCAACAGCGGTGCCGAGGCCAACGAGAACGCCCTGAAGGTGGCCGCCAAGCTCACCGGCCGCACCCGGTTCGCCGCCTTCCGGGGGGGCTGGCACGGCCGGACCACCCTGGCCCTGTCGGTCACCGACGATCCCAAGATCACCGTGGGGGTGGACGCGTTCCTGGCCCCCTGCGACCGGATGCCCCTCAACGACCTGGCGGCCCTGGACGCCTTCGACTTCTCCCGCACCGCGGCGGTGATCCTGGAACCCATCCAGAGCATGTCGGGCATCCGCGCCGCCGCCCCCGAGTTCCTGCGCAAGCTGCGGGAGCGCACCCATGCCGCCGGCTGCCTGCTCATCTACGACGAAGTGCAGACCGGGGTGGGCCGCCTGGGGCACCCGTACGTGGCCGGGCTGGACGGGGTGCAGCCGGACCTGGTGACCTCCGCCAAGGGCATCGCCTCGGGGGTGCCCATGGCCGCCCTGCTCATGACCGGGCCGGTGGCCTCGGCCCTCAAGCCCGGGGACCTGGGCAGCACCTTCGGCGGCGGCCCCCTGGCCTGCGCCGCCCTGCTGGCCACCCTGCAGGTGATCCTGGAAGAGGGCCTCATGCCGAAGACCCTGGCCCTGGAGGACATGATCCGCCAGGGACTGAAGGGAACCTGCGTCTCGGACGTGCTCGGCCGGGGCCTGCTGCTGGGCCTGAAAGTGCCGGGCGGGGCCGCCAAGCTCAAGGCCCATCTCCTGAAACAGCGCATCCTGGCCGGCGGCAGCGGCGACCCCGAAGTGCTGCGCCTGATGCCTCCCCTCACCCTGAGCCTGGTGGCGGTGTCCGCCCTGCTCGACGCCGTCCGCGGCTTTCAACAAGGAAATTGACATGCGACACGCAACCGGCATCCACGACCTGGGCGTCGAAGGGGTTGAGGAGGTCCTGGGCCGGGCCCTGGCCTGGCGGCTCCGCCCCCATCCCAAACACCTGGTGGACAAGATCCTGGGCATGGTGTTCTTCAACCCGTCCCTGCGCACCCGCGCCTCCTTCGAGGCGGTGATGGCCCGGGGCGGCGGCTCCAGCATCGTGCTGGAGGTGGGCAACGGGGTGTGGAAGCTGGAGGACCGGGAGGGCGCGGTCATGGACGGGGACCGGGCCGAGCACATCAAGGAGGCGGCGCCGGTGCTGTCCCGCTACGTGGACATGCTGGCCGTGCGCACCTTCGCCGGGGGCGCCGACGACGAGCTGGACCACCGCGACCCGGTCATGAACGGGTTCCGCAGGTTCTGCACCGTGCCCACCATCAGCATGGAGAGCGCCCGGGAGCACCCCTGCCAGGGCCTGGCGGACCTGATGACCGCCCGGCAGGCCTTCGGGTCCACCAAGGGCCTGCCGGTGACCCTGGCCTGGGCGCCGCACATCAAGACCCTGCCCAAGGCCGTGCCCAACAGCTTCCTGCTCACCGCCGTCGCCGCCGGGTGCGACGTGCGGGTGGCCCACCCCAAGGGCTTCGAGCTGCACCCGACCGTGATCGCCCAGGCCCAGGCCCTGGCCCGGGCCTCCGAGGGCAGCGTCGCCGTCACCAACGACCTGGGCCAGGCCCTGGACGGCACCCGGGTGGTGTACGCCAAGGCCTGGGGCCCCAACACCGAGTCCGGGCTGGAGCCCGGAGCGGTGAAGGCCTTCCCGGACTGGCTGTGCACCCCGCGCCACTTCGACCGGGCGCGCCAGGACGCCATCTTCATGCACTGCCTGCCGGTGCGTCGCAACGTGGAAGTGGCCGACGCCGTGCTGGACGGCCCCTGGTGCCGGGTGGTGGACGAGGCGGAGAACCGCTTCCACGTCCAGCGCTCGCTCATCCAGTGGCTGCTCGAAGGCTGAACGAATCCCGCCGCTCCGAGGCAATCATGGTCCAGAACCTCCGCCCCTTCGAATCCCTGCGCAACGCGGCCCTGTATGTGCGGCGCTTCCGCCACCATCCGTTCGTCGTCAAGCTCGGGGGCGAGATCCTGGACGAGCCGGCCCTGCGGGCCCCGGTGTGCGAGCAGCTGGCCCTGCTCTGGAGCCTGTCCATCCCCCTGGTGATCGTCCACGGGGGCGGCGCCGGGCTGGACGGGCTGTGCAAGCGAATGGACCTGCCCACCACCAAGGTGGCCGGGCGGCGCATCACCTCCCCGGAGATCCTGGACGCCGCCAAGATGGCCTTCAAGGGCAAGATCCAGATGGACCTGCTGGGCGACCTGGCTGCCGCCGGCGTGCCGGCGGTGGGGTTGTCCGGCCAGGACGCCGGCCTGATCCGGGGACGCAAGCGGCCGCCGGTGGAGGTGGACGGCAACCTGGTGGACTTCGGCATGGTGGGCGACGTGGCCGGGGTGGACCCGGCGGTGCTGCGGCACCTGCTCCAGGGCGGCTTCGTCCCGGTGGTGGCCCCCTTCAGCGCCACCGCCGAAGGGCAGGTGCTCAACACCAACGCCGACACGGTGGCGGCGGAGGTGGCCGCGGCCCTGAGGGTGGAGAAGCTGATCTTCGTGCTGAAGGTGCCGGGCCTGCTGTCGGACCCGGGCGATCCCACCAGCCTGGTGACGCTGGCGGACCCGGCCATGCTGGACGATCTGGCCCAGGCCGGAGCCATCAAGGACGGCATGCGCCCCAAGCTCGCCGCCGCCCGCAAGGCCCTGGCCGCCGGGGTGGCCAGCGTGCACCTGGTCTCGGGGGTGCGCCCGGACGCCATCCTGGCGGAAGTGTTCACCAACGAGGGCAGCGGCACCATGCTGGTGGCCAGGCTGGACAAGGAGACCCCATGATGGACCCCGCGGTTCTGCTGGAGACCCTGGTCGCCATCCCCAGCGTGTCGGGCAGCGAGCAGGCCCTTTCCGACCGCCTGGCGGAGCTGCTGGCGGCCGAAGGCATCCCGGTCCGGCGCCAGGAGGCGAACCTGCATTTCGAACTGGGCGCCCGGGGCCCCCGCCTGCTGCTGGTGAGCCACCTGGACACGGTGCCCCCCTGCGAAGGGTGGAGCGCCGATCCCCTCAGGCCCTGGTGGGCCGGGGACCGTCTGTTCGGGCTGGGGGCCAACGACGCCAAGGGCTGCGTGGGAGCCCTGGTGCTGGCGGCCCTGGCCCTGCAGGGCCAGGCCCGGGAACTGGGCGCCCGGGCGGTGTTCGCCTTCACCACCGGCGAGGAAGTGGGGGGCAAGGGCATCCAGGAACTGTTGCCGGCCCTGGGGCACCTGGACGCCGCGGTGGTGGGGGAGCCCACCGGCCTGACCGTGTGCACCGCCCAGCGGGGCATGCTGCTGCTGCGCTGCGTGGCCCGGGGCCGGGCGGCCCACGTGGCCCACGCCCACCTGGGGGAGAACGCCGTGCACAAGGCGGCCCGGGACATCGCCCGCATCGACGCCCTGCGCTTCGAGCCGTACCTCCTGCTGGGCGAGGCCCGGGCCCAGGTGACCCTGGTGCGGGGGGGCAAAGCCAAGAACCAGGTGCCGGACCAGTGCGAGTTCATGGTGGACGTGCGCAGCACCCCCAACCTGGACCACGCGGACCTCACCGCCCGGATCGCCGCCGAACTGGAAAGCGAAGTGACGGTGTACTCCGACCGCTACCGTCCGGTGGCCACGGACACCAGCCAGAACGTGGTGCGGGCCGCCCTGGCCGCCGCCGGCACCCAGGGGGGCACCGGCTCCTCCACCGCCTCGGACTGGGCCTACCTGGGCCACCTGCCCGCGGTCAAGGCGGGGCCCGGAGACACCTACCGCAGCCACCGCCCCGACGAATGGCTGGCCCTGGGTGAACTGCGGGCCGGCGCGGCCTTCTATGAGAAACTTGTCCGGACCTACGCCCTCATGGCAGGTCAGGAGGTTGACCATGGCTGAAGCTATCTGGGCGAAGAACCTGCCCCTGGATCTGCAACTGCACCGGTTCACCGTCGGCGCCGACACGGTGACGGACTTGCAGCTGATGCCGTTCGACGTGGTGGGCTCCGCCGCCCACGCCCGCATGCTGGGGGAGACCGGGCTGCTGCCCGAAGGGGAGGCCAAGGCCCTGGTGGGGGCCCTCAAGGTCCTGCTCCAGGAAGCCCTGGACGGCAAGCTGGAAATCCTGCCCGAGGAGGAGGACTGCCACACCGCCCTGGAGCACGCCCTCACCGAACGGCTGGGCGCCACCGGCAAGCGCATCCACCTGGCCCGCTCCCGCAACGACCAGGTGATCACCGCCCTGCGCCTGCTCATGCGCGAACGGATCCTGGACCTGGGCCGGGCCATCCATGCCTGCGCCGCGGCGCTGCTGGACCTGGCCCGGCGGGAGGAGGCCACGCCCCTGCCCGGCTACACCCACATGCGCCGGGCCATGCCCTGCACCTGGGGGCTCTGGGCCGCCGCCTTCGCCGAGGGGCTGCTGGAGGACCTGGGCGCCCTCCCGGCCCTGTGGAACCGCCTGGACCAGTGCCCCCTGGGCGCCGCCGCAGGGTTCGGCCCGCCGGTGCCCCTGGACCGGGCCCGCAGCGCCAGCCTCCTGGGCTTTTCCCGGGTGCAGCGCAGCCCCATGGACGTCATGAACAGCCGCGGCCGGCACGAGCAGGCGGTGGCCGCCTGGGTGGTCTCGGCCGCCGGTACCCTGGAAAAGGCCCTGTGGGACCTGGCTTTGTTCAGCACCGAGGAGTACGGCTTCATCCGCCTGCCGGACGCCTTCACCACCGGCTCCAGCATCATGCCCCAGAAACGCAACCCGGACGTGGTGGAGCTGTCCCGGGCCAGGTGCCGGGAGCTGCGCGGCCTGGCCGCCCTGCTGGCCCACCTGGCCGGGGGCCTGCCTTCCAGCTACCACCGGGACCACCAGGCGCTCAAGGCGCCGTTCCTGGAGCTCCTGGCCAAGGGCGAGGAACTGTTCAACGTGTTCGCCCGCCTGCTCCCGGGTCTGGAAGTGCGCCGGGAGGCCTGCGCCGCCGCCTGCTCCAAGGAGCTCCACGCCGCCCAGGAAGCCTCCCGCCTGGCCGCCGGAGGCATGCCCTTCCGGGACGCCTACCGGGTGGTGGCGGAACAGCTCAAGGATGGCACCTTCGCCCCCGCCCCCAGCGACGCCCTGGGCCCCCTGGGCCTGGAGGACACCGCCGCGGCGGCGGCGGCCTGCATGGCCTGGATGGAAGGCCGCAGGCAGCACATCGACCGCACCACCGAACATCTTTTCCGATGGGGTACCCCATGAACCACCGCGCCCTGCTCGCCTTTTCCGGCGGCCTCGACACCTCCTACTGCGTCCTCTGGCTCAAGTCCCAGGGCCACGACGTGCACACCGTCACGGTGGACACCGGCGGCTTCCCCCCGGAGGAGCTGGAGCGCATCCACGCCCTGGCCGGGCAGCTGGGGGCCTCCTCCCATACCACCCTGGACGCCCGCAGCGAGTTGTTCGACGGCTACCTGCGCCACCTGATCGCCGGCAACGTGCTGCGGGGCGGACTCTACCCCCTGTCCGTGAGCGCCGAGCGGGTATGCCAGGCCAAGCGGGTGGTGGCCCACGCCAGGACCATGGGCGCCACCGCCCTGGCCCACGGCTCCACCGGCGCCGGCAACGACCAGGTGCGCTTCGACGTGGCCTTCCGGGCCCTGGCTCCGGACCTGGCGCTGCTGGCCCCCATCCGGGAATTGGCCCCGAGCCGGGCCGAGGAGCGGGCCTACCTGAAGGAGCGGGGCTTCGAGTTCCCGGAAAAGGTGGAGGCGTACAGCGTCAACGAAGGCATGTGGGGCACCAGCGTGGGCGGACGCGAGACCCTGGATCCCTGGAAGCACCTGCCGGCCGTGGCCTACCCGGGGGGCGAGATCGACCCCGCCACCCCGCCCCGCACCCTGGTGGTGGGCTTCCACCGGGGCGTGCCCCGGTCCCTGGACGGCCAGGACCTGGACCCGGTCGACCTGGTGCAGGCGCTGAACGGGCTGGGCAGGCCCTTCGGCATCGGCCGGGGCATCCACCTGGGCGACACCATCATGGGCATCAAGGGCCGGGTCGCCTTCGAGGCCCCGGCGGCGCACCTGCTCGTCACCGCCCACCGGGAGCTGGAGAAGCTGGTGCTCACCGGCAAGCAGATGTTCTGGAAGGAATCCCTGGGCAACCTGTACGGCACCATGCTGCACGAAGGGCATTTCTTCGATCCCCTGGGCCGGGACCTGGAGGCCTTCCTGGACTCCAGCCAGGCGACGGTCACCGGAGACGTGCGCCTGAACCTGCACCCCCTGGGCTTCACGGTCGAAGGGGTGCGCTCCCCGTACGCCCTGGTGCGTCCTGAAATGGCCAACTATGGGGAGAACACCCGCCTGTGGTCGGGCGACGAGGCTGCCGGCTTCGCCAAGATTTTCGGCGTGCCCCAGATGGTCGCCCTGAAAGCCAGGGCCAGCCTGGACTGATTCACCGGCCCATGAGAATCCACCTCGACAAGATCGCCTCCATCACCCGCAACCTGCGCCTGGGCCGCTGGGTCACCCTCGGCCAGGAGATCGAGGCCCGGGAAGGCGCCGTGATCGCCGGCATCATCCACGGCGAAAAGGACGTGTACAACCAGCTGGAGGATGTCCACGGCCGCATGAGCGTCCTGCACGAGGGCGACATCGTGGTCGGCGCGCTGGGGCACCGCAATGCCCTCCAAGGCTACGAGGGGGTGCTGCCCGGACAGGTCGCGGCCGGGGACCGTCTGCACATGCTCAACCTGGGCGGGGTGATCGGCGTCTGCCTGTCCAGCAATTCGGGCGTGGGCGCCCCGTTCGAGGTGGAGGTGCTGGGGCAGGTGCTGGCCTTCCCCACCTTCGGCAACCGCCTGGGCCAGCCCGCCTTCATCCAGTCCTCCGCCCTGCAGGGCAGGCCGGTGACCCGCCAGGTGCCGGTGGTGTACGTGGCCGGGACCTGCATGAACGCCGGCAAGACCCTGGCCGCGTGCGCCCTGGTGCGCGCCTTCAGCCAGGCCGGGTTCTCGGTGGGAGGCGCCAAGCTCACCGGGGTCAGCCTCATGCGCGACATCCTCGCCATGCAGGACTACGGCGCCGAGGCCATCCTGGACTTCACCGACGCCGGGGTGGCCTGCACCGGCCCGGCCACCGCCCCCCAGGCCGCCCGGGTCATCTTTTCGGAACTGGCCGCCCGGGGTGTGGACCTGATCGTCGCCGAGACCGGCGACGGCATCCTGGGGGAATACGGCGTCCAGGCGGTGCTGGCGGATCCGGAGCTGCGCAGCTGGGCGGCGGGCTTTGTGCTGTGCGCCAACGACCCGGTGGGGGTGGAAGGGGGCATCCGCCACCTCAAGGAGGCCTTCGGCATCGACGTGGACGTGGTGGCGGGCCCCGCCACCGACAACCGGGTGGGGATCCGCTTCGTGCAGTCCCTGGGCCTGACCGCCTGCAACGCCCGCAACAACCCCAAGGAACTGGGCGAGCTGGTGCTGGCCAAGGTCCGTCACGCGAAGGGAGTCTGAACTTGCTTTCGACCGCGATCCTCGGCGCCTCCGGCTACGGCGGCGGTGAACTGCTGCGCTGGCTGGCCACCCATCCCCAGGTGGGCTCCATCCGGGGCACCGCCCGGGCCCTGGCGGGCCAACCCTTCGGGTCCGCCCACCCCAACCTCAACGGCCTGGTGGAGGGCCGGTTCGAAGAGGACATCCCCTGGGCCGGATTCGCCCGCACCGAGCAGCCGGTGGTGTTCGCCGCCCTGCCCCACGGGGAGCTGGCCCAGCGCTTGCCGGAACTGGAGGAAGCGTGGGCCCGGGCGGGCCTGGGCGAGCGCCTTCTCCTGGTGGACCTGAGCGGGGACTTCCGCCTGAAGGATGCCAAGGTTTTCCAGGCGGCCTACGGCGGCGCCCACCCCTGTCCGGAGCACCTGGAACGGTTCGTCTACGGTCTGCCCGAATGGAACCGGGCGGCATTGGCGGGCGCCCGGCGCATCGCCAGCCCCGGCTGCTTCGCCACCGCCCTGCAGCTCGCCCTCCTGCCCCTGCGAGGCCTGGACCTGGGCTGGCTGGCCGCCAGCGCCGCCACCGGCTCCAGCGGCAGCGGCGCCAGCCCCGCCCTGGGCACTCACCACCCCCTGCGCGCCGGCGATTTCAAGGCCTACAAGGTTCTCAACCACCAGCACCTGGCCGAAGTGCGGGCGGGCATGGCGGCCATGGGGATCCGCGGCCGGCTGGCCTTCGTGCCCCAGAGCGCCCCCATGGTGCGCGGCATCTTCGCGGCGGTGCAGTTCGCCCTGCCGGAGGGGCTGGACCAGGCCGGGCTCCAGGCCCGGGCCGAGGACGTGTTCCGGGACGCCCCCCTGGTGCGCCTGGTGGCCGAATCGCCCCGGGTGGGGTCGGTGGCCGGGAGCGCCTTCGCCGACCTGGCGGTGGCCGCCCGGGACGGCAGCGGCGTGGTGCTGGCCGCCATCGACAACCTGGGCAAGGGCATGGCCGCCCAGGCGGTCCAGAGCATGAACCTGGCCTTGGGGCTGCCGGAGACCCTGGGTCTGCGGATTCCCGGTCGCTATCCGGGCTGATCCCGGGCTATCCTGACGGACGGTTTCTTCAGCTCGATCACCCATCCAGGAGCCGCCATGACACCCACCGCCAAGGCCGGGGCATCCCATCGCAACCCGCCTCCCGGCCGCGACGCCTTCGCTTCCACCCTCGGCGCCTTCGCCGCCACCCTGGGCTCGGCCATCGGCCTGGGCAACATCTGGAAGTTCCCCTACCTCACCGGCTCCAACGGCGGCGCGGCCTTCGTCCTGATCTACCTGCTGTCCATCGCTTTCGTGGGCCTCCCGGTGCTGGTGGCGGAGCACACCATCGGCCGGAAGATGCGCCAGAACGCGGTGCAGGCCTACGGCTCGGTGGTGCCCGGGCAGAAGTTCTGGGCCTGGATCGGCCTGGCCGGGGTGCTGGCCGCCTTCCTGATCATGGCCTTCTACACGGACGTGGCCGGGTGGGTGTTCGCCTACGTGTTCAAGTCCGTCGTCGCCTTCGTCTCGGGCCGGACCCTGGGCGGTTCCGATTTCGGCGCCCTGGCCGGCGGCACCTGGGAGCCCCTGTGCTGGCAGCTGGGGGTGGTTGCCCTCACCACCGCCATCATCGCCGCCGGCGTCTCCAAGGGCATCGAGAGGGTCACCAAGACCCTCATGCCCCTGCTGTTCATCCTGCTCCTGGTGTGCGACCTGCGGGCCCTGACCCTGCCCGGGGCGGCCGGGGGAGTGGCGTACCTGTTCCGGCCCGACCTGGCCAAGATCACCCCCACGGTCCTGCTCTGGGCTCTGGGCCTGGCGTTCTTCAAGCTGTCCCTGGGCATGGGCACCATGACCACCTACGGCTCGTACCTGCCCGACTCCACCCGGATCCTGCCCAATGCCACCCGGGTGGCCCTGGCGGACACCCTGGTATCGCTCCTGGCCGGCCTGGCCATCTTCCCGGCGGTGTTCGCCTTCGGCGGCGCCCCGGCCGGCGGCCCCGGGCTGCTGTTCAACACCATCCCCCTGATCTTCAGCCGGATGCCCGCGGGCGGCCTGTTCACGGCGCTGTTCTTCGTGCTCACGGCCATCGCCACCATCGGCGCCATGGTGAGCATCCTGGAAGTGCCGGTGGCCTGGCTCATCGAGATGGGCCATGCCAGGCGCCGCACCGCCGCCATCATCACCGGCGGGCTCATGTTCGCCCTGGGCATCCCGGCCACCCTGTCCCAGAGCCCGGTGCTGGCGGGCGTCAAGGTGTTCGGCAAGAACTTCTTCGACCTGTTCGATTTCGCCTCGTCCAACGTGCTCCTGCCGGTGGGCGGCCTGGCCATCGCCGTGGTGGGCGGGTGGCTGATCTCGAGGCGGGAGTTCCTGGGGGAGCTCAACAAGGGCTACCCGGGGGAACCCTGGCACGGGCGGCTGGTGTACGGCATCACCCGTTTCATCGCGCCGGTGCTGATCCTGGTGATCCTGCTCTCGAGCCTGGGAGTGATCAGATTCTAAGAATCCGGCCCGAACAAGGCCCCCGGTCCCAGCCCGGCCTTCTCCGCCGCCTGGACCATGGGCGCATCGGCCCCCAGGATCAGGAAGCGCAGGTTCCCGGGTTGCAGCCAGGCCTCCAGGGCCGCGTCGATCTCCCGCAACGTCACCTGCCTCACCGCCCGGGCCAGGTCCGGGTCCAGGCGGCCCCCGACCTGCCCTCGCAGCAAGGCCTCGGGGTGCAGGGGCAGGGCCTGGTTCTCGGCCTTCCACTGGATCAGCGCGCAGCCCAGGTCGTCGGCCGTGAACCCCTTGGTCCGCAGTGCCTCCAGGGCGGCGGCGACCTCCTGCACCAGGCCCTCGCGTTCCGTACGGGAAGCCCTGGCCTTGATCACCAGGGGAGCCCCGGGGCCCAACTGGAAGCTGGTGATCCGCGCACCGAACAGCGCGCGGGAGGCCCGGGCCAGCAGGATGGGCAGCAGGGCCTCCACCGCCGGGCTGGTTGCGCCTTCCGGGCGCAGGGCGCCGGTCCAAAGCTCCGTGCCGGGGTCCTGGTCCAGCACGGCCAGCATCCGGGACGGCGCCGCCGCCGGCTCCTGCGCCTTGGGACCGATGCCCAGCAAGGGCGGCTGGGGGGCCGGGCCCCAGATGCCCAGGTGCATGAGCGCCAACTGGCGGGCCTGGGCCAGGTTCAGATCGCCGTAGAAGGCCAGCACGGCGTGCTCGGGCCGGATCACCCGGCGCTGGAAGTCCAGCAGGTCCTGGTACTCCAGGTGCTCGAGGGGCTCCGGTGCCGGAGGGACCAGGACGGCGGGATCCTGCAGGTTCCACAGGAACCGCGCCGCCGCCCGCTCCCGGGGCGGAGCGGCCGCGGCGCGTTTACGGGCGGCCTGCCGTTCCACCTCCACCAGCGGACCGTCGAACACCGGCCGCACCACGGCGTCCGCCAGGTATTCCATGGCGGCCTCCTGGGCGCGGCTGTCCGTGGACAAGGTCCAGCGGTAGCTGCCGATGCGGGGCTGGAACGCGAAGCTCATGCCCTGTGCGTCCAAGGCCTGCAGGAACTGGTTCCGGGTGTTGGCCCCGGCTCCTCCGGCGGCCATCACCTGGGCTAGGAATCCCCCCAGGCCCTCCTTGCCCGGAGGCAGTTCGGAACGGTCCCACCGGCACAGCAGTTCCATGCGGATCAAAGGCCGCTCATGGCTTTCCAGCAGCAGGACGTTCAGGCCCGTGTCCAGGCGGAAGGTCTGGGGCTGCTGGGCGGGCAGGGGAGCCGCCGCCAGCAGCAGGACCGCAGCCATGACACCCGGACGGCTCCGCCACCCGTTCATGGGTGCACCTGGGATTCCAGGAGCTTGAGGGTCTGTTCCCGCTCCTTGGGAGACAGCATGCGCAACTGCCGCACGGCTTCCCGCAGGACCGCCTGGGCCTGGATCGAGTCCCCGAGCTTGGGCCGCAGCAGGGCGGTGAGCACCTGGAGCAGGCGGCTCTCGGTGCGGTCCAGGGGCAGGAGCAGGGGATCCGGCCCCAACTGGACGATGACCGCCTGGGAGGGCACCAGATAGGTGCGGGCCACCCGCTGGATCTCCGCGGCCTTGAGTTTGCCGTCCGCCCCAAGGGCCCGGAAGGCCAGGCGCCAGTCGCCCCCCTGGCACTCAGCCGTGCCCAGGGCTGTGCCCAGGGTGCGGGCATCTTCCTGGACCCGCACCTCGGCCGCTTCCATCTGCACCTGGGCCTGGCGCACTTCCGCGCCGGTGAGGGGTTCCCGCTGCAGGCGCAGCACCTCGTCCTGGATGGCCTGTTCCAGTTCATCCAGACTGTGGCCCTCGTTGGGTTCGGCCTCGATGACCAGCAGGTTCACATCCCGCCGCCCAGGAACTCCGGCCTGCACCGTCACCCGCCGGGCCAGGCCGCGGTCCCCCAGGAGCTTCTGTTGCAGCCGGGCGCTCGGGGCGCCGCCCAGGATCTGGACCAGGGCCCGCAGGGCGGAGCCGTCGGGGTGGTTGGCCGGAGGCACCCGCCAGCCAAAGAAGACGCGTGTGTCGCCGGTAGTGCTGGCCAGCAGACGGCGACCCCCCGGGGATTCCAGGGAACTCACCGGGTCCCCGGCCTGGAACACCGGGGCGCCCTCCCATCGGGCCTGGCTCACCGGCCCCCGGGGCAGGGATCCGAAGCTGCGCTCCAGGATGGGGATCACCGCCGGGGCCTGCACATCCCCCACCAGGACCAGGCTGATGTTGTCCGGGGCAGCCTCTCGCTGGGCGAAGGTCTTCAGGTCTTTCCAACTGAGGGATTCCACCTCGGCCTGGTGGAACTCCGCCGCCAAGGCGTACGGCCGCCCGGCAAGCGCCGTGGCCAGGAGCACCGACAGGGAGGGAGGGCTGGGCGGGTGGCCCGCTACGATATCCTGTACCAGCTGCTCCCGTTCCATGGGGAAGCGCCCCATGGGCAGGGTCCGCAGCACCCCGGCCTGGACCTGGCACCACCCCGGCAGGGAGGCGGCGGGGAGGTCCATGGCGGTGCAAAGGAAGTCGGCCGAGGTTTCCAGTTCCCGGCTGGTGGCGCCCAGGGCGTCCAGGGCGTCCCAGGATTCCACCGGGCCCAGGTCCCGGTCCAGGGCCGCCAGGGCGTTCTCCTCCAGGGCCTCCAGGGAGGCCGTGTCGGGCGCGCCCAGGATCTGGCCGCCCTGGGGCAGCCGGGCCTGGGCCAGGCGGTTCAGGCGCAGGGCCTCGAAGGCCCCCCCTTCCCGCTCCAGCTCGGACTCCAGCCTGGGTTCCAGATTCCCGGGCACGGCCCGGCGGAACAGGGACCGGGCCAGCAGGTCCGCGGCCGCCGGCGGCAGGCCCCCGGTATTGGCCCGCCCGCCCCGGATGAACAGCCGCACATGCACGGCTCCGCTCCCGGGCCGTTCCACCACCAGCACCTTGATGCCGTTGCTCAGGCTGGCCTCGGCCACCTGGGGCAGCCGCACGTTCTGGGCCAGGCCCGCCACCCCCGCCAGGGCGGCCACGGCCAGAGCAAGGCAGGCGCGGAACATGGTTCCAGGGTACCCCATCGGTACCGCTCAATACACTTGGATGCTGCCGTTGGTGGAGGCCAGGGTGATCCGCTGGTAGCGCCCGGGAACCCGCATCCGCACCCGGTTCTTGCCGGATTCCAGCACCTGGCCGCCGGGCACCTTGATGTGGATGCTGCCGTTGGCGGTCTCCGCCAGGATCTCCCCGGTGGCCCGGCCCAGCTCCAGGTCGATGGCGCCGTTGGTGCTCTCCAGGCTGATCCCCTCGCCCCAGCCGTCCAGGTTGCGGGCACGGATGGAGCCGTTGGTGGTCTCCACCTTCACCTGGCCGTCCACGTCCTCCAGGACGATGCGCCCGTTGGCGGTGCCGCCCCGGATGCGGGCGTGCAGCTCCTTGGCCTCAACGTTGCCGTTGCTGGTCTCCGCCAGCACTTCCCCGGTGATGTGGGCGAGGGTTATATCGCCGTTGATGGTTTCGCAGCGCACATAGCCAGTTATCTCCGCCACGGTGACGGGGCCGTTGGTGGTGCGGAATTGGCCCAGCAGCCGGTGCGGCACGTTCAAGGTCATCTGGCACCAGGGACTGGGGGCCGCGCCCAGGGCCAGGCTCAGGCGCGGCTGCTGGGACAGGGCTTCGATGTCCAGGTCCGCCCCCACCCGCTGCACCGCCAGTTCGACCCGCCGCTGCTCCGAGTCCCGGATCTCCGCCGTCAGGGCCACTTCCTCCTTGTCCCAGCCGCTCACGAAGATGCCTCCGTTGCGGTTGCGCACCCACAGTTTGGAGCCCGGTGCCAGGGCTTCGGTGCGCACCTCGGTACGGCTGGGCGGGCGGGTGTCCTCCTCCAGCTCCGGACCCGCCCACAGGGCCATGGCGGCGAGCGGAACGAGGACAGCCTGGAACTTCATGAAGATCTCCCGGTCGGGCGGCGGCGGCAACAGCGCCGATGGTATGTTTAGTTTGCCAGGGAGGCGCCGCGCCCGCCTTCCTGAATGCCGCGCCAAGGCGTTTTGGGAGAAGTCATGATCGCCGTCCCCGTCTGCCGCCTTCCCCACGGCCTGGACTTGCCCCTGCCCAAGCGGGCCACCCCCCACGCCGCCGGGATGGACCTGCGCGCCGCCATCCCCGCCGGAGAAGCCTGGATCCTGGCCCCCGGCGAGCGGCGCCTGGTGCCCACCGGGCTGACGGTGGCCATTCCCCCGGGCTACGAAGGCCAGGTGCGTCCCCGCTCCGGGCTGGCCTACAAGCAGGGGGTCACGGTGCTGAACGCCCCCGGCACCATCGACGCGGACTACCGGGGGGAGGTGCAGGTGCTGCTCATCAACCACGGCGCCGCCCCCCTCCGCCTGGAGCGGGGCGACCGCATCGCCCAGCTGCTGTTGGGACCCGTGCCGGACTGGGGCTGGCAGGAGGCGGCCAGCCTCGAGGCCCTGGGGGGCACCCGGCGCGGGGATGGCGGCTACGGCTCCACCGGCAGCAAGTAGCCGGGCCATCCGGAAGCCGGAAGAGCCGCCCGGGCGGGCGGCTCTTCCGGCCGGGCTGCCGTTCCTGCCTCAGGGAGTGGCGGGGGCGGGCTTGGGCGCTCCGGGTTTGGGCGCGGCGGGTTTGGGCGCGGCGGGCGCCGGCGGGGCGCCGGGCTTGGGCGCGGCGGGCGTGAGCGGCGCGCCGGCCGGGTACTTGGCGTCATAACGCCGGCCCACCTCGTCGGTGAAGGCCAGGATCCAGTTCTGGTCCGCGAAGGCCACCAGCCCCGGCTGATACGTGAGGACCAGCTGCAGCTTCTGCTCCTTGGCCAGCTCCTCCACCAGCGGGCTCAGCTCCTGCTGGAACTGGGTCACCACCTTCTGCTGGCTGCGCTGGTATTCCATCTGGCTGTCGTCCTGCAGCTTCTTTTCCTCGAAGTCCAGGTCCCGCAGCTGCTTCTGGATGGTTTCCTTGCCGGCGTCGCTGACGCTCGGAGACTGGAGCTGGCCGGTGAGCCTCTGGATCTCCGCCCGCTTGGCGTTGATCTTGTCCTGGAGGGTCTTCTTCAGGGTGTCCAGTTCCGAGAAGAGCCTGTGCCCCCTGGCGGTGGTCTCAATGATCCGGTCGGGCACCAGCATGGCAATCCGGGGTGAGGTGTCCTGGGCTGCAAGCGTAAACGCCGCGATGAGACCGAACATCAGGGTCAGGGTGCGCATGGGTTCTCCAGTCATCTGGGCCGGCGGGGCCCGCAGGTTGCTCAGAAGGTGGTGCCGATACTGAATTGGAAATCCGAGGTGCCGGTGGTGTCAAACGGATAGGGGTTCAGCTTGCGGGCCCAGATGAGGCGCAGCGGCGCCGGGCTGATGGGCAGGAAGAAGCGGAACTCGATCCCGGCGCTCCGGCGCAGCTCTTCGTGGAACACCTTGGTGCCCTCGGCCCAGGCCTGCCCCATGTCGTAGAACAGCACGGCCCGGAATTCCTCGGCCAGCTTGAACTGGTATTCCAAATTTACAATAAATTGCTTATTGCCACCAACGATCACCTCCTGCCGATTGTTGTCCACCCGCACCGACCCCACCTGCCCGAACCGGTAGCCGCGGATGCTGTTCTCGCCTCCGGGACGGAACAGGTCCCAGATGGGCAGGTCGCCGTTGCTGAGGTTGTTCATGTAACCGTAGCTGGTGTTCAGGGCGAAGATGTGCCGGTCGGTGATGCTGGCCACCCGCTCGTAGTCCAGGACCGTCCGGTAGAAGGGCGCGTCCGTGCCGAACTGCCAGCCGCCGTATTCGAAGGTGAGGCCCACCCGCTGGCCGGTGGTGGGCTTGAACGGGTGGTTGACGGTGTTGTAGGTGAGGGACTGGCTGATGCTGGAGGTGAGCTGGCTGCCGGTGTCGCGGTAGAGGTAGTTCTGGCCGCCCTCGATGCGGATGATGTGCAAGCCGTAGCCCACGCTGTAGGTCGTGAAGAACGCCCAGGTCCGGTCCGGCAGGAAGGTGGAGAGGCGGGTGCCCAGGGAGGTGCCGATGCTGCGGGTGAACTGCTTGTAGGAATAGGTCGCGCCCACCCGGGAGGCGCTGTAGTTCACCGAGCCGTTGGCGAAGCTGGTGGTGAGGGAATAGGGCATGTCCAGCAGGTACGGCTCGGTGTAGCTCACGGAGAAGTTGCGCTGGTACTGCCCCAGGGTGTAGCTGAAGCTGAGGGTCTGCCCGCCGCCGCCCAGGTTCTTGGTGGCGAAGCTGGCGCCCACGGAGAAGCCGAACACCGAACCGTAGCCGCCCTGGAACATCACCTCGTTGACCCCCGCCTCCTCGCCCTTGATGGTGACGTCCACCTGGGGCTTGTCCGGGACCAGGTCCACCCGGGGCTCCTGGCTCTTCACGTCGAAGTAGCCCAGCTGGGAGATGCCGGTGAACGAGTCCCGGAAGGCGTCGGTGCGGAACACGTCTCCTTCCTTGAGCAGCATGGAGCGGCGCAGCACCTTGTCCTTGGTCTTGGTGTTGCCTTCGAACGCGATGCGGTGGACGGTGTACTGCTCGCCCTCGTCCACCTTGACGTCCACGTCCACCTTCTTGACCCCGCCCTCCTCGCGGACATCCATCTTCTTGTCGGCATGGAACATGATGTAGCCCTGGTTGGCGTAGGCCTCCTTGACCTTGTCCAGGCCCTCATTGAGGGCCGCCAGGTCGAAGGGACGGGGCTTGCCCGTGTCCGGGCGGTTGAGGGACGGTTTCAGGTTGAACCAGCGGGCCAGCCAGGAGCGGTTGTCCCGCTCCTGCTCGGCGATCTTCAGCCGGTAGAATTCCTCCCCCTTGGCGCCCCGGTACACCTTGTCGTTGCCTTCCAGCTTGAAGCGCCCTTCCATGAACTGCTCCCCCTCCAGGACGGGGAAGGTGAGGGTGGCCCGCAGGTCGTACTTGGGGGACTTGCCCTGGAGGATCAGGGTCTGGTTCTTCTTCTGCTGCCGGGCGGTGGTGTGGTCTTCCACCTGGATGACGGGCTTGCCCACGAAGACGTCCTTGTAGCCCTTCTTCCAGTACTCGTTGCGGATGTTGTCCAGGTCCTCCTCCTGGTTCTTCTGGATCACCAGGTCCTTGGACGACAGCCAGCTGAACATCCCGTGCGTCTTGGTCTTGGCCAGGGTGGAGCGCAGGTGCGAGTCGCTGAAGACCTTGTTGCCCCGGAATTGGATCCGGTAGATGCGGACCCGGCCCCCCTCCTTGATGTCGAACACCAGGCGCGACGTGGTGGGGCTCATGGGCTCCAGGCTCACGTCCACCACCGGGTTGGGGAAGCCCTTCTCCGACGCCAGGTCCACGATCAGGTTCTTGATCTTGCGGGTGGCCTCCGGGTCGTAGACCGAGTCCGGATTGATGGTCAGCTTCTTGTCCTTGATCTTGTCCTTGATGGTGGAGACTCCCACCAGGGTGCCGCCCCGGAAGTCCACTTCCTTGACCAGGGGCCGCTCCTTCACGATGATGGTGAGCTTCTTCCCCCCCGGCTCGTCGGACACCGCGAACTTGATGTCATCGTAGGCCCCGGTGGACCAGAGACGTTCCAGCACCTCGGTGAGGTCGATGGAGCGCAGGTCGTCCCCTTCCTTGATCCCGGCCTTGAACAGCACCGAATCAGGGCTCTGCTTCTGGGTCCCCGCCACTTCCAGCTTGGTGATGATCTCCGCGTCCTGGGCCGCCACCGGCAGGGCCTGGAGCCCGGCCGCCAGCGCCAGGGCAACCCATCCCTTGGAAAATCGCCAACCAAGCCATCCGCGCTGTCCTCGGTCCTCCGACTTCTTTTGCATCCACAGTCCGTAACAGGGGGTTCAACATTCCCACGCGTTTCCAGGGAGCTCAGCTGCCCGGGGCGGGCTGGCAGAGCTAAGTTATGATGCACGAATTTTTGGAAATTATCCCTGGACCCCGGTGAGCTGGGGTTCCGGAGCCGCTTCGCGAGCCGGTGTGTAGATGGGAACCAGTTTCTCATCCACCAGGTCGAAATGGACCATTCCGGCCAGTACCGTTTCCTGGGCCACCATGAGTTCCGCCAAAGGATCCTCCACCTGCTTCTGGATGGCCCGGCGCAGCGGCCGGGCGCCGTAAGCCCGGTCCTTGACCGTGGTCTTGACCAGCCAGTCGCAGGCCTGATCCGTGAGGGTGACCACCAGCTGGTGCTGCTGGAGGGTGACGTTCAGGTCGGTGATGAGCAGCCGCACGATCTTGCGCAGCTCATCGTCCCCGAGGCGGTTGAACACCACGATTTCGTCGATGCGGTTCAGGAACTCCGGGGGGAAGGTGCGCTTGAGCACCTTGATGGCGTCGCCGGCCTTGGCGTCCGGGCGGTCGTTCTTTTCCAGGAAGCCCAGGTTCTTGTCCGGCAGCAGCTCCCGGCTCCCCACGTTGGACGTCATGATGATGATGGTGTTCTTGAAGTCCACCTGGTTGCCGAAGGCGTCCGTGGCGAGGCCGTCGTCGAAGATCTGCAGCAGCACGTTCATGAGGTCCGGGTGGGCCTTCTCCATCTCGTCGAAGAGGATGACGCAGTATGGGTTGCGCCGGATCCGGTCGGTGAGGAGGCCGCCCTCCTCGTAGCCCACGTAGCCTGGAGGCGCCCCGAGCAGCTTGGAAACCTCGTGCTTCTCCATGAACTCGGACATGTCGAAGCGGATCATCTTCTTCGGGTCGCCGAACAGGAACCCGGCCAGGGTCTTGGCCAGTTCGGTCTTGCCCACGCCGGTGGGCCCCAGGAACAGGAAGGACCCCATGGGCCGGTTGGGGTTCTTGAGTCCGGTCCGGGCCCGCCGCACGGCGCGGCTGACGGCGCTCACCGCCTCGAGCTGGCCGATGACCCGCTCGTTGAGGTGGTCCTCCATGTGCGCCAGGTTGGACTTCTCCTCGTTCTTCAGGGCCTTCACCGGAATGCCGGTCCAGGACGCGACCACGTCCTCGATGTCCGATTCCTGGACCTCGGCGAACTTCTCATAATCCTCTTCGGACAGTTCCGCCGTGGACTCCTGGAGCTGCTCCCGCAGCTGGACCTCCTTCTGGCGCAGCAGGACCGCCCGCTCGAAGTCCCGGTTCAGCACCGCCTCGTTCATCTCGTTGATGACCCGGTGCAGTTCCTCCTCCGCCTTGTGGCTCTCGCCCACCGTGGCCCCGCCCCGCAGCTTGACCCGCGCGCCGGCTTCGTCCAGCAGGTCGATGGCCTTGTCCGGCAGGAACCGGTCGGTGATGTAGCGGTTGGACAGGTAGACCGCGGACAGCAGCACGGGCGGGCTGTAGCGGACCCGGTGGAACAGTTCGTAGCGGCTCTGGATGCCGCCCAGGATCTTGAGGGTCTCCGCCTCGTCGGGCGGGTTCACGTTCACCGGCTGGAACCGGCGCACCAGGCTGCGGTCCTTGTCGATGTACTTGGCGAACTCCTTGTGGGTGGTGGCGCCGATGCACTGCACCTCGCCCCGGGAGAGGGCCGGCTTGAGGATGTTGGCGGCGTCCAGGCTGCCTTCGGCGGCCCCGGTGCCGATGATGCTGTGGATCTCGTCGATGAACAGCACCACGCTGGGGTCCTTGGAGGCTTCGGCGATGATGGACTTCAGGCGCTCCTCGAACTGCCCGCGGTACTTGGTGCCCGCCACCACCAGGCTCAGGTCCAGGGCGTAGATCCGCTTGTCCTGGAGGCTGGGCGGCACCACGCCCTCGAAGATCTTCTGGGCCAGGCCCTCCACGATGGCGGTCTTGCCCACCCCGGCCTCCCCCAGCAGGATGGGGTTGTTCTTCCGACGCCGGCTCAGGATCTGGATGATGCGCTCCACCTCCAGGTCGCGGCCGATGAGGTTGTCGAAGATGCCCCGCTCGGCCAGTTCCGACAGGTTGCGGGCGAACTCCGCCAGGAGCGGGTGCTCCTTCTTCTTCTTGGCGATCTTCTCCTCCTTGGTGGCTTCCAGGAGGATCTCCTTGGCGGCGATGAGGTCCGCGCCCGCTTCCTTGAGCAGACGGCCGGCCAGGCTCTGCTCCTCCTTCAGCATGCCCAGGAGCAGGTGCTCGGCGCCCACGTGCTTGTGGTTGAGCTTGGCGCTCTCCACGGTGGCGTGCTGGAGGATGCGCTTGACCTCCTCTTCCATCGGGATGTCGATGCTGGTGCTGCTGGGCGAGGTCTTCTTGTCCCTGGGGCTCAGGGCGGAGATCAGGCGCTCCCGCAGCAGGTTGGTCTGGACCCCCATGCGGTCCAGCAGCTGGATGGAGGTCTTCTCCGCCTCCCGCAGCAGACCCAGGAGCAGATGCCCGCTCTGGATGCTTTCGGATCCGAACTGGCTCGCCTCGTAACGGGCGAAGAACATGACGCGGCGTGCTTTCTCAGTGAACTTTTCGAACACGGCTCCCCCCGGGGGAAAGGTCCTGCCAATCAGCCCATCTGGGGCCGGGGTAGGATAACCTAGGGTATCCACATCCGGCCCCGATGTCCCCACCTGGTTCCGGGGGGATGGGGTCTGCCTCGAAGAGTTGCCGCTGTGACCCGAAGGGGGGACGCGGTAACCTGAAGGGCGGGGGTTTTGCATGACCATGGCAGCGACGAATCTCGCCATCCTCGGCCTGCAGTGGGGGGATGAAGGAAAAGGCAAACTGGTGGATCTCCTGAGCGCCCGCTTCCGGATCGTCACCCGGTTCCAGGGCGGCAACAACGCCGGCCATACGGTCGTCGTGGACGGCCAGACCGTGGCCCTGCACCAGGTGCCCAGCGGCGCCCTGCACCCGGGATGCTTCCTGGTGGTGGGATCCGGCGTGGTCCTGAACCTCGAGGTCTTCCTCAAGGAAATGGAGAATCTCCATGACCGCGGGTTCGACCTGGACGGGCGGCTGCTCATTTCCCACCGGGCCCACATCATCCTGCCCCATCACATCGCCCTGGACCTGTGGCGGGAGGGGGGCGCCAACAAGATCGGCACCACCGGGCGGGGCATCGGCCCTGCCTATGAAATGAAGACGGCCCGCATGGGCGTGCGCATGGGCGACCTGCTGCACCCGGACACCCTCGTCGAGCGGATCCGCACCGGCTACGAAGAGGTCCGCCTCCTGCTTGGACCCGACAGCATCCTGCCGCCCCTGGAGGCCATCGCCCAGAACCTCCTGGCCACGGCCCGGCCGCTCCTGCCGCTCATCGGCGATGCCCAGGACTACCTCTGGAAGGCATGGCGCCGGCGCGAATCGATCCTGTTCGAGGGCGCCCAGGCCACCCTGCTGGACATTGACCACGGCACCTACCCCTACGTCACCAGTTCCAATTGCAGCATCGGCGGCCTGTTCACCGGCACCGGGCTGCCGCCCAAGGCCCTGGACCACGTGCTGGGCGTGGCCAAGGCCTACACCACCCGGGTGGGCGCCGGCCCCATGCCGTCGGAGCTGCTGGACCCCATAGGCGAACGGATCCGCCAGGTGGGCCGGGAATTCGGCACCACCACCGGGCGTCCCCGCCGCTGCGGCTGGTTCGACGCCGCCATCACCCGCCACGCCTGCCGCACCAACGGCGTGGACGGGCTGGGCATCATGAAGCTGGACGTGCTGGACGGCTTCGAGGAAGTGGGCATGGTGGTGGGTTACCGGGACGGCGAAGGGGGCCAGATGGACAATCTTCCCGCCTGCGCCGCCGACTGGGCCCAGATCGAGCCGGTGGTCAAGCGTTTCAAGGGCTGGTCCACCCCCACCCGGGGCCTCACCGATCCCCGGGACCTTCCGGTCGAGGCCCGGAACTACCTGGCCGCCCTGTGCGACGCGGTGGAGACCCCCCTGGCCTACCTGAGCACCGGGCCGGACCGGCACGAGGGCTACGTGGCCCCGGGCGGCATCCTGCAGCCCCTGCTGGGCTGAGAGGGGCCGGGAGTGCTCGGATCAGAGGGCCGAGGCCCTGCCTTCCCGGCGCCAATCGCTCACCGCCAGGAGCTCGCCGCCGGTCCTCCAGATCCCCTGCACATCGGCGATGAGCTCGTGCTTGTCCTTGATGGGATAGCCCATCCCGGCCATGGCCGCCAGCAGGTCCGGGCGGTCGAACCCGGGTTCGTGGGCCAGGACGTCCGGCCAGCCCTGGTGGTGCAGGCGTCCGGCGGCGACCACCGATTCCGGCGCCTGGCCATGCACCAGGGTGCCCAGCAGGACGTGGGCCAGGGTGGTGGGGATGGTGGGCCCTCCTGGGGTGCCGACCACCAACTCCACCCCGGCCGGCCCGGTCACCAGCACCGGCGCCATGTTGCTGGCCGGGCGCTTGCGTGGAGCGAACAGGTTGGGTTCACTGCCGATAACACCATAATAATTCTCTTTGCCGACCGTGAACGCGAAAGAGTCGATGCTGCCGTTGAGCAGGAAGCCGGCGCCCGCCACCGCCCACTTGGAACCGTAGCGAAGGTTCATGGTGTATGAGTTGGACACGGCGTTCCCGTCCCGGTCGATCACGGCGAAATGGGTGGTGTCCAGGCCCGCATCCCGGCACCCGGCCCGCCGTCCGGCCCCCATGCGGAGGGCCAGGGCATCGGTGGGCGTGTCCCGGCGGCCATCGATCAGGTCGAACAGGCGCTCCCCGTTGGTTCGGGTGCACAGGTTCCGGTAGATCGGGTGGTCCCCCAGCGGTACGTCCCCCAGGTAGTCCATCCGGTCGATGAAGACCATCTTGCAGGCCTGGGCCAGATGATGGACGTAGTCCGGACCGCCGAAGCCCAGCCGGGAACAGGCCGGGCGGTCCAGGATGGCCAGGATTTCCAGGAGCATGGCCCCGCCCGCTTCGGGCGGCACGGTCCAGACCCGTCGCCCGGCCAGGTCCAGGGCGATGGGTTCCACCTCCCGGATCTGGTAGCCGGCCAGGTCCTGGGCGCTGACGAACCCGCCGTTGGCCGCCAGGTCCGCCACCATCTGCTCGGCGATGCGGCCCCGGTAGAAGGCGGCTTCCCCTTCCCTGGCCAGTTCCTCCAGGGTGGCGGCCAGGGCCGGATTGGGCAGGAGGTCCCCGGCCTGGTAAGGGATGGGCCGCACATAGATGCGTCTGGCTTCCGGAGAATGGGCCAGCCTGGGGCCCAGCCGGTTCAGGCAGTCCGCCTCGTATTGGCTGACCACCGACCCTTCCTTCGCCTGCCGGGCGACGGCCCGGAGCAGATCCCCCGCCTTGAGCCGTCCGTACCGGGCGTGCAGTTCGAAGAAGGCCTTCACCGTGCCGGGGACGCACACGGAGGCAGGGCCGAAGGCGGTCCGGTCCGGATCCGGCGTGCCGTCCGGGAGCAGGAAGGCCTCCCGCCGGGCCCCGGCGGGCGCCTGCTCCCGGTAGGCGAACACCTTCGGGCGGTCTCCCCGCTCCTGGAACAGGAGGTAGCCGCCGCCCCCGATGTTGCCCGCCTGGGGATGGTGGACGCACAGGGAGAAGGCCAGGGAGAAGGCCGCGTCGAACGCGTTGCCGCCGTCCCGGAGCACCGCCGCCGCCAGTTCCGAAGCCTGGGGAGAGGCGGAAACCACCGCCCCCCGGCCCCGGGCCGTCGAAACCCGCCCCGCGGTGCGGGCAGCCATGGTGACCCTGAAACGGTTGTACGAGTTGTCCAAACTGCGACCCTTTCGCCCAGGCGCCGACGGCCCCGGACCTTCCATCATAACCTCAAGCCGGCCTTCAGCCTGCCGGGCGCTCCCGCCAGGCCTCGCTCCCGGGGTGGAGCCGGGGCTGCCCGTACAGGAAAAGCGCCCCTTCCGGGGCGCTTCCTCCCTGCGAGGGGAAGCGTTCTACTTCTCCTCGGCGGCCTCGGCCTCCTTGGGCTCCGGCAGGACATAGTCCACGAACTCCACGATGGCCAGGTCGGCCCCATCCCCGAGCCGGTGGTCCGTCTTGAGGATGCGGGTGTAGCCGCCGGGGCGGCCGGCGAACCGGGCCCGGAAGGCCTGGTCGAACAGCTTGGCCACAGTGGCTTTGCTGCCCAGGCGGGCCATGGCCAGGCGGCGGTTGGCGACGCTGTCGATCTTGCCGAGGGTGATGAACGGCTCCACGAACTGGCGGAGTTCCTTGGCCTTCACGAGGGTGGTCTCGATCCGCTCATGGGCGATGAGCGAGGTGGCCAGGTTCTTCATGAGGGCCTTGCGCTGGTTGGTGGTGCGGCCCAGGCGCTTGCCCGTGACATTGTGACGCATGGGATGGCTCCTTAGACTTCTTGTTCGATGCGCATGCCGAGGGAGAGGCCGATGCGGGCGAGCTCGTCCTTGATCTCCTGCAGCGATTTCTTGCCGAAATTCTTGGTCTTCATCAGTTCCGCCTCGGTGCGCTGGACCAGTTCGCCGATGGTGGTGATGTTGGCGTTGCGCAGGCAGTTGTTGGCCCGCACGGAAAGCTCCAGCTCCTCCACCGACTTGGTGAGCATGCCGTTGACCCCCTCGGTGGTGAGGATGGCCACGCCCGGCTCCGCTTCCACCGCATCCTCGTCCTGGCGGGCGAAGATGAGGAAGTGCTCGCGCAGGATCAGGGCCGAGTCGCTCACCGCGTCCTTGGGGTCCACGGTGCCGTTGGTCCACACCTGCAGGGTGAGCTTCTCGAAATCGGTGCTGTGGCCGACCCGGGCCGGCTCGACGATGTAGTTGACCCTGCTGATGGGGCTGTGGTTGGAATCCAGGGGGATGAACCCCAGGCCCAGCCGCTCGTCCAGGTTGCGGTCGGCGGTGACGAACCCACGGCCCATGCTCACCTGGATCTCCATCTCCAGTTCCCCGTCCTCGCCCAGGGTGGCGATGTGGATGTTGGGGTTGGTGACTTCCACGTTCTGGTTGGTGCGGATGGAGCCGGAGGTCACCACCCCTTCGCCCTTGTGGCTGATGGTGACGATCTGGGCCTGGCTGGTGTGGAGCCTGAACGGCACTTCCTTGAGGTTCAGGAGGATGTGGGTCACGTCCTCCCAGACCCCAGGCATGGCGGTGAATTCATGCTGCACACCCTTGATCCGCACATTGGTGATGGCCGCGCCTTCGATGCTGCTGAGCAGCACCCGGCGCAGGGCATGACCGCAGGTCGTGGCAAAACCGCGCTCGAACGGATAGGCGACGAATTCTCCGTAGGAGCCCGTCTTGGTGCCCGGAGTGACTTCCGCGAAACGCGGACGCTGGAAATCGCTGATGTTCAGCATTCCTGTCCCCTTACTTGCTGTAGAGTTCGACGATCAGCTGCTCGTTGATGTCAAGGGGCACATCCTCGCGGCTGGGAGCTGAGATGACCGTGCCCTTGAAGGCTCCGGCGTCGAGGCTGAGCCACTGGGGGATGCCTCGGCCGGCGGCCGTCTCGACGGCGGACTTGACCCCTTCGTTCAGGCGGGCCCGGACGGAAACTTCGATGCTCTGGCCGGCCTTGGTCTGGTAGCTGGGAATGTCCACCCGCTTGCCGTTCACCAGGATATGGCCGTGCATGACCATCTGGCGGGCGGCGGCGCGGCTGGGGCAGAAGCCGAGGCGGAACACCACGTTGTCCAGCCGGCATTCCAGGAAGGCCAGCAGGTTGTGGCCGGTCACGCCCTTCTTGGCGTCGGCGCGCTTGAAGTACAGGCTGAACTGCTTCTCCAGCACCCCGTAGATGCGCTTCACCTTCTGCTTCTCCCGCAGCTGCAGGGCGTAGCCGGTGGGCTTCTTGGCCTTGGCGGCGCCGTGCTGGCCGGGGATCTTGCCCTTGCGGGTCTCGAACGAGCATTTCTCCTTGAAGCAGCGCTCGCCCTTGAGGTACAGCTTCATTCCTTCACGACGGCACAGGCGGCAGACCGCGTCACTATATCGAGCCATGGTTCTCCTCCTCGCCTAGACCCGCCGCCGCTTGGGGGGGCGGCAGCCGTTGTGGGGAATGGGGGTGACGTCGCGGATGCTGGTCACCGAGATGCCGGCGGCGTTGAGGGCGCGGATGGCGCTCTCGCGGCCCGCGCCGGGCCCCTTCACGCGGACGTCCACCGAGCGGACGCCCTGTTCCTTGGCCCCCTCGGCGGCGACCCCCGCCGCGATCTGCGCGGCGAACGGGGTGCCTTTCCGGGTGCCCCGGAAGTTCTGGTTGCCTGAGGAAGCCCAGGCCAGCATGTTCCCCAGCGGATCGGAGATGGAAATGATCGTGTTGTTGAACGAGGCCTGGATGTGGGCCACGCCGTGGGGTACGTTGCGCTTTTCTTTCTTCTTGACCACCTTCTTGCCGGCGGTCTTCGACTGAGTCTTGGCCATGTCAGTTCTCCAACCCTATTTCTTCTTGCCGGCGACGGTCTTGCGCTTGCCCTTGCGGGTGCGCGCGTTGGTGTGGGTGCGCTGGCCCCGGACCGGCAGCCCCTTGCGGTGGCGCAGGCCGCGGTAGCAGCCGATGTCCATCAGGCGCTTGATGTCCAGCCCGATGTTCTTGCGGAGGTCGCCCTCGACCGTTTCCTCGGAGGTGATGACCCGCCGGATCCGCCCCACTTCCTCTTCGGTGAGATCCCGCACCTTGGTGCCGAAATCCACCTTGGCCCGGGTCAGGATGCTCTGCGCCTTGGGCCGACCGATGCCATAGATATACGTAAGCGCGATTTCGATGCGCTTGGCAATGGGCAGATCGATACCTGCGATGCGTGCCATGCTTACTCCTTAACCTTGGCGCTGTTTGTGCTTGGGATTCTTCTTGCAGATGATCCGGTTGATGCCTTCGCGCCGGACCACCTTGCAGTGTTCGCACAGCTTCTTGATGGAGGGCTTGACTTTCATGAATTCCCCCAGAGGGACATAGGAACGTAGCTTACTTGAATCGGTAGATGATGCGACCCCGGTTGAGGTCGTAAGGAGTGACCTCCACCAGGACCCGGTCGCCCGGAAGGATGCGGATGAAATTCTTTCTCATCTTGCCGCTGATATGTGCCAGCACCTGGTGCTTGTTCTCCAGCTCAACCCGGAATACGGCATTGGGCAATGACTCCACCACTGTGGCTTCGAGCTCAATGGCTTCTTCCTTGCTCAAGCGTGCTCCTGAAAGAGTTGGTTCAGTTGGGCGTGAATCTGGTCCGGAGACCGATTCCCTTCCACGAACCGGTAATTGGGCATTCCCTTGTAGTAGGCCTGGAGGGGATGGAAGGTCTTGTTGAATTCAACCATCCGGCTCCGGAAGGCCTCGGCGGTGTCGTCAGCCCGGTGCTTCAGCGAACTGCCGCACAGGTCGCAGACCCCCTCCACCCGGGGTGGCTTGCTGTTGAGGTTGTAGATGGCCCCGCAAGCGTTGTTGCTGCAAACCCTTCGGTTAACGACCCTGGCTGCCAGTTCCTGCTCGGGAATCTCGATGTCCATCACGAAGCCCAAAGCGATCCCTTGCGAGGAGAGGAATGTCTGCAAGGATTCAGCTTGGAAGAGGGTTCGAGGGTAGCCATCGAACAGCACGTCCCCGGTCTCGTCCTGCAGCCGCGCGAAGACGATGCCATTGACCGTGTTGTCATCCACAAGCTTGCCACTGGCCATCAAGGCCTTGGCCCGAAGGCCGACCTCCGTTCCTTTCGAAACGGCATCTCTCAGAATATCACCCGTAGACAGGTGTATCAAAGATCTTTTTTCCACCAGGCGCTTGGCCTGGGTTCCCTTCCCGCAGCCGGGGGGGCCCAAAAGGATATGAACTTTCATCGGGTCCGACCTCCTGCCCGGGCCAGGCGCCCACCGCGGAGCCGCCCTTGTTCCAGGAACCCGTCATAACGGCGCATGACCTGGTAGCTCTCCAGCTGGGCCACCGTATCCAGGGCCACCCCCACCACGATCAGGAGCGACGTGCCGCCGTAATAGAAGTTCAAGCCCGGCATGCTGTTGGTGATGATGGTCGGCACGATGGAGACCAGGGCCAGGTAGATGGCTCCGGCGAAGGTGAGCTTGGACAGGATGCTGTCCATGTAGATGCTGGTCTCCTTGCCGGGCCGGATGCCGGGGATGTACCCGCCGGACCGCTTCATGTTGTCGGCGGTCTCGTCCGGGTTGAAGACGATGCTGGTGTAGAAGAAGGAGAAGAAGATCACCACCGCCACGAAGATCGGAAGGTAGATCCAGAAGTGGCTCTGCGGGCTCATGTAGCTGGACACCTTCGCCAGCCATTCCCACTTGGTGAACTGGGCGATGGTGGCGGGGAAGAAGATCACGGAGCTGGCGAAGATCACCGGCATGACCCCGCCGGTGTTGACCTTGAGGGGCAGGTAGGAGCTGCGCTGGCTGGCCATGCTGGAGGAGTCCACCCGCCGGGCGTAGTGGATGGGGATCCGCCGGTAGGCGTTCTCCACCAGCACCACCGCCAGGAGCACCGCGGTCATGGCCACCAGCAGCAACAGGAACACCCCGGGAGGCGCCACGTTGCCCTTGTTGGCCAATGAATCTCTCAACATGTGGGTGATGGTGCCCAAAGCCCGGGGCAGCCCGGCGACGATGCCGGCGAAGATCAGCAGGGAGATGCCGTTGCCGATGCCCCGGTCGGTGATCTGCTCGCCGATCCACATGACGAACACGGAACCGACGGAAAGGGTGAACCCGCACAGGAACTTGAAGCCGAAGCCGGGAATGATGACCACGTCCGGCCCCAGGCTCTGGGCCATGGTGGCGACCCCGAACCCCTGGATGAAGGCCAGACCCACCGTCAGGTAGCGGGTCCACTGGTTGATCTTCTCCCGGCCTGCCTCCCCTTCCTTTTTCTGGAGGTTCTCCAGGGTCGGGACCACCGCCCCCATCAGCTGGAGGACGATGGAGGCGGTGATGTACGGGGTGATGCCCAGGGCGAAGATGGAGAACTTCTTGAAGGCGCCGCCGGAGAACAGGTCCACGACGTTGAGGAGGTCCCCCGCCTTGCCCAGGTTCTTGGCCAGGGCTTCCGCGTTCACGCCCGGAACCGAGACGTGCACCCCCAGCCGGTAGATCACCAGCATGATCAAGGTGAAGATCAAGCGCTTACGAAGTTCCGGGTTGGCGATGAGCTGGCGGAGCTTTTCCATCCTGTTTGAGCCTTATTTTGCCGCCTGCTTGGCGCAGGGGGACTCTTGGATCGTGCCGCCGGCCGCCAGGATCGCCTCTCGGGCACCCTTGGTGACCCGGTCCGCCACGACCGTGACCTTGTGCGTCAGTTCGCCGCGCTTGAGGACCACGATGCCGCTGACGGACGGTTTCAGGAGATTCTTGTCCCGGAGGGATTCCAGGCAGACCGTCTCGCCCTCGGCGAAGTGGCTGGAAATGAACGTGAGGTTCAGTTCCTGGAGCAAGGCCGCATGGATGTTGGTGAAGCCGCGCTTGGGCAGGCGCCGGTGCAGGGGCATCTGGCCGCCCTCGAAGCCGCGCTGGTGGGAATAGCCCCGGCGGGACTTCTGGCCCTTCTCGCCCCGGCCGGCGGTCTTGCCGTTGCCGGAGCCCGGGCCGCGGCCCACGCGCTTGCGTTCCTTGACGGCGCCCTGGGCGGGCTGGAGTTCATTGAGTTTCATGACTTACCCCTTCACCGTGACGTCGATGGCGTAGGGCATGAGCTTGACCATGCCGTGCACATTGGGCGTGTATTCACACTCGCGGGTGTCCCCTCGCTTCTTGAGGGCAAGAGTCTGCAGGAAGGCCTTGTGCTTGGGCACCATGCAGATCCGGGAGCACTTGAGGGTCAGGACGACCTGTTTGCCGATGAACTGGGACATGCTAGGCCTCCGCCTGGTCCAGGCCGCGGTTCACCAGGGTCGTATAGGGGTCCATGAGGTTCTTGAACCCTTCGAAGGTGGCGCGGACGACGTTGTGGGGATTGGAGGAGCCCAGACTCTTGGTGAGCACGTTCTTGATGCCGGCGGCCTCCATGATGGCGCGGACCGCGGCGCCGGCGATGACGCCGGTGCCTTCCGGGGCGGGCTTGAGGAGCACCGAGCCGGAGCCGAAGCGCCCGGTGATGGGGTGCGGCAGGCTGCCGTTGGGGGTGACCGGGACCCTGATCATGTTGCGCTTGGCGCTCTCGATGCCCTTCTTGATGGCGGAGGGGACTTCCAAGGCCTTGCCCAGCCCGAAGCCGACCTTGCCGTTGCCGTCGCCCACGACCACCAGGGCGGAGAAGGAGAAGTTCTTGCCTCCCTTCACGACCTTGGTGACCCGGCCCACGTAGATGACCTGGTCTTTCATTTCGCCCGGCTGGGGCGCTTCCTGCTGGTGCCTGGATTCAGGTGCGTTGGTTGCCATTGGCCCCTCCCTAGAACTGGAGCCCGGATTCACGGGCGCTGTCAGCCAGCGCCTTGACGCGGCCGTGATAGACATAACCGTTGCGGTCGAAGACGACCGCCGTGATGCCCTGCTCTTTGAGGCGCGCCGCCACGGCGGCGCCGACGGCCTTGGCAGCCTCGATGTTGGCCCCGTTCTTGAGCGTGGCGCGCAGGTCCTTTTCCAGGCTGCTGGCGGCGGCCAGGGTGACGCCCCGGGTGTCGTCCACGGCCTGCACATAGATCCGCTTGAGGCTCTTGAAGATGGTCAGGCGGGGGCGTTCGGGAGTCCCGGCGAGGCGCCCGCGGATGCGGGCCTTGGTCTTCTGACGGCGAAGGATGAGATCGTTAGCCATGGTTGCCCCCTACTTCCCGGTCTTGCCGGCCTTGCGCCGGATGACTTCGCCCGTGTACTGCACCCCCTTGCCTTTGTAGGGCTCGGGCTTGCGGAACTTGCGGATGTCGGCGGCGACCTGGCCCACCAGCTGGCGGTCGATGCCGGTGATGGTGAGATGGGTGTTCTTCTCCACGCCGATGGTGATGCCCGCGGGGGTGGGATAGTTGATGGGGTGGCTGTAGCCCAGGTCCAGGCGGAGGCTGTTGCCTTCCATCGCCGCCTTGTAGCCGACCCCGACGATGTCCAGTTCCTTCTTCCAGCCCGTGGTGACGCCCAGCACGGCGTTGTTGATGAGGGCGCGGGTGAGGCCGTGGAAGGCCCGGGACTGGGCTTCGTCGTTGGCGCGGGTAAGGTTGATGGAATCGGCCTCCAGGTTGACAGTGATCCCCTTGGGGATCGGGCAGCGCAGGCTGCCCTTGCTGCCCTCGACGACGGCCTCAGCCCCGTGGACGGTCACTTTGACGCCTTTCGGCAGTGCCACTGGCTTTTTTCCGATGCGTGACATGATTGGTTCCTTGGAATGGGTGGATGAGCGAAGGGGCTACCAGACGTGGGCCAGGATCTCGCCGCCCAGGTTCTGCTTCCTGGCTTCCTTGCCGGTAAGCAGGCCCTTGGGGGTGGTGAGGATGGCGATGCCCAGGCCGCCGTGGACCTCGGGGATCTCCTTGACGCCGGCGTAGACGCGCAGGCCGGGGCTGGAGATGCGCTTGAGGCCATGGATGACCGGTTCCCCAGGCTTGACGTACTTGACGTTGATGATCAGGTACTTGCGCCCTTCGTGCTCCACCGCCTTGAAGCCGTGGATGTAGCCTTCCTGCTTCAGGATGGCGGACAGGCGCTCCTTCATGCTGCTGGAGGGGATGACCACGGCGTCGTGGCCGGCCATGATGCCGTTGCGGATGCGGGTAAGGTAATCGGCGATCGGATCGGTGTTCATGGATTCCCCCCTTACCAGCTGGACTTCTGGACGCCGGGGAGCTCGCCGGCCAGGGCATGCTTGCGGAAGCACAGGCGGCAGAGCTCGAACTTGCCCATGTAGCCCCGGGGCCGGCCGCAGACCTTGCAGCGGTTGCGGTGCCGGGTGGAGAACTTGGGCTTGATGCTGTCTTTGTAACGTTTGCAGATGCTGGCCATGTGGGCTCCTGGCTACTTTCGGAAAGGCATGCCCAGATGGGCGAGGAGCGCCCGGGCCTCGGGGTCCGTGGGCGCGGAAGTGACGAAGGTGATGTTCATGCCCTTGATCTTTTCCACCTTGGAGTAGTCGATCTCCTGGAAGATCAGCTGGTCCTTGAGGCCCAGGGTGTAGTTGCCGCGGCCGTCGAAGGACTTGGTGGGCACGCCGCGGAAATCCCGGACCCGGGGCAGGGACAGGGTCACCAGCCGGTCGAGGAATTCCCACATGCGGGGGCCGCGCAGGGTGACCATGCAGGCGATGGGCATCCCGGCGCGCAGCTTGAACTGGGCGACGCTCTTCTTGGCCTTGCGCACCACGGCCTTCTGTCCGGCGATGGCCGTGAGCTCCTCCACGGCGGTATCCAGGACCTTGATGTTCTGGATGGCGTCGCCGACGCCCATGTTGATGACGATCTTGTTCAGGCGGGGCACCTGCATCGCGGAGGTGTAGCCGAATTCGTCTCTGAGCTTTGCCACCACCTCGGCGGCATAGCGGGCCTTGATGCGGGGCTCCGCTTTGGTTGTCATGTTTCCTCCATTTCCGGGGGACGACTACATCCCCAGGGTTCGGGAGAGCGGAAGGGCTTGGGTCCGGCGGTCCGTCCTGTTTCCTTCCAACCTCGGTTATCAATGGCCCGGCGGAACCGGGATCCGGAGGTCCGGAGTTCCGCCAACGGCGACCCATCGGCGGAACGGACATTCTCTCACAAAAAAGCCTGAATGAAACGAACAATAGCCCGCGGGAGGTGCCCTTGGGCCGCTGGGCTCACGGGCGCTTGCGGGTGGGTTTCTGGGTCTTGGGGTCCACAAGCATCACGTTGGAGGCGTGGATGGGGGCCTCCTTGGGCTTGATGCCCCCCCCCTCGCCGGTCTGCTGGTTGGGCTTGACCGCCTTCTTGACCATGTTGAGGCCGGTGACCACGACCTTGTTGGTGACGGGGCTGACCTTGGCGATCTGGCCCTGCTTGCCCTTCTCCTTGCCGGCGATGACGACGATGGTGTCGCCCTTCTTGAGCTTCATCTTGACCGGTTTATCCATTAGAGCACCTCAGGGGCGAGGGAAACGATCTTCATGTACTTCCGCTCGCGCAGTTCCCGGGCCACGGGGCCGAACACCCGGGTGCCGACCGGCTCGCCGTCCTTCTTGATGATGACGGCGGCATTCTCGTCGAACCGAATGTAGGAGCCGTCCTTGCGGCGGAAGGCCTTGCGCTGGCGGACGATCACCGCCTGGACCACGGCCTTCTTCTTGACCGTGCCCCCGGGGATGGCTTCCTTGACGGAAGCGGTGATGACGTCGCCCAGCTGGGCGATCCGGCCGACCCCGCCGCCCAGGGGCAGGATGCAGCAGATCTTCTTGGCGCCGGAGTTGTCGGCGACGGTGAGCATGGATCCCATCTGAATCATAGCGGCTCCTTACTCCCCAGCCTTCTGGGTGATCTCGAGGACCATCCAGCGCTTGTGCTTGGACAGGGGACGCGACTCGACGATGCGGACCACGTCGCCGATCTGGCAGCTGTTGGTCTCGTCGTGGGCCATGAATTTATTGGTTTGCTTGACGGTGCGGGAGTAGAGGGGATGCTGGAACTTGCGCTCCACCTTGACCACCACGGTCTTGTCGGCCTTGTTGGAGACCACTACGCCGCTGCGAATCATCTTGTGTTCTAGGCTCATGGGCTACCTCACTGGGCCAGCTTGAACTTGAGGGCGGTCTTGACGCGGGCCAGTTCGCGCCGCGTCTTGCGGATCTCGGCAGTGTTCTCCACCTGGCCCACCGCATGCTGGATGCGGAGGGTGAAACGCTTGGCGGCCAGGTCGGCTTCCAGCTGGGCCAGTTCCTCGGTGCTCTTTCCGGCCAGGGCGCTGAACGGGTTCTTTTTGCTCATGGCGTTCCTCTCACTCTTCCGGCGGGGTTCGGGAAATGAATTCGGAGGCCACGGAGAGCTTCATCTGGGCCAGGCGCAGGGCCTCCTTGGCGGTGGTCTCGTCCACCCCCTCCATTTCGAACAGGATGCGGCCGGGCCGGACCACGCACACCCACCCGTCCGGAGCCCCCTTCCCGGATCCCATGCGGGTCTCGGCCGGCTTGCTGGTGGTGGGCCGGTCCGGGAAGATGCGGATCCAGATGCGCCCGCCGCGCTTGATGTGGCGGGTCATGGCGATACGGGCGGCCTCGATCTGCCGGTTGGTGACCCAGCTGTGTTCCAGGGCCCGCAGTCCATAATCCCCGAAGGACAGTTCGTTGCCGCGCGTCGCCACGCCGTGGACACGGCCCTTCTGGACTTTGCGGTGCTTGACTTTGTTCGGCATCAACATGTTATTTCACCTCAGCGCTTCACGGTTTCGACGGCGGCTTCGGCGAGGTTCACCCACACCTTGACGCCGATGATGCCGTAGGTGGTCTTGGCTTCGGCGAAGCCGTAGTCCACGTTGGCCCGGATCGTCTGGAGCGGCATCTGGCCGGAGAGGTAGTCTTCGGTGCGGGCGATCTCGGCGCCGTTCAGGCGGCCGGAGACCTTGATCTTGAAGCCCTTGGCTCCGAAGCGCATGGCGGCCTCCTCGGCCTTGCGCATGGCGCGCCGGAAGGCGATGCGCCGTTCCAGCTGCTGGGCGACCCCCTCGGCCACCAGCTGGGCGTCGATCTCGGGCTTCTTGATCTCCTGGATGTCGACGCTCACCGGGCGCTTGAGCTTGGCCTGGAGCTCCTCACGGAGCTTGTCGATCTCGGCGCCCTTGCGGCCGATGACGATGCCCGGGCGGGCGGTGAAGATGCGCACCGTGACCTTGTCGGCGGCGCGCTCGATGTCGATCTTGGAGACCATGGCGTTGAGGCCGTGCAGCTGCCCCTTGAGCTGGCTGCGCAGCTTCAGGTCCTCGTGCAGCAGGGTCGCGTACTCGCGCTTGGAGAACCACTTGCTGTGCCAATTCTTGGTGTGAACGATGCGGAAGCCGTACGGATGGACTTTCTGACCCATGGCTTATTCCTCCCGACCCAGTTGCAGCGTGATGTGGCAGGTGCGCTTCTGCACGCGGTAGGCGCGGCCCATGGGGGCGGGGCGCACCCGCTTCATGCGGAAGCCCTCGTCCACGAAGGCGCTCTGCACGAACAGCTCGTCGGGATTCACCGCCGGATCCTTGTCGATGGCGTTGGCCACGGCGGAATCGAGGAGTTTCTTGATGGGGTCCGAGGCGTATTTCTTGGTGGAGGACAGCACCCACTGGGCTTCGCCCACCTTCTTGCCGCGGATGAGGTCGACCACCAGGCGGGCTTTCTGGGCCGAGCCGCGCAGGTGGCGGATGGTGGCGCTGGAAACGATGTCGGTCATCTCACTTCCCCTTCGCCTTGGTCTCGGACTTGGTCCCGGCGTGGCTCCGGAACGTCCGGGTGAGGGAGAACTCCCCGAGCTTGTGCCCTACCATGTTGTCGGTGACGTAGACCGGAATGAACTTGTTGCCGTTGTGCACGGCGATGGTGAGGCCGATCATCTGCGGGACCACCGTGGAACGCCGGGACCAGGTCTTGATGACCCGCTTGTCGTTGACGGTCTGGGCGGTCTCCACCTTCTTCTGGAGGTGGGCATCGATGAACGGACCTTTTTTAAGCGAACGTACCATGGATTCCCCTCCTAGTTGATCCGCTTGACGATGAATTTGGCGGTGCGCTTGTTGGTGCGCGTCTTGTAGCCACGGGTGGGCTGGCCCCACGGGGTCACCGGATGCCGGCCGCCGGAGGTGCGGCCTTCGCCGCCGCCGTGGGGGTGGTCGACCGGGTTCATGACCACGCCGCGGACGGTGGGACGGATGCCCATCCAGATCTTGCGCCCGGCCTTGCCAAGGTCCACGTTCTCGTGCTGGAGGTTGCCCACCTTGCCGATGGTGGCGCTGCACTCCAGGTGGATCCTGCGGATCTCGCCCGAGGGCATGCGCAGCTGGGCGTAGTCCCCGTCCTTGGCCACCAGCTGGGCGAAGGTGCCGGCGGCACGGGCGATCTGGCCGCCCTTGCCGGGCTTGAGCTCGATGTTGTGGACCTCGGTGCCCAGGGGGATGCCCTTGAGGGGCAGGGTGTTGCCCACCAGGATGTCGGCGCTCTTGCCGGACACCACCGTGCGCCCCACCTCCAGGCCGTCGGGGGCCAGGATGTAGCGCTTCTCGCCGTCGGCGTAGACCAGCAGGGCGATGCGGGCGGTGCGGTTGGGGTCGTACTCGATGGTGGCGACCCGGGCCGGCACGTCGGTCTTGTTGCGCTTGAAGTCGATGATGCGGTAGCGGCGCTTGTGCCCGCCGCCGATGTGCCGGGTGGTGATGCGCCCGGTGTTGCCGCGCCCGCCGGTGCGGTTGCGCTTGGTCAGCAGGGACCGCTCGGGGGTGGTCGAGGTGATCTCCTCGAAACCCTGCTTGGACATGCCCCGCTGGCCGGGGGACGTGGGCTTGAGCATTTTGATGCTCATGGTTACCTCTTGCCTGGAAAAGGTCGGGCGATAGTGGCAATGCTTGTCCGCCCGAACGTGTGGGAGAACGGACCGGCTACTCGCCCTTGGGGGTGAGGGACTCGATCAGTTCGATGTAGGCCTTCTTGCCTTCCCCGGTGGTGCCCATCCAGCGGCCCAGGCGCTTGGCCTTGGCCGGAATGCGCACGGTGTGGATGGCCTTGACCTTGGCCTGGAGCAGGAGTTCGGCGGCTTCCTTGATCTGGTGCTTGGAAGCCCAGGTGGCCACTTCGAATACCTGGATGTTCTTCTCCCGCAGGATCTGGCCCTTCTCGGTGAGGAGGGGCTTGCGGATCACTTCAAAGATCTTGGTCATGGCTTCACCACTTCCTGGAGGGCCAGGATCGCTTCCTTGGAGAAGACGATCTGGTCGTACTTCAGCAGGTCATAGACGTTGACGCCCAGGCTCTCGGTGGTGGCGAGCTTGGGGTTGTTCCCGGCGGCGAGGACCGCCTTCTCGGAGGCCTCGGTGCCCACCAGGAGGGCGGAGCCCTGGACGCCCAGCTTGTCCAGGGTGGCGATCAGCGCCTTGGTCTTGTGGGTTGCCACCTCCCAGTCCGCCACCACCGTGACCTGGCCGGCGGCAAACTTGGCGGACAGGGCATTGCGCAGGGCGGAGCGGCGGGCCCGCTTGGGGAAGGCGTAGTCGTAGTCCCGGGGCTTGGGGCCGTGGACGGTGCTGCCGCCCTTCCAGAGGGCGGAGCGGATGGAGCCGACCCGGGCGCGCCCGGTGCCCTTCTGCTTCCAGAGCTTGCGGCCGGCGCCGGAGACTTCCCACTTGGACTTGGTGCAGGCGGTGCCGGCCCGGCGCTTGGCCAGGTGGTGGCGCACCGATTCCCAGATGAGGTGCTTGTTGATTTCCTCAAGCTTGAACACTTCCGCCAGCAGGTCGACGGTATCCACCTGGGCGTTGTCCAGGTTCATGACGGGTGCTTGAAAGACAGCCATCTTACGCCTCCTGCTTGATCACGACGTAGCCGCCCTTGGGGCCGGGGACGGCGCCCTTGACGAGCAGCAGGTTGTTCTCGGCGTCCACCTTGGCGATCTCGAGATTGCGCACGGTGACCTGTTCGTTGCCCATGTGTCCGCCCATGCGCATGCCGGGCCAGACGCGGCTGGGGTAGGAACTGCCGCCGATGGAGCCGGGCGCCCGGTGGAACATGGAGCCGTGGGTGGCCCGCCCGCCGCCGAAGTGGTGCCGCTTCATGACGCCGGCGAAGCCCTTGCCCTTGCTGATGCCGGTGACGTGGACCTTGGCCTTCTCCTCGAACTGGGCGGCCAGGATGCTGTCGCCTTCCTTGAGGGTGTCGGCGGCGTCCACCCGCAGCTCGCGCAGGACGCGCACCGGAGCCACTCCGTGCTTCTCGCAATGCCCCTTCTCGGGCTTGGAGGCGCGCTTGCCGCCCTGGGGATCCACGAAGCCCACCTGCACGGCCTCGTAGCCGTCCCGGGCCTGGGTCTTGCGCATCACCACCACGCAGGGGCCGGCCTGGATGACCGTCACCGGGACGATCTGGCCTTTTTCGTTGAAGATCTGGGTCATGCCCAGCTTCTTGCCGATGATTCCCTTAGTCATTCTCGCCCCCCCTTACCGGTTGCCCTGACGGCTGAACACCTTGATTTCCACGTCCACCCCGGCCGGAAGGTCCAGCCTCATGAGCGTGTCCACGGTGTTCTGGGTCGGGTTGAGGATGTCCAGAAGCCGCTTGTGGGTGCGGATCTCGAACTGGTCCCGGCTCTTCTTGTCCACGTGGGGAGAGCGGTTGACGGTGTACTTCGAGGTGCGGGTCGGGAGGGGGATCGGCCCCGCGACCTGGGCGCCCGTGCGCTTGGCGGTGTCCACGATCTCCCGGGTGGACTGATCCAGCAGACGGTGGTCGAAAGCTCGCAGACGGATGCGAATGTTATCCTTCATCTTCACTCCATTGGGACGGGGGCCGTCCATAGACGTGGGGCGTTGTTCGCCCAGGTTTAAGTGCATCCCATTGGACAGGGACAAGGCAACTAGCATAACAAAAGCCAAAGCAGTTGCAATGGCTTTTTTGGTTTTCAAAGCCCTTTCTTGGACAGTTCCCCAGGAACGGCTTGGTATTAGGAGGCCCGGACCGGAAGGTCCGCAGCGGCCTCACCCCTGGGCAGGGGCTATGACGGCAAGGTCCGTCCGGTCCCGCAGGGCCGGGCGGACCTCCTTGAATCTACTTGGTCCCGCGGACTTTGGCAACAATCTCCTCGCCCACGTTCTTGGGGGCCTCGTCGTAGTGGGAGAACTGCATGGTGTAGTTGGCACGGCCCTGGGTCATGCCGCGCAGGCTGGTGGAATAGGCGAACATCTCCGCCAGGGGGACCCTGGCGGTGACCACCTTGACCCCGGCCCGGTCCTCCATGTTCTCGATGCGGCCCCTCCGGCTGTTGAGGTTGCCGATGACGTCGCCCATGTACTCCTCGGGCACCACCACCTCCACCGCCATGATGGGCTCCAGCAGCGCCGGGCCGGCCTTCTCGCAGCCGGCCTTGAAGGCCATGGACCCGGCCACCTTGAAGGCCATTTCGCTGGAATCCACCTCGTGGTAGCTGCCGTCGTAGAGGGTGACCTTCACGTCCACCACCGGGTAGCCGGCCAGGACGCCGGAGTTCATGGCCTCCTGGATGCCCTGGTCCACCGGCTTGATGTATTCCTTGGGCACCACGCCGCCCTTGATCTCGTTGATGAACTCATAACCCTTCCCGGCCTCGTTGGGCTCCAGGACGATCTTCACGTGGCCGTACTGGCCATGGCCGCCGGTCTGGCGGATGAACCGGCCTTCCGCCTCCACCCGCTTCCGGATGGTCTCCCGGTAGGCCACCATGGGCTTGCCCACGTTGGCCTCCACCTTGAACTCCCGCATCATGCGGTCGACGATGATCTCCAGGTGCAGCTCGCCCATGCCGGCGATGATGGTCTGGCCGGTCTCGGTGTCGGTCCTCACCTTGAAGGTGGGGTCCTCCTGGACCAGCCGGCCGAGGGCCACGCCCATCTTCTCCTGGTCGGCCTTGGTCTTGGGCTCGATGGACACCTGGATCACCGGGTCCGGGAAGTCCATGGACTCCAGGACCACCGGATGGGTCTCGTCGCAGATGGTCTGTCCGGTGAGCACGTCCTTGAAGCCCACCGCCGCGCCGATGTCGCCCGTGCGGACCTCGTCGATGTCCTCGCGCTTGTTGGCGTGCATCTGCAGCAGGCGGCCGATGCGCTCCCGGCGGCCCTTGTTGGCGTTGTAGACCCCGCTGCCGGCGGCGAGCACCCCGGAGTAGACCCGGATGAAGGCCAGGGAGCCCACGAACGGGTCGGCCATGATCTTGAAGATCAGGGCGCTGAACGGCTCGCTGTCCGAGGCCTGGCGCTCGGCGGGGTGGCCGTCCAGGTCATGGCCCTGGATGGCGGGCACGTCCAGGGGGCTGGGCATGTAGCTGACCACCGCGTCCAGCAGCGGCTGCACGCCCTTGTTCTTGAACGCGGAGCCGCAGCACATGGGGGTGAAGTGCAGCCCGATGCAGCCGCGGCGGATGCCGGCCCGGATCTCCTCCTCGGTGAGGGCCTCGCCGTCGAGGTACTTCTCCATCAGGGTCTCGTCGGTCTCGGCGACCATCTCGATCATCTTCTCGCGCCACTCGTGGGCGGCCCCGGCCAGCTCGTCCGGGATCTCGCCGTAGATGACCTCGGAGCCCTTGTCCTCTTCGTTGAAGGTGATGGCCTTCATGATCACCAGGTCCACCACCCCCCGGAAGTTCTCCTCGGCGCCGATGGGGATCTGGATGGGCATGGGCCGGGCCTTGATGCGGGTGCGCATCATCTCGCAGACCCGGAGGAAGTCCGCCCCGGGGCGGTCCATCTTGTTGACGAAGCCAAGGCGCGGCACCCGGTACTTGTCGGCCTGGCGCCACACGGTCTCGCTCTGGGGCTCCACCCCGCCCACGGCGCAGAACACCGCCACGGCGCCGTCCAGCACCCGCAGGCTGCGCTCCACCTCGGCGGTGAAGTCCACGTGCCCGGGGGTGTCGATGATGTTGATGCGGTGCTCGATGTCCCTGAGCAGGCCGGTCTGGGGCATCCAGCCGGCGGTGATGGCGGCGGAAGTGATGGTGATGCCCCGCTCCTGCTCCTGGACCATCCAGTCGGTGGTGGCCGCGCCCTCGTGCACTTCGCCGATCTTGTGGATCTTTCCGGTGTAATAGAGGATGCGCTCCGTCGTCGTGGTCTTGCCGGCATCGATGTGGGCCATGATGCCGATGTTGCGGTAGCGCTCGAGGGGGGTCGTGCGGGCCACGGGGGCCTCCTTCAGGTCATGATTCAAGGAACGACAAGATCGGGCAAAAAGGGGGGCCGATCAACGTCCGATCGGCCCCGTTGAAAAGACTGCACCCGCTACCAGCGGAAATGGGCGAACGCCTTGTTGGCCTCGGCCATCTTGTGGACGTCATCCTTCTTCTTGACGGAGGAGCCACGGAAGTTCATGGCGTCCAGGATCTCGCCGGCCAGCTTGTCGCGCATGGTGCGCTCGCCGCGGCCGGCGGAATAGGTCTTGAGCCAGCGCATGGCCAGGGACTGGCGGCGGTTCTGGGGCACCTCCACCGGCACCTGGTAGGTGGCGCCGCCCACCCGGCGGGACTTGACCTCCACCGAGGGCTTGATGTTGTTGATGGCCTTCTGGAAGGCCTCGAGGGCCTCCTCGCCGGACTTCTTGGCCACGATCTCCAGGGCGCCGTAGAGGATGCGCTCGGCGGTGGACTTCTTGCCCCGCTCCATCAGCACGTTGATGAACTTGGTGACCATCACGCTCTGGTAGACAGGATCCGGCAGGATATCACGCTTGGTCGGGCTGGAACGACGGCTCATGGCACCCTCACTTCTTCTTCGCGGCGACAGCGGCGGCCTTGGGCCGCTTGGCGCCGTACTTGGAGCGGGACTGGTTGCGGCCGGCCACGCCGGTGGCGTCCAGGGTGCCGCGCACCACGTGGTAGCGCACCCCCGGGAGATCCTTCACGCGGCCGCCCCGGATGAGCACGATGCTGTGCTCCTGCAGGTTGTGGCCGACGCCCGGGATGTAGGTCGTGCACTCGATGCCGTTGGTGAGGCGCACGCGGGCCACCTTGCGCAGCGCCGAGTTGGGCTTCTTGGGGGTGGTGGTGAACACGCGGGTGCACACGCCCCGTTTCTGGGGACAGGCGTCGAGCGCCGGGCTCTTGGTCTTGTTGAAGAACGTGCTCCGCCCTTGGCGGATGAGCTGATTGATGGTTGGCACACCATCCTCCTAGTTTGGGTTCGCCTTGCTGGGAACCGGCGCCCAAGAGGTCGTTCACCCGGGGGATGCCGACATCGAGCGAGCAGGTTGCGCGGGCCCAGAGGACCCGGGAATCTTAAATGTTAGCAAAAGGGCAGAAATTGTCCACAGGGAAGTGCCCTATTCATTTGGACGGCTTGGCCGCATGGCAGGCGCAGCCCCCGGCGCAGCCGCCCGGAGCGGAGGCTTCGGCCTTGGCCGGGCTGGATCCGGCCTTTTTTCCTGACGATCCGTTCACATAACCCTGGGCGTGCCAGCCCCCGCCCGCCAGGCTGAACGAAGCCAGGGAAATCTCCCGGTGCATGCCCAGGGGCTTCCCGCACCTGGGACAGTCGTGCTCGGTGGGGGCATTGAACCCTTGCAGTTTTTCCTCTTTCTCCCCGCAGGATTGACAGCGGTATTCGTATAACGGCATGGCATCCTCTTTGGTGACCCTTGCGGCAGAGCCGCAAACTAATAGTTTACCGCTCTTCCAGGCTTGCTCAACCCTGGACAAGGACCGGCTCGGGGGCGTCACCCTGTGGGCTCCATAGCAGAGTCGGCCTGGACCGCCCCGGCAGGGGGCGGTTCTTCAAGGCGCGGTTGGCCTGCTTCCCGTATCCTGCGTCCCTTTGCGCCGGGGCCTAGGCGTGTTTGTAATGTTTAAACTGGTATAAAAGAGTGGGTTGTACTCATAAGGGCAAACTCGTGCACCCGGGTTTTCGACCTGGATGGCGGATGCCGAGAACCTTCTTGACTGATGAGATATGGGCAAAACTGGCTCCCCTCCTGCCTCCAGAGCGGGGCGGGATGGGGCGGCCCAGGTCGCCATCGCCTGCATCGTCCTTTGGCTTCGGCTCTGAACGGTCCAGAGGAAGCGCATCGGCACATGCGAGAGCCAATTGGACGCGGAGGCGCGGAGGATCTCGCGGAGGATCGCGGAGAAAAAAACACCGGAACATGGCCCAACCAGAACGCACGTCCACCTCGGGAGGGTTGAATGCAGGCTCGTTCTTGGGGGGAGTTCGAAGGGGACGACCATCCCCACAAGGAGATCACCCAGGCGATCATCGGAGCGGCCATCAAAGTGCAGAAATCCTTGGGGCCTGGCTTGCTTGAAGAGGCTTACAAGGCCTGCTTGGCCCATGCGTTGCGACGGGATGGGCACAAGGTTCTGCGGGAGGTCTACCTGGACATCGAGTGGGAGGGCCTGCTGGTCGAACGGGCCTACCGAATGGATCTGATCGTCGATGACCGGGTGGTCGTGGAGGCAAAGACGGTAGATAAGCTGATCGATGCCTTCTTCGCCCAAGTCAACACCCAACTTCGCTTCAGTGGCTTCGAGGTTGGCCTGCTGCTTAACTTCCGGCAGTGGCCCCTCAAGGAAGGCGGCATCAAGCGCGTGGTCCATTCCCGTTCCTGATTTGTTTCTCCGCGATCCTCCGCGAGATCCTCCGCGCCTCTGCGTCCAAATGGTTCTTGGAGTGGGGCGGCGCTCTGAGAGCAAGGGCAGATCAGACCTATTCACCCTGGCCATCGCATACACCGATGCAATGGGCGATAAACCATACCTGCCGAACTTTAAAAACACGCCTTCGTCACCCGCGCCGATCAGGTCGCAGTGCCGGCAATGCCGGTTGATGGATTCCAGGATTCCGTCAACAGCCCCGGCCGGAGCGGATCCGCTCGACGATGGCGGTGGTGCTGTGCCCGGGCAGGAACGGGATCAGCACCACCCGGCCGCCCCGGGCCTCCACCACCTCCCGCCCGACGACGGTTTCCGGCGTATAGTCGCCGCCCTTGGCCAGAATGTCCGGCTGCAGGGCGGTGATGAGCTCCAGGGGCGTGTCCTGGTCGAACCGCACCACTGCGTCCACGCTGCGCAGGCCGCACAGGACCTGGGCCCGGGCCCGCTCGTCCTGGAGCGGACGGCCGGGGCCCTTGAGCCGGGCGACGCTGGCGTCGCTGTTGAGGCCCACCACAAGGAAGTCGCCCAGGGCCCGCACGTCTTCCAGGTATTGGACGTGCCCCGGGTGCAGCAGGTCGAAGCAGCCGTTGGTGAAGCAGAGGGTGGCCGGACGCCGGGGGTGAGCCGCCAGGAAGGCCTGGGCGTCGGGGAAGTAGCGGTCAAGTGCAATCATGCATATCCTGGGGCGTCATCATTATTTGAATGTGTTGATCAGGATGGCGATGGGCGTCAGGGCCGCCAGCTGCTCGGCCCAGTTCACGTCGCGGCGGATCCGCTGGGGCACCAGCAAGGCGTCCCCCGGTTCCACCGGCTTGCTGGCGATCCACCGGTCCACGATCCGGCCGTCGGCCTTGAGCAGGCGCACGTTCCAGGTATCGGCGTTGCGGGTGTAGCCGCCGGCCAGGTTGACCACGTCCTTGACCCTCATGCCCGGCTCCACCTTGAAGGCCGCGAAGGGGCTGGCCGTCTCGCCGACCACGTAGACCACCTCCGTGCGCCGCGGGAAGATGATCTCGTCGCCGTCCTGGAGCTCCACCTCCGCACCCGGCCGTCCGGCCAGGAGGCCCGGGATGTCCACCACCAGGCGGTTGATCTCGCCCGACTGGAACGCGTGCAGCAGGGGATTGGGCTGCAAGGCGCCGGTGGTGGAGTTGCGCTTGGTCTCGTTGAGCCGGCCGAGGATGTCGTTGACCCCGCTGGAGGTCAGGTTGGTGTCGTTGAGCCCGGCCAGGATGCTGGCTTTCTTGCGGTCCGGGTCCACCGCTCGGATGTGCCGGAGGAAGATCCCGGCCTGGGGCATGGCGTCCTGGGTGAGGCCCCCGGCCCGCATGACCAGGTCCCTGAGGCTTTCGCTGGAGCTCTCCAGGTCGTAGGCGCCGGGGCGGACCACCTGGCCGGTGAGGATCACGGTCCGGTGGGGGCGGTAGTCGGGCTTGGCGAACACGGAAATCTGATCGTCGGGCTGCAGCCGCGGGTTGACCTGGTCGTCCTTCAGGTCCACCGGGCTGTTGCCTTCGGTGGACAGCAGGGAGGCCAGGTCCAGGCGCACCACCCGGGCCTGTTGCCCTTCCACCGGACGGGACAGCTCCGCGTAGTACCGGTCGGCTTTCTCCAGCGGCACTCCGGCCCGGAACAGCAAGTCGGAAGCCCGCATTCCCTCGATGAATTCATAGCTGCCGGGCCGGCTCACCGGGCCCACCACCTTCAGGAACCTGGGCAGGCGCAGGTCACCGATGCGGTACAGCCGGATCCGGTCCCGGTCCTGGAGGACCCGGTTGTCGCCCGGATCCCCGCCCAGCGCCTTGGACAGGTCGAAGGGTACATACTGCTTGGTGCCGTCCACCTGCACGTGGATCAACTCACCCCGCTCCAGGTAGGTGTCCGGCAGGATCAGGTTGTAGCGCTTCAGGAGATCGCCCACCCGCTCCCCTTCCTCCCGGGAGAACGGCCCCTGGACCCGCGCCCAGCCGATCACGTCCACCGACCTCACCAGGTAGGTCCGCAAGGGCAGGGCCGTGAGCACATCGCCCCTCTCCAGGGTGGCGCCGGCCATGGCGGCCCCGTCCGGAATCTCCTGGACGTTCTGGGACCCGTCGGCCCCGAGCCGGGTCAGGCTGACGGACCCGGAGAAGCCCTGGATGGCGAACCCCCCGGCGAAACTCACCGCGTCCTTCACCGTCTCTCCGGGGCGCATTTCGAAGAGCATGACCGGCGCCTTGCCCTCGGACTGCCACTGGGCGAACCAGGCGGGCTGGTCGGCCAGTTCGTCGTCCATTTGTTTGTTGTCGACCCTCGTATCGGTGCGGGTCCTGGCTTTCCGGCTGGCTTTCAGCTCGTCTTTCAGCACTTCCAGGCTGTATTCCAGTTCCTCCCGCTCGGCGGGCAGCAGCAGCTCCGCCGTGCCCTTGGAAAGCCCCAGGACGGTGGAGTTGGGTTGGGCCTGGGCCATGCCCAGCGCGGCCAGCTGGGCGCTCTCGGAAAGGTTCTGCAGGTTGTTGGAGTTGCTGTTGGCCTGGGTCTGCAGGGAGGAAAGCACCGCCTGCTGGCGGTTGGCGCCGAACCGGAGCCGGCCCTCCTCCCATTGCTCGTCCTTGGCTTCCTCCGACTTGGGGTGCTTCTCCTCCTCGAAGGGCAGGGGCAGCCCGAGCCGCTCCTCGAGGGTGCGGATCTTGCGCTTGAGTTCCTTCTGCTGGTCGGTGTCCTCGGGCGCGTTCTCCCAGTCCGGTTTTTCCGGCACCGTGGCCGCCACCCGCATGAAGGCGCCCTCCATACGGATCTGGTTCATGACCAGCGGCACGAAGACGGTGTCCCCGTTCTGGAATCCGAAGTTCAGGTTGCCGATGCCGTTGGCGCGCAGGGGATAGAGGTCCAAGGAATGGACCACCTGGCCGCCCCGGATGACCCGGATGTCCCGGTAGCTGCCCATGGCCGTCGGCCCGCCGCTGAGGCCCAGGACGTTGATGACGCTGCTCAGGTTCGGGACCAGGAACGAGCCGGGCTTGTAGACTTCCCCCAGGATCAGCACCCGCACTTCCCGCAGCTTGGTGACCGAAAGATCGGCGGTGGACCGGGAGAAGATCTGGGCGATCCGGCCCTGCACGGCGTCCCGGGCCGCGGCCAGGCTCTTCCCCGCCACCGGCACGCTGCCCACCTTGGGTATGGCCACCATGCCCCGCCCATCCACCCTGAGCGGTACCTCGAAGGTGGCGCTGCCCACGACGTTCAGCTGCAGCTGGTCGCCCACCCCGAGGACATAGTCCGGAGAAATACCCCCGTCGGTGGGGGCGACCCCGGCCTGCCGGAGGTCGAACAGGTCCGCCGCGAACCGCTTGGGTCCATATTCCTTCAGCTTGGCCCGGCGGATCTGGGCGTCCAGCTTTTCGTCCTGGGCCAGCTGCAGGCTTTCCGGGGTCGTCTGGTCCGCTTTGGGAGCAGCCGGGAGAGCCGTCCTGGGCACCGCGTCGGAGGCCTGGGTGGAACCCATCACGGGCGCGTTTTCCTGCCTGGCCTGGGCGGAACTCAGCAGTGCGGTGGGGTCCTGGGCCAGCACCTGCACGGCCGCCAGCATCCCGATCCATGTCCTTGAGACCCAAGGCATTTGTTTTCTCCAATATGAGCTGATCCCGGAAGGCCCACTTCAGTGGCTGCTGATTGCCAAGCATACGATACGCTCTCCAGGCCGTCTCCTGGAACTGATTCCCGCGCCACGGGACCCTTGGCAGGCCTGGTTAAACTGGACCCCTGGAGGTTGGGAAGATGACCACCGCGATCGTCTGCGCCTACTCGCCGGTTGGACGGGAAGCCATGGCGGGCCTGCTGGAAACCGGCACGGAGATCCTGGCCCTGTTCACCTACCCCCAGAGCCTGGAAGAGGCCTGGTTCGACCCGCCGGCGGCCCTGGCCAGGGAGCGCGGGATCCCGGTCCACATGGAGCCGCGGTTCAACGAAGACCGCGTCTACCAGGCCATCCGGGACCTGCGCCCGGATTTCCTGTTCAGCTTCTATTTCCGGGAAATGATCCAGGCCCGGTTCCTGGAGGTGCCGCGCCTGGGGGCCTACAACCTGCACGGTTCGCTCCTGCCCAGGTACCGGGGCCGGGCGCCGGTGAACTGGGTGCTGGTCAAGGGCGAAACCCGCACCGGGGTGACCCTGCACGCCATGACCCCCAAACCGGACGACGGGGACATCGTGGGCCAGACCGCCATCCCCATCGCCTGGGACGAGACCGCCCTCAGCCTGACCTGGCGCTGCGCCGCGGCCGGGCGGGACCTGGTGCGCTCGGTGGTGCCCAGGCTGGAGGACGGCACTGCCGTCCGGGTTTCCCAGCCCAGCCTCGGCCCCTCCTCCTATTTCGGCGGCCGCAAGCCCGAGGACGGCCGGCTGGACCTGGCCGGTTCCGCCCGGGACGCCTTCAACCTCGTCCGGGCCGTGGCGGACCCCTGGCCCAACGCCTTTGTCGAGACCCCGGAGGGGGTCCTGAAGGTCGGCTGGGCCTTGCCGTCGCGGGTCGCCTGCCCCCAGGGCCACTTCCTGGCCACCGGGGAAGGCGTCCTGCTCGGGTTCGGGGACGGCAGCCTGCAGCTGCAGGCCTTGCGCAGGGGCAACGAACGGAGCCTGCGCCCGACTGAGCATGTGCTCTGGCTTCAAGAATTAGGACTTCCCCAGGCGGGCCAGGGCTAGCCCGCGGCAGGCCCTGGGCGGTGGTTCCTGGCAATCTGCCCGGTCCCTCCGTACACTCGAAGCGGCGGCAGTCGCCGCATGGAGGCCTCCGTGGGGCTCATGGACTGGGGCAAAGCCCAATTTATTGAAATCATCGAGTGGCTGGACGATTCCAACGACACCCTGGCGTGGCGTTTCCCGGTGCGCAACCAGGAAATCAAGAACGGCGCCCAGCTGGTGGTGCGGGAGAGCCAGGAGGCCACGCTGGTGCACGAAGGCCAGTTCGCCGACACCTTCACCCCCGGCACCCATGCCCTCACCACCCGGAACATGCCCATCATGGCCGACCTGAGAGGCTGGAAGTACGGCTTCGAGAGCCCTTTCAAGTCCGAGGTGTACTTCACCAACACCCGGCTTTTCAACGACCTGGGCTGGGGCACCGCCAACCCCATCATGCTGCGTGACGCGGACTTCGGCATGCTCCGCATCCGCGCGTTCGGCATCTATTCCATCCGGGTCAAGGACTCCAAGAAGTTCCTCAAGGAGCTGGTGGGGACCAACGGCCTGTACACCCGGGACGACATCACCGAACAGCTGCGCAAGAGCCTGGTCAGCCGCTTCACCGACACCCTCGGGGAGGCCCGGATCCCGGCCCTGGACCTGGCGGCCCACTACGACCAGCTGTCCGACCTCCTGCGCCAGAAGATGGACCCTGAGTTCCAGACCATGGGGCTGGAATGCTCGAAGCTCTTCATCGAGAACATCAGCCTGCCCGAAGAAGTGGAAGCCATGATGGACAAGCGGACGTCCGTGGGCATGATGGCCCCGGTGATGGGCGCCTACACCCAGATGCAGGTGGCGGACTCGGTGCCCCTGGCGGCCCAGAACCCCGGCGGACTGGCGGGAATGGGCATGGGACTGGGGGTCGGCGTGGGCATGGGCAGCATGGTGGGCCAGCAGATGGGCGGCGCCATGGGGCAGATGGCCCAGGCGCCCTTCCCCCAGGGCACGGCCGCCGCCCAGCCGCCTGCCGCGGCCCCCGCCAAGAGCCTCAAGGAGGAGCTGACGGAACTCAAGGACTTGTTCGACAGCCAACTCATCACCCAGGCGGAATACGACAAGCAGCGGTCCGCGATCCTGGCCAGGCACGGGATGGCCTGAAGCAGACCATCCCGGCAGGCGCGGGGAACGTCCCGCGGTTATGATCTTGGAAACGAACCATGGCGGGGATGGCATGAGCTTGCTTGTTGTCGGCAGTGTGGCCTTTGATGACCTGGAAACGCCTTCCGGAAGGCGAGTGAACATCCTGGGCGGTTCCGCCACCTATTTCTCCTTGGCGGCCAGCCGGCTGCACCCGGTCCAGGTGGTGGCCGTGGTGGGGGAGGACTTCGGGCCCGACCAGGATGCCGTGTTCCGGGGCCGGCCCATCGACCTGACCGGGCTGGTGCGCAAGGCCGGGCGGTCGTTCCATTGGCGGGGCGAATACGGGCTGGACCTCAACGAGGCCAGGACCCTGGATACCCAGCTGAACGTGTTCGCGGATTTCCGGCCGAACCTGCCGGAGAGCTATCGCCGCGCCTCCTGCCTCTTCCTGGGCAACATCGATCCGGTCCTGCAGGGAGACGTGGTCCGGCAGATGGCGTCCCGGCCCCAGTGGATCGCCCTGGACACCATGAACTTCTGGATCAACGGCGCCCGGAAGGCGCTGGACGGGGTGCTGCGGCAGGTGGACATTCTCCTCATCAACGAGGCGGAAGGCCGGAGTCTCACGGGCGAGCGCCATCTGCTCAACGTGTACGAGAAAATCCGGCTCATGGGGCCCCGGATCCTGGTGGTGAAGCGGGGCGAGTACGGGGTGGCCCTGTTCACGCCCGACGGGCATTTCCTCGCGCCCGCCTTCCCCTTGAAGGAAGTGGCCGACCCCACCGGCGCCGGCGACACCTTCGCCGGCGGCTTCATGGGCTACCTCGCCGCCACCGAGAACACCAGCCTGGAAACCTTGAAACGGGCTGCGCTCATGGGCACGGTGCTGGCCAGCTTCACCGTCGAGAAGTTCGGCACCGCCGGGCTGGAATCCCTTACCGACAACGCCCTGCACGGAAGGCTGGCCGCGCTGCGGGACCTCATCCGGGTCCCGCCCCGCTGACCCACCCCTTCAACCCCAGACGCGCTGGCCCTCCACCCAGGTCCCCACCACCTGGCCCGGGAGGGACCAGCCCTTGAACGGGGTATTGAACGATTTGCTCTGGATGAACGCCCGGTCCACCGTGATCCGGGCCGCCAGGTCCACCAGGATGAAATCAGCCGGAGCGCCGACCTCCAGGGAGCCCAGCCCCAGCCGGTCCAGGTGGAAGACCTTGGCGGGACCGGCGGTGAGCAGTTGCACCGCCCGGGCCAGGCTGATGACCCTGCGGTTCACCAGCAGTTCCAAGGTGAGCGGCAGGGCCGTTTCCAGGCCGATCACCCCGAAGGCGGCGCTGGCCAGTTCCACTTCCTTGTCGTCCCAGGTGTGGGGGGCGTGGTCGGTGGCGATGGCATCCACCGTGCCGTCCGCCAGGGCTTCCAGGACCGCGTCCAGGTCCGCCTGGCTGCGCAGGGGCGGGTTCATCTTGTAGTCGGAGTCGAAACGGGTCATCTCCCGGTCGGTGAGGGCGAAGTGGTGGGGCGTGACCTCGCAGGTCACCCGCAAGCCCCGCTGCCTGGCTTCCCGCACCATCCGGAACGAGCCCTTGGTGCTCAGGTGGGCCAGGTGCAGGTGCCCGCCCGTGTGCTCGGCCAGGACGATGTCCCGGGCCACCATGGCTTCCTCGGCGGCCGCCGGGATGCCCAGGCAGCCCAGGCCGGCGCTCACGCTGCCTTCGTGCATGTAGCCTTTGCCCACCAGGTTGCAGTCCTCCTCATGGGCGACGATGGGCACGTCCAGCCAGGAGGTGTACTCCAGGGCCCGGCGCATGATGGCGGCGTTCATCACCGGCAGGCCGTCGTCACTGAAGGCCACGCAGCCGGCCGCCTTGAGGGTGCCGTAATCGGCCAGTTCCTCGCCGGCCGCGCCCTTGGTGACCGTGCCCAGGGGGAAGTACCGGCACAGGCCGGCCTTGCGGGCACGGGCCAGCATCATCTCGGTGATGGCCACCGAGTCGTTCACCGGCTTGGTGTTGGCCATGGCGCAGACGCTGGTGAAGCCGCCCGCCACCGCCGCCCGGGACCCGGTTTCGATGCTCTCCTTGCCGGTCTGGCCGGGTTCCCGGAAGTGCACGTGAAGGTCGATCAGCCCCGGGCAGAGCAGCCTGCCCCGGGCATCCAGGACCTCGGCCCCGGCGGCCCTGGGGTCGGCCCCGGCCTGGTCTCCCAGGGCGGCCACTTTGCCGTCCACCACCAGCAGGGAGCCGGGGCCTTCCCCGCCGCGGGCGGGATCCAGAAGTCGGGCGTTATTCACCAGCAGTGCCATGCGGACCTCGAAGCATACCCCATGTTACCTAACTGTCCGGGCCATGGTCGTGGCCATGATGGGGATCGGCCTCATGTTCATGCACGAACCGGTGGCTGTGGCTGCCGGCCATCCCCGCCGTCTCGAAGTGGACGGTCACGTGGCGCACCCGGAACCGGTCCGCCAGGACCTCCTGGATGGCGGCCAGGACCGGCTGGGTGTCTTCCAGGCGCTCGACGGTCACCTGCACGTGGGCCGTGCAGACCACCAGGTGGCTGCAGAGGCGCCAGCTGCGGATATCCTCCACCCCCGCGACGCCGGGCAGCTGCATGAGCTGGCGCCGGGCCTCGGCGTGGTCGAAGGCCGCCCGGTGCATGAGGATGGCCGTGGCGTCCGACGCCAGGACGTAGGCCCCCCGGACGATGAACCCGACGATCGCCAGGGCCACCAGGGGGTCCATCCAGCGCCAGCCGGTGAACCGGATGACCAGGGTGCTCCCCAGCAGCGCCAAGCTGGCCAGGGAATCGAAGAAGGCGTGGAGGTAGGCGCTCTTGAGGTTGGCGTCCCGCTCCAGGGCCGCCTCCCCCCCCGGGCGCAGCGTCAGCGCCGCCAGCAGATTCAGGGCCAGGCCCAGGCAACAGAATCCCAGCACCCATCCGGTCTGGATGGGCGGAGGCGCCTTCAGGCGGTGGACCGCCTCCAGGACCACCGCCGCGGCCAGCGCCAGGAGCATCCCGGCGCCGAGCATGGTGTTGAAGACTTCCAGCCGGTGCCAGCCGTAGGCGAAGGTGTCGCTGGGCTCCCGCCGGTTGGCCACCAGGAGGCTGGTGAGGCCCAGCAGGGTGGCGATGAGGTCGTTGAGGTTCTCCAGGCTGTCCGAGAGGAGCCCCAGGGATCCGGTCCAGAAGCCGCCCATCCCCTGCAAGGCGGCGCTGACCCCGAAGATGGCCGCGCTCCAGGCCAGGCGCGCCGCCGTGCCCAGCCCGCCGGGAACGGGTCCCTGGTGACCGGGGACGGCGTGGGGAGGGTGGCCGTGCTCAAGGCCAGCCGGCCGTCGGTGGGGTTCCGCCATGGATCATCCGGAGGTTCAGCGTACAGATTCCGCAGTCACTTGGATGCGCACCGCGCCGGTTCTGTCCCCGAAAACGCCCTATTCGACTTCCACCAGCTCCAGCAACTCATCGTCCTCTTCGGCGAAGTCTCCTTCCTCCAGAAGAATGTGCTTTACCTTCCCGGACTCGGGGGCGCTCACGTAAAAGGGCGTGTGGGTGGAGTCAGTGCCCTCCATGAGCATGAGAGTCTCATCCTCTTCCACTTCCTGCCCTGGAGCGACCAGAACATCCACCACATAACCCGGCCACTCCGCCCGGATGATCATGTCGCCCTCCATAAGTCTTGCAGGAAAGTATGGTAAAGGTAGGATTCGCGCAAGGCTCAATCGACGGTTTTCAATTATTTTTGAGGTCCCGGGTGCCACAACAAATTTACCGAATGGATCAACTACTGTACCAACTTTCTGGTTTTTTACTAATGGCGGTTCATGAGTGGCTTGGTGAACGGCCCCAAGGTCGGGTGCCCATGGCGGGAGAGGTTGGTTGTCCTTGCAGCGAATGGCCCGCCGGGGGGTTCCTGCGGGAGAAACCCTTGCCACCCAGGAAGCCCAATGCGATACTGGAACGCAAGGCCGAAGAGAATGGTGTTGGATTTCTTACGCTTAAGTTGTCGAAAACCTTCGAGCCAATGATCTGATGTTGACCTCTTCCAGCCATCAAGCACTCGTGGGATTCGCAGTCGGCTCGCTCCTCTCGCTAGCCCTGATCGGTATGGCGCCGAAATTCGGCTTTGTCGATAACCCCGACCATGGCCGGAAGATCCACACGCGTCCCACAGCCCGCACCGGCGGGATCGTCCTCTGGGCCGCCCTGGTGATGTTCCAGACCATGGGCTGGTTGCCATGGCGCCTGCATTGGACCGAATGGCTGGGGCTGCATTCGATGGCCTGCATCGGCGTGCTGGACGATCGCTGGAACCTCCGGGCCCGGTACAAAGCCATCGTCGGCCTGGCCGTGGCGATCCTGCTGGCAGTGCACGCTTCGATGCAGCTCAGTCACGAAGTCAGCCAGGTCATCTTCCTGTACCTGAAAATCCCGACCGGAGTCCTGTACACCGCCCCGTTCCTGCTCTTCTGGTTCTGGAGCATTCCCCAGGCCTTCAACCTCATTGACGGTGTCAATGGGCTTTCCATGGGTTTCAGCCTGCTGGTGCTGGGCGTTCTCGGTTGGCATTCCGGAGTTTATCCGGCCGCCTTCATGGGAGCCCTGCTCGCGACCTTCGTACTGAACTTCCCGAGGGCGAAACATTTCCTGGGGGACAGCGGCGCCCTGCTCCTGGGCACCCTGCTCGCGATCCTGGCGGTGCGTCTGGTGGTTCCATGGTATGCCGCCCTCCCGGTGTGGATCTTCGCCTACCCGATCTTCGACGTGAGCCTGGTGGTGGCCATCCGCAAATGGAACGGAGTTCCCCTGGTACAGGCGGACCGGAGCCACCTCCACCACTGGATGATGGACCGTCTTGGCGGCCGGACCTGGCTGGTGTCTCCGATCCTGCTGGTCCTCGGCAGCATGCCCATGGCCCGGGCCACCAATTTCCCCGGCGCCGCGGCCATTTCCACCACCGGAGTCCTGGCCCTCGCGGTCCTGGCGTCCAAGGCGCTTCTCGACCGCATCCCGCCAAGACCGGAAAGGGTCCCGACCCAGGAGCGAAGAGAGCTTTCCTTGGGTCCGGGGCCAACCCCGCAAAGAGAGATCGTCCACCAGCACGCTACGACGGGTATGACCCCTCGCAAGCCGGCCTAGCCATCCCCATCGGCTTTCTCCATGTGCTATGATGGCTTGCCGATCTTTTTCGCTCCCGTCGGCAGCGACCTCTGCAGGAAGCCCACCTCCTCCCATTCCAGCCGGCGGAGGGTTTCATGGAGGGATCGCCATCAGGGAGCCACGTTGGGACGTTGGTCCCAGGAGACCCCATGAACACCCTGAATTTCAGCCCCACCACCGTCAGCGTCGACCTGGGTGGGACCCCCATCAGCCTGGAGACCGGCCGCATTGCCAAGCAGGCCCACGGCTCCGTCATCGTGCGCCAGGGCGGCACCATGGTCCTGGTGGCCGTGTGCCGGGCCGAACCCCGGGAGGGCATCGATTTCTTCCCTCTCACGGTGGACTACCGCGAGCCGACCTTCTCGGCGGGCAAGATCCCCGGCGGGTGGTTCAAGCGTGAAGGCAAGCAGACCACCAAGGAAACCCTCACCTCCCGGCTCATCGACCGCCCCCTGCGCCCCCTGTTCGAGGAAGGCTACAACGGCGACACCATGATCTCCGTCCAGGTGATCAGCTTCGACGGCGAGCACCAGCCCGACACCCTGGGCATCGTGGGCGCCTCGGCGGCCATGATCATCTCCGACATCCCCTTCCACAACCCCGTAGGCGGGGTGCGGGTGGGCCGCGTCAAGGGCCAGTTCGTGGCCAACCCCACCGTTTCCCAGCGTCCCGACAGTGACCTGGACCTGATAGTGGCCGGGACCGAGGAGGCCCTGGTGATGGTCGAGTGCGGCGCCCAGGAATTCCAGGAAGCCGACATGGTCAAGGCCCTGGAATTCGGCCACCGGGCCATCCAGACCCTGGTCAAGCTGCAGAGGGACCTCCAGGCCAAGGTGGGCAAGCCCAAGCTCGCCACCGTCAAGCCCGAGCGCAACGAGGAGGTCTACAAGCAGGTGGCCGCCAAGTACGCCGAGAAGCTGCTGGTGGCCCTCACCATGAAGGTGAAGATCGACAGCTACGCGGCCATCGACGCCCTCAAGAAGGAAGCGGTCGCAGAACTGGCCGCCGAGCACCCGGAACACAAGAATGACGTGGGCGAATGCTTCGACCTGCTCAAGGAGACCCTGTTCCGCAATGCCATACTCAAGCAGGGAGCCCGGCTGGATGGCCGCCGGTTCGATCAGATCCGCCCCCTGAACATCGAAGTGGGCGTCCTCCCCGCCGCCCATGGCTCCTGCCTGTTCACCCGGGGCGAGACCCAGGCGCTGGTGTCCGCCACCCTGGGCACCATCGAGAACCTGCAGACCATCGAGGGCCTGGAGGAAGATTACAAGAAGTCCTTCTACCTGCACTACAACTTCCCGGGCTACTCGGTGGGTGAGTGCAAGCCCAACCGCGGTCCCGGCCGGCGCGAGATCGGGCACGGCATGCTGGCCGAGCGCGCCATCGCCCAGATGCTGCCCAGCAAGGAAGAGAACCCCTACACGGTCCGGGTGGTCTCCGAGATCACCGAGAGCAACGGCTCCAGTTCCATGGCCACCATCTGCGGCGGCACCCTCGCCCTCATGGACGCCGGCATCCAGCTCAAGGCCCCGGTGGCCGGGGTCGCCATGGGCCTGGTGAGCGACGGCTCCAAGTTCGTGGTCCTGACCGACATCGCCGGCCAGGAGGACCACTACGGGGACATGGACTTCAAGGTCGCCGGCACCACCCGGGGCATCACCGCCCTGCAGATGGACATCAAGATCGGCGGCATCACCACCGAGATCCTGACCAAGGCCCTGGACCAGGCCAAGAAGGGCCGCCTGGAGCTGCTCACCTCCATGGGCGAGATCCTGGCCGCCCCCCGCGGCCAGATCGCCGGCAACGCCCCCCAGATGCACACCATCCAGCTGCCCAAGGAAAAGATCCGCGACGTCATCGGCAAGGGCGGCGCCACCATCCGCAACATCATCGAGGTGAGCGGCTGCTCGGTGAACATCGACGACAACGGTTCCTGCCAGGTGGCCGGCGCGACCAAGGAGAAGTTGGCGGTGGCCCTGAAGATGATCGCCGACCTCATCCAGACCGCCGAGGTGGGCCAGACCTACCTGGGCAAGGTGGCCAAGGTGGTGGAGTTCGGTGCCTTCGTCACGATCCTGCCGGGGATCGATGGGCTCCTGCATGTCTCCGAGATGGCCCCCCACCGGGTCAAGAACCCCGCTGACGAGGTGAGCGAGGGGCAGGAGATCATGGTCAAGTGCATCGCGGTGGATCCCAATGGCAAGATCAAGCTGAGCCGGAAGGCGTTGCTGACCGAGGAGAGCAACAGCTTGTAACAGACTGGTCTTTCACAGGCTGCAAGCTGTAGGTACTAAAATGATTAACATGGCGGTCGCCTGGTGCATATTGATGATATTTCCATCAAAGGTGGCCGCCGTTGTCGAAAGCATGCGCCATTTGGGAGTGGATCGGCTGTTCGCCACGCCCTAGCAGGCGGGAGAATCTACGGCTTTCCTCCCCTCTAGGAAGCCGGGGCTGGGAGGTTCCCATGACTGCAGATGGCTTGAAGGCAGTCAAGTCACAGCATGGCGACTCAACTCCCATGGCCTGGCAGCTTCAGGCGAAGCCATTTTTCGGATTGGGCATAGTAGACTGGGTTTCCTTGGAGTGGGGTCAAGGAAATAGTTCCGCTCCGGAGGGCCTGCCTCCTGTCACCACAAATGTTCATCTATTGGTTTGAGGAATTTAAACCATGGTCGACAACGCGGAAAATGTTGTTTCAAAATTTTATAATTCAGAAGGATGGGAGTCGATCGAAGGCATTACTGAAGATGCAAGAAGATGGGAAGACCTTCGTGAACATGCGCGAAAATATGTCAGCAAGTGTCGTTTGAGATTATTAGAATTTATTCCAAAAAATGGGGAAAACATCCTGGACATGGCATCAGGCCCAATTCAATATGTTGAATACCTCGAATATTCGAAATATTTTGACAAAAGGTATTGTATTGATTTGTCTACAAAGGCGCTAGAAGAAGCAGAAAAGAAGATTGGTAGTCACGGTGTATTCCTAAATGGAAGTTTTTTTGATATCCGCCTGCCGGAAAATTTTTTTGATTGCTCAATTAGTCTTCACACCATCTATCACATGGACCGAGATAGACAAGAAGAGGCTGTTCGAAAATTGTTGTATGTCACCAAACCTAGGAAACCGGTCATCATTGTTTATAGCAATCCTGACTTGCTAATAAATTTAATCATTACTCCAGTTCGTTATTTTCTTAATTTGGCCAAAAAATTTAAATATTTTATAACAAAAACTTCAGAGTGCAAGGCTCCGAATTTATACTACATGCCATTTCCACTCGAATGGTGGAAACGATTCAGTGACATTGCGGATATAAACATAAGGCCATGGCGCTCATTCGGTTCACGACATCAAAAGTTACTGTTCCCTAATAATAAATGGGGTGAAAAAATGTTTGACTGTTTGTTCTACCTTGAAGAACGATTCCCTGCATTCTTTGTCAAGCACTTTCAATACCCGATGATCATCCTTCAAAAGAGGCAGTAGATTGATAGAGTTGACCTGAGCCTCGTAGTTTGAATATCAATGATTTCCATGCACGACCTCCTCGAATATCTGAATGAACTTCTGGGTTCCCGATTTCAAAGACAGGTTCTCCCGGTAATAGTTCTCTGCGTTCCGGCCCATCTCTTTCAGCCGCATGGGATCGGTCTGGTAGAGTTCCACGGCCGCCTGAGAGATGCTTTCAGGATTTTCAGGGACGCAGGTTATTCCCGCATCTGCCTTGCTGACCAATTCTGCCCCATCTCCCTCCACCGCCATCAGTAGCGGCCGCCCCATGGCCATATAAGCTTGTGTCTTCGAGGGAATGGCGATGTGGAACAAAGGATCGTGCTTTAGGTGCACCAGCAGAGCGTCTGCTTTCCTGAGGATGCTTCCCATATCTTTCATTGGACGACGAGGAAGGAAAAGAATGTTGTCGATATGTTCATCCCTGGTCCGGCCTTTAAGGCGGTCGAGATCAATCCCATCGCCAAGGATCACGAACTGAATGGCAGGCCAACCTTTCCTCAGCAGGATGCCCGCATCAAGCACAGCATCGAGCGCTTGCGCAAAGCCGATGTTCCCGGCAAATAGAATGTTGAACCGGCCACGCATCGCTTCAGGCAGGCTTTCTTTTTCGATCCGATCACCAAATTTCAGTAAATATTCATTGCACCATGCATGAATAATATCTACTTTCCAGGTAGGAACCCCTCTTTTCACAAGGGTAGCTTTCATCCCTGGCGAAACCACCGTGATGTGGTCGACCAAGCGGTAGGTCATCCGGCACCATATGCTCACAAGATCTAGAATGATTTTTTCCCTCATCATCCCAGTGGAGGACAAGGTATCCGGCCATAAATCTTCAATATCGTAGACGACCGGAACTCGCTTGAGAAGTTTCAGGATCAAGGCGGGGAAGGCTATGGTCGCTGCGGGATGACGGGTATAGATGACATCCGGCCGGCGAACCAGGAATGGCCCCAGGATTGCAGCCGAAAGACTGAAGCTCACGTAGTTCAAAACCCGTCGAAAGGCGGAACGATCATGGCTTGGGTAGAGCGCAACCCTGATGACGGGTACACCATCCATGATTTCCCTCTTGAAGGGGCGAATCCGGTATCCGGGATAAACCTTTCCTCCAGGATAATTTGGGAATCCAGTCAGCACCTCCACCTGGTGACCTTGCCTTTGCAGTTCTTTCACAAAAGGAAGGGTCTTGGCGAAAGGCTCTGGATCAAACCACTGATTGAGATACAGGATACGCACGAAGAGTCCTAACGCCGCCAAACCGTCCGGTTCACATAGTCCGTATAACTGAGAATGATCCGGACCACTTTGCGGGAAACGTTGTCGACGTTGTAATCCGGTACCACCCTGAAGGGGTGCGGACCGGCGATTCGGTGGGCCACCACCGTGTCCACGCTTTCCAGGACCCGCTTGGGGTCCAACCCGCTCATGATCAAGGTACCCTCATCCATGCCTTCCGGCCGCTCGTGCGCCTGGCGAATGGTGATGGCCGGAAAGTCGAGTATGGAGGATTCTTCGGTGATCGTACCGCTGTCCGACACGACGCACCTGGCGTTCTTTTGCAGTTTCACGTAATCCAGGAAGCCGAGGGGACAAAGAAAACGGATGGCCGGGTCCAGGCCCGCCATGCCTCTCATCTCAAGTCGTTTCCGCGTCCTTGGATGGGTCGAGAAGATGACCGGCAGCCCGTATCTGGCCGCGACAGCCTGGACGGAGGCGAGGAGATGGTCAAAATTCTCCTCGGCGTCCACGTTCTCTTCCCGGTGCGCGCTGACCACGAAATAACCTCCAGGGCAGAGCCCCAGGCTGTCCAGGATGGAAGAATTCTCGATGGCGGCCTGGTAGTAGTCGAGCACTTCTTTCATCGGGGAACCCGTCTTGATGACGGTTTCGGGTCGAAGTCCTTCCGCCAGAAGATAGCGCCTGGCATGTTCGGTGTATGGCAGGTTGATGTCGCTGATGTGGTCGACGATCTTGCGATTGATCTCCTCCGGCACGCGCTGATCGAAGCACCGGTTTCCCGCCTCCATGTGGAAGATCGGGATTTTTCGCCGTTTGGCCGGAATGGCCGCCAGACAACTGTTGGTGTCTCCGAGGAGAAGCAGCGCCTCCGGATCCTCCCGGGCCATCACCTGGTCGGCCTTGGCGATCACATTGCCGATGGTTTGGGCCACGGATTCCCCGGCGGCATCCAGGAAGTGGTCGGGTTTCCTGATTTCAAGTTGCTGAAAAAAAATCTGGTTCAGTTCGAAATCATAGTTCTGGCCGGAATGCACCAGTATGTGCTGGGCATGCAGGTCCAACTCATGGATGACCCTGCTCAGTTTTATGATTTCTGGCCGCGTCCCGATGATGGTCATGACCTTCATGGACAAACACCCTCCAAGGCTCCTCCGCCGGCCAGTTCTCCGATCATCTCCGCCCAGGAAGGGGGCTGGTAGGCGAATTCCCGGCGGAACCGGGTGGAGTCGAGCGTGCGGTCGGAGCGGATCGTATCGTCGGGAATGATTTCGATGGGATGGTTCAATTTGTCCCGGAACAACCGCAGCAATTCGAACTTGTTGATCGGCTCGCTGGAAACCTGGTAGAGACCGCTGGCTTCGCCATGGTGAACCAGCATTTTTTCGATGATCCGACTCATTTCGAGCGTGGTGAAACCACTGTAGAGGACCTGACGATAACCTTTGACTGGCCCGGTTTGGCCGAGAAACCATTCCAGCAGGCTCTGTTTCCGGGACAGTTCCCGGCCGATGATGGAGGTCCGGAGGGTGAGACAGTGCTTCTCGTGGACCTCCCCCAGGAACTTGGTCTTCCCGTAGAGATCCTCGGCATCAGAGCCATCCGTTTCCTGGTAATTACCCTTGGTGCCCGCGAAAACGCAATCCGTGCTCAGGTGTACCAACCTTGCGCCGAGGGCCCCGCAGAAGACGGAGAGACGATGAGGAAGCAGGGCATTGATCTCGATGCACGGAAGGCGCTCCTTGGCCGCCTCTCGCTGTTTGATGACTCCCACGGCGTTGACGACCGCCTCAGGGTGAAAGTCCGCCACTACCTCCATGAGCCTGTCGGTCGAACGAACGTCAAGGCCGGCAAAGGCGCAATCCGGGGAGAACAGTCCAGAGCCCGCATAGACCGGCCACTCCCGATGCAGGGTGACCTTTACTTCGTGGCGCGGCAGGAGGTGCTGGAACAGGCAGTGCCCAAGCATGCCGTCCCCCCCAAGTATCAATATTCGCAACCCACCCCTCCCTTGAGTTCTTGTTGGATGAAATCGAGGCCGAGGAGCATCTGCTTGACTTCCGGTACGGCGAGCCTTCTCGTGTTGTGGGAATTGTAGTCGGTAGCCTGGGAGATGGCCTGCTCGCCCTCCGTGAAATACTTCCCGTAATTCAAGTCCCTTCCATCTGGGATGATCCTGTAATAGTCGCCCAGATCGATGGCCGCCGCCATTTCTTCTCGGGTCAATAGAGTTTCATACAGCTTCTCACCGTGGCGCGTGCCAATGGTCTTGACCTCATTATTAGCGTTGAAAATCTCCTTGATGGCCGTAGCCAAGTCCAGGATGGTCGAAGCGGGGGCCTTGCGGACGAAGACGTCCCCTGGCTGGGCATGGCGGAAGGCATAGAGGACCAGTTCCACCGCGTCTTCGAGGCTCAGGAGGAACCGCGTCATGCCGGGATCGGTGACCGTCAGCGGTGCACCATCCTTGATCTGCTTGACAAACAGCGGAATGACCGAGCCTCTCGAAGCCATCACGTTGCCGTAACGGGTCCCGCACACAATGGTGGGGCTTCCTTCCTTCAACATCCTGGCCTTGGCGACCATCAACTTCTCCATCATGGCCTTGGAAAGCCCCATGGCATTGATGGGATAGACCGCCTTGTCCGTGCTCAGGACGATCACGTTCGAAACTTCGTTTGCAACCGCCGCGCTGAGGACGTTCTCGGCACCGAGGATGTTCGTCCGCACCGCCTCCAATGGATAGAATTCGCAAGAAGGGACCTGCTTTAATGCTGCGGCGTGGAACACCAGATCGACGCCATTCATGGCGCTGGCCACGCTTTCGTAATTTCTTACATCACCAATGTAAAATTTGATTTTATCATTATGAAGCCGGATGCGCATGTCTTCTTGCTTTTTCTCATCGCGACTAAATACACGAATTTCCTTTATCTGGGTGTCAATGAATTTTTTAATAACGGCATTGCCGAATGACCCTGTTCCACCGGTGATGAGCAACGTTTTGCCCTTGAACATGTCCACCTTCCGCAAATTTTTCGGCAAGTAAAATATACACTGGCTTCTTCCCCGGGAGACATTTTCCCTGAGCGCCACCGGCTTCAGGCACACCCCATATCCAGGAACATCCGCTGGATCTGCTCTCCCACCTGCGACACCCGGTAACGGCTGCAAAGGGTATCGACCGCCTGCCGCCGTTCCGGGGCCTCCTGGAAAAAATCAGCCTCGGCCCGCTCCAACAGGCCTGGAAGCGAGTCGGCCCGACCATCCCAGCGATTTATGAAATCGATGCCGAAATCGGGCAGCGTCTTCAGGGGGGGCGCGATCACGTGAGTGCCGGCCGCGAGGTATTCGAACACTTTGAACGGGAATACGCCGCTGCCATCCCCGGCGATCCGTTCCGGCGGCACCATGGTGCAGTCGCATCGGCACATGGCTTCATACATCCGGGCGGAGGGCACCGATCCCAGGAACGTGAATCGCCCGGGACGCTGGCGTGCCAAGGAATGGAACAGGGGAGCCAGGGGTCCGCCGCCGCAGACGAGGATGTCCCAAGGGTCAGGCAGCTCCTTGGCGAGGTCGGCCAGCACCATGACCCCTTTGTCCTGGCTCAGGCCACCGAAGTAACCGAAGGTCCTGCGCTGGCCGGTGAAGGCGGGAGACCGTTGCGCGGCCATTTCCAGCAGCCTGTCGTCGATGATGCCCGGCAGGAGCAGGGACGGTTTGCGGTCCGGCAGCATGTCCTTGATGGCGCGGTTGACGGCCGTGTAGCCACGGCAGGCGCGGAGCAGGCGGTCCCAGCACAGTTGGTCGATCCAGGGCTTGAAATTCCACCAGCCGCGCCTGCGGGCCCTCGGGAGATCCTCGATCTCCAGAACGATAGGGCAAGGCTTCGCATTCACGATCGCGCCCGCGGCCTGGAATTCGAACAGATTGGTATTGTATAGGAGGATCATATCGGGCAAGAACGAGGCTGCCGCCGTGCGCGCGATCCAGCCGGCCCGGACCCCGTTCAGGAGGCTGCCGATGGCACGGATCCCCAGCAAGGCCGGGTAATAGACGGGGATTGAATGCCTTCCGGAAGCCATCCGTTCCTGGTAGGGGCGGCGCCAGAACGGAAAGGGAACGTCCGTGACGAATGAAGACAGGACCATAACCTCATGCCCCTGGTCGCAGATTCCCTCACAGATCAGTTCGATCTTGCGTTGGGCCGCCAAACCGCCGGTTTGGGTATCGCCTTGGCATTCCAGGAACGAATCTGAAGCATAGGGTGCTACGTAGAGAATTTTCACCAGCCAGCCTCCTCGGCCGCAGGAAGGATGCGATCAGCTGCGGCCACGGTGGCAATGCGGGACATGGGGCGGCCTCAATTCATCACCGCCCGGAACATGTCCCGGGTTGCCGCGATGTCGGCCGAAGCGCTCAGCCGGGAACGCCCGTAGGCCTGGGCCGATCTGCGCAGCGCCAGATGCTGGTCCGGCCCCAGCGCGGCCAGTTGCTCCAGCATCGTACGGAACGTTCCTGGCTGGTCAAGGGATAGGTCCCAACCCGCCCCATGCGTTTCCATTCCCCTCCAGGGAGTCTGGTCACTCAGCAGGACCGGGCATCCAGCCAGGAGGGCTTCGAGAATCACGTAGCCATTGTTCTCGGCCTTGGTCGGAAAGAAGAAAAAGTCCCGTTCGGCGAAGGTTCGGAGAATTTCGTCATGGGGAATGGATCCGAGATGCCTGACCCTGATGTGATTCGGCAACGTGGCAATGACCTGGCGACAATTGGCCCAATGGGCCTCGTCAGCCACCGGGCCCACGATGTCGAAATCCACCGGCGCCTTGACTTCCGCCAGGACCCTGAGGGCGTAGTCAAGGTTCTTCTTGGGATCGATGCGGGAAACGAAAACCAGCCGGAGACGCCCCTGCTTTTTTGTCGGGCCCAATTTCAGGTCGGTTCCGGCCCTGGGCGGCAGGTCCGGGACCATAGTGATGTCCGCCTGCCCAAGTTTCAGCGCCTGGAGAAAGGCCGCCTCATCGGTGCTGGTGGCATGGAAATGGATTCCCGAGAAATGCCCGGTCGCTCGCGCCAGTTGGAGGAAGGTCCTTTTCTTGATTGTTTTAAGGCGGCCGTTCGCCATGGCCCCCGGCATCAGTTCCCCCCTCGGCGCCAGGAGTACGGGAATCCGGATCCTGCCCATGAACCGCCGGAGCAGCATGGGCAGGATTGAATATCCAATCGAAAAAGTGCTGTTGAGGTAGATCAGGTCCCAAGGCTCCCTCAGGAGGCTCCGAAGTTCAGCAGCCAAGGCCTGGCCCGAGGATAGGTAATGAACCGGATAACCTTCTGATTCAATGACTTCTCGTCGCTCCTGTGCAGGATAGGCTCTGGTCTCACCAAAATCCCTCTGCCCCGTTGCCACAACAAAATCAAAATCGTTTTTCAAATGACCTGCCAAGTTGGCCAGGGCGCGAATGGACCCGCCCCCCTTATAACCAGGGAGATAGAAGGCATTAAGCGCGAGAACCCTCCGATTCCCCATTTCACCTCCATGTACCACGTCCTTGCGTTGGACCTGCAATGAGACCCTCGGGATCAAACTGCCCTCATTATGGCACGCCACTGCCCTTCTCCCACAGGTTGCCGGTTGACTGATCATCTTCCAGCTCTGTGGTTCTGCCAGGGGCCCGGCGTTTTCGCCTGAATAGGCCGAAAGAAATCATTTTCAATACCGATAAGCTCGATCTGACGGTTGGTGTGAGCCGTGCGTTTCCAATAACATGGAAACAAAGCACACCTTTGTCTGAATATTTATCTTTTCATTTATTTTTTATTCTGGACCACCCTCCAGCGCTTGCGTTCCAGCCGATATAGCATCAGCGCGGTCAAAAGGAACACGATTGAAGACGAACTCGCCAGGTACCAGTTTTGGGATGACAGAAAGCAGACTCCAAACAAGAAAAGATATATTGAAAGAGTTGCGAAGCATGGGAATTTGTTAAATTGTACAATTGCGCGTCTCATGAGCGCTCCAAGACCGAACGAGAAAACAACAACCCCTGGGATCCCAAAATCAAAATAATATCGGAATACACAAGTGTATAATGCATTAAAATTATAAGTTCCAATATAAATATCTTGATCCAAAATTCCCCCAATGGTCTGGTTTAAGATCGTATATTTGATACCCAAAATTTTCATGATATAACCGATTATCTCATCGACGAATCCAAAAGTTAGCGCCCCATAATGAAATCCATAAAGATAGATATGTGAAAGCGAATAGTCGAGCGCCCGGAACGCCCCGGTCGAATAATATTGTGCCTGATCGAGGAACAGCATCCCTGCAGCCTTGGCCAGCCCAAGGTCGAGCGTTGTGTTGAAAGTCCTAAATGCCGTCAAATAAATAGAAAAAGCAATGAGAAGCGCCACAGGGAGGGCCACAAACAATAGCAAATTCTTTCTGGGAGGGATTTCTCCCAACCCATTGCCTGCTTGGCCTGCCGCCTTGGTTGGTCCTATCGGCGGTTGGATTACATGCCGAATGGACGCAAGAAGAGCAATGAATATACCAGCTTCCACCACCGCTGTTCGTCCAGCGCCAATGCTTACGTATAAGGCCAAGTCTACCAAGGCAAGAGAAAAAACCCAGTTCCGAAGGCGGCCTAACATTAAAGTGCTGGTTACTATAGTGATCAAGAAAATGGCAACAGCATCAACAAATAGGTTGTAGACCAATACTTCGGTAACACTGTGAAACAATTCTCCGGCTGAAAACCGAAGAGTCCTTGCTTCAGAAGATGAAACTACATTCAGCACTGTTTGGAATTTTCTATAATAATAAAACAAATAAGCGAAGAGAAACACTAATCCCAATTTAATCTGTTTGTGTTTAATTAATTCATTATTGAGACTATTAAAAATCATTCGATAATTTACTTGAGCACTTGAATTTTCATAACTCCTTACTGCACAAATAAATCCGATCATAAATGCAAACACATTCAGCAATAATAAACAATACGTAAATGAACTAACTGAATAAATTCCAAATAGATCTAGAGTCGAAACAAATAAACACATGCCCCACCAGCCAAGATAGATATTCAAGGTGATGCGGGAAATACGGTCATGGACTGAAATACGGGCTAGGATGAATGCCCCCATGAAAAGGATGAAAACAATCACTCCCATCATGTTGCCCTCAGCAAATCCATCACAATTTGTTCATAGGCCAGGCCGAAGTTCCGATAAGCAGTTTCGGTCGAGCGGGCAGGAATCTCTCCAAGCCCAGCCCCTTCTAGAACTCGTTTCATATGAGCGCTCAGGAGTTCCGCATCCTGCGGAGGAAAATAAAGCGCTCCGGCAGGTGCTTGCTCTCTGTGGACTGGAATGTCCGAAAGAATCACCCTGGCCCCAAGGCACTTCGCTTCTTCGACGGTGGTGCTCCAGCCTTCGAACATGGAAGGGTTCAAGACAGCGCTGGCCTGGTGCATCAAAGCAAGGATGTCGGTGAAGGGCACAACCCCTAAGGGGCGGAAATCTCGCTCCAGGCCCCTGTGCCGAACCATGGCCATGAGCGAATCGAAGAACTGGGGGTTCCTGAAATCCTTGGCGTTGCCTGTGGCCAAAACGAGGCCCGGGGAACCAGACTGGCGCAAGATGGAGAGCGCTTCTATTACGACCCGATGGTTCTTGTGTTTCCAGAACTGGTTCGGCAGGTGAAAAAACGGTCCCTCGAACCCATACCGTGCTTCTAGTTCACTTCTGGATGGAAGCGAATCGATGGAGGGCACCTGGGGCACGAACCTGAGAACCCGTACACGAGATGCCGCCTGGGGGCAAAAACCGATCAAATCTTTTTGGACGTCCTCGCTGCTTACCACCACCGCGTCACAGGTCAAGCAGATCGTCCTGAAATTTGCATCCCGCTGCCGGCAGATCTCCGAGGTGAAGAATTCAGGCAAGTGCAGGTGCTGGAAATCCGGAATCCAGCCCAAGGTTTTGAGCTTGGCCCCCTTCCCGAGACCCGCTCCATGCGAGTAAAGGGAGATGCCGTTCCGTACGAGTAACCGCTCCAAAAGAATTTCTCGCCCGGAACATGCCTGCAGCAGTTTCCGGGAGAACCAAGGTAAAGTCCAATGATCGACTAGGCTAGTGGCAACCATAGGTAAGTCGGGGAAGTACCCTTTCCAGTCCGCCACGCGGCGCCGACTGACAAACAGGACAGGCTCGATGCTGCGGTCGGGTAAGGCGCGGATCGCTTCGACCAAACTTCTCATGTAGTTGGCTCCGCCCAACCAAGCCCCGGGTGGACTGGCCAACAGGAATCCGACCCGGATCACGGTCGTTCCCCTTGAAACCAGGTTGAATATTCCACAAGTCCCGCTCGCAAGGACACCGCTGGCTTCCATCCCCAGACCTCGGCCTTGCTGCAATCACCCAAATACTCCTTTGGGTCGCCTGCCTTGGCCTGGGCTGTGAAGTGCAGGGGCGGCGCATCGGGAAAGGATTGCCTCAGCATGGTCAGAACCTCCCGTACGGAGGTACCGACACCGGAACCGCCGTTCACCACCGTACAATCCCTGCCGGCGTGCTCCGCGGCTGTCTGAAGGAGATTGGCTGAATCCACAACATGCAGCCAATCCCTGGATTCCTCTCCAGTGCCAAGGAAAGTGGCCTCGCCGCGGGAGAATTTGCAGCAGGCATCCCAGAGCAGTTGTTTCCGGAGCCACGGTCCGTAGAGCGAGAACAAACGCACGATGACCACTTTAAGATTGAAATGCCTTGAGTAGCTTTGACACAAGAGTTCCGCGACCAGCTTGTGGGTCCCATAAGGGGAAGCCGGCCGGGGCGCAGCCTCTTCCCGGATGGGCAGATGGTCTACCTCGCCGTAAACGGCGGCACTTGAAGGGTAGACCAGACGAGCTTCCGGTGCTCGGAGCCGGATGAATTCGAGGGTTGAAAGTAGGGTGCCGGCAGTGCTTTGGAAGTCCTCGGCCGGGTCCTGGAAGGAAAAACCGACGGAACCACTTCCGGCGCAATGGGTTATCACATCAGGGGTTACCCGGAATGCTGCGAGAGTGTCCAGGGTGACATCTCCGCAAATCCATTTCGAGAGTCCCCACGCCCGCCAATCAGCTTCATCCCAGGCATCCCGGCCTATCCCCAAGACCTGGTAGCCTGCTTCAGTCCAATTCCTGGCTACATGCCTTCCGAGGAATCCGGAAGCGCCCGTGACAATGACTGTTCTAGGCATATAGGGGCTTCCTCGCAATGAAACTGTACAGCCTGCCCGGAGCTTTGGACCTAGCACCGAGCCATGCAAGGACACTGAATGGCAGGGCCCCGGGCGGGAGATGGAGGCGCCTAGCGATTTTCCGCCGGACGACCTCAAGTGATTCAGGATATGTGTTGATTTCAGACTGGTATGGATTCAGGACGGTAGTTACAGTCAACCCCCCGGATCCTATGGCGTCCAGGTAGTCGTTGAGCAGGTAGGCCATTTCTCCGCCATAACGATGATGGAGCGGGTGGCTGTTCAGAAAGACGGGGAGGTCGGAGGGGCTGGAAATGATGTGCTCCCTGATCGCAAACAGAGAGCCGCCCGGCTTGAGGACCCTGCCGACCTCCGTGCAGAAAGCCTTCAGGTCCCGGGCATGGTGCAGGACCTGGCGGCAAAGGACAATGTCGAACGTGTTGCCGTTGAAGGGCAGGGATTCGCCCCAATCGGCCACCAGGTGGATTGTGAGCCCGGTTTCTTCAATAAGCCTCTGGATGGCCCCAACGCCCACCACCTGGCTAGGATCCGGTTCCAGGGCTGTGGTGTCCCAGCCATCCATGGCCAGCGCGTAGGAAGCAACTCCCCGGCCGGCGCCGATCTCCAAGGCCCGTCCCGGATTCTTCGGCAGGAGTGCCCGGAGGGACTTCCATTCGATGCTGGAGCGATAGCGCATTGCCGCAGTGGAAACCGGATCGTCAAAGAATGCGGCATGTACCAGTTCGGATTGATCAGGTTGGTTCCTCAGCCAAATCACAGCTTCTTCCCAGGTCTCCATCAGACTCCCTCTCGGGGCACTTCCCGAATGATTCGAGCTGGGTTTCCACCCACGACCGTGTATGGAGGGACATCCTTGGTCACAACACTGCCAGCTGCGATCACCGCACCTTCCCCGATGACGACGCCTTTAAGGATGATGGAATTGAAACCGATCCAGGCAAGATCGCCAATACGCACAGGCGCAATTTTCACTTGGCTCCAATCCTTGAGGCCCTGGATCCATGACCCCGTGTCGTTTTTCCGGACTCTCCAATCAAGGGAATGGGAGTTGTGGTCTACGATACTGCACCCGAAGGCAATGAGGACGTCATTGCCGATTTCGACCTGCTGAGCGGCCATTACGGTGGAGCCACCAATAAATGTGTTATCCCCAATGATGACGGAGGCCCCCTCGCGTTCGAAATGAACTCGGCCTTCGATGAGGCTCCCGGACCCAACACGAAGATTACACAATGGCAGGATTTGCACGCCGCGGAAATTGACTCTCGAGCCTTCCCCTATGGCCACACCGGGATGCCTTCTCACCCGGCGGGCAGCTGCCCATTCCGCGATTTGGCCAAGCCATTGGATCATTTAAATAGCCCCTTGAGCTTATCCAGGAGATCCCGATTTGGATACCGAACAGATAAATGATCCTTCACTTTTTCGAACTGAGAGTAATCGATTTCAACATTTGGGAATTCGGCCACTTGAAAATCTGTGAGCTCTTCATCAGAGGGGTTGCCCAACCCACAGTGGGTGCCGGAATTATCAAAGCCGATATTCTGGACAAGGGAGTGTGCTGGGAATAGTGTAATTCCCTTTTGCAAGAAAACATGAAGCCACCACTTGATGGCCCAGGAATCCACGGTGCCGCTTTCCTGGTTCAGAAGCATCCTGAAATAAGGATAAGAACCATCCAAATCAAAGGCCTTCCGCATCCCGCGGCCGGCAACCAGGGAGGGACCGATCACGTGTGGCTGGAAAGTTGACCAGACTCGCTGCCAAGTGGCCCATCCCCAAGAAGTGGTCATTGGTAAAAAAGCGGCATCAAATTTGGAAACCCAAGGGACCGGAAACATATGCGCTGAAATTTGCATTACTTTATCGGCATCACAATATTTTTTCAGAGCACTGTTCAAATATTCAAGAAAATGTGGCGATACGATTAAATCATCCTCAAGGACGATCGTACGACCGTGGGATGCACAGATTTCGCTGACACCTGCAAGCACCGACCTAGCCAATCCCCAATTTTCCTGACGCTCCACCAGGGTAACATTGGCAAAACCGCGCAGGTCCCGGCAGAGTGCCCTGACGGATTGGACCGCCGGAGCATTCTCGGCTCTGCGGGGCCCATCGGAATATATGAAGAGTTCGGTCGAGGCTGCCTCCGGATTACGCAGGAGTGCATCCAGAACTTGCCGGGTATGGGCAGGCCTTCGGTAAACGAACAAGACAATCGGGGATAGAGGTGTTGCCAGCATTAAAGGACCCTCTCCATCTCAAAAAGATATCAGGAAAGCGGGTCATGAACGATTGCAGGAGATGCCAGGTTTTCGTACCATCTCTCGAATGCCAGGAGGCGGAAAAGAAACCAGGGTGACTGGGTGATTCCTAGAGCATGTCTCAGTCCCAAGGTTTTCAGCCAAGGCATGGCTCTTCCTTTCTGGATGATTTTCTCGAGTTGCTTGGCATCCACCCAACCATGCCGGACAAGTTGACCATCCAGGAGGATATCAGCTTGTTTGTAAGCTAAAGACCCGATAAAACCACCGGGAGGCGTGAATCCCCGCTTGGGAGCGTCGAGCAATGAATCACGGAGAATCCCCCTCATGAGCCGCCGAAGAAGGGGTTTGTTCCGCCCAGCTTCGAAGCGCCTGGCAAGGGGAAGATGGCAGACCCTTTCGACAAAGATATGATCCAGCAAGGGCACCCGAACCTCCACCGAACACCCCATTCCCAATTTATCTGCCAATTGGCATCCATTGTGGACCAGATACGAACCGAAAAGCATGGCGGCGACTTCGTCAGGTCCCTTGGGAGCCATCTTGCATATTCCCATCAGAGGAGTCTGGAGTTCCTTGGAGGCCTCCCCCAAGGCGCCGACGGCGACTTGTCGAATTTCTCCACCAAGATTCTTGAAAAGCCTTGCTGCAAGAAACTGGATCCTGGAACGGGTATCTCCATCCATGTTATCTAAAACAACACCAAGCTCATTCCATACGGGGTATCCAAAAAATATTTCGTCGCCACCAATCCCTGATAGAAGCACCTTGAATCCGAGGGATCTAGCCTGCTGATAAAGGCCCCACTGGGCCATGGCAGCAATGTCTCCGACGGGTTCATCGCAATAGCGAACCAATTCCTCAAAATGGGATTCGAAGTTGGCGACATCGTTTTCGATTTCGATGAAACTCAGTCCGAACTGGCGGGCTGTGGCCCGGGCTTCGGCGCGCTCGTCCACGGCGTGACTCCCGGTATAGCCCACGCAAATGGCTGTGAAGTTGGACCCTTCCCTCGACGCCATGGCTGCCAGGGTTGAGGAGTCGAGACCGCCACTCAGAAGAATACCCACCGGGACATCACTGCGGAGATGAATGCGGATCGCGTCCTGGAGTGTATCCAGGATCTGGCCGTCGTCCCGATCGGCGATACCTTCTTTCCCACCGAATCTGGGCTCCCAGTAGCGTTTAAGCGTCAGTCCTGAGGCATCGGCCAGGAGGTATTCCCCAGGAAGAAAACGGTCGACCTCCAGCAACGGGGTATGGCGCTGGTCCAGTGGATAGCTGTAAGCCAGGAATTCCAGAATCGGGCCTGGTCGCAACGTGGGTGAGCACTCCGCGGCCGCCAGGATGGTCCGGATCTCCGAACTCAACAACAGCGCGCCGCCTTGTCGGCTCAAGTAGAGGGGTTTGATCCCAATCCGGTCCCTGGCGGCGAACACCCTACCCCGTTCAATGTCCCAGATGACGAAGGCGAACATCCCCCTCAGGTCCTGGAGGCAGGCTTCTTCCTTGTCCTCGTAGAGATGCAGAATGGTCTCCACATCACTATGGGATGAAAATTTGTGGCCGCGTTGCTTCAAGGTATCCATGAGTTCAACATAATTGTAAATTTCACCATTACAAACGATGACCATCGACCGGTCCTCGTTGTAGATGGGCTGAGCACCGCCAGCGACGTCTATGATGCTCAGTCGGCGAATGCCAAGCGCCACTCTGGGGTCGGCATGGATGCCCTCCCCGTCCGGCCCCCGGTAGACCATCAGGGAGTTCATCATGGATACCCGTTCTCTCTTGTCGGGTATGAGGTTATCAAGGTCGATGATCGCATTAATTCCGCACATTCGGACTCCAGCCTGTGAACAGGTTGAAAGATCTCATCAAGATCCAGAATAAGGGGCGGGTGCGCCGGTCGAAAAAATTCATGAGGAGGTTGGAACTCAACTGCGCCGCCAAGGAGGCGTAGGCCGCCCCCAGTCCGCCGATGCGGGGGATGAGGATTAAGTTCAGGGCGATGTTGACCAAGGCTCCGCCCAGGGTTCGCGCCAAGGCGCGCTTGGTGAGGTTCTCGACGATGAACCAGGGATGCTGGGCCATGCCAAGAAAGACGAATAAAGCACCCCAGATGTGCACGGCCAGGATCGCCCCGGCACCTTGGTAGGCCGAGCCGTAGAGAAAGCTCACGATCCGGCTCGAAAGGAGGGTTACTGGCAGCACGATGGCCAGCGCCAATGCCACGTTTAACTTGAAGAACTTTAGTAGCTTCTCGTAATAGACCATCTCGCTAACCTGTTTTGCCGCCACGAAGCCCGGCATGACCGTCGAAACCAGGGCGACCGGCACAAAATACCAGACTTCGGAGAGCCTCGAGGCGGCTGTAAACACACCCAGCGCCTTGTTGCCCCCCAATTGCCCGAGCATAATTTGGTCGATCCGCATGTAAACCATCACCGTCAGGCCAGAAAAGATGAGCGGCCATCCGTCCCGCATGAGGGTGGTCGCAGAGTCCTTGTCGGCGCGCCAGGTGCCAAGGTCCCCTTGCCGCCACCGGTAAACGGTCAGCAGGAGGTATGCCCCCAAGGCAGCTTCGCCCAAGGTTGCCCAGGCGAAGGCCACCAGCGAAGCTCCACCGAGGATGAGCCCAACTTTGACTAAAGCCATAACGATAAAGGCAGAATTCTTCACTAGGACCGAGTATTTGGATTGGACCTGGGACTGAAACCACAGGTCGACCGTGTCGAAAGCCTGGAAAATGGTGGCAGATCCCATGATGGCCGCGAGGAGGTGCGTGAGGTGATCACCGGGGCGGCTCAGGACCACGACCAGGATGGAGGCAGCCAATGCGAACAGGCTGCCAACCAGTCTAAGCGCCAAGGTAGTGCCCAGGATTCTGGCTTTATCGCCCAGATCCTTGACCACCTCACGGACAACGATCTGGTCAAGACCCAGGGTGGAAAAACTCAGAAACAGGGCGATCACCGCTTGCACGTATGCGAAAGTGCCGAACTGTTCGGGGCCCAGGTAGCGCGCGACCCAAACCCCAACCACCATGCCAAAACCGAGCCTGACAAGCCGGTCCAGGAAAAGCCATCCGGTGTTCCGAACCATCTTGACGAGAGAACTATCCCCCTCCAGGCGCGCGCGGAAGGAGGCAGGCATCCAGCGCAAAACCTGCAGATTCAACATCCGAGTGTGACCTCTCGCATCCGGACGATCGCCTCCCGCTGTCCCCGCTCAAAGAAATATTCAACTTGCCAGCCGAAACGCTCTCGCGCCCGGGTTGTGTCCAACTTGCGTTTAGGCTGGCTATGTGGATAGGAAGGGTTGAAGGGCAATTCACCCTTGAAGGGTGCATTGCTCTCTCCGAGGTAGCCGTTCCAGGAATCGTCCTCCCGGAATAGGGTTGGACAGAACTTGGGATGGACGCAGACAGTGCCCAGGATGAGCACCTTTGGAACCACTTCCACACCATAGGGTTGAACGAGATTGAGTCCAATCGTTTGATTCAAATAAATAGAGAAACCAGGGTGTTTGAGGTCAAATACGGCCTGGGTTGGTGCAAAGACCTCAGCTTGGCGCCCGGCGAGTTCCCGAAGGACATGCCGGCCCAGGAAATCATTCCTCTCGTTGCCCCAGACACGTTTGCCTGTCAATGGAAAGGAATCAGACTCCATCCGTAACCTCCGCACGGAGAGCTCGGCCAGATAGCTGCCGTCCTTTCCGGTGATGTCCATGATGAGAGTGGTTGGGTGGGGCATCCTTAAATTCTTTCAATCGGATGGAAAAATCGCAGGCCATTCCTTTGGAGTTTTTCAATCAGCCTGCCATGTTTGGTCCCGTTGACCCACGACGCGACGGACCAACGGCTGGCGTCGAAGGCCCTCATGAATCCCTTGGTGAGCCGCCCTCCCGCCATTTGCTCATGACCCACTGTCGATTCAACCAGGTCCAGGAGCCGACGGTTGCCAGGAGGAAGGCCGACAGGACTATCAGGGATCGGGCGGGGCGGCTCTTGTCGCAAGGAAGGTTGGCCTGGTCCAACACATTCAGGATTGGTACATCATTTTTCTCTTCAAGAAGGGCTTGCTCGTGGTTCAACGTGAGGGTCGCCACGATCTGCTGCCGTAATTTTAATTCCGCTTCTAGGTGCATACCCTTGAGTCGAACTTCGGGGTCGGAACTGGTCTGGTAGGCCCGATTTACCGACAGGAAGTCGCGGAGGGCATTTTCCACCTCATTCATTTCCACTCTTGCGTCCTGGAGCCTAGCATAGGCGAACACGGCCTTGTTGCCGCCCCGGGTCTGAGCCTTATTCAGCAGAAAATTTTCCAGCATTTCCGTCGTTTTTTGAACAATCTGTTGGGATAGATCCGGCGATTTGGTTTCCACCCCTATCACCAGAAGCCGGGTCTTCAGGTCCCTGGTTACCGTGAACATGCCCCGCAAGGCCCTGGTCGTTCGATCTATATTTGACTTATTCAGGTATTCACCAAGCGTCTGGGCGTGCATGATGGGTCGCCCGAAGCGCCAATTCTTCTGGTGAAATTCAAACCTCATGTTGATTAAATTTTCCATGAGCCACCGGCTCTTCAATATTTCGACATAATTGGCATCTCCGCTGTCCGATCCTGGTAAATTAATTCCAAGGACGGCAGCTGCCGCGCTGTACTGCCCGAGAGCCCCCATCGTCCTGGTCTCGACGGGAAGGATCTGCGCCTCTGATCGGTAAAAATCGGGCAAAAATAGAGAAAGGACCGCCACCAGCACGGCGGCAATGAACCCAATGGCCGCGGATCGAGTTAAAGGTCCAAAGGAAAGTGGCGGCTTCATCTTGTTTGGTCCAGTATGACTTGAAGTCAAAATAATAACCCAAAATTCCCTCGCATTCACGGAAAATCCAGCATGCAGGCGATCATGGCTTGGTCCCTTGCAGCTTAGCCAGTTACCCTACCCTTCTTAGCGCAAACCCCCAAGCACGCCGCGGTAAACGATTGCGGCAGGACCAGAGATCGCCTCTGATCCTGCCGCACGGGCGCACTTCGCCGGGATTAGAGGTCCTCCCCCTCCACTTCGCTCATCCCCTGCAGTTCCTCCACATGCTGCGCCATCCGGCTGTACTCGTCGTCGAAATCGTCGAGCCCCAGCTGGTCGGTGTCGACCGCTTCGGGGTACTGGCCTTCCTCGATCTCCAGGTTGCGGTAGAGGGCCATGCCGGTGCCGGCGGGGATGAGCCGGCCCAGGATGACGTTCTCTTTCAGGCCGCGCAGGTAGTCCACGCGGCCCTCCAGGGCGGCTTCGGTGAGCACCCGGGTGGTCTCCTGGAACGATGCGGCGGAAATGAAGGACTCGCTGGTCAGGGCGGCCTTGGTGATGCCCAGGAGCTGGGGCTCGCAGGTGGCGGGGGAACCGCTGTCCTTGAGGGCCTGCTCGTTGATCTCCTTGAACCGGTGCTTGTCCACTTTCTCGTCGACGATCAACGGGGTGTCGCCCACGTCGGTGATCTGCACCCAGCGCATCATCTGCCGGATGATCACTTCGATGTGCTTGTCGTTGATGGTCACGCCCTGGGCCCGGTAGACTTCCTGGACTTCGTTGAGCAGGAAGGCCTGGAGGGCCTTGTCGCCCTGGATCTCCAGGATGTCGTGGGGGGACACGGCGCCCTCGGTGAGCTTCTCGCCCGCCTGGATCTCGTCGCCGTCCTGGACCTGGATGTGCTTGCCGCGGGGGATGAGGTACTCCTCATGATCCCCGTGGGGGTTCTCCACGATGACTTTCTGGTTGCCGCGCACCCGGTTGCCGTACTTGACGGTGCCGGTGACCTTGCTGATGATGGCCGGATCCTTGGGCTTGCGGCCCTCGAACAGCTCGGTGACCCGGGGCAGGCCGCCGGTGATGTCACTGGTCTTGGCCTGCTGCCTTGGGGTCTTGGCCAGCACGTCGCCGGGCTCGATGGCCTGGCCGTCCTCCACTTCCACGTAAGCGCCGGTGGGGATGTTGTAGCGCTGCAGGACCTTGTGGTTCTCGCCCTTGATGTTGATGTGGGGGTGCAGCTTGTCGTCGGTGGGGTCGATCACCCGCTTGCGGAACCGCCCGGTGATCTGGTCCTTCTCCTCCTGGTAGCTGGCGTTCAGCTCGAACTCCTTGAAGTCGGCGATGCCGGCCCGTTCGGAGATGAGGTAATCATTGTACGGGTCCCATTCGGCCAGGACGGTCTTGGGCTCGCACTCCTCCCCGTCCCGGACCCGGATCGTGGCGCCCGGGGCGATCTTGTAGCTCTCGCGCATCTTGCCGCTGGCGTCCACCACCAGGATGTTGCCGGACCGGCTGATGGCGATGAGCTCCCCGGCGGTGTTCTCCACGTAGCGGATGCCGTCCAGCCTGACGGTGCCGGCGATCTGGGCTTCGTGGGTGGACTTCTCGGAGGTGCGGCTGGCGGCGCCGCCCACGTGGAAGGTGCGCATGGTGAGCTGGGTGCCCGGTTCGCCGATGGACTGGGCGGCGATGACGCCCACCGCCTCGCCCAGGTCCACCAGGCGGCCGCTGGACAGGTTCAGTCCGTAGCACTTGGCGCACACGCCCCGGCGGGCCTCGCAGGTGAGCACGGAACGGATCTTGACGCTGATGATGCCGGAGGTCTCGATGCGGAAGGCCAGCTCCTCGGTGAGCAGGGTGCCGGCCTGGACGACGATTTCCTGGGAATACGGATCCAGCACGTCCTCCAGCACCACACGGCCCATGATCCGGTCCCGCAGGCGGGAACGGATGGTGCCGTCGCTGTTGACGATGGCCTTCACCTCGATGCCGTCCAGGGTGCCGCAGTCGTCCTCGTTGATGATCACGTCCTGGGCCACGTCCACCAGCTTGCGGGTGAGGTAGCCCGAGTCGGCGGTCTTGAGGGCGGTGTCCGCCAGGCCCTTGCGGGCCCCGTGGGTGGAGGTGAAGTACTGCAGGACGCTGAGCCCCTCCTTGAAGTTGGCGGTGATGGGGGTCTCGATGATGTCGCCGGAAGGCTTGGCCATCAGGCCGCGCATGCCGGCCACCTGGCGGATCTGGGTCTTGGAGCCCCGGGCGCCCGAGTCGGCCATGATGTAGATGGAGTTCAGGAACTCGCCGGTCTCGTTGCGCTTCTCCAGCTCCTTCATCATGTCCGTGGCCACCTGTTCGGCGGTGCGGCCCCACACCTCGAGGATGCGGTTGTAGCGGGTGGCGGCGTCCAGCTTGCCTTCATGGTAGTACTCGTGCTCGATGGCGCGCACTTCCTTGTTGGCCTCCTCCAGCAGCCTGGGCTTGGAGGGAGGCACCACCAGGTCGTCGATGCCCACGCTCACCCCGGCCTTCATGGCCCACAGGAAACCCACGTCCTTCATGGCGTCCAGCAGGCGGATGGTGACTTCGGGGCCGTTGAGCTTGTAGGCCCGGTTCACCAGGGAGAGCAGGCCCTCCTTCTTGAGCAGGCCGTTGATGAACGGCAGCCCCTCGGGCATGGACCGGTTGAAGATCACCCGGCCCACGGTGGTGGTCATGAGCTCATGCTTGACCTCGTGGGCGGGGCACTCGAACACGTCCTGCTCGGACCGCTTCTTGGGGTCCCTCTTGTGCCAGGCCTCGGTGTCCACCACCTGGCCGGTGAAGCGCAGCTGGATGATGGCGTGGGTGTCCACCACCTTGGCGATGTGGGCGGCGATGACCTCGTCCACGGAACCGAACACCATTCCCTCGCCCTTGCGCCCGGAGCGCTTCTTGGTGAGGTAGTAGCCGCCCAGCACGATGTCCTGGCTGGGCACCACGTTGGGACGCCCGTTGGCGGGGTTCAGGATGTTCTGGGTGGACATCATGAGCACCTTGGCCTCGATCTGGGCCATGGGCGAGAGGGGCACGTGCACGGCCATCTGGTCGCCGTCGAAGTCGGCGTTGAAGGCGGTGCAGACCAGGGGATGCAGGCGGATGGCCTTGCCTTCCACCAGCACCGGCTGGAACGCCTGGATGCCCAGGCGGTGCAGGGTCGGGGCGCGGTTGAGCAGCACCGGGTGGTTCTGGATCACCTCGTCCAGCACGTCCCACACTTCCGGCACGCCCTGCTCCACCATCTCCTTGGCCTGGCGGATGGTGGCGGCGTGGCCCTTGTGCTCGAGCCGGTTGAAGATGAAGGGCTTGAACAGCTCCAGGGCCATCTTCTTGGGCAGTCCGCACTGGTGCAGCTTGAGGTCCGGGCCCACCACGATGACCGAGCGGCCGGAGTAGTCCACCCGCTTGCCCAGCAGGTTCTGGCGGAACCGGCCCTGCTTGCCCTTGAGGGCGTCGCTCAGTGACTTGAGGGGGCGGTTGGACACGCCCCGCAGCAGGCGCCCGCGCTTGCCGTTCTCGAACAGGGCGTCCACCGCCTCCTGGAGCATGCGCTTCTCGTTGCGCACGATCACTTCGGGGGCGCGCAGCTCGAGCAGCTTCTTGAGCCGGTTGTTGCGGTTGATGACCCGGCGGTACAGGTCGTTCAGGTCGGAGGTGGCGAACCGGCCGCCGTCCAGGGGCACCAGGGGGCGCAGTTCCGGAGGCAGCACCGGCACCACGTCCAGGATCATCCACTCGGGCTTGTTGCCGCTGCGCTTGAAGGCTTCGGTCACCTTCAGGCGCTTGGCGATCTTCACCCGCTTCTGGGCCGAGGTTTCCGCCTTCATGAGGTGCCGCAGCTCGATGGCCAGGGCCTCCACGTCCACGTGCTTGAGCAGTTCCTTGATGGCCTCGGCGCCCATCTGGGCCCGGAACCGTTCCCCGTATTCCACCTTGTATTCGCGGTACTTGTCCTCGGCCAGGATCTCCCGGGTCTTGAGGGGGGTGTCGCCCGGATCGGTGACCGCGTAGGCCTCGAAGTACAGCACCCGCTCCAGGTCCTTGAGGGGGATGTCCAGCAGGTAGCCGATGCGGCTGGGCACGCCCTTGAAGAACCACACGTGGCTGACGGGGGAAGCCAGGGCGATGTGCCCCATGCGCTCCCGGCGCACCGCCTTGCGGGTCACTTCCACGCCGCACTTGTCGCACACCACCCCCTTGAACTTCTGGCGCTTGTACTTGCCGCACAGGCATTCCCAGTCGTTCACGGGGCCGAAGATGCGGGCGCAGAACAGGCCGTCCCGCTCGGGCTTCAGGCTCCGGTAGTTGATGGTCTCCGGCTTGGTGACTTCGCCCCTGGACCAGGAGCGGATCACGTCCGGGGAGGCCAGGGTGACCCGGATGCACTCATAGGCATTGATGTTTTGCTGCTCGGGATACATGGGGACCTCTTCTCGAAGCGATGTGGTTTCAACAGGGAGTCGCGCAGGGGGCGGGAAGGCCGGCTCTCACCCCTCGATGGAGAACGCGGGCTCTTCCACGTCCTGGAGCGGTTCGAGCTCCTCCCGGGTCAGCATCGCCACATCGATGCAGAGTGCGTTCAGTTCCTTCTTCACCACGTTGAAACTCTCGGGAAGGCCGGGATCCTTGATGGTCTCCCCCTTGATGATGGCCTGGTAGATCTGGGTCCGGCCGTGCATGTCGTCGGACTTGTAGGTGAGGAGCTCCTGCAGCACGTGCGCGGCGCCGTAGGCCTCCAGGGCCCACACTTCCATCTCGCCGAAGCGCTGGCCGCCGAACTGGGCCTTGCCGCCCAGGGGCTGCTGGGTGATGAGGGAGTAGGGCCCGATGCTCCGGGCGTGGATCTTGTTGTCCACCAGGTGGTGCAGCTTGAGCATGTAGACGCAGCCGACGGTCACGTGCTGCTCGTAGGGTTCGCCGGTCATGCCGTCGTAGAGCAGGGTCTTGCCGGTGGTGTCGGGGCCCAGCCGGCCCTTCTTCTCCCAGGCCTTGTTGAGCCATTCCTTGATGTCCGCCTCCCGGGCGCCGTCGAACACCGGGGTGCTGAAGTGCACCCCCAGGACCTTGCCGGCCCAGCCCAGGTGGCACTCGAGGATCTGGCCGATGTTCATGCGGGAAGGCACGCCCAGGGGGTTCAGCACGATGTCCACCGGGGCGCCGTCGGGCAGGTAGGGCATGTCCTCGATGGGCAGGATCCGGCTGACCACGCCCTTGTTGCCGTGCCGGCCGGCCATCTTGTCGCCCACCTGCAGCTTGCGCTTGACCGCCACGTAGACCTTGACGGTCTTCAGCACGCCGGGCATGAGCTCGTCGCCCTTGACCAGGCGGTCGATGCGCTCGTTGAGGATGTCCCGCAGGACCCGCAGCTGGCTCTCGGTCTTGTCCAGGATGTCCAGAACCTGGGCCTCCAGCCGTTCCTTGCCGGCGCTCACGGTCACCTGCCGGAACCGGTGGTAGGGCACCGCCTCCAGCATGTTCTGGGTGAGCTTCTTGCCCTTGGGCAGCAGTTCCTTGCCCTTGTCGTCGGTGAGGGGTTCGGCCAGTTCCTTGTTCTTGAGCAGGGCCACGATCTTCTTCTTGGACTCGGCCCGGATGATCCGCTCCTCGTCCTCCAGGTCCTTTTCCCACTTGGCGATCTGGTCCCGCTCGATCTGCTGGGTGCGCAGGTCCTTCTCCTGGCCCTTGCGGGTGAACACCTTCACGTCCACCACCGTGCCCTCGATGCCGGGGCCCACGGTGAGGCTGGCGTCCTTCACGTCGGAGGCCTTCTCGCCGAAGATGGCGCGCAGGAGCTTCTCCTCGGGGCTGAGGATGGTCTCGCCCTTGGGCGTGACCTTGCCCACCAGGATGTCGCCGTGGCGCACGGTGGCGCCGATGCGGATGATTCCGGACTCGTCCAGGTTCTTGAGCATCTCCTCGCGGATCTGGGGGATGTCCCGGGTGATCTCCTCGGGCCCCAGCTTGGTGTCCCGGGCGTGGACTTCGAACTCCTCGATGTGGATGGTGGTGAACAGGTCCTCCTTGACCACCCGCTCGCTGATGAGGATGGCGTCCTCGAAGTTGTAGCCGCGCCAGGGCATGTAGGCGACGGTCAGGTTGCGGCCCAGGGCCAGTTCGCCGTGGTCGCAGCAGGGCCCGTCGGCGAGGATCTGGCCGGCGGCCACGTACTCGCCCTTCTTCACCAGGGGCACCTGGTTGAGGCAGGTGTTCTGGTTGGACCGGGCGTACTTGATCAGCGTGTAGATGTCCACGCCGCTCTCCAGGCCCTCGCTCTCCGCCACGTCCTCCACCCGCACCACGATGCGGTTGGCGTCCACGGTCTCGACGATGCCCGAGCGCCGGCACAGCACGCAGGCGCCCGAGTCGCGGGCGGCGTAGTACTCCATGCCGGTGCCCACGACCGGGGCCTCGGTGCGGATCAGGGGCACGGCCTGGCGCTGCATGTTGGCGCCCATGAGGGCCCGGTTGGCGTCGTCGTTCTCCAGGAACGGGATCAGGCTGGCGGCCACGGACACCAGCTGCTTGGGGCTGACGTCCATGAGGGTGACCTTCTCCCGCTCCACGGTCTTGGTCTCGTCGGCCACCCGGGCGGTGACGTACTCGTCCAGGATGAAGCCGTGCTCGTCCACCGGCACGTTGGCCTGGGCGATGACGTGCTCGTCCTCCTCCCAGGCGGACAGGTACCAGGCGTGCATGTCATACTTCGCCGGGCGCTTGCCGGCCTTTTCCAGCTGCTGGTTCTCCGCCTCCAGCTCGTCCAGGCGCACCACCTGCATGTAGCCGAACTTGGAATCGCCCACGCTGGTGACCTTGGCGAAGTTGATGATGCGGCCGTTCTCCACCTTCAGGTACGGGCTCTCGATGAACCCGAACTCGTTGATGCGGGCGTAGCAGGACAGGGAGGAGATCAGCCCGATGTTCGGACCTTCCGGGGTCTCGATGGGGCAGATGCGGCCGTAGTGGGAGGTGTGCACGTCGCGCACCTCGAACCCGGCCCGGTCCCGGCTCAGGCCGCCGGGCCCCAGGGCCGACAGGCGGCGCTTGTGGGTGATCTCCGACAGCGGGTTGTTCTGGTCCATGAACTGGGACAGCTGGCTGGACCCGAAGAACTCCTTCATGGCGGCGATCACCGGCTTGGAGTTGATGAGGTCGTGGGGCTGCAGGGGGCTGTTGGGGTCCTGGGCCATGGAGAACTTCTCCTTGATGGCCCGCTGCACCCGCACCAGGCCCACCCGGAAGCAGTTCTCCAGCAGCTCGCCGACGCTGCGCACCCGGCGGTTGCCCAGGTGGTCGATGTCGTCCTTGCGCACCGGCGCCACCTCGTCCACCCGCTCCGACCGGGTGGTGTCGTACTTCTTGAGGCGCAGCAGGTAGTGCACGGTGGCGACGAAGTCCTCGACGCTCAGGGTGCGGGCCTCCAGGTCGGTGTTCAGGCCCAGCTTGGCGTTCATCTTGTGCCGGCCCACCTTGGACAGGTCGTACTTCTGGGGGTCGAAGAACATGGCGTGGAGCAGCTTCTTGCTGCTCTCCAGGGTGGCGGGCTCCCCGGGGCGGATCTTCTTGAACAGCTCCTTGGCCGCCTCTTCGCAATCCTCGGTGTGGTCCTTGGAGAGGGTTTCGCTGAACACCTTGCCGGTGGCGTCGCTGTCCGGGAAGCAGACGGAGAACTCCCCCACGTTGTTGGCCAGGAACATCTCCAGGTGGGTCTGGACGAAGGCGTCGTTGGCCTCCAGCAGCACCTCGCCGGTGTTCATGTTGACCACGTCCTCCAGCAGGACCGCGCCGTCGAGCAGGTTGCGCTCCACCGGCACCGCCTTGACGCCGGCCTTCACCAGGTTCTCCATCAGGCGGCGGCTGATGACCTTGCCCTTGGGCACCAGCACGTCCTTGCTCTTGGGGTCCTTGACGTCCTCCAGGGCCTTCTGGCCCACCAGGAGGTCGCTGGGCACCAGGGCCACGTCGGTGCCCTTGAGCAGGAATTTCTCGGCGGAGTAGAAGTGGCTCAGGAGGGACTGGTTGTCCGCGAGCCGCTCGTCGAACAGCCCCAGGGCGCGCAGGAAGGTGGAGCCCAGGAACTTGCGCTTGCGGTCGATGCGGGCGTAGAGGAGGCCCTTGGTGTCCAGCTCGAACTCGATCCAGCTGCCCCGGTACGGGATCACCTGGGCGCTGTACAGGGCCTTGTCGTTGCTGATGGCGAAGAACACCCCGGGGCTGCGGTGCAGCTGGGAGACGATGACCCGCTCGGTGCCGTTGATGACGAAGGTGCCCCGGTCGGTCATGGTGGGCAGGTCGCCGAAGTAGACCTCCGATTCCTGGGACTGCTTGTAGCGCCGGTTGCCCTTGTCGTCCTTGTCGAACTGGTTGAGCCGCACCCGGATCTTCAGGGGCGAGGCCATGGTGGCGCCGCGCTCCACGCACTCTTCCATGCGCATCTTCTGGTGCAGGCCCACCGGCTCGTTGCACACGTCGCAGATCTTGGCCTGGTTCTTGTTGCGGGTGCCGCACTTGGGGCAGTCCACCGTGGGGTCCTTGGGGTGGTCCGTGACGATGTGGTGCCCGCAGTTCTTGCAGGTGGTCCGGAGGTGTTCGAGGCCTTCGTTCTTGCCGCACTTGCAGGCCCAGTGGCCGACCGTGTAGTCCACGAATTCCACTTCCAGGGAGGCGTCGCCGCCGTCGGCGTTCTTGCCGTTGTGCACCGGGAACATGGACTCGAACACCGCCTTGAGCCCCCTGGGCTCGCGCTCGGTGTGGAGCAGGTTCATCTGCAGGAATTCGTCGTAGCTGCGCTTCTGGATGTCGATCAGGTTGGGGATGGGCACCAGGGAGCGGATCTTGGAGAACTGGATCCGCTGGCGGTAGATGTTCTGCTGAACACTCATGGTTCACTCCGGAGAACGCCCGCAGAGGCCCTGGGAAGGCCAAGGGGAAAGCATGGGTAAGGTCGTGCTGGAACTGCGGTGAAAAGCCCGGACATGCCTACGGCCGGCTTTCCGCCATCCCTGGCGGAAGCCGACCCGCTGGTTCGCGCTGTGCTGGCACACGGAAAATGATGCAACCGGGGCCCTTCGTAGTGACTGAGAACTGGATTCCCGAGGTGTTGGCTCGGGTGCAAGGAATAAGCATACCACTTTTCGTCAAATCACAAAGCGCAAGGTGTGCATGACACCTCGCGCTTTGTATTCGACGCCATAGGTCGTTTTTTACTTGATGGCGACCTTGGCGCCGGCTGCTTCGAGCTTCTCCTTGATCTTGGCGGCTTCGTCCTTGCTCACGCCTTCCTTGACGAGCTTGGGGGCGCCGTCGACCAGGTCCTTGGCCTCCTTGAGGCCCAGGCCCTGGACGATCTCGCGGACCGCCTTGATGACATTCAACTTGGCGGCGCCTGCTTCCAGGAGTTCCACATTGAACTCGGTCTGCTCCTCGACGGCGACCGCGGGAGCGGCCGCGCCGCCGGCGGGTGACGCCATGGCGGCGGCGGAAACGCCGAAGCGCTCCTCGAGGGCCTTGACCAGGTTGGCCAGCTCGAGGACGGTCATGGATTCGATTTCCTGGATCAACGTATCAGCGGTGAGAGCCATGGATATTCTCCTCTCGGTTCATTCGTTCGATTCGGGGTTGGGTTCGGTGTTTGGGTCGTGGCGGGCTAGGCGGCGCCTTCCTTCTGCTTGCGGATGGCCTCCAGGGCCACCGCCAGGCCGGAGATCGGGTACTGCATGAGGAAGAGCAGCTTGCCGATGAGGACTTCCCGGGAGGGCAGCTCGGCGATGATCTTGAATTCGCCGGGGGTGACCGCCTTCCCGTCCAGGATCGCGCCCTTGAGGTTGGCGCCCGGGTTGTCCTTGAGGAAGATGTTGACGGCCTTGGCCAGGGCGACGACGTCCGTCTCGGTGGTGGCGACGGCGGTGGCGCCCTTGAAATGACCCGCCAGCCCTTCGAAAGCCGTTTCCTTCACGGCCAGGCGCAGCAGGGTGTTCTTGGCCACCCGGTACTGCCCCTTGCCTTCCCGGACCGACTTGCGGAAAGCCGTGTCCTTGTCCACGGTAAGGCCCTTGAACCCAAGGACCACCGCGGACTTGGCCGTGGTGAAGGTACCCTTGAGCTGGGCCACTTCGGTGCGCTTTTGTTCGCGTTCCATGGTCCGCCTCTACTTTTCCAAAACCGTGCTGGACACGGTGACGCTGGGGCCCATGGTCGAGGCCACGTGGATGGCCTGGACGTACTTGCCTTTTGCCGCGGGAGGCTTGGCCTTCTGCACGGCGTCGATGAGCGCCTTGGCGTTCTCGGTGAGCTTTTCCACGCCGAAGGAGATCTTGCCCACGCCGGCGTGGATGATGCCGGTCTTGTCGACCCGGTACTCCACCTTCCCGGCCTTGATCTCCCGGATGGCCTTGGTGATGTCGAAAGTCACGGTGCCGGTCTTGGGGTTGGGCATCAGGCCGCGGGGGCCCAGGATCTTGCCCAGGCGTCCCACGCCCTTCATCATGTCCGGGGTCGCGACCAGGGCGTCGAACTCGATGAATCCGCCGGAAATGCGTTCCACCAGATCGTCCCCGCCCACGATGTCGGCACCGGCGGTTTCCGCTTCCTTGATCTTCTCGCCCGCGGCGATGACCGCCACCCGCATGGTCTTGCCCGTTCCGTGGGGCAGGACGATGGTGCCGCGGACCATCTGGTCCGCGTGCCGGGGGTCGACGCCGAGCCTCATGTGCAGCTCCACCGTCTCGTCGAACTTGGCGAAGGCCGAGTCCTTGACCACGGTGATGGCTTCCGTGAGCTCATAAGGGCGCTTCTCGATCTTGGAGGCGGCAGCCTGGTACTTCTTGCCAGGTTTTGCCATACAAACTCCTTCTCCTCAGATCTCCCGCGATGACGGTCGCGGTTGCCGGGATCCCCGCGCGCCGCGGGCCTCCTGTGACGAACACCTGCTTGGCGGAGGCTAGTCCACCACTTCCACGCCCATGGACCGGGCGGACCCGGCGATGGAGCGCACGGCGGCTTCCAGGCTGCCGGCGTTGAGGTCGGGCATCTTGACCTTGGCGATCTCGGCCAGCTGGGCCTTGGTGATCTTGCCCACCTTGGTCTTGTTGGGGATCGCGCTGCCCTTCTCCAGGCCCAGCTTCTTCTTGATCAGGACCGCCGCGGGCGGGGTCTTGAGGATGAAGCTGAAGCTGCGGTCGGCGAAGACGGTGATCACCACCGGGAGGGTGGTGCCCTTGTCCACGGCCGACACGGACTTGGCGTTGAACTGCTTGACGAACTCCATGATGTTCACGCCGTGCTGGCCCAGGGCGGGGCCCACCGGCGGAGCCGGGGTGGCTTCCCCGGCGGGGAGCTGCAGCTTGATGTAACCAGTGACTTTCTTGGCCATTTCTTTCGTCTCCCGCAACGGATTCCGGCATTCGCCGGCCACTGTTGCCTTGTAGGGTGGAACCGCTCAGCCGCCCCGGCCGGGGTCAGCGCTTTTCCACCTGGATGAAATCGAGCTCCACGGGGGTACTGCGACCGAACACCGTCACCATCACTTTGATGGTGGAGCGTTCTTCGTGGATCTCTTCCACGTCCCCTTCGAAATTGGCGAACGGGCCATCTATGATACGGACCTTTTCGCCTTTTTCAAAGTGATACTTGGGCTTGGGCTTCTCCTGGGTCTCCTCGGTGTGGTTCATGATCTGGCGGACCTCATCCTCGGTCAGGGGCGTGGGCCGCTTCTTGTTCGCCCCCACGAAGCTGGTGACCTTGGGCGTGTTGCGCACCAGGTGCCAGTCGGCGTCCTCCATCTCGAAGTTGGCGCCCTTCTTGGTCACGGCAATCTGGACCAGGAGGTAGCCCGGGAAGGACTTGCGCTTCTTCAGCACCCGCTCCTTGCGCCCGGACTTGGCGTCGACCTTCATCTCCTCGTAGGTCTCCTCGGGGATCTGCAGGTCGCCGAAGTGTTCCTCCCGTTCTTCCATCTTGATGCGCTGGCGCAGGCTCTCCATCACCTTGGCCTCGTAGCCCGAATAGGTGTGGATGATGAACCACGCCAGCCTGCGCTCAGGGGCGGCCGGCGCCGGCAGCGCCTCACCGGCGAGCATGCTCAAGGGATCAGCGGTCATGGCGTCCTCTTGGCTAGTGATGAGGGAGGATGAGCTGCATCGCCCAGGTGATGACCCAGTCGGCGCTCCACAGGAACACGCCCACGAAGACGGAGACGGCCGTGACCGCGTAGGTCGACTTCAGCACGCTGTCCTTGGTGGGCCAGTCCACACGGTTGAGCTCAAGCATGAGCTCCCGCACTTGCTTTTTAATGGTTGATATCAAAGGAGTCCCCCACCGCGGGTTGGTATCCAATAATGTGGCCCCAGTTCAGAGGACTGGGGCCGGAGCAAGAATGGCAGGGGAGACAGGTTTCGAACCCGCGACCTGCGGATTTGGAGTCCGCTGCTCTACCAGCTGAGCTACTCCCCTATTCAAATGACGTCCTTTCCCGGCCCCGCCAGCCTGGGCGGGGCTGGGAAAATTCTATCACTTGCCCTCGCGGTGGACACGGTGCCCCCCGCAATGACGGCAGTGCTTCTTGAACTCAAGCTTGCCTGAGTTGGTCCGTTTGTTCTTGGTGGTGGTGTAGTTCTTGCGCTTGCACTCGGTGCAGACAAGGATAACCATATCAGCCATTGCAGGAATCCTTTAGGCGATGACCTCGTCCACGCGGCCGGAGCCGACGGTGCGCCCGCCTTCCCGGATGGCGAACTTGAGGCCCTTTTCCATGGCGATGGGCTGGATCAGCTCGACGGTCAAGGTGACGTTGTCACCGGGCATGACCATCTCGCGGCCGGCTTCCAGCTCAATGGACCCGGTGACGTCGGTGGTGCGGAAGTAGAACTGAGGGCGGTACTTGTTGAAGAACGGGGTGTGCCGGCCGCCTTCGTCCTTGCTCAGGACGTAAACGGCGGCGGTGAACTTGGTGTGGGGAGTGATGCTGCCGGGCTTGGCCAGGACCATGCCGCGCTCCACGTCCTTGCGGTCCACGCCGCGGAGCAGGATGCCCGCGTTGTCGCCCGCCTGGCCCTGGTCCAGGGACTTCTTGAACATTTCCACACCGGTGACCACCCGCTTGACGGTCGGGCGCAGGCCGATGATCTCCACTTCTTCGCCCACCCTGACCACACCGGCCTCGATGCGGCCGGTCACCACGGTGCCGCGCCCGGTGATGGTGAACACGTCCTCCACCGGCATGATGAAGGGCTTGTCGACGGGCCGGGCCGGATTCGGTATGTAGCTGTCCACCGCATCCATCAGTTCATAGATGCACTTCACGTCGGGGGAGTTGGGGTTGGTGCTGTTCTCCATGGCCAGCTTGGCCGAGCCGCGGATGATGGGGATCTCGTCGCCGGGGAAGCCGTAGAAAGTGAGCAGTTCCCGCAGCTCCATCTCCACCAGGTCGCTCAGTTCCGGGTCGGCGATGTCGATCTTGTTCATGAACACGACGATGTACGGCACGCCCACCTGGCGGGCCAGCAGGATGTGCTCGCGGGTTTGCGGCATGGGCCCGTCGGTGGCGGCCACCACCAGGATGGCTCCGTCCATCTGGGCGGCGCCGGTGATCATGTTCTTGATGTAGTCGGCGTGGCCGGGGCAGTCCACGTGGGCGTAATGCCGATTCTTGGTCTGGTACTCCACGTGGGCGGTGTTGATCGTGATCCCGCGGGCCTTTTCCTCGGGGGCCGAGTCGATCTGCTCATAGGACTTCGCCTGCCCGCCCTGGGTGATGGAAAGCAGCGTGGCGATGGCCGCCGTCAAGGTGGTCTTGCCATGGTCTATGTGGCCGATGGTGCCAATATTTACGTGGGGCTTGGAACGATCGAACTTCTCTTTGGCCACAGGTGCCTCCTGGAGGTGGGTGGGGAGATGTTTATAGCACGAGGAAGCTTCAGACAAAAAGTGGAGCCCACAGGCGGGATTGAACCGTCGACCTCGTCCTTACCAAGGACGCGCTCTGCCACTGAGCTATGTGGGCCTGTACTTTTGGAGCGGGAAACGGGGTTCGAACCCGCGACATTCAGCTTGGAAGGCTGACGCTCTACCAACTGAGCTATTCCCGCATTCAACCAGTCTTCCGCAAAAGAACTGGTGCCGAGAGAAGGATTCGAACCTCCGTAGGGCGGTGCCCGGCAGATTTACAGTCTGCTGCCATTAACCACTCGGCCATCTCGGCGTTGTCAATCGCCCCATAGGGGCCCCCGGACAGGAGCCTTGGGAGGCAAAGCTTTCCTGAGAGGGAACGTTAAGGCTAGCACGGGCATTGGGACGGCACAACAAAAAAGATCGCGAGCCAAACTCAGGCATGGGCGGTCCGCCTCCGGGCCAGGACCCGGAACAGCATGACGGCGGCTGCGCTTGAGACATTCAAGCTTTCGATGCCGCCGGGCATTTCGATCTGGAGCAGCCCGTCACAGTGCTGACGGATCTTCTGGTGCAGCCCTTCCCCTTCGGAGCCCAGCACCAGTACGGTGGCGCGATCGAAAGGTTCGTCCAAGTAGTTCCGGCTGGGTTCGCCCCCCGCCAGCCCGTAGACCCAGGCCCCGGCCTGCTGCAACTGTTCCAGGGCCCGGGCCAGGTTCACGACCCGCACCAGGGGGATCCGCCCGGCGGTTCCGGCGCTGGCGCGCATGACCGTTTCGTTCACCTGGGCCGAGCGCCGCTCGGGAAAGACCACGCCGTCCACCCCCGCGCCGGCGGCGGAGCGCAGGATGGCGCCGAAGTTGTGGGGGTCGCTGACGCCGTCCAGGGCCAGCACCAGGGCTTTGGGCCCCCGCTCCCGGACCCGGTCCAGGAGCGCCTCCAGGGGCGCCAGGGCGACGGCCTCCCCTTCCCCCAGGACCCCCTGGTGGCGCTGTCCCTGGCTGCGCCGGTCCAGGCTCTCCAGGGGCTCCCGGTGCACCACGGCCCCACGCTCCCTGGCCGCCTGGCGCAGCTTGGCGCAGCGCTCCCAGGCGCCGGGAGCGATGCGCAGGATCTGCAGTTCGCCCCGCTCCAGGGCTTCTTCGCAAGCATGCGGCCCCAGGTATTTCACTAGAACAACCTCTTGTACCCCACGGCCCACAGGTGGCCCATGCCTTCCACCCGGGTCTGGGCGGGGGTGGTGGAGTACCCGGACGCAGTCCAGTTCCCTTCCAGGCCCGGGGTGTCCACCGCCTGGGACTGGCGGTACTGGTAGCCCAGGTTCAGCTCCCCGCCCAGGCACTTGTAGCCGAAGCCGGCGGACAGGCCCGAGGTCTTGGCGCCGCCCACCAGCGGGTCCACGCCGGCGTAGTCCCGCAGGGCCGGATCCAGGGACGCGCCGATGCGCACCACCCAGGCCTTGGCCACGTTCAACTCGCCCATGAGGCTCATGCCCCAGCCGCTGCGGAAGGACGTGCTCTGGCCGGAGCCGCTTACCGGGCTGCCGCCCGGCGCGGTGGAGGAAGGGTAGCCCGGAAGCTGGGTGCTGGAGCCGAAGACATAGCGCACGTCCAGTTCCCAGGTGAACACCTGGTTCACCCGCTGGCGCACGCCCAGCACGGCCTTGGCCGGGAGGGTGATGGCGCCGCCGCCGGGCTGGAGCTGGCTGCCGGACTGGATGGCGGGGCCCAGACTGGACAGGCCGGCGGGAGGCGGCTGGGTCCCGGTGGGCGAGTAGTAGCTGGTGGGGGCGGAGCCGTAGGAGGCGCTCAGGGGCATGGTGCCCTTGAGGGCGCCCACGTAGGTTCCGGCGAAGGTCCAGCGGGAATTGGCCGCCCACCGGAAGCCCAGGGAATAGGAAGGGACGGTCCGGGTGCCGCCCTGGTGCAGGTCGGTCTCCATGAGGCCCAGGGGTGTGGCGGAGGTGCCCGGCTGGAGGATCACCGTGCGCACCATGTTGTCCCAGGAATACCGGATCCGGGTGCCGCCCAGGCTGGCGCCGAAGGCCCAGTTGGGGGAGGCGGCCCAGCCCAGCTGGACCTCGACCCGCCGGGTCGTGAGGTCCAGGGCCTGGCCCTGGAACCGGCCAGCATAATCCAGGGGCATCTGGGCGTGGCGCAGGAACGGCTGGTCGAGCTTCATGCCCATGACCAGGGACGGGCTGAGCCGCCAGGCGAACCCAAGGCTGGGCAGGAAGCGGTTCCGGTCGGTGCTGTACAGGGTCTGGGTATTGGACTGGAGGGTGGCCTCGGAGGACTGCATCTCCTCCCCGGCCGCCAGATAGAGGCCGCCCCGGTTCCGGAGGGTGGCCAGCAGGGCCGGGTTCAGGGCGGTGGCCTCCAGGTCGGCGCCATAGGCCACCCCCGCCCCGCTGCGGGCGATGCCCACGGGATCCGAGGCCGGCAGCGCCCAGGACTGGGCCGCCAGGCGGGGGGCCCCCAGCCCGGCCAGGAGCCCCAGCACGCCCATCCCCATCCTTTTCGCCATTCGCACCATTCCCTGGACCTCCACAGACACCGCCGGGCCCTTCCGGATGACCGGGTCATCCCGCATATCCTGGACAAAGATTTAGGATGGCCGGAAGCCGCCCCCAGTCCAAGGGCCTATATTGCACTTTCCCGCCGGTCCAGGAGGCTGCGGGCGTGGGCCAGGGCCTCGGGGCGGTCCGGATGGCCGGAGAGCAGCCGCGCCAGCTCGGTGACCCGGCCCTCGCCCTGGAGCCAGGCCAGGCCGCTGCGGGTGCGCCCGTCCTGGACCTCCTTGCGCAGCAGCCCGTGGTGGTCGGCCCGGGCCGCCACCTGGGCCAGGTGGGTCACCGCCAGCACCTGGTGGCGCCGGCCCAGTTCGCCCACCGCGGCCCCCACGGCGATGGCCGTCTCGCCGCCGATGCCCGCGTCCACTTCGTCCAGCACCAGCACCATGGGGTCGCCCCCGTCGCCGCCCAGGGCCATGCCGGCGCCCTGCAGGGCCAGCATGATCCGGCTGAGCTCCCCGCCGGAGGCGATCTTGGCCAGGGGCCGGAAACCCTCCCCCACGTTGGGTTCGATCCAGATGGCCAGGGACGAGAAACCCGGGGAGGCGAGCCGGACCGGGCGCCCGGACTGCTCCACCGGGCTGGAGGCGTCCTCCGCCAGGCCCAGGCGGACCTGCAGGCGGGACCCGGCCATGCCCAGCTTCTTCAGCCGCTGGTGCGCCTCCTTCTCCAGCCGGGGCACCATCTGCAGGCGCCGCTGGTGCAGAACCTCGGCCCCGGTCCGGTAGGCCGCGCAGGCCCGGGCCAGGGCGGCGCCCAGGTCCTGCAGGCTGGAGTTGCCGGACTGGAGTTCCGCCTGCTCCGCCTTGAGTTCCGCCAGGCGCCGGGGCAGTTCGTCCGGTTCGCACCGGTGGCGGCGGGCCAGCCGTTCGAACAAGGCCAGGCGGGCCTCCACCTTCTCCAGGCGCTCCAGCCCTTCCCGGGACCAGCGCACCGCCTGGTCCCGGGCCTGGGCCAGGAGATCTTCCAGTTCCAGGACCACGGAGCGCAGGCGGTCCACCTCCCCCTGGGCCGCGGGGAGGATCACGGCGGCCCGGGCCAGGGCCCGGCGCCCGGCCTCGGCGCCCCGCCCGGCCTGGTCCAGCGCCTCGGCGCCTTCCCGGTAGGCCTGCTCCAGGTGCACCGCGTGCCGCAGGGGCTCCCGCTCCTCCCGCAACTGCGCCCATTCCCCGGGACGGGGGGCCAGCCGGTCCAGGTCTCCCACCTGCTCCTCCAGCCACTCCAGGCGCTCCCCGCGCTGGGCTTCGCTGCGCTTGCGGGCGGACAGCCGGGCCTGGGCCTCCCGCACCTCCGCCACCTCCCGGGCCAGGTCCGGGCGGATGCCCAGCACCTCGTCCACCAGGGCCAGGTGCCGTTCCTCGGCCATCAGGGACTGGTGGTCGTGCTGGCTGGTCAGGCGCATCCAGATGCGCCCCGCCTCCCGCAGGTCGGCCAGGCTGCAGGCGCCGCCGTTGAGCCAGGCCCGGCTGCGCCCGCCGGCGGCGATCTCCCGGCGCAGCACCACCGGCTGCTCCTCGGGCAGGCCCCGCTCGGCCAGGAACGCCCTCCAGGCCTCGAAGCCGCCTTCCGCCACCGATTCCACCACCGCCCGTTCGGCGCCCTGGCGCACCAGGTCCCCGTCCCCCCGGGCTCCCACCAGGAGGGACAGGGCATCCACCAGGAGCGACTTGCCGGCGCCGGTCTCACCGGTGAGTACGGTGAATCCCGGCTTCAGTTCGACCGCCAGGTCCTCAACCAGGGCGAGGTTCTGGATGCGCAGGGACGTGAGCATGGCTCCAGGGTACCCCATCGTGCATTGACAACCGGAAGGATTGCACCGACCATTGGGGCTCTGAGTTCTTTGTCAGTTCCATAGTGAGCTATCCAGAAAGGTGGAGGGACGGGCCCTGTGAAACCTTGGCAACCTGCCTTGAGCAAGGTGCCAATTCCTGCCGGCGGCAACGCCGGATAGATGCCGAACTGATGTGAACCTCGACAAGGACAACAGCAGCAAGGGGGCCCGATCCACGATCGGGCCCCCTTTGTCTATCGCAAGCTCGCGGAACGGAAGACTCCCTCGACGCTCCCGGAGGCCCCGCAAGGGGAGACAAGGGCGCACCCAACCATCCCCCCACCGGAATCGGGGGGTTTGCCACGGAGCCTTGCATGACCCAGACCTACCGCTTCGAGACCACCGCCCTGCACGGGGGGCACCGCCCCGACCGGGACACGCGGTCCCGGGCGGTGCCCATCTACCAGACCACCAGCTACGTGTTCGATTCCACCGAGCACGGCGCCCGCCTGTTCAACCTGGAAGAACCAGGCAACATCTACACCCGCATCGGCAACCCCACCGTGGCGGTCCTGGAGGACCGGGTGGCGGCGCTGGAGGGCGGGGTGGGGGCGGTGGCCACGGCCTCCGGGCAGGCGGCCATCGCCTTGGCCCTGCTCACCCTCCTGCGGTCGGGTGAACGGCTGGTGGCGGGCACCAACCTCTACGGGGGCACCCATACCCTGTTCAGCCAGAGCTTCCGCCGCCTGGGCATCTTCGCGGACTTCGCCGACAGCGGCGACCCGGAGGCGTTCCGCCGGGCGCTGCGCCCCGAGACCCGGGCCATCTACGTGGAGGCCCTGGGCAACCCCAAGCTGGACGTGCCCGACTTCGAGGCCCTGGCGGCGGTGGCCCGGGAGGCGGGCGTGCCCCTGATCGTGGACAACACCCTGGCCTCCCCCTGGCTGTGCCAGCCCCTGGCCCACGGCGCGGACCTGGTGGTGCACAGCGCCACCAAGTTCCTGGGCGGGCACGGCACCACCCTGGGCGGGGTGGTGGTGGACGGCGGGCGGTTCGACTGGCGCAACGGCAACTTCCCCGAATTCACCAACCCCAACCCGTCCTACCACGGGGCCGTGCTCACGGACGTGGCCGGGGCCGGGGCCTTCGCCGCCAAGGCGCGGCTGGAGGGGCTGCGGGACTTCGGCCCGGCCCAGTCGCCGTTCAACGCCTTCCTCCTGCTCCTGGGCATCGAGACCCTGCCCCTGCGCATGGAGCGCCACGGGCAGAACGCCCTGGCGGTGGCCAGGTGGCTGGAGGCCCACCCCAAGGTGGCGTGGGTGAGCTATCCCGGGCTCCCGAGCCACCCCAGCCATGGCCTGGCCCGGCGCTACTTCCGGGAAGGCGCGGGCTTCGGCGGCATCCTCACCTTCGGGGCCAAGGCCGGCCTGGAGGGCGGGCGCCAGGTCATCGACCGGGTGGAGCTGTTCTCGCGCCTGGCCAACGTGGGCGACGCCAAGAGCCTGATCATCCACCCCGCCAGCACCACCCACCAGCAGCTGGCCCGGGGGGACCGGATCGCCTGCGGGGTCACCGACGACCTCATCCGCCTGTCGGTGGGCCTGGAGCACCCGGCCGACCTGATCGCCGACCTGGACCAGGCCTTGCGGTGACCTCCCGCCTCCCGCACCCTGGATGCGGGCAGGCATTCGCGAAAGGAAACGAGCCCTCATGACCATCGCCTTCGCCGACGCGCTGAACTCGGGACAGTGCTTCCTGTTCGACGGGTCCACCCCGACCGTGCTGTACGAGCGGGGCGTCTACATCAACCGCTCCTTCGACGAGGCCAACCTGGCCTCGCCGGACCTGGTGCGTTCCATCCACCAGGAATTCCGGGCCGCCGGCGCCCAGGTGCTCACCACCAACACCTGGGCCGCCAACCGGGTGAAGCTGCAGGGCTACGGACTGGCGGAAAGCCTCCAGGACATCAACACGAACGGCGCCCGGCTGGCCCGGGAGGCCCTGGAAGAGGGGGCTTCCGGGTGGGTGGCCGGCTCCGTCGGTCCCCTGGGGGTGCGCATCGAGCCCTGGGGCCCCACCTCCTTCGAGGAGGCCCAGGGCTTCTTCGCCGAGCAGGCCCGGGCCCTGCTCGAGGGGGGGGTGGACCTGTTCGTGCTGGAGAGTTTCGCCGACCTGAACGAGACCCACCAGGCCATCCTGGGCATCCAGCAGGTGTGCCCCCTGCCGGTGGTGGCCATGATGACCCCCAACGACGAGGGGCAGACCCTCTACGGCACCGAGCCGGAGTGGTACATCCGCAAGCTGGCCGAATGGGGCGCCGCCCTGGTGGGGGTCAACGGCGGCAGCGGGCCCGCGCCCCTGCTGGACCTGCTCAAGCGGTTCAAGGCCGTCACCGCCTGCCCCCTGATCCTCCAGCCCAGCGCCGGCCTGCCCCGGATGGTGGACGGCCGGCTGCTGTACATGGCCAGTCCGGAATACCTGGGCGAGTTCGCCCGCCAGGCCTTCCAGCTGGGCGCCCGGGCGGTGGGCGGCTGCGCCGGCACCACCCCCGCCCACATCCGCGTCATGCAGGGCGCCCTGCGCCAGGCCCGGGCCCTGGTGGAGGGCACCAGCGAACGGGTGGAAGTGGAGACCTCCCACCCGGCGGTGCCGACCGCCGAGCAGAGCGCCTTCAGCCGCAAGCTGGCCGACGGCGGGTTCGTGGTGTCGGTGGAGCTGGTGCCGCCCAAGGGCACCACCACCGACAAGCTGGTGGCGAAGGCCGCCCGCTGCCGGGACCTGGGGGTGGACGCCATCAACGTGCCGGACGGGCCCCGGGCCATGGCCCGCATGTCGTCCCTGGCCACCGCGGTGATCATCGAGCGCCTGGTGGGCATGGAGACGGTCATGCATTTCGCCTGCCGGGACCGGAACCTGCTGGGGATCCAGAGCGACCTGCTGGGGGCGGCGGCGCTGGGGCTGCAGAACGTGCTGGCCATCACCGGCGATCCGCCCAAGCTGGGACCCTACCCCAACGCCACGGCGGTGTTCGACGTGGACGCCATCGGCCTGGTGAACATCCTGGGCCAGCTGAACCGGGGGCTGGACCTGGGCGGCAACGACATCGGCATGCCCACCCGGTTCAGCATCGGGGTGGGCGCCAACCCGGTGGCCGTGGACCTGGAGCAGGAGCGCAAGCGCTTCCGCTACAAGGTGGAGGCCGGCGCCGAGTGGGCCATGACCCAGCCCATCTTCGACCCGGACGCCCTGTTCCGGTTCCTGGACTTCGCCATCCCCTTCGGCATCCCCATCATCGCCGGGATCTGGCCCCTCAAGAGCCTGCGCAACGCCGAATTCATGGCCAACGAGGTGCCCGGGGTGCGGGTGCCGCCGGAACTCCTGGCCCGCATGGCCAAGTGGACCTCGGCCCAGGACCAGATGAAGGAGGGGCTCGCCATCGCCCGGGAGACCATCGACCGGGTGCGCCCCGCGGTGCGGGGCCTGCAGCTGTCCGCGCCCCTGGGGCAGGTGGAGCTGCTGGAGCCGCTCCTGGACGCGGGGGGCGCAAGGTGACCGGCGCCGGCGCCGCCCCCCCCGCGGGCCCGGTGCGGGTGCGGTTCCTGCCCGAGGACCTGCTGGTCCAGGCCCCCTGGGACGCCCGGCTCCAGGACATCGCCGACGCCGCCGGCGCCGACCTGACCTTCGGCTGCCGCAGCGGGTCCTGCGGCACCTGCCGGGTCCGCGTCCTGGCGGGCCTGGACCACTGTTCGCCCATGGGGCCCGAGGAGCGGGACTACCTGCGGGGCGTTGGCGCCCCGGGGGACCACCGCCTGGCCTGCCAGGTGCGGGTGCGCGGGCCGGTGGCGCTAGAATACCTGGGAGACCAGCCATGACCACTCTCTCCTCCCTGCTCCTGGAACGGGTGCTGCTGCTGGACGGCGGCATGGGCACCCAGATCCTGGCCCGCCGGCCCACCGTGGACGATTTCGGCGGCCCGGCCCAGGAAGGCTGCATGGAGGTGCTGAACGAGCGCCGGCCCCAGTGGCTCCGGGAGATCCACGCGGCCTACCTGGACGCGGGCGCGGACGCGGTGGAGACCAACAGCTTCGGCGCCAACCAGGTGGTCCTGGGGGAGTTCGGCCTGGCCGCCCGGACCGGGGAACTGAACCGGACGGCGGCGCGCCTGGCCCGGGAGGTGGCCGCCTCCTACGACCGGCGGCGCTACGTCATCGGTTCCGCGGGCCCCGGCACCAAGCTGGTGACCCTGGGGCACATCCGTTACGACGACCTGTACTGCAGCTATCTGGCCCAGATGCTCGGGCTGGTGGAAGGGGGGGTGGACGCGCTGCTCATCGAGACCTGCCAGGACCTGGGGCAGATCAAGGCCGCGGTGCGGGCGGCCCGGGAGGCCATGGCCCGGCTGGGCCGGTCCTGCCCCATCTGGGTGCAGGCCACCGTGGAGACCACCGGGACCCTCCTGCTGGGCACCGAGATCCAGGCGGTGCTCACGGCCGTGGAGATGCTGGGCATCGACGTGCTGGGCCTCAACTGCGGCACCGGGCCCGACGAGATGCACGGGGCGCTGCAGGCCCTGGCCGAAAGCTCCCCCTTCAGCCTGAGCTGCCTGCCCAACGCCGGCCTGCCGGTGAGCCGGGACGGGGAGCTGGTCTACCCCCTGGAGCCGGAACCTTTCGCCGAGAAGGTGGCCAGCCTGGCCGGCCGGTTCAGCCTGAACATCGTGGGCGGCTGCTGCGGCACCACCCCGGCGCACATCCGGGCCCTGCGCCAGCGCCTGGGGGACCGGGGCGTCACCCACCGGACCCCCCGCCGGGAGCGCTGCGTCTCCAGCCTGTACCAGAGCGTGCCCCTGCACCAGGAGCCCCGGCCCCTGATCGTGGGCGAGCGGACCAACGCCAATGGCTCCAAGCGTTTCCGGGACCTCCTGGCACGCGAGGACTATGACGGCCTGGTGGAGATCGCCCGGGACCAGCAGCGGGAAGGCGCCCACATGCTGGACGTGTGCGTGGCCTACGTGGGCCGGGACGAGAAGGCGGACATGGCCGCCTTCCTGCGCAAGCTGGTGCCCCAGACCCTGCTCCCCCTCATGATCGACACCACCGAGGTGCCGGTGCTGGAGAAGGCTTTGCAGACCGCGCCAGGGAAGTGCGTGGTCAATTCCATCAATTTCGAGGACGGGGAGGGCCGGGCCCGGAAGGTGCTGGACTTGTGCCGCGCCTACGGGGCCGCCGTGGTGGGGCTGACCATCGACGAGCAGGGCATGGCCCACACGGTGGAGCGCAAGCTGGCGGTGGCCGGGCGCCTGTACGGCCTGGCGGTGGGTGAGTACGGCCTGGATCCGGGGGACCTGATCATCGATCCCCTCACCTTCACCCTGGGCAGCGGCGAGGAGGGGTTCCGCGGCTCGGCCCTGGCGACCCTGGAGGCCATCCGGCAGGTGAAGGAGCGCTTCCCGGGGGTGCTCACCATCCTGGGGGTCAGCAACGTGAGCTTCGGCCTGGCGCCCCAGGTCCGGCACGTGCTCAACGCCCTTATGCTATACCACGGCGTGAAGGCCGGGCTGGACCTGGCCATCTTCAACGCCGCCAAGGTCATCCCGGTGGCCACCATCCCCGCGGACCAGCGCCAGGCGGCGGAGGACCTGATCTTCGACCGGCGGCGGGAGGGCTACGATCCCCTCCGGGCGGTCCTGGGCCTGTTCAGCGAGGGTTCCGGGCCGGGCCCGGCCCTGGAGCAGAGCCGGGACCTGCCGGTGGCCGAGCGGCTCAAGGGCGACATCCTCGGCGGGGAGAAACGGCGCATCCTGGAGGACGTGGACGAGGCCCTGCAGACCGTCCCGCCCCTGGAGATCATCAACACCATCCTGCTGGGCGCCATGCGGGTGGTGGGCGAGCGGTTCGGCGCCGGGGAGATGCAGCTGCCCTTCGTGCTGGAGAGCGCCGAGGCCATGAAGGCGGCGGTGCGCCGGATCGAGCCCCACCTGCCCCGGGAGGCTTCCGCCGCCAAGGGCCGGGTGGTCCTGGCCACGGTCAAGGGGGACGTGCACGACATCGGCAAGAACCTGGTGGAGATCATCCTCTCCAACAACGGCTACGAAGTGCTGAACCTGGGCATCAAGCAGCCGGTGGAAAGCATCCTGGCCGCCCTGGACACGTTCAAGGCGGACGCCATCGGCCTGTCCGGCCTGCTGGTGAAGTCCACCTCAGTGATGCGGGACGACCTGGCCTACATGGAAGAGCGGGGCCTGCGCCTGCCGGTGATCCTGGGCGGCGCCGCCCTCACCCGGGAGTACGTGGCGGAGCAGTGCCAGAGCGTCTACAGCGGCCGGGTGCTGTACGCCGAGGATGCCTTCGAGGGCCTGCGCCACATGAACGCCATCGTCGCCGGCGAGACGGCCGGGCCCGCTCCGGCCCCGCCCGCCCTGGCGCCGGAGATCACCGTGCTGCACCGGGGGGCGGCCGGGGCCGAGCTTTCCCCCGCGGGCCAGAGCACCTGGGTCCGGCGCGGGCTGGACGTCCCCGTCCCGCCGTTCTGGGGGGTGCGGGAGGCGGCCCCGCCCCTGGAAGCGGTCTTCGAGTACCTGGACACCTTCGTGGTGATCCGCAACCGCTGGTCCTTCACCCAGGGCCAGCTCGACGACCAGGCCTTCGAGGAGGTGCTGCGCCTGAAGGCCGAACCCCTCCTGGCCCAGTGGAAGGAGCGCATCCTGGGCGACCGGCTCCTGGAGCCCCGGGGCCGGTACGGCTATTTCCCGGTCCAGGCCCAGGGGGACGCCCTGGTGGTGTACGACCCGGCGGGCGCCCCGTACCGGGCCGGGGACCGGCCCCGGGTCCTGGCCCGCGTCCCCCTCCCGCGCCAGGCCCAGGGCCGGCGCCTGTGCATCGCCGACTTCTTCGAGCCGGCGGCCGGCGGCCGATTCGACGTGCTGGGCCTGCAGGTGGTCACCCTGGGAGGCCGGGCCGCCCAGGCGGCCGGGGAGTTGTTCCGGGCCGACCGGTACGCGGACTACTTCTTCTTCCACGGCCTGGCCACGGAACTGACCGAGGCTTTCGCCGAGCGCCTGCACGCGGCCATCCGCCGGGACCTGGGCATCCACGGCAAGGACGCCCGGGAGTTGCGCCAGTTGTTCAACCAGGGCTACCAGGGCTCCCGGTATTCCTTCGGCTACCCGGCCTGCCCGGACCTGGCCGGGAACGCCACGGTGCTGGACCTGCTGGACGGGGCCGCCATCGGGGTGGACATCACCGACCAATTCCAGATGGATCCCGAATACACCACCTCGGCCCTGGTGGCTTGGCATCCTCAAGCCCGCTATTTCGCCGCATGAATGGTTCGAGGGATCACCACCGGAACGACGGACCGCAAGGAGGCAAAAGTTTCAATTATTTTTGATTCATTAACCAGTCGACCAGCCTTCGATGAAAGGATTCCGGATCATCCAGGTCACCTTTATGAAGCCGGGGACAAGACTCCTGGTCCCAGACCGGCACATTTCCCGCTAAGGGGCTCAAATAAGCCCAATCCTCGGACCGTTTGGCCTCCGGTGCCAGGATGGGTGCCCCGCTCATATCAGCCTCCTTCAAACCAAATGATCACCCTTCAAGATAGGCATCTGGCAATCTAATGCCATATGGGTCGAATTCTTCTAACCCAGGTAGCGCCTTTGTTCCCTCCGGAAGGACCGGTGCGGGTCATCCTGTTCGGCGAGGCGCCCGGGCCCCGGGGCGCCGACCAGAGCGGCATCCCCTTCTGGGGTGACCGGGCCGGCGTCCTGGTCTACCGGGCCCTGGAACGTGCCGGCCTGGCCCGGGTCCCGGCCGAAGCCTACCTGGAATGGGACGGGGCCCGGTTCCGGGCGGGAGGGCTGCGCCCGGTGCTGCAAGGCGCGGCCCTGAGCAATGCCTACCCCGTCTGCCCCACCCGGGACGGGGAGAGCTTCCGGGCCCCCACCGACCGGGAGCTGCGCAGCCCCGGAAACTTCGCCCGCCTGAGGGGGGAACTGGACGCGGCCGCCGCCCGCTGCCCGGGGGTGCTGCGGGTGATCGCCATGGGCCGGCGCGCCCAATGGATCCTGCAGCGGGTGGACGGAGTCCCGGCCTTCCAGCTGCACAGCCTCTCCCACCCCTCGCCCCTGGGTCTGCTTCAGGCCGCCGAGGGCCGCGGCAAGGGGCTCCGGATGGCGGACCTGCAGCAGGCGTGGCAGGACCGCCTGGCGGCCCTGCTGTGAGCCGCCGGCCCTCCCTGTGGCCCCGGGAGCACGGCGCCTACGTGCAGATGGGGGTGGCCCTGGCCGCCGCCCTGGCGCTGGCCCCCCGGGGCCGGGCCCTGGCCCAGGCGGTCGCCACCGCGGCCCTGTTCCTGGGCAGCGAACCCCTGCTGGTGCTCCTGGGCCGCCGGGGGGAGGCGCCCCCCGGCACCGCCGCGGCCGCCGGGCGGCGCCTGGGCATCCTCGGGATCCTGGCGGCAGCTTGCGCCGGGGCCGCCTGGTGGGGCCTGCCCTGGGTCCGCCTGGCCTTCCTGGCCCCCGCCGGGGTCCTGGGCCTGGCCTTGTTCGGGCTGTTCCTGGCCCACCGGGAACGCACCGCCCTGGGCGAACTGCTGGCGGCTTGGACGTTCGCCGCCGGGACCCTGGCCGCGGCCGCCGCCGCCGGAGCCCCGGGGCCCGGGCTTGGCCTGGCCCTGGTCCTGGCCGCGCTGTTCACCCTGGGCACCGCCATCGTCCATGGACACCTGCTGGCCCTGCGCCGGGGCGGGGCGGGGCCCCCGCGCCTGGCCGCCTTCCTGTTCGGTGTGGCCCTCACCGGCCTGGCCTGGGGCCCTGGCCGGCGGGCCCTGCTGCCTGGCGCCGCGTCCTGGGCCTTCCTGCCCATGACCCTGGCGGGTCTGGGCCTGTGGCTGGCGCCCCCGGCCCCCCGGCGGCTGAAGGGGGTGGGCTGGACGGCGGCGGCCTGCGCCCTGGCCGGCGCCGCCATGGCCGTGGCCGGCCTGCGGGGCGGTTGAGTCTGGTTCTCCCTTGGCTTCGGAAAGCCCTTGGGGATTCCGGAACTTGATGGTCTCCTGGAGGATCGCTCAGCGTTTCCAAGGACGCCGGGCAACGGAGGGATCCATGGCCCGAACCAACGAAACCTGGCAGGCCGGCGCCGCCGGCGCCGCCCTTGCCACCGAGGTGCATGCCCACCTGCAGGTGAGCCACCGCCAAGCCAAGGGGCTGATCGACGCCGGGTGCGTCACGGTCAACGGCCAGCCGGCCAGGAGCCACGGCCTGCGATTGCAGCAGGGCGACACGGTGGCGGTGGCCTTCGACCCGGACCGGGTCTACACCGTGCTCCCCCCCCCCAGCCGTTCCAGCGACACCCCGTTCGAGGTCCTCTGGGAGGACAAGCACCTTCTGTTCGTGGACAAGCCAGCAGGCCTGCTCACGGTCCCGGCGGAAAAGCACAACGACCCCTGCCTGGCCGAGGCCATCACCGACCTGTACCGCCGGCGGGGCTTCAAGCGCTTCCAGTTGTTCATCGCCCACCGCCTGGACCGGTACACTTCCGGCGTCCTGGTGTTCGCCAAGACCCCCGAGGCCCTCAACGGCCTCAAGCACATCTTCGACGAGCACCACCTGCGCCGGGTGTACATCGCCATCCTGAAAGGGGAACTGCCCGAGAACGCCGGCACCCTCACCGACAAGCTGGTGGAGCGCAAGTCCCTGAAGATGTCCGTGCTGCCCGAGGGCTCCCGCGCCGCCCGGGACGCCAAGGGGGCCAAGCTGGCGGTGACCCACTACCGGGTCCTGGAACGGCTGCCGGGGCACACGGTGGTGGAAGTGAAGCTGGAGACCGGGCGCCGGAACCAGATCCGGGTCCAGTTCGCCGAGCGGGGCTTTCCCCTGCTGGGGGACCAGGTGTACGGCGAGCCCAGCGACACCATCGGGCGCCAGGCCCTGCACGCCGAACTGCTGGGCTTCCGCCACCCGGTGGGCGGCGAGGCGGTGACGGTCACCGCGCCCATGCCCGCGGACATGGAGAACGTGCTCAAGGCCCTGCGCAATGCCCGCCGGGTGGTGCGCGCCGAAGCGGGACTCACCGGCGAGGAGGACCTGTACAAGCCCAGGATCACCCGTGAACGCAAGGTGGCCCGGAGGATGCGCGCCGAGCGCTTCACGGAGCCCGGGGCGGAGGCGGAGCCCAGACCCGCCCCCAGGCCCTGGCCCGGAACCGGCGCCAGGCCCGACGCAGGGGCCAGGGCCGGAGCCGGACCCAGGACCGGAGCCGGACCCAGGACCGGGGCCGGACCCAGGACCGGGGCCGGACCCAGGACCGGAGCCGGTGCCAAACCCGCAGCTGGACCCAAGGCTGGCCGAGGGGTCAAGGCCAGCGCGGGCCCAAGGCCAGGGACTGGGGCCAGACCGGGCACCGGGCCAAAGGCCGGTGCACGGCCAAGGATCGCTGGCAGGGATCCGGTTCCATCCAGGCCGGCGAGCCATGGCCATCCACGGACGGCCAGACCCAAGTTGCGTAAAAAGGATTCCTGAGCGCCCACTCCTTCAAGGTGAGCCGGAACCTGAAATCCGGCGGAACCCTATGGCATTCACTTGGACCCGAGCCGCGCGCCGATCCCATCCCGCAGCTGCTGCAGAAGGCCCAGCAGCGCCTTGCCCTCCCAGTCCTCCAGAACGCCGGCCACTTCCCGGCACAGGTCCGAGTGGGTGGGGGCCAGGCGGGCCTCCAGGGCCTCCCCCTGGGGGGTGAGGCGCACCAGGGAGCCCCGGCGGTCGGCCGGGTCCTCCCGGCGCTGCACCAGCCCCGAACGCACCATCCGCTCCACCAGGCGGGGCACGTCGGCGCTGTGGGAGATCATGCGCTGGCGGATCTCCCGGATCAGGTAGCCCTGCTCGGGCCCGCCCCGGAGGATCCGCAGCACGTTGAACTGCTGGTCGGTGATCCCCGCGGGCTTGAACAGGCGCTCCTCGGACAGCCGTCCCACGTACTCGCGGGTGAGCAGCACCGCCAGCATCATCTCCTGGCCCGGCTCCATGGCCTTGGTGATTTGGAGTTCCTCACGCAGCTTCATCCGGATCTCCTGGCGTGGCGGGGGCGCGGCCTCTGCACGCGCCGCCCCGGGGGCCTTGGCAAGTGGGGTACAATCCCCTGACATTAGACCAGCAAAGAGAGACTGGTTCTCAAAAAAAGGTCTTGCAACTTCAACAAAGGAGTCTACCTTTCAGATATTGGTGTTTCAACACCTATTTCGGAGGCACCCTTGAAGACAGGTATTTGTTCCCGGTATTTCCCGGCCACCGTCCTGGCCCTGAGCCTCCCGGTCCTGGCCTCCGTCCCCCTGCGGGCCGCCACCGAGACCTACGTCATCGACCCGGACCACTCCCGGGCCCAGTTCGAGATCACCCACCTCCTCTTCAGCACCGTCACCGGCAAGTTCGCCAAGCTCCAGGGGACCCTCATGGTGGATCTGTCCGACCTCTCCAAGTCCAGCGCCGATGTGGTGATCGACGCAGCCAGCATCACCACCGACGTGGAGATGCGGGACAAGGACCTGCGCAGCCCCCGTTTCTTCGACGTGGCCAAGTACCCCACCATCACCTTCAAGAGCACCTCGGTGACGGCCACCGGAACCGACACGCTGCAGGTGGCCGGGAACTTGACCATGCACGGGGTCACCAAGCAGGTGGTGATCGCAGTGACCGGCTGGGCCAGCGGCACTGGCTCCAAGGGCACCCCCGCGGTGGGCTTCCGCAGGGGCACCCTGACCCTGAAACGTTCGGACTACGGCATCACCACCCTGAACGGCCCGGTGGGCGACGAGGTGAACATCACCCTCAGTGTGGAAGCCAACAAGAAGCAGTAACCCCCCAAAGGAGAAGCTCCATGAGCGAACCCAAGATCGCCGCCCTCAAGCCCGAAGTCATGACCCTGGAGCCCGGCACCTACTACTGGTGCGCCTGCGGGTTGTCCGCCAAGCAGCCCTTCTGCAGCGGCGCCCACAAGGGCACCGGCTTCTCCCCCACCAAGTTCGAAATCGCCGAACCCACCAAGGTCGCCCTGTGCAACTGCAAGCACTCCGGCACCAAGCCCTTCTGCGACGGTACCCACAAGAGCCTGAACCTCTAGATATCGACGGCGTCCATCCGGTCGCCAGGGCCGCTCGCGGCCGTCGGGGACGCGACGGCCGCGGGCGGGGGTTTTTTACGGGCTCCGGCCCAGGCCGCCATGGGGGACCCGTACCCCTGGCCGGCGGATTCGCCCCCAAGGGCGAGTTTGTTCCGGCTAGACTTGGGGTTTCTGCGGCGGTCCGCCGGCGGGTCCTATCCATGAATCACCCTTTGACACCTGAGACCAGCGATGTGCCCCTGGCGCCGGGGATGCGGCTTCCCCGCAGCGAACGGACCCGGCTCAGCGAGGAGGCGGTGGCGGAAATCCGGGCCATTGCCGGGAAATACCCTGACAAGCTGGCGGGAACTCTGCCGGCCTTGTACATCGCCCAGCGGGAATTCGGCTTCGTGAGCCTGGCGGCCATGAAGGAGGTGGCCCGGGCGCTGGAGGTGCCGGAAGGGCACGTGTTCGGGGTGGCCACCTTCTACACCATGTTCAAGACCCATCCGGTGGGCCGGTTCCACCTGCAGGTGTGCACCAACGTCTGCTGCGCCCTCAACGGCGCCCGGGAGCTCCTGGCCAAGGTGGCCGCCAGGACCGGCGCGGTGCCCGGGGAGGGACCCACCCCCGACGGCATGTGGAGCCTGGAGGAGGTGGAGTGCCTGGCTTCCTGCGGCAGCGCACCCTGCCTGCAGGTGAACGAGGGGGTGTACGACGAGTTCGTGGACGAGGCCAGGCTGGAGGAGATCCTGGAAGCCTGCCGCAAGGGCGAGTACGCCGCGTGGGGAGAGCGCCGATGAGCCGCATCCGCACCAAGCCCGACCCCCAGCGCTACACGTTCGACGGCTTCGGCACGTCCAAGTACCCCAACCTCATGCTGCGGGGCGCCGGGGACCTGGACAACTGGACCCTGGCCGCCTACCGGGACAAGTGGGAGGGCTACCAGGCCCTGCGCAAGGCCCTGGCCATGGAGCCCGCCGCGGTCACCGCCGAGGTGAAGCTGTCCGACCTGCGCGGGCGCGGCGGCGCCGGGTTCCGCACCGGCCTGAAGTGGACCTTCATGCCCAAGGACACGCCGGAGCACCGGCCCGTCCGGTACCTGGTCTGCAACGGCGACGAAGGGGAGCCGGGCACCTTCAAGGACCGGGCGATCCTGGAATACAACCCACACCAGATGATCGAGGGCATGATCATCGCCGCCTGGGCCATGCAGTGCCGGCTGGGCTTCATCTACCTGCGGGGCGAGTTCGCCTGGCTGATCGACAAGCTGGAGGCCGCCATCCAGCAGGCCCGGGACGCGGGCTACCTGGGCAAGGACATCCTGGGCACCGGCTGGGATTTCGACCTGCTCACCTACCGGGGCGCCGGCGCCTACATCTGCGGCGAGGAGACCGCCCTGCTCAACAGCCTGGAGGGGCGCCGGGGCGAGCCCCGGGTCAAGCCCCCGTTCCCGGCCCAGGTGGGCGCCTACGGGAAGCCCACCACGGTGAACAACGTGGAGACCCTGGCGGCGGTGCCGGCCATCCTGCGCATGGGCGGGGCCCAGTACGCCATGCTGGGCACCCCGGGCAACACCGGCACCCGCATCTTCTGCCTGTCGGGGCACGTGAAGCGCCCGGGGCTGTACGAGCTGCCCCTGGGCCTGCCCCTGGACTTCATCATGAACGACCTGGCCGGGGGTTCCAGCACCGGGCGCAGGATCAAGGCGGTGATCCCCGGCGGCTCCAGCGCCCCGATCTTCGATGCCCGGGACTTCGACTGCCCCATGGACTTCGACACGGTGAAGGCCCGGGGTTCCATGGCCGGCTCCGGAGGCATCATCGTCATGGACGAGGCCACCTGCATGGTGGAGGTGACCCTGCGCCTGACCCGGTTCTACGCCCACGAGAGCTGCGGCCAGTGCACCCCCTGCCGGGAGGGCTGCAACTGGATGGAGATGATCCTGTACCGCATCGAGCACGGCCAGGGGCGCCCGGGCGACCTGGATCTGCTGGCCAGCATGACGCCGCAGATCAACCTGCGCACCCTGTGCCCTCTGGGGGACGCGGCGTGCGGGCCGGTGGACTCGGCCCTCCAGAAATTCCGCCAGGAATTCGAGCACCACATCGCCGTGGGGCACTGCCTGGCCGGGTGAGAGTTCAGGCTAGTCCTGCTTCTCCAGGAGCACCAGTGCGTTGGCCGGGGCCGTGGTCTGGCCGAAGGCCTTCCACAGGGCCGGGTAGGCGGCGGGCTCGACCACGCCGTCCTGCCAGCGCAGGGTGTAGCGCAGCTCGAGCCGGTCGGGCTGGGCCTGGGAGGCGACCTGGAAGTCCAGGGGTCCCTGCCGGGTCTCGGCGCTGGGCGGAGCGTAGGCGACCCGGTAGCCGGCGGGCAGCTTCAGGGCCAGAGTGGCGTCCATGGCGCAGGTGGCCGGCACCAGGAACGGGTAGTGCATGGCCGGCAGGGCCGGCCGCACGGGGTCTTCCCCAAGGGGAATCAGACTGGCGGGCCAGTTCACGATCATCATGTCCCCCTGCAGGCAGCCGAAAGCCGGGATGCGCACGGTCAGGGACACGGCGGCGGGCTGGGTCAGGTCCAGGAGATCGGACACCTGGAAGCCCTCCAGGATCGCCCCCTGCTTCAGGTGGCCGGCGGTGGCCTGGAACAGCACTCGGCGGTCGGCGTCGTTGCGCCCGTACAGGTAGCTGCGGATGTGCTGGTCGAACAGGCCGCCGAACTCCAGGGCGATGCGCGCCTCCAGGTCGCCGCTGGGCTCCAGGGTCATGTCCCACCGGGCCCGCAGGTACTGGGTGCCCTCGTCCACCCGGGGGCTGGTGAGGGCCTGGCCGCCGGCGGCGCTCACCAGGAGGCCCGGGCGGCCCGCGTCCGCGGCCACCAGTTGGCCCAGGCGGGAGAGGTTTCGGCTCAGGTTGAAATAGCGCTCGCCCGACCCGAGGGGCACCCGGGCCAGGATGTCCTGGTACTCCTCCAGGCAGGCCAGGTCCGAACCCTTGGCGCGCACCTGGCGGATGAACACCGGCTGGGCGGTGAGGCCCACGGCCTCCACCAGGCTCTGGAACAGCACGAACTTGTCCCGGCAATCGGCGTAGCGGTTGACCAGGATGATCCCGGCCCGGGTGGGGCGGTAGCCCACCCGCCCCAGGCCCAGGGGCACGTTCTGGATGTCCTTGGTGACGAACAGGGCCAGGCGTTCCAGGCGGGCGTCAGGGCTGGTCAGGCCGGCGGTGAGCTCCCGGGCCTTGGCCTGGACTGCCGGATCCGGCGCGACGGCGGCCTGGAAACGTCGGTACAGCCAGCGGCCCAACTCCGCCCGGTCCTTCACCACGGTCCAGACCACCCGGGGCACGATCTCGTCATCGGGCACCATGCCGGCTTCATGCACGATCTGGGGCTGGTCCCGCACGGTCCAGGTGTAGGTGGTCACGCCCCCCTGGGTGCTCGTTCCGGGAGCGGGGGCCCCGTTGAGCATCTGGACCTTCAGGCCGGTGCCGGCCGGCACGTTGAGGGTGAGGGAGGCGTCCTGGACCGGCTCGGAACCTCCGAAGGCCTGTTCGCCCATGAAGGGGTCCGGCGCCCGGTCATCCCCGGACCCGGGCAGGGGGGAGATGCGGTACTTGAGCTCCAGCACGGCGCCGATCTGCACCGCCGGGAAGGACACCACCTTCAGGCGCGCGTTGGAATAGAACGGAGCGGCGGCGGCCTCCGGGTCCGAGACTTCCATGAGCCCGCTGGGCTCCGGCTCCCGGATCTCCCCGGAGGGCAGGCGGGTGAGGGCGGTGAGCACCTGGCAGATCTGCCGGTCGCCCTGGTAGGGGATCCTCTGGTCGCTGAGCTGGCGCATGGCCCGGTCCTGGAGGATCTTGATGAGCCGGTGGCCCTCGATGGTGCTGCGGCCCTGGGCATCCAGGGTGACCACCGTCTGGTCCAGGAGCACCACGGCACCGGCCTGGGGATAGCTGGCGGCGGTGGCGGGGCGGGCCAGGGCGGCGGTCACGGCGGCCGGGTCCTGGGCCCGCAGGGCCAGTCCGCAGATCAGGGCCAGGGTCTGAACCAACCGCTTCACTGGGCACCTCCCTGGCGCACGAGAATGACTTTGCCGTCCCGCAGCCGGCCCCGCTGCTCCAGGAGCCGGCGCAAGCCCTGGTAGGCGCTGCCCGCGTAGTAGAGCTGCGAGGCGGAGAAATCCTCCAGGTAGCTAAGGCCTTCCGGCACCGCCCGGCAGCTGCGGGTGAGGGCGGCGCCCTCTTCTTTCAGGTCCACGGGGGAGGGCAGGGAGCGCACCTGGTACCCCGAGGGCAGCTGGATGGTTTCCCGGACCCGCGATTCCACCGTGGCGGAGAGTTCCAGCGGGTAGCGGCGGTGGGCCGCCGTGGCCCCGGACAGCAGCGAGCCCAGGAGCAGGTCCAGCTGCCCGCCCTGGCCGGGCGTGGTGAAGATCAGGTAGTCGCCGGCCCGGATGCCCTGGTCCGGGGCGGACAGGTCGAAGGCCATGCGCACCGGATGGTTCAGGTCGTCCAGGTCCGGCAGGACCAGGCCCGAGAGGGTGGCGCCCGGGAAGATGCGCCCGGCCATGGAGGTGAAGAACATCTCCCGCCGGGCCGGGGGCATGCTGTTCAGGTACTGGCGGAACACCAGGTCATAGATGCCGGAGGGCTCCATCACCACCCGGGTGCGCAGGGAGCCGTCGGCCCCCAGGGCCGTGTCCAGGGTGATGTCCATGCGGTTGTCGGAGGGGGGCGCCAGGGGTGTGAGCTGGATGTCCTCCCCTTCGGGGGTGCACACCAGGGCGTACTTGTCCTGGTCCGAGTAGGGCAGGTACTGGCGGGAATCCTCGGCGGTGGGGTCCATGAAAGTGAAGCCGCCCCCGGGGCGCCGCACCGCGACGATGGCGTGGTTGAACTGGATGCCGGGGATGTCCACGTCCCGGCGCACCTCCGCGGTGATCAGGACGTTGTACGCGTCCACCCCGATGGAGCGGAGCAGGGTCACCAGGAACTCGGCCTTGTCCCGGCACACGCCGTACTTGCGCCGCCAGGTCTGCTCGGCCGGGGCCGGCAGGAAGCCGGCCTTCTCGCCGGTGAAGGCGGTCTCCACGTAGCGGATGTTGCGGGACACCCAGAAGAACAGGGCCTGGACCTTGTCCTCCTGCCGGCTCTTGCCGGCGGTGACCTGGGCCACCAGGCGGTCCAGGTCCGGGGTCATCTTCTGTCCGTCCCGGGACAGGTTGGCGAACCACCGGGACACGTCCTTCCAGGACCGGATGGTGGAAATGGCCAGGACGGGCATCACTTCCTGGGCGGGAGGCATGGAGGGCTCCGGCACCATCTGCGGCTGCTCTCCCACCTGCCAATGGCAGATGATTTGGCCATCCCGCTCCTGGCGGGTGAACTGGGCTTCACCCCGGTAGACCTTCCAGGCCAGGTGCATGGACGCGGGCAGGGTCACCGTCAGGTCCTGGCGCAGCACCGGCTGGTCGGTCTGAAGGGTCTGCAGGGTGGAGAAGGTGTGGTCCATGGGGGGCGCGCTGCGCTGGGTTTCCGTATCCACCTCGATGGTGGAGCCCACCTGCAGGTCCGGGAAGGTGATCAGCACCAGGCGCACGTTCTGCAGGTAGAAGGGGCCCTCGGCGGGCATGGGCAGGTCCTTGATGTTCTCCCCGCCCACCGGGGTGGTCTTGCCGTCGGGACCGATGATCACCGCCCGCTTGACCTTCACCTGGTCGTACTTCTCGTAGTAGCTGTCGCCGTACTTGGACAGGCGCTCGATTCCGGGCTCCTGCAGGATGGTGGCCCGGTAGTGGGAGGTGCCCACGTACTTGCCGTCCGCGCTCACCACGTAGGTGTCCCGGCTGTCCTCCACCACCGACATGGCCTGGGGGAAGCGCGCGGCCAGGGACTTCCAGTCCGCGTCGGCGCGCAGGCACAGGGCGCTCAACCCAAACAGCAGCCAGGCAAATCGTAGTCTCATCGGGACTCCGGAAAGGTTCGGGGGGTCATGGAGCGGCTCCGGCCGCCCAGGCGGGACGCAGCCGGGCTACCACCCCGGACGGGTCGTCCGTGGCCCGCAGGCTGCTCATCAGGGCCACGCCGTCCATGAACGCGTCGACGCCTGCTTCCAGCACCCGTTCCCAACGGGACGCCAGGAACCCTTGTCCGGGGGAGATTGCCAAAACAAACATGAGGGAAATATGCTACACCAGGATTAAGAATCCATAGACACATCTCGACGTCCGCCGCGAGGAGGCGTTGGGATCCAATCTAGCGGCAGACCGATGGACCTCGGTCACATGTGCGGCGCGGGACTGCCGGGCCGTGGGGGGGCAAACCGTGATAATATTTAATATCCCTTCCACCGCGAGCGGCCGCCGGGCAGCCGGCATGGTGGCTGCCGCGATCAGCTTTTTCCCCACCATCTCTTGTCAAGACGGGGGTACGTCACCATGAAGCGTCTGGGCTCCGTTCTCCTGGCCCTGGTCATGGCAAGCCTGGCGGCCCCAGCTGGTGAATTAAAAATTTATACAGAAGTTTCTCCGCCCCAGCAGATCCAGGAACGGGACGGCAGCCTCTCGGGCATCGGGGTGGAGGTGGTGCGGACCCTCCAGAAGCTGGTGGGCAACCGGGACCCCATCCGGGTGGTCCCCTGGCCAAAGGGCTACCAGGCCGCCCTGGACGAGCCGGACGTGGTGCTGTTCAGCATGGCCCGGACCGCCGAGCGGGAGTCCCTGTTCCACTGGATCGGCCCTCTGGACGAGACCATCTACTACGTGTGGGTCAAGGCCGGCTCCAGGAGGGTCATCCGCACTCCGGACGACGCCCGGGGGCTCAAGGCCATCGGCGTCTACCGGAACGATGTGCGGGACCAGTTCCTCACCAGGAAGGGCTTCACCAACCTGGACCGGGCCGACGACAACCTGACCAACCTGGAGAAGCTCCTGGCAGGCGACCTGGACGCTTTCGTCGCCACCTTCGATGAGGCGGAGGACCTGGCCCGGGCCGCCGGCTGCCAGCTCTCGGACCTGCGGGTCACCATCCCCATCTGCAAGGCCCAGATGTACATCGTCATGTCCCTCAAGACCCGGGAGGAGGTGGTGAAGGCCTGGTCTTCGGCCTTCGGCGCCCTCAGGGACAGCCAGACCTTCGAGGGCATCTTCCGGAGCTACAAACCGAGCCAGCCACTGCCCGACCGGCCGGCTCTGGACAACTGATTTTGGCCTACCCGCCCACCAGGTCCCGCAGCTCGTCCGCCCCGGCCCGGGGCAAGGCCAGCACCTGCAGGTTCTCCGCCACGTGCCCGGTGCGGCTCATGCCGCACAGGGCGGTGGTGACCCCCGGACAGGAGCGGGCGAACTGCAGGGCCGCCTGGGCGGGGGTGCGGCAGCCGGGCAGGATAGCCCCCTCCCCCGCCGGCAGCCGGTCCAGGATCCGGGCCTGCATGAGGCTGGCGGAGACCTGCACCCCGAGACCCGCCGCCTGCGCCGCCTGGAGGGGCGTGAGCAGCGCGCCCCCGAAGGGCTGGGTCGGCAGGGTGAAGGCCTCGGGCATGGCCAGGTTCAGGGGCAACTGGATCCAGCGGAAGTGGTGGTCCCTGCCGCCGGCCTCCCGGGCGTCCTCCAGAAGGGCCTCCAGGCCCAGGTGATCCGGCGCCTGGGGGGGCACCCGGAAGCCGTTCCAGGTGGCGCAGCCGTAGGCGCCGATCAGGCCCCGGGCCGCCAGGTCCTCGCAGGCGGCGAAGGCCTGGCGCAGGGCCGCCCGGAACCGCTCGGGCCCCAGGTGCGGGCGCTGGTGCTCGGGGTTGTGCAGGTGGAACAGGTCCACCCTGGGCACCCCCAGGGCCTCCAGGGAAACCGCCAGCTGGTGGGCCAGGTACCGCGGGGTCATGGCGTGGCAGCCGTCCACCACGTCCGCCGCGGCCAGGATGCCCGGCCCGGCCAGCACCCGGTGGAACCAGGCCCGGGGCGATTCGGGGCTGCGCCCGTCGCCCATGGGCAGGTAGCCCGCCTTGGTGCTCACGAAGAAGGTGTCCCGGGGCAGGTCCCGGAACACCGCCCCCAGGGCCCGTTCGGACCGGCCCAGGCGGTAGTTGGCCGCGGTGTCGAACACCGTCCCGCCGGCGGCGGCATAGGCCCTGGCCGCATGCTCATAGGCCCGGTCCGTGGCCGGGTCGGGGTCCCCCAGGTAGGTGCCCAGGCCGATGCCGCTCAGTTCCATCACCCGCCCCCCTCCCGGGCCAATATAGTCACGGCTGCTGGGCCAGCACCCGTTCCCGGTCCAGGGAGGGGATGATGCGCCAGGTGTCCCCGGGCGCCGGAGCCAGGGTGGGGCGGGACAGGACGTAGTCCAGCACCAGGTTGCGGAAGGGTTCGGCGCTGACGAAGTCGGGCTTGCCGGTCCAGCCCATGGCCTCCAGGTAGCCGCCGCTGCCCGCCAAGCGGCTGGTGGGCAGGCCCAGGGTGAATTCCTGGTCGTCCTTCACCGGCTGATCCTGGAACGTGAGCTCCACCACCCGCTGGCCCACCGGGCGGGAGATGTCCAGGGCGTAGGAGCAGCCGTCCAGGGTATCGAAGTCCTCCGGGGCCACGGACCGGTTGAACAGGTCCGGGTTGTGGCTGAAGTTGTAGAACCGGGCGGCGTTTTCCAGGTAGGCCCGGAGCTGGCGCCCGGTCACCCGGATCCGGGCGATGCGCTGGTCGTTGGGGAACAGGGCGTAGAACTGGCGCACGGAGGTCACGCCCTTGGGAATGAAGAGGCGGGAGCCGGGGGTGGGCAGGGCGGTGACCTGGGCCCCGGTCGCCTGGTGGGCCACCGTGTGCAGGAGGTTCATGACCGCCGTATCCTCCATGCGCGCCCAGCGCCCGTCCAGGTCCGTGGCCAGGTTGGTGGCGAAGGTGTTCAGGTAGGTCTCCACCGCCGCCCGCAGGGGGGCGGTGAGGTCCATCACCTGGGGATCCGGCGGGGTGTCGGCGCTGGGCTGCAGGATCCGGGCCTGCCGGGAGACCAGTTCCCAACGGCCCCGGCGCCGGCTCTGGAACACGAACTCCGCCTGCGCCAGGGCCTGGCCGCCGAATCCGGCCTGGAGGATGGGCACGCCGTTGGCCTCGGTGGTCATCTGCTGGCGGGAACGGCCCGCCAGGATCAGGTCGATGCCCGGCACCTGGGTGGCCAGGCAGACGGCGGTGGCATCCTCGCCTCCCGGGCAGCTTGATTTGCCGGCGCCCCCGTGCAGGGCCACCACCACCATGTCCACTTTTTCCTTCTCCCGCAGCTGGGGGATGATGGCGCGGGCGACCGTGATCGGATCCTGGAAGATCAGGCCGTCGCTGACGGACATGCCGGCCGAAGGGCCCAGGGACGTGCCGCCCGGGGAGACCCCGGCCAGGCCCAGGACCGCCACCTGCACCCCGCCCAGGTCCAGCTTGACGTACGGGGTGAAGGCCAGACGGCCGTCGGCGGCGAAGGCCACGTTGGCCGCCAGCCAGGGGAACTGGGCCTGGTCCTCCATGGCGCGCACCTGCGCCAGGCCGTGGTCCAGTTCCTGGCCGCCCACCACCATGGCGCTGTACCCGAGGGAGTTCATGATGGCCATGGAGGGCTCGGGCAGCGTGCTGTTCAGCCGCGACCAAACGTAATTGATAGGTTCACCTTGGGTTGCGTCGCCACAGTCGACTGCCACCGTATTGGGGTTGGCGGTCCGCAGGCCCCGGATGAGGGTGGCCAGCTTGGCCCACCCGTGGTTGGCCGGCTGGAGGGTGTAACTGTCCTGGGGCAGCACGTGGCCGTGCAGGTCGGCGGTCATGAGCACCTGCACCCGCACCTCCCGCGCCTCCTGGGCGCCCAGGGTCAGGGCGAAGAATAGGATCGCCAGCCACTGCGCCAATGCCGCCTCCTCCGGGACTGATCGGTCTTTACCATAACCGCCCGGAGCCGGATTTGGACCGGTCCGGTTCGCACTTTGCTTGGACAGCCTGGACGCAACAGGTACACTGGCAGTTCACCCAGGGAGTTCCCATGCAAGAAGTCCAGATCAAGGCCCCCAAGCACGAATTCACCCTCCTCTGCGACGACATCCGCCAGGAAATGGGCGGCAAGACTTCGCTCATGGGGCTTTATGATCACCACATCGTCGTGCCCCAGATCCCCTTCGTCCTGCCCAAGGTCTGCTTCTATACCCGCTTCTCCCGCATGGACGGGACCTTCAAGTTCAGCTTCTCAATCGTCTCCCCCGGCGGCGAACGCAAGGACATCATCCGGGACAGTGCCGTGGAGATCCCCGAAGGGGCCAAGGAAGGCACCTTCAACGTCATCGCCTCCCCCTTCGAGGTGGGGGCCGAGGGGATCTACGAAGTGATCATCGGCCTCACCAAGGGAGCGGACCGGTTTGAATACGTCTACAAGTTCGCCATCTCCGACGGCACCCGCCTCCAGGCGGACTACGAGAAGTCGGTGGCGGAAGGCCAGAAGGGCAGCGTGAACTGAAAAAACCTGGAGCCCGGGCGGGAACGGACTTCCGGCCCGTTCCCGCTCGTTTATGCTGGTGGCATGGTCGACCGTTACGCCAAACAGCGCATTTTCCTCGGCACCCAGGGCGACACCTTGCTGCGCAGCCGGCGGGTGGCGGTGGTGGGCCTGGGCGCCACCGGATCGGTCATCGCCACCTGGCTGGCCCGGGCCGGCGTGGGGCACCTGACCCTCATCGACCGGGACCTGGTGGAACTCTCCAACCTGCAGCGCCAGGTCCTGTACGGCGAAGCGGATCTGTACCACGCCAAGGCGGAGAGGGCGGCCGAGCGCCTCAGGGAGGCCAACTCCCAGATCGAGCTGCACCCGGTGGTGACCGACCTGACCAGCGGCAATGCCCTTCAGACGCTGCAGGGGTTCGACCTGATCATGGACGGCACGGACAACTTCGAGGCCCGGTTCCTCATCAACGACGTGTCCATCCTCACCGGGGTCCCCTGGATCTACGCCGGCGCCATCGGCGGGGAAGGGATGGTCTGGCCGCTGGCGCCGCCCCGGACCCCCTGCCTGCGCTGCCTCATGGAGGAGCCCCCGGCCGGGGGCGACGTGGACACCTGCGACAGCGCGGGGGTCCTGGGCCCGGCGGTGGGCATCGTGGGCAGCTGGGCGGCCCTGGAGGCCCTCAAGATCCTCACCGGCCAGGAGCCCCACCGGGACCTGGCCCGGTTCGACTTCTGGCGGGACGAGCGGCAGTTCCTGCAACCCCCCGCCACCCGGTGCCGCTTCTGCTCCGGCAAGGTCACCGAGTTCCTGAACGCCCGCTGGACCATGATGGCCTCCCGCCTGTGCGGCCTGGAGGGGGTCCAGATCCGGGTCAATCCGCCCGGGAAGCTGGACCTGGAGGCGTTGCGGCCACGCCTGGAGCAGCGCACCGGCACCCCCTGGAAACTCACGCCCCTGGCCCTGTCCGGGGAGGACGGAAGGCTTCGGGTGATGATCTTCCGGGACGGGCGGGCGCTCCTGCACGGCGACATCGCCCCTGAACGTGCGCGCGGCTGGTATACGGAAGTGGTGGGCTGCTAGATGATCTCCCTGGCGCACGTCGGCAAGCAATACGGCCGGATCCACACGGCCCTGGCGGACGTGAGCTTCCAGATCGACCCGGGGGAGTTCATCTTCCTCACCGGCCCCAGCGGCGCCGGCAAGTCCACCCTGCTCAAGCTGCTGTTCCGGGAGCAGGTGCCCACCACCGGGGAGATCCGGGTGGCGGGGCACCGGCTGGCGTCCATGCCCCTCAAGGAGATCCCCCGGTTGCGCCGCAAGCTGGGGATCGTGTTCCAGGACTTCAAGCTGATCCGGTCCATGACCGTGTTCGAGAACGTGGCCTTCGTGCTGAAGATCCTGGGCGTCAGCCACGCCGAGCAGAAGCAGCGCGCCTTCCGGGCCCTGAAGATGGTGGGCCTGCAGCACAAGCTGGCCAGCTACCCGCTGCAGCTCTCCGGCGGCGAACAGCAGCGGGTGGCCATCGCCCGGGCCCTGGTGAACGACCCCCTGGTGCTCATCGCCGACGAGCCGACCGGCAACCTGGACCCGGACCTGGCCCAGGAGATCATGGCCCTGTTCGAGCGCATCAACGGCCAGGGCACCACGGTGCTGGTGGCCACCCATGACCGGAACCTCATCCAGCGGATGAAGAAACGCGTCATCGGCCTCGACCACGGACGCATGGCCTTCGACTACCCCGCTCCCGCCAGCATGGTGGTGCCGGCGGGAACCTAGTTTCCAGCGCCGTCAGACTCATCGGAATCGAGGCGCCCGTGCCAAGCACAAGCACTCCTGGCGGAGCAGGCTCCGCAAGGGGTGCTAGCAGCACCGGGTCGGCAGCCCCTCCGGGGTCACCGGCGGCCCGAACGCGTCGACCGGCACCGGCTCGCCGTTGAGGGTCCGGTAGCAGCGCCGGGCCGCGTCCGCCACCACCAGCACCACGCCCGCCATGAACAGGGTCATCAGGGTGCAGTCCAGGTAGCCCGTGAAGGCGGTGGCGGGGACGGCGGTCATGGGCCAGAAGATGTCCCGGATGGACAGCGCCCCGGCGGACATGGTGATGGTGCCCACGAACAGCAGCGGGACGGCGGTGATGAAGGCGTACCGGGCCTTGCCCATGTTCACCAGGAAGGTGGTGCACACCGCCAGGGCGATGGTGGCCAGCAGCTGGTTGCCCGTGCCGAACAGCGGCCACAGGGTCGAGATGTTGCCGGTGTAGATGAGATAGCCCCAGGCCGCCACCACCGCCACCGTGCACACCAGGTTGCCCACCACCCAGTGGGTGTCGGCGAACCGCTGGTGCACGGTCCGGCCCAGCACCTCCTGCATCACGTAGCGAGCCACCCGGGTGCCGGTGTCGATGGTGGTGAGGATGAACAGGGCCTCGAACATGATGGCGTAGTGGTACCAGTAGCCCATGAGGGTGCGCATGCCGGGCAGGCCCCGGAAGATCTGGGCCATGCCCACCGCCAGGGAGACCGCGCCGCCGCTACGGCCCGCCAGGTGCTCGCCCACCTCCGCGGAGAACAGGTCCAGGTTGGCGGTGTGCAGCCCCAGCTTGGCGAACACCGCCGGAGCCGTGTTGATGGCGAAGTAGTCGCCCTGGCTCAGGGAGCAGGCGGCGATGAGGGCCAGGACGGCCACCAGGCTCTCGCACACCATGGCGCCGTAGCCGATGAACCGGGCGTCGGTCTCTTTGTTGATCATCTTTGGCGTGGTGCCCGAGGACACCAGGGCGTGGAACCCGGAGATGGCGCCGCAGGCGATGGTGATGAACAGGAAGGGGTACAGCTTGCCCTTGATGATGGGCCCGCCGCCGTGGACGAAGGCGGTGAAGGCCGGGAACTGGACGTCCGGGTGCACGATCAGCACCCCGACGACCAGCAGGAAGATGGTCCCCAGCTTCACATAGGTGGAGAGGTAGTCCCGGGGCTCCAGCAGCAGCCACACCGGCAGCACCGAGGCGATGAAGCCGTAGGCGCCCATGAGCAGGGTGATCTGGTGCGGGGTGTAGGCCAGGGTGGAGGCGTACGAGGTGCCGGCGAACCACCGCCCGCCCACCACCGCCGCGATGAGCAGGAGCACCCCGATGACGCTGGGGGCGGCCACGTTGACCTTGCCGGGGGTGCTCTTGAACATGGCCACGCCCATGAACAGGGCGATGGGCACCGTGCAGCCGATGGTGAACACGCCCCAGGGGCTCGACGAGAGGGCGTTGACCACTACGACCCCCAGGCCCGCCAGGGTCACCAGCAGGATGAGCAGCACCGCGCCCATGGCCACGACCCCCGCGAACGGCGAGATCTCGGTGCGGGCGATCTCGGCCAGGGACCTGCCCTGGTGCCGAATGGAAGCCACCAGCACCATGAAGTCGTGGACGCAGCCGGCCAGGACCGCGCCGAACACGATCCAGAGGAACCCCGGGGCGAACCCGAACTGGGCCGCCAGGGTGGGCCCCACCAGCGGCCCCGCGCCGGCGATGGCGGCGAAATGGTGGCCGAACATCACCCATTTGGGCGAGGGCACGTAGTTGTGCCCGTCCTCGTGAACGTGGGCCGGGGTCCTGCGGGCGTCGTCCAGGACCACGGCCCTGGCGGCGATCCAGGCGCTGTAGTAGCGGTAGCCGATGGCGTAGACGCACAGCGCGGCCAGGAGCGCGGGGAAGGTGTTCATGGGGCCTCCGGGAATCCCCAGCCTGGGATTCGTAAATCTAAATTTAAGACTAAGACTCAAAATAGGTATTTAAAATTGCATTCCGGTCCGGCGGCCGGCCTCCCCCAGCAGGCGTGCGCGGGCCCCACCCGGGAAAAACATGAGTTGAAATTTTGAACTTCATTCAGGTCCCCATCGGCACGAAGGCGTGGCCGCGTGACCGGCTGGACCAGGCCGCTCCGGGGAAGCCCGGACCCTGGCCTGGGAGCTTTGCCGGAATGTAAGGTTTTTCAGCCCATGAACCTGCTTCGCAGGTCACGGCGCAGCCCCGGAAAAACCATCGCTTACAATTAGATAAGGTATCAAACATATGAAGAAACGCCTGGATAAAATTTAAAAAAGAGTAAAAATTCTTATTTAATCATGGTTATCGATTTGTGCCATGATTTTGGATGTGGCCAGCCATTCAGGCATTGGGTCCCCCCAACGGCGTGGCCGGTTGAATCCCTTGTCTTCCTCGTCCCTTCCAGGCCTTTCGAGGCCTGCCGCCGCAGGTGAATCATGAGCAAGATCCCCAAAGGAACCTGGGTTGAAGTGGAACGCACCCTGGTGAGCGCCGATCGGCGGACGCCCGGCCGCCCCATCGATCCGGCCAAGCTCCCCTCCTACATGGTGCGGGTCTCCGGCTTCCTCCTGGAAGAGGCGGAACTGGGCCAGCAGGTGCGGATCCGCACCATCATCGGCAAAGTGCACGTTGGCAAGCTGCGCATCCAAAGCCCCAGCTACGGGCACAGCTTCGGGCACACGGTGCCGGAGCTGCTGCAGGGCGGCCGCGCCGCCCTGTGACGCGGATCCCGGGCGGGTTCTGTGATCTGCGCCCGGTCTCGCCACCCGGCCGATGCGGTCTGAGTAGAATGGGGGCATGCTCTACCAGACCCATGTGATCGTGCACCTGGACCATATCCGGGCCAACCTGCTGGCCATCCGCGCCGCGGTAGGGCCCCGGCGCAAGATCCTGATCGCGGTCAAGGCCAATGCCTACGGTCACGGGGCGGTGGCGGTCTCGCGCCTGGCCGGGCAGGTGGGCATCGACTGGCTCGGGGTGGCCACGGTCCCCGAGGGCCTGCAGTTGCGGGAAGCGGGCATCCGCCTGCCGATCCTCAAGCTGTCCCCGGCCTTCCCGGAGGAGATGGCCGAGGCGGTGCGCGGCGGCATCACCCTGCCGGTGTGCGACGAGGCCAACGCCGAGGCTTTGCAAAGCGTGTGCGAGGCCCTGGGTGCGGCCGTGGAGGTGCACCTGGCCATCGACACGGGCATGTCCCGGATCGGCGTGCAGCCCCTGCACGCGCCCAGCCTGGCTGGCTTTCTGGTGGAGCGCTGCCCCCGGCTGTCCATCCAGGGCATCTTCACCCACCTGCCGGTGAGCGACGCGGCGGACCCCACCTACACCGAAGCCCAGATCCTGCGCTTCAAGGCGGCGGTGGACGCGGTCCAGGACCGCCTGGGCCACAAGGTGGAGCTGGTGCACTGCGCCAACTCCGGGGCGGTGCTGGGGCACCCCGAGGGCTGGCTGGACCTGGTCCGTCCGGGGATCATGGTCTACGGTTTCTACCCGGACCCGGGCACCCCCAGGACCGTCTCCCTGCTCCCCGGGCTGTCCTTCCTCACCCGGGTGGCCTTCCTCAAGAAGATCACCGCCGGCACCCGGGTGGGCTACGGCCTCACCTGGGCCGCCCCGGAGGACACCTGGATCGCCACCATCCCGGCGGGCTACGCCGACGGCTTCAACCGCCTGTTCTCCAACCGCGGACGGGTGCTCATCGACGGCCGCTCCTATCCGGTGGTGGGCCGGGTCTGCATGGACCAGACCATGGTCAACCTGGGCCCGGAAACCGCGGTCCAGGTGGGCGATCCGGTGGTGCTCATCGGCCGCAGCGGGGATGCGGCCATCACCGTGGACGAGTGGGCCAGGGTGTTGGGGACCATCACCTACGAGGTCACCTGCCAGATCGGCCAGCGGGTCGAGCGGGTCTACCAGGGTGCCTGAAGGCTCTGTCAAGCTAGGACCATGCCCCAGCCCCTCAAGGACACCCGATTCCTCCTTTCCGCCTCCGACGTGCGCCAGCTGGGGGCATGCCCCGCGGAAGTGGCCTTCGTGGGCCGTTCCAATGTGGGCAAGAGCTCCCTGCTCAACGCCCTGTGCTTCCAGAAGGGCCTGGCCAAGACCAGCAAGACTCCGGGGCGGACCCGGCTCATCAACGTCTTCGTGACCGGAGCGGACCGGTGGATCGTGGACCTGCCCGGGTACGGCTACGCCGCCGGTCCGGCCCAGGAACGGGAGACCTGGCAGGACATGGTCGAAGGCTATCTGGCCGGGCGCCCGAACCTGGGCATGGTGTTCGTGCTGGTGGACGCGGAGGTGGGCCCCACCCGCCTGGACCAGCAGATGCTCGCGTGGCTGCGCTCGGCCGGCCTGCCGCACCGGATCGTGGCCACCAAGTGCGACCGGGTGAAGCCCTCCCGGCAGCAGGCCCAGCGCCGGGACGTGGCCGCGGCCCTGGGGTTGGAGCCCGGCGACATCGCCTGGGTCAGCCCCGAAAAGGGCACCGGCATTCCGCAGATGCGCCAGGAAGTGGCGCACCTGCTGGAGGCCTAGTGGCCGCCGTCCTGCTCGCCCTGACCACCATCCTCATCTGGAGCAGCCTGACGCTGCTCAGCGCCGGGGTGAGCCACCTGCCGGCCTTCTTCTCGGCCGGGATCGCCCTCAGCATCGGCGGCCTGGTGGGGCTGTTCCGGGCGCGGGACTGGCCCATCCCGCCCCGGACCTTCGCCCTGGGGGTGGGCGGGATCTTCGGCTACCACGCCCTGTTCTTCCTGGCCCTGCGCCACGCGCCGGCGGTGGAGGCGAACCTGCTGCAGTACCTGTGGCCGCTGCTCATCGTGGTGCTGTCCCCGGTCTACCTGCGCCACAGCCGCCTGGCGGCCCACCACGTGCTGGGCGCGGTCCTGGGCCTGGGCGGCGCCGCCCTGGTGCTGTCCGGCGGCAGGCTGAGCCTGGACCTGGCCCACCTTTCCGGCTACCTCCTGGCGGTGGGCGCGGCCGTGGTATGGTCCAGCTACTCCCTGCTGCTCAAGCGGGTGCCGCCCTTCCCCTCCGGCGCGGTGGGGGGCATTTCCCTGGCCTCCGGATTGCTGGCCCTGGGGCTGCATGCCCTGGAGCGCCTGGCCGGCCCCGCCCAGCCGCCCGTGGCCCTGACCGCCCGGGACTGGCTGTTCCTGGTGCTCCTGGGCCTGGGCCCCATGGGCACGGCCTTCTACACCTGGGACGCGGCCATGAAGCGCGGCGACCCCCGGGTGATCGGCGCCCTGGCCTACCTGACGCCGCTACTGTCCACCCTCGTGCTGGTGGCCGTGGGCGGCCGGCGGCTGACCTTCCTCTCCGGCAGCGCCATGGGGCTGATCGTGGCGGGGGCGGCGGTGGGATCCCTGGGGCTGCTGACGGGCAAGGCCGAACCCGCCCGGGCCTTGGACTGACCGGTCACAGCTCGGCGTTCAGCAACTCCAAGGCCTTCTGCATCTCGAACCTGGCCCGGCCCAGGATGCCTTCCCTGAGCATCACCAGCACCAGGGAGCAGCGGTCCTGGGCGGCGAGGATGAGGACCCAGTGCTGGTTGGTGCAGAAGGACACCTGCTCCACCTCGTTCCGGTCGAATTCCTCGATGGCCTGGTGCAGGTGGCGGTCCAGCACGTTCCGGTAGGCGCCCAGCAGCTGCAGGGCGTCGTTGGGCACCTGGATGGTGCGGGAACAGATGGGGTCGCCGTCCTTGTCGTTGAAAGTGGCGGCGATGGATTCCGGCACACGCTCGATGAGGTTGTCCAGAATCTCCTGGAAAGGCATGGGCGGACTCCACGGAGGGCGTGCGAACATCTTGCCTCCCTCCTCCCGCCAAGGGAAGGGAATTCCCCCGAGGGGTCAGCCCGGCGCCAGGGCCGCCAGGCCCCCGACGACCAGCGCCAGGAAGGCCAGGAACAGCAGGCCCAGGAGCAGGGCGTGCAGCAGGGTGGCCAGGACCCCTTTCCACACCGGGCACCCGTGCCAGGCCGCCAGGGCATGGCCGCGCAGGATCCAGAAATACAGCCCCACCGGCAACAGCAGCACGCCCACCAGCAGGCCCAGGTGGCGCAGCAGCCCGGCCAGGGCCCCGAACACGCCCACCTGCAGGGCTTCCGCCTCGGCCACCAGGGTGTCCCGGAACCGCCCGCGGCCCAGGCCCCGCAACAGCCACAAGGCCAGGTGGTCCCAGACCGCGTCGTGGAGCCAGAGGCTCAGGACGGCCACCGGCGCCAGGAACGCCAGCCAGGGCAGCACCCGCCCGATCCCCGGCAGAGGGGGCAGGCCGCCCAGGGCCGCCTTCAGGTCCTCGGCCTGGGCCAAGTCCGGCAGGCGCGAGCGCACCAGGTCCCAGACCGGGCCCTGGGCCTGGAGGAGGCTGGCCAGGATCCGGGCCAGGCCCAGGTAGCCCAGGGCCAGCCCGGCCAGGGCCGGGAGGGTCCGGAGGAGCAGCAGGTCCCGCACCGCCCGCCCCAGGTCCGGGTGCTGGGCGGCCCGGTCCCGGAATCCGGCCCCGGGCGCCCGGACGCAGCCCCACAGCCGGCCCAATCCTGCCATCACCGGCACCGGGATGGCTTCGGGAAAAAACGGCGCGTGGGCATGAAGGAATCCTCGCCAATGACAACGATCAGTGAGATGAATAATGTTGAAAAATCTCAACCACTTTCGGGTCGAGAACATTCCATCCTATGACCAGTTCCCTCCACCGCGCCCCCCAAACTCCTCTGGACGTCCTCCGGTCCCTGCTGGCGGAGGCGCCGGACGGGGATCCCAGCTTCCCCACCCGCCTGTCCCAGGCGGTGCAGAGACTGAAAAAGCAGGCCCTGGGCGAACTGGGCGCCCGCCTGCTGCCCGGGGCCGGTTCCCGGGGGCTGCGGCGGGCCATCCTGGGCTGTGTGCCCCGGCTCGACTGGCCCGAGTGGGTCCCCTGGATCCTGAAGGGGCTTCAGGCGGAAACGGACCTGGGGGTCTTCGACGAAGGCTGCGCCGCCCTGGGCGCCCTGGGCACCCGGGGCAGCCTGGAGGCCCTCCGGAGTCTCCAGCGCAGCCGCAAGGACCCGGGCCACCAGACCATCCTGGCCCGCGAGCTGGGCCAGTTCCAGACCCAGCAGGACCTGGCCTACGCCCTGGCCCGCCTGGGGGAAGGGGAGAAGAACCCCCGGCTGGCCGCCCAGGGGGCCAAGCTCCTGGCCGCCCTGGTCCAGGAACGGGACCTGCCCGCCCTCCAGGACGCCTTCCGGGACGGGGATCCCCTGGTCCAGCGCCTGGTGGTGCGGGTCCTGGGCTCCCTGCCCTGGACCCCGGCGGCGGAGTTCCTCCTGGACCTGGCCGGGCGCACCCGCCTGGAATTCCTGGACCACCGGGAACTTCTGGACCTGCTCGGCCGCCTCCAGACCCTGCCCCGGGCCTCGGTCCTGCCGGAACTGCTGCGCCAGACGTCGGCCCGGTTCGGAGCCCGGGCGCCCGTTGCGGTGGCGGTGCTGCTGCAGGCCGCCAACCGGCCTGAGGAGAACCCCGCGTCCGCCCTGGAGGCCTTGCGCCCCCTCGCCCAGGGTGCGCTGGACGGGTTCCTGGTGAACGCCCTGGCGCTGGTGACGGGAGGCAAGGTGGCGCGCTATTCGGCCGCAGTCTCGGAACTGGCCCAGGCCACCGAGGCCCGCCTGGCCCGGCTGGGGCTCCAGTGCGACCAGCTGGGGGAGGCTTTGGCCTTCCTGGCGGACCAGGGGATCCTGGCCCCGGAACGCCTGCTGGGGCCGTTCCGGGAGATCCTGCGGGCCCGGGCCGGGAGCGCGGATTTCATCTACGCCTGTCTGCGCCTGCTCCCGGCCGGCGCCGGCGACGTCCTGGACGAGCTCCTGGCCGATCCGGACGTGGCCCGGCGGGAACAGTACCTGGACGCCCTGGGCGCCAGGGAGGATGACGCCCTGGCGCCGTTCTTCCTGAAGGCGGTCCAGGATCCCATCGTCGACGTGGGCCTGCTGGCCGTCCACCACCTGGGCAAGCTGCCCTCCAGTTTTCCGGCCCTGATGAGCCTCTTCGCGGGCGGCAATGTCGACCAGGTGCGGCTGGCCCTGGGGGTGTTCAAGGAGAACCGCACCGCCCAGGCGGCCGGCCCCCTCCTGGAGTTCCTCCAGACCGACGGGCGCGACTTCCTGCTGGTGGACGCAGTGGACGCGCTTTCCGCCATCGGCCACCCGGACAGCGCGCCGGTGCTGCTGGCGCTGCTCCACGACGGCAAGCCCCTCAACCTGCAGGTGGCCCTGGCCCGCGCCCTCAAGCAGCTGGGCACCCGGGAGGCCTCCCTCGGCCTCCTGGCCCGGGCCGCGGCCCTGAAACACCCCACCGTGCTCATCCTGGCCCTGGAGGGCGCGCTGCGCGCGTTCCCCGGCTTCGGCCGGCCCCTGCCCCCGGACCAGCTGCCCGCCTTCCTCCAGCTCCTGGACCGCTGCTGCGACGACCGGGAAGGAGAAGGCCAGCGCCTGCGGGCGGTGCTCGCCACCCAGGACCTGTACGTCTTCAACCGCCAGGCCTACGATGGGCTCAAGGACCGGTTCTCGGACTACCTGTTCGACCTGCGCACCAAGGAGGCCTGGGACCGGGAGAGCAATGACCGGGTGGCCGCGGTGATCAAGGAACTGGCACGGCGCGCCGAAAGCCTGGGCCAGCTGGCCCAGAAGGAGGCCGCCGTCCGCAACCGGATGCAGACCCTGCCCCCTCCCGGAGCCAGGCGGGCGGAAGCGCTCCTGGCCCTGCGGGAGGCCCTCCAGGATCCGGCCTTGATCCTGCGCCCGGAACTGGCCCGGGAGCTGGCGGACCTGGTGCTCGCCGGCCTCGCCAACCCCGGCCCCGAATGGCGCGAGACCGCCCACCTGTGCGAGATCGGCGGCCTCACGCGCCAGGACGGCCTGCTGGTGGAACCCATCCGGGACATCCACCTGCGGGCCACCGGGCTTGGGCTCAGGAGCGCCGCCCGCTCGGCCCTGGTGGCCCTTGGGCTGACGGAAGACGACCTGAACCGCCGGCTGCCCGTGCGTTCCATCCTGGTGCTGGAGCCCAGCGCCTTTTTCCGCAAGCGCCTGGTCAGCTTCCTGGGCGCCCAGGGCAAGTGGGAGCTGGCGGAGGCGGCCAGCCGCCTGGAGGCGGAGACGATCCTGGCCCGGGGCCCGGTGGACCTGGTGCTCACCGAGAGCAAGGATGCCGAGGGCGACCTGGCGCCCTGGCTGGAGGCCCTGTGGTCCCAGCGCCGGTGCCGCTACGCCCTGGTCTCCGCCTCCAGCCGGGACCTGGGGAGCCTGGCCCAGGCGCCCTGGGTGATCGGCACCCTGTTCAAGCCCTATTCCCTGGAACAGGTGGCCCAGGCCCTTGGCTGACCCGTGCGCCACCGGGAAAGCAGATAAACTCGATGCAACCATCACCGCGGCCATCCTGCTCGCCGTCATCACCCCACGAGGCCCCCATGTCGTCGTCTGTGCCCAGGCTGCGCGGCTTTCTCCTGGCCCTGGCCGCCGTTTCCGCACTGCTCGCCCAGGACCCGGGCCAGGCCGAGCGGCTGTACCTTGCCGGGGAGCGGGCGTACGCCGTCAAGAGCTACCAGGAAGCCCTGGACACCTGGGCCCAGGTGGTGCAATCGGCGCCCAAGTCCGCCTTCGCCGCCCAGGCCCTGCTCAGCATGGCCCGGTACCAGGTGGAGGTGGCGCACCAGCCCGAAGCGGCCCTGCCCTGGCTGGACCGGATCAAGGCCGAGCACCTGGACACCCCTTGGGCCGCCGAGGCCCTGCTGATGCGGGGGCGCATCCTGGCCGCCCGGCGCCGGCCCCAGGACCTGAAGGAGGCCATGGGCGAGTTCAACCGGGTCCTGGACCTGTTCCCGGACCACCCCTGCGTGCAGGAGGTGCGCCTGGAGCTGGGCAACAGCTTCCGCCTGCTGGACCAGTGGGGGCGCGCCCTGCAGAGCTACCTGGAGGCGGTGCGCCTGGACCCGGCCACGGCGGCGGCCAGGTCCGCCCAGCTGGAGGCGGCCGAGACCCTGGACCTCATGGGCGACACCACCGGCTGCCTGCGCATGCTCCAGTACCTGCGGGACCGGGCGCCCCAGTCCGCCGAAGCCCGGGACGCCGAATGGCGCATCCAGGTGCGCGTCAAGGAGCGCATCCAGAAGCCGCCCCTGCGCTCCCAGGGCCCCTGGCCGGACGGCCGGCAGAAATGGCTCAAGACCCCGACGCTCCTGGCCATCGGCCCGGGGGGCGGGCTGTTCCTGTACCAGGATGACCTGGACCAGGCCTTCCGCCTCAAGGATGGCCAGCTCATCCCCGCCGGACCGCCCACCCGGGCCGCCAAGGCCCTGGTGGCGACACCCGCGGGCCAGGTGTGGCTGGTCACTTCCAGGCAGGGCGTGGTGCGGGAGGGCGCGCCTCCCATCGCCGGCGTGCCCCCGCTCCAGGCCCCCACCGGAGCCGCCCTGGACCCCTGGGGCAACCTCTGGCTGAGCGACGCCAAGGCCCCGTCCCTGCTGGTGGTCCCGCCCGAAGGGCCGGCGCGGGCGGTGCCCCTGGCCGGGGCCGCGGGCCTGGCCGCCCTGCCGGGGGGCGGGATGGTGGCCGCCTCGGACGCCGCCCACGCCCTGGTGTTCCTGGACCCCCAGGGCCAGGTGCGGTTCACCGTGCCCTACGGCAAGGACCTGCCGGCACCCTTCAAGTCCGTCCTGGCCCTGGCCGCGGATCCCCTGGGTCACGTCGCCGCGCTGGTGGAAGGGGATTTCGACGGGGTGGCGGTGTGGGGCCCCGACGGCGCCCTGCTGCGCTCGGCCACCTTCAAGAGCCTGGGCCTTGCGGGCCGATTCAGGGCCATCGCCATGGACCGCCAGGGCGGGCTCATCCTGGCCGACCGTTCCAATGACCAGCTTATCCGCCTGGACTGACCATGATCCCCCGCCGCCTTGCCGCCGTGTTCCTCGCCGCCCTGGTGGGCTTCCTCACCCCCCTGGGGGCCCAGGACCCGGCCCTCAAGGACACCTTCCTGCAGGCCAAGGCCGCCTGGGCCACCCAGGGGGACCGGGAAGGGGCCAGCGCCCTGTTCCAGTCGGTCCTGGCCGCCCTGGAGCCGGCCGCAACCACCCTGGACCCGGCCTGGCTGCAGGTGCTTTGCGAGACCTACAACTGGATGGCCATCCTGGATGACCGCGTGCCCGCCAAGCGGGACAAGGCCCCCCACTACCTGGAGTCGGCCCTGGCCGTCAACCCGGATTTCGAGATCGACCGGAACCTCACCAACGTCCGCCTGCAGAACGCCTTCGACGCCTTGCGCGGGGCCAGGCTCGGGCGGTTGAACCTGACCCTCGCCCCGGGCGGCGGCACCCTCGCGGTGGACGGCAAGACCCGCCCGGCCGGGCTCGCCGCCGGCCCGCACTACTTCCCGGCGGGCGCCCACACCTTCCGCTACGACCGTCCGGGCTTCGAGCCGCAGGAGCAGCGGGTGGACCTGGGCCCCAAGGACAACAAGAGCCTGGACCTCAAGCTCACCCGCACCTCGTCGGTGCTCACCCTGTTCACCTCCCCGCCCGGGGCCCAGGTGCTGGTGGACGGCCATGCCGTGGGCGCCACCCAGGGCGCCGCCCCGCCGGAACTGGCTCCCTCCGCCGCCAAGCTGGGGGTGGGCCTGGACCAGATCTCCGCGGGTTTCCAACTAAGCGGCCTGGCCCCCGGCCGGCACCAGGTGGAGCTGCGCCTGCCCTGCTACCAGCCCAAGCTCCTGGACCTGCCCCAGGCCTTGACCACCCCGTTCGCCGACCACGACCTGGAACCGGTGCAGCTGCAGCCTTCCCGCAGCCGGCTCACGGTGCTCACCGCCACTCCCGGCGGCGAGCTGTTCCTGTCCGGCAAGAGCTACGGCCCGGTGCCGGTGAAGAACCTGGAAGTGTGCGCCCAGACCTGCGACCTCCAGGTGCGCTTCCCGGCCGGGCTCTACGCCCAGCGGGTGGAACTGGGCGAGGGCAAGTCCGTCTCCCTCACCGTGCGCCCCAAGCCCCGGCTCACCTACGCGGGCTTCGAGGGCGACGCCGACTTCGCCGGCCGGGACCGGATCACCGGACTGCTGGCGGGCCTGGGCGCCCGGCTCACCCGTGCCGTCTTCCTCACCGCCGGACCGTCCGAGTCTCCCGACCAATGCGTGGCCCGGCTGCAGACCTCCAAGGAGACGGAACTGATCCTGCGCGCCCGGGCGGTGCCCGACCAGCCCGTCCATGAAGTGGAACTCATCCTCAGCACCCTCACCGGGGAGGAGGAGCGCCTGGTGGTGCGGCCCCTGGAAAGCGATCCCCTGGGGCGGCTGGTGGCGCGCCTGGAGGCCCCCCTGTCCCTGGACGAGCCCTGGGCCGGATTGATCTTGCTGGACGTGCCCCCGGACGGCCCGTGGGTGCTCCAGGCGGACGACGCCGCCTTGAAGGCCGGGGTCCGGCCCGGCAAGGCGCTGCAGCAGGTGAACGGCAAGCCCGTGGCCAGCGTGGCGGAATTCCGCAAGGCCGTGCGCGAGGCGTTGGCGTCCGGCACCGGCAAGGTGACGGTCAGCCAGGGGGATGCGCCCATGACCCTGGCGGTCGCCCCGCAACCGGTGGAACTGCCCGTGAACGCCGCCAGCGTGTGCTATCCCATGGCGCTGTGCGACTTGCGCTTGCGCTACCCGGCCGCCGCCGGCGACGAGGCCGGGCTGCTGCGCCTGGACCAGGCCCTGGCCCTGATGCATTTCCGCGAGTACGAGAAGGCCCTGGAACAGCTCCGGGATGCCCGGATGGCCAGCATGCAGGGCGTGAGCCAGGGGACCCTGGACTACTACACCGGAGTTTGCCTGCTGCATATGGGTGACGTTTATCTCACCGAGACTCTACAATCATTCAACCAAGCTTCGAAATACCCGCAGGCCACCCTGTTCGGCCCCGGCGGCCCCCTCCTGGCGCCCCTGGCCAAGCAGGCCCTGGCGGACCTGAAACCCTGATTCCGGAGGGTCCCCATGGATTCACGGCACGACCGAGCGCGCGGCGAAGGGAAGATCGGCTGCGTCCTCTCCCTGCTGGTGTTCATCATCGGCATCGGGGTGGGGCTGAAGGTGATTCCCATCTACTACAACAACAACAACCTGGAGTCCTACGCCGGGGAACTGGCGGGGCAGGCCGGGATCAAGAACGCGGCCACCATCCTCGCCCAACTGCGCGACCGGGCCAAGGAGCTGGAGATTCCCGAGGCCCTGCGCCCAGGGGGCATCACGGTCTCCACGTCCGGAACGTCCTCCGAGGGCACCTGCACCGTGCAGCTGCACTACTCCCGCCCCGTGGACCTGTACGGGGTCTACCAGTTCGAGATGACGGAGGAGAAGCGCATCCTCAAGCCGTACATGGACGTCCGGTAGCGCCGGGAGAAACCTCTTGAAGCGGCGGGCCGGACCGGGCACGGTGGGTGGGTGGATTGCGCCCGGACCCTTCTCACCGACGGCAGCGAGCCCATGGCCTCCATCCTGCGTGAACTGGCCCGGGTGGCTCCGTCGCGCCTGACCATCCTGCTCCTGGGCCCCTCCGGGAGCGGCAAGGAGCTGGCGGCCCGGGAAGCGCACCGCCTGTCCGGGCGTCCCGGCCCCCTGGTGCCGGTGAACGGCTCGGCCTTCGCCGAGTCCCTCACGGAGTCCGAGCTGTTCGGGCACGTGAAGGGCGCCTTCACCGGCGCGCTGCGGGACCGCCGGGGGGCCATCGAAGCCGCGGAAGGGGGCACCCTGTTCCTGGACGAGGTGGCGGATCTCTCGCCCCGCCTCCAGTGCCTGTTCCTGCGCGTCCTGCAGGAGCGGGAGGTGCGCCGGGTGGGCGCGGAGCAGGGCCGCCGGGTGGACGTGCGCTTCCTGGCCGCCACCCACCGCCCCCTGGAGGTCCTGGCGGCAAGCGGGACGTTCCGCCAGGACCTCCTGTACCGCCTGCAGGGCGCGGTGCTCACCCTGCCCTCCCTGGGCGAGCGCCGGCACGAATTCCCGTACCTGGTTCCGCGCCTGGTGGGGCAGCTGGCCCTGGAGAACGGCGTGCCGGCGCCGCCCCTGCAGCCCGGGCTGGCCCAGGCCCTGGGCGGCCTGGACTGGCCGGGCAACGTCCGGGAACTGCTGCACGCCCTGGAACGGGCCCTGCTGAGGTGCGGCCCCGGCCCCCTGGAGGCGCGCCACTTCCCGGAGCTGGAGCGGCCCTCCGGGCCGCCCCGCCGGTGGCTGGCCGCCACCCGGGAGTTCCAGCGCGGCCTCCTGCTGGAGACCCTGCGCCGGCACCGGTTCCGGGTGGCCGAAGCGGCCCGGGCCCTGGGCCTGGCCCGCCCGGCTTTGTACGCCGTCGCCCGGCGCCTGGGGCTGGAGCTGGACCAGGAGCGGGCCCGGGCCGGTCTGGATTAGCTCAACCCGCCGCGCACCTGGCGGGTCAGTTCCGCCAGGATCAGGGCCGCCCCCTTCACCGCCATGCGGCGGATCCCGGCGGGCTTCCAGGCCAGGGGGCTGAAGGGCCAGCGGGCGTGGGGCGCGCTGGGCTTCACGTCCAGGCTGCCGGTGCGCGCGTGCACCAGGGCCTTCTGGTGCACCGCCAGGGCGTAGCTGGCTCCCGCGGCGGCCAACTGCCCCTCCCGGCGCTCCTGGTCGTCGTGCTCGGGCGTCCACCCCTCTCCATCCACCTGGCGGATCCGCTCCGCCAGCACCAGTTCGATGGCCTCCAGTTCCGCGTCCCCTCCCACTTCCTGCAAGCGGTGCAGTTGCTGGTGGATGGCGGCCAGGCTCATGGAGGACCTCCGGGTTCGGACCGGTATCAGGATAGGCAGCTTATTGGCGGATCTCCAGGGCTGCAGGCGTTGCCCGGGCCTGCCGCGAACCTGCAGAGCGGCCCGCTGGAACTGGATCCGGGCCAGGTTGCCTGAGGCCAGGCGATCCTTCGGGAACATCCCGGGGCCCTGGCCGAGCGCCGGCCCAGGTTTTTTCAGTGTTGAAAAAAACGATATAAAAAACGCACATGACTCCCGCCAACCATTTGAATTTTTCGCGCGTGACCTCATTAAAACATAAAATATACGTAATTTTTCTCTGGCTTTTCCCCCTTTTTTGACCTATTTTTTCCCCAAGACACCACCAACGGCCGCCGTTCTCTCATTCAGGTTCTTCTTCTGGAAGTGGAGCCATTACATGAGTGATCGCCGCATCATCCATTGGGTCAATCCGGTCCTGGTTCCGGTGGATCGCCGGAAGGCCATGACCGACCGGCGCAAGCACCGCGGGCCGGCCCGGATCCTGTTCATCAGGGTGGGCGATTTCTGGACCCGGTTCTTCCTGCCCAAGGCCGCGGCCTGACCCGCCCAGCGCCGGATACGACCCTGCAAATCATTTTCACCAAAAGCCTTAGGCTCACGGGGAGTAGAATGATCCTTTCACCCCAAGGGCCATGGTCGGTCCCGGCTTTTCCGGTACGAGGGATCGCCCCACCGGGAGCCACCGTGGCCCTTCGCCCTGAAGGGAATGCTTCCCATGCGCTGGTTCGCGCTCATGGTCATGGCCACTGCCTTCTGGGCCGGAGCCTTCATCGCCGGCAAGATCGGGCTGCGCACCGCCTCTCCCATGACCTTGACCTTCACCCGCTTCCTGCTGGCGGTGGCGTGCCTGTTCCTGTACGCCCGCGTCAAGCGCATCTCGCTGCGGGTCGGGCGCCGGGACCTGGGGCCCCTGGCGACGCTGGGGGTGGTGGGGATGGTGGGCTACCACCTGCTGTTCTTCCAGGCCCTGCGCCATACCACCGCCATCAAGGCCGCCATGATCGGAGCCACCAACCCGCTCGTGGCCGCGGTCCTGGCGGCGCTGGTGCTGGGAGAGCGCCTGGACGGGCGGCGCATCCTGCTCCTGGCCACCGCCCTGGCCGGGGTGCTGCTCACCATCAGCAACTGGCACCCGGCAGTGCTGGTGCGCCAGGGCCCCAGCCTGGGGGACATGCTCATGGCCGGGGCGGTGGTGTGCTGGTCCGTGTACGCCGTCCTGGTGCGCCGGCTGGTGCGCCGCTTCGATCCCATCGTGACGACCTTCTACAGTTTCCTCTTCTGCGCGGCCGCCCTGGCCCCGTTCCAGGCCGTCGACATCTGCCGCCGGGGCCTGGCCATCGACGCCCGGGGCTGGATGGCCATCGTCTACATGGGCCTGTTCCCCACCTTCATCGGCTACCTGGTGCAGCAGCAGGCCATCAAGCACCTGGGCGTGGGCAAGGCGGCCCTGTTCATCAACCTGGTGCCGGTGGAGGTGATGATCCTGGCGGTGGCCATCCTGGGGGAGGCCTTCCTGGCGCTGAACCTGGTGAGCGCGGCCATGATCATCGGGTCGGTGCTGGTGTTCAGCCTGCTGCCGGCGCCGGCTGCAACCGGGGTGAAGGCGGCAGTCGGCTCATAGCATCGCCACGGCCGTATTGGCCTTGCCAGGTGGGCTATCTCAAGTTAGGATTATCTTTAATTAGGCCCATCGGCTCAGGGGGGTTTCATCCAAATTTCTGCCAAGGGAAAAATCCTTGTTACTGGGGCAGATGGGTTTATTGGGAGCCATCTGGTCCAAGAGCTGCAGGAACGAGGCTGCCAAGTCAAAGCCCTGGCCCAGTATAATTCATTTAACAATTGGGGATGGCTGGAGGCCTTGCCGAGGCTTTCCGAAGTCGAAGTGGCTTGTGGTGATGTAAGGGATCCCTATTTCTGCTCATCTCTCCTTGATGGAATCGATGTCGTATTCCACTTGGCAGCCTTGATAGCCATTCCCTATTCGTATGTCGCCCCCCAAAGCTATGTGGAGGTCAACGTCGGGGGCACCCTGAACGTTTGCCAGGCCGCCCTGCGGCATGGGGTACGGCGGTTCATTCAGGTATCCTCCAGCGAAGTCTACGGAACAGCAAAGTATGTGCCAATCGATGAATCGCACCCCCTTCAGCCCCAGTCACCCTATAGCGCTTCGAAAGTCGGGGCTGATTCCATGGCCATGGCTTTTCACCATTCCTGGAACCTGCCCGTCATCATCGCCCGGCCCTTCAACACGTTTGGCCCCAGGCAGTCGGCCAGAGCCGTGATCCCCACCATCATCACCCAGATTCTCGGGGGCGCCCCGGTTGTTCGTCTTGGTGACGTAACCCCGACTCGGGACTTCAACTATGTAACCGACACCTGTCGTGGCCTGGTGGCCTTGGCGGAGGCTGATGGTGCAGTCGGACGCACCGTGAACCTTGGTTCCGGAATCGAAATCTCAATCAAGGACACGGCCGAGCTGATCCGGAGGCTCATCGGCCGTGACGTGGAATTCCAGGTCGAGGAACAACGTATCAGGCCCAGGGCATCCGAGGTCTACCGCCTCTGTTGCGACAATACGCTGCTCCGTTCCCTCACCGGCCATTCCCCCAACGTCAGCCTGGAAGAGGGCCTTGGGGCCACGATCGAATGGCTTCGCGATCCCGTCCACCTGATGCGGTACAAGACGGATTATTACAACGTTTAATGCTTCCAGTTGGCCGCCTCATGGATGCTCGGGTAAAGAAAACGGTCATTGGTTTGAATGCGACCCTTGAGGACGCCATTCGATCCATCAACACCTCGTGCGAACGAATTGTGCACGTCATCTCGGAAGACGATGCCCTGCAAGGGATTCTCACCGATCCGGACATCCGTCGGTTGGCCCTGGCGAACATGCCCCTCAGTAGTCCGGTCACGGCGGTCATGAAACGCGATCCAGTGGTGGGCCGGGATTGGCTCACTGAAAGCGAACTACTGGATTTGTTCACCCAGTGGGATATTTATCAGCTTCCCATCCTGGACCAGAATGGCCGCCTGGTCGGCTTGAGATCCATTAACGAAATGATCAACCGGCGGATGGACGCCTTCCCCCACTCGGTCATCCTCATGGCCGGCGGCAGAGGGACCCGCCTCTACCCCCACACCCACAGCCTTCCCAAGCCCCTGGTTCCCATCCACGGCAAGCCCATTCTGCGAATCATCCTCGATGGGCTGCTCGAAAAAGGATTCCAGGACATTCACATATCCTTGTTCCACCTCGGGGACATGATCAAGAGGGAACTCGAACGTTTCCCCGCCTACGACGGCATCAAGTTCATCGAAGAGGACGAGCCCTTGGGCACAGCCGGCGCCCTGGGCCTGATCAAAGGCTCCGTACACTACCCGATCCTGGTGCAGAACGCAGACGTCCTGACCAGGTTGGACTACCCAAGCCTGATTCGGTTCCATGAAAAGCATGAGAACGACCTTACTATCGTGGTTCGGCAGGAAATAATGACGATCCCATACGGGGTGGTCGTCATGGAAGGCAATGCCGTCAAAGGGATACGCGAGAAACCGAAGCACCCGTACTTTGCCAATCTTGGTATTTATGTTCTCAATGAATCTGCACTGAGCCAGATCCCCTCACACGCTCGTTTCGATATGACCTCGCTCATTGAACGATGCCTTTCCCAGAAAATGAAGGTGGGGAGTTTCCCGATCTATGAATACTGGGCGGATATCGGGTGCCCGGCTGATCTGGAGAAGGCCCGCGAGGATTTCAGCTCGGGCGATCCGAACCCATCCGATGGACCAAGGGTGTACGGAGGCGATTGAATGTCAGACTCCAGAGCCAGTGAACGGATCTACATCATCGCCGAGATCGGCGGGAACTTCAGAACCCTGGAGGAAGCCAAGTCGCTCGTCGATGCGGCCGGGAGCTGCGGAGTGGATGCAGTCAAACTGCAGACCTTCCGAGCGAATACTCTGGCCAGCAGCGCCGCCGAGTTCCACTTTGAAGCCACTGGAGACATGCCCCAGCTGGAGTTGTTCCGAGATTATGAAATCTCCGAAGCCCTGCACCGGGAAGTCTTTCAGTATATCGACGGGAAGGGCCTGGACTGGTTCTCCACCCCCAGCCATGGGGACGATCTTGTTCTTCTCGAATCCTTGGGCGTGGGGAAGTACAAGATCGGGTCCGATGACCTGACCAACCTCCCCTTCCTGGAGGCCGTCGCCCGGACTGGAAAACCGGTGCTGCTGTCCACGGGCATGTCGACCCTGCTGGAGGTGGAAGAGGCCGTCCACACCATCCAGGCCCATTCATCGGCCTCTTTGACCTTGCTCCACTGCACCAGCAGCTATCCGACCCACCCGGAGCACGTCAACCTCCATGCCATCGGAGCCCTTCAGGAACGTTTCCCGGGCATCCCGATCGGGTACTCCGACCATACCACCGGAATCACGGCCTGCCTGGCCGCGGCCGCCCTGGGAGCCGTCGTCATCGAAAAACATTTCACCTGCGACAAGACCGCCAACGGGCCAGACCACCGCCACTCCTCGAATCCCGTGGAGATGGCCGCCCTCGTGACCCAGTTGCGGGAGTTGGAAAGGATGTTCGGCGATGGCTGCAAACGCCCGGCCCCACCCGAACTCCAATCCAGGATGAACACCCGGAAAAGCCTGGTCCTGGCCAGGAGCATCCCCGAGGGTACCGTTCTGGACCGGTCGATGCTGGCGGTGAAGAGGCCGGGTTGGGGAATTCCACCGAAATATATTGATCAGCTCATCGGCAGGAGAGTCGGCAAGCCTCTCGCGGAGGATGCGGTCTTGACTTGGAACGACTTGGCATGATCCAGGGGTCCGGGATCGGAATCATCCTCCAGGCCCGGATGGGGTCCACCCGCCTGCCAGGAAAGGTGCTCGCGGACTTGAACGGAATGCCTCTCCTGAAGCATATTCTGCTGCGTTGGCGGTGGCTTGACCGGTGGCCTTTGGTGGTGGCCACGACCCACCGACCGGAAGACGATGTCATTGAGCGCTTCTGTGAGCGGGAAGCCACCCCATGCTTTCGCGGAGACCCTTCGGATGTGCTCGACCGCTACCTTTCCTGCGCCAGAGCGTTCGGCTTCGGGCAGATCATCCGGTGGACCGGAGACAACCCTTTCGTCGATGTGGAATACCTGCCCGACCTCGTGGCCGGGCATGTGGCGGGAGGGTTCGATTACTCCAACAATTTCGCGGGGCTGCCGCTGGGTTGCGGCTCCGAAGTCATGACTCGGCTGGCGCTGGAGCGAAGTGCCGCCGAGGGGTACGCTCCGGACCACCGCGAGCACGTGGACGAGTACATCCTGCAGAATCCCGCCCTGTTCCGTTGTCGGATCCGGTCCGAGCCCCTGCCGCAATTCCATTCCCAACGGTGGACCGTGGACCTGCCCGTGGACCTGGCCCAGGCAAGGGAGCGAGCCAGGAAGGCGGGAAAACCCCCGGCTCCCCTGGCCAGGTTGTTGGCCCCATGATCGTCCTCTGCTTCGAAGCCTCCCATGGGCGCGGACTGGGGCACCTGCTCCGGATGCTCCGGCTGGGCCGTGCCCTGCGGGCTTCGGGAGGCGAAGCGGTCATGGTCTGCAACGACGACCCGGCCGCGAAGGCTCTGGTGCATGCGACGGGATTCCCGGTTTGGCACGCTCCCTTGGACCAGGTCGCGACCGGATGGGAAGTCCCCCTGCTGGAACAACTGGGGGAGGTGAAAACCTGGGTCAACGATCGGCTCCGCACCATACGGGCCCATACCGAGACCCTCAGAGCCAAGGGGATCCTGGTGGCCACCGTGGACGATTCCGGGGATGGCGCCGACGGTTGCGATTACCACGTGATTCCCCTGTTTTCCGGGGGCACCCGGCGGAAGGGGCAGCGCATCCTCGAAGGCTGGGAGTGGGCCTTTTTTCCGGCGGACGAAATCCTGGAAGCCCGAACCAGGCCCCATGCCCATCGCACCAGCGGGCCAGCCATCGGCGTCAGCCTGGGGGGAAGCGACACCCACGCAACCATCATTCCGGTGCTTCAGCGGCTGGTCGGCAAGGGCCGAGAGGTGCACGTCTGTCTTGGCCCCGCCTTCGGCGCGGATCGGAAACTCGGCGCCTGGGCTGGTGACCCGAGAGTCCAGTGGCACCGGGAGGTTCCGTCCCTGGTGCGGTGGTTGTCGGAGTTCGACTTGGCGGTCACCGGGGGCGGCATGACCGCCCTCGAGTCCGCTGCCTGTGGGACACCCCCATGCGTGGTGGCGAACGAGGTCCATGAAGTGGCAACGGCCCTGCGCCTGGAGCGGGACGGTCTGGGAACCTTCTGGGGCTCCCATTCCGATCTGCCCGACCTGCCCTCGGCGGCCTTCGCGGATCTTCCTCTGAAATCCAGCCGCGGGCGCGCCCTCCGGGTCGATGGGGCCGAGCGGTTTGCCAGTATCCTGTTGGGGAGGTCCCCATGAGGGTTCTGGCCATTGGCGCACACGCGGACGATGTGGAGCTGGGTTGCGGGGGCACCCTGGCCCGTTGGGTATCCGAAGGCAACGACGTCCATATTTGTGTGGTGACGGACTCCGCTTACGCAAACCCCAAAGGCGAACTGATCCGGAGCGAGATCAGCGCCCGGTCCGAGGCCGAGGCCGCAGCCAGGATGCTCGGAGCCCACTTGCACTGGTTGGCCTTCCCATGCCTGCGGGTGGTGTTCGATGAACCATTAAACGCAGCGTTGCTTCGGATCATCGAAGAGACCAGCCCGGATGTGGTCCTGACCCACTGGACCGGAGACACCCACCATGACCACAGGGTCGTTGCCCACTCGACCTTGCATGCCGCGCACCACCTGAAGCGGATCCTGGCCTACCGCAGCAACTGGTATCCCGGCCCCGACTTCTTCCAGGCGTCCCTGCTCGTTGACATCAGCTCCTGGTTCGCGGCCAAGCTGGAACTGGTCCGGGCCCACCGGAGCGAGCATGGGCGCGCCGGAGATCGGTGGGAGAAGTTCCTCCAGGCCGAAGCCGGCAGGCGAGGTCTGGAGGCAGGCTGCGACCTGGCCGAGGGTTTCCTGCCCATCCGTTGGGTTCTCTGATGATCGGTCCGGGGGTTGGCATCACCGGCCCGGGCGGCTACATCGGGAGCAACCTCAGCCGGCACCTGGCCCGGAGGGGCGTCTCGGTCCATCCCCTGGGGCGCGCCCAGGGCATCCGGGTCCAGGAGCCCGGGTCCCTGGACCAGCTTCCAAAGCAGGTCTCCACCTTGATCCATCTCGCGGCGCGGACGGGGGTACTGGAATCCTGGTCCGACCCCGAGGAAGTCCACCGCTTCAATTTCCTTGCCACCTTGGAGGCGGTGCGGCTGGCCAGGGTCCGGGGCCTCCGCCTGGTGGTCCTTTCTTCCTACCCCTACGGTAAGTCGCCAGCCCTGCCGACCGACGAGGCCCAACCCGCAGAGAGTATGAACCCCTACAGCTCGTCCAAGGCCCTATCCGAACAATTGGCGCTGGATTCCGCGAGACTCCTGGGTTTCCCGGTGGTTTCCTTGAGACTTTTCAATGTCTATGGAAGAGAACCGGACGGCTATCATACCCTTCCCGCCCAGATCTGGCAGCAGATCCGTTCGGGCGGGAGCCGGGTGGAAGTGCAAGACGCTCTGCCCCGGCGGGATTTCCTGTTCATCGACGATCTTTGCGACGCTCTGGACCGCATCCTGGACACGGCGTGGACCGGCTCCCAGGTCTTCAACCTGGGAGCCGGTCGTTGCCATTCCGTAGCCGACCTGGTCGCCGCCTTCGGTCTGGCCCTGGGCCGGGAGCTCCAGCTGGTGGACCTGGGCCAGCCGCGCCCGGGTGAGATTCCGGCCACCCTCTGCGACAACCGCCGCTTCGCGGCACGCTTCGCCTGGTCACCCCGGACGCCGCTCCAGGAAGGGCTCAGGAGCTACCTGGAGAGCCCATGGGCTTGAGTGTCTGCATCCACCAGCCGGACTTCGCGCCTTGGGGAGGCTTCTTCCAAAGGCTCCTGGACTGCGACCTGTTCCTGCTCCTGGACGATGCCCAGTTCGAGAAAAACGGCTGGCACAACCGTGATCGGATCAAGAGCGCCCAAGGTCCCCGGTGGCTTTCCCTGCCCGTCCGCCGGGGTCCGCTCGGCCAGCTGATCCGGGACGTGGAGATCTCGCCCATCCCCGGCTGGCAGGAAAAACTGCTGAACCAGCTCCGCGAGAGCTACCGGAAAGCGCCCTTCTTCGAAACCTGCTTCCAGGATTTCGCACCGTTGATCCGCACGGCCCCGATACACATGGTCGACCTCAATGAGTTGGTCATCAAATGGATGATGGCAGTTTATGGGCTTCAGGTGCCAACCCGGAGAACATCCCCGCTGGGCATCCGGGAACGGGGCAACACCCGCCTTCTAGCCATCCTGAAGTCCGTGGGGGCCACCCGCTACATCACCGGATCCGGGTCCAGGGCGTACTTGGACGAAGCCGCCTTCCAGGCCCAGGGCATCCAGGTGACGTGGCAATCCTGGACCATGCCGAGCTACCCTCAACTCCACGGCCCCTTCGTGGGCGGCCTCTCGTCCCTGGATACCCTCTTCAACCTCGGTCCCAAGGCACGCCACTGGTTGCGCCACCATGGGCCTTCATTCGAGGTTTGAGCCATGGCGTCCTACACCCCCATCAACAAAGGCAACTACGCCCTGGATACCCCCGAGCGGGAAGCCGAGTTCGAGCGCATGCGGGCGGGTGGCCATCCCGAGGCCTATGGGGAGTATCGCCGCCTCTGGTCGGAACTGCCCCGGACCCAAGTGGTGCGGGACTACCCCATCCTGGTGGACCTGGAACTGGCTTCCGTCTGCAACCTCAAGTGCCCGATGTGCTACACAATAACGGCGGAATTCAAGCGTAAAGTGAATGCGACGCTCATGAAATTCCAGCTGTTCCAGAAAATCATCGATGAGATCCAGGGCAAGGTCTATTCGGTCCGTTTGAGCCTTCGCGGCGAGAGCCTGCTCCACCCCCGTTTCCTGGATGCCATACGCTGTGCCAAGCAGGCAGGGATTCTGGAAGTGTCCACCCTCACCAACGGATCGAAACTGGAATCGCCGGAGTTCTGCCGCAGCCTGGTGGAGGCCGGCCTGGATTGGATCACGGTTTCCGCCGATGGAATCGGGCCCGTCTACGACAGCATCCGGGCACCCATCACCTACGAAAAAATCGTCCAGAACCTGCGCATCCTCCAGGGGGCCAAACGGGATCTTGGTTCCGAGAAGCCAGTGGTGAAGGTACAGACCATCTGGCCCGCCATCCAGGCCGACCCGGGCGCCTATCTGGAAGCCTTCACGCCCCTTTCCGACCTTGTCGCGTTCAATCCCCTGATCGACTACGTGGGGGAAATCCCCAGCGAGGAGTTGCTCTTCGAACCCGACTTCACCTGCCCCATGCCCTACCAGCGGCTGGTGATCGGAGCCGACGGGACCGCGATGATGTGTTCCAATGACGAGGAGAACAGCCATCCAGTCGGGAATGCGAACCGCCAGAGTGTCCATGAAATCTGGCATGGACCCGTCATGCAGGAAGTGCGCCGCCTGCACCGGGACCATGCTGGGGTGGCAACCCTCGGGCCTTGCTCCCACTGCTACCTCCCGCGGAAAACCCGGGATGATGTATGCAGGATCGGCGAACGGGCTTTGGTGGTGAAGAATTACCTGACTGTCCATGACGTTGAATCCACCATCAAGCGAATGATCCAGCGCCTCAACCAGGAGAGGGATTGAAGTGGACCCGGACCCGCGCTTCCGCGCCCTCCTGCAGACGTTCTGGCTTCGGCCGGAAACCGCGCTCTGGCGGGCCATCGACATCCGAGCCATGGAGGGTTTCCGCCTGGAAGAACCCTCCCTGGATCTCGGCTGCGGGGACGGCCTGTTTTCCTTTCTCCGCGCTGGGGGACAGCTCGATCCGGGCCGTGACGCCTTCGAGTCAATGGGCCATATGGAGAGTTATTTCAAAAATGTGGATGCCTTCGACCATCTGGAGGCCGGTTTCGACCTGCCGGTGGTCCGGGAACCCGCCTACCGGATCACCTGCGGTATGGATCATAAGCTCAACCTTTTAAAGAAAACCGAGCCCCTGAAGCTGTACCGGGAATGGGTCGAGGGGGACGCCAACCAGCCCCTGCCCTTCACGGACCAGCGGTTCCAATCCGTGTTCTGCAACATTCTCTATTGGTTGGACCAGCCGGCTGCCGTGCTCGGGGAAATCCATCGCATCTTGAAATGGGGCGGGCAGGCTTGCATCTTCCTTCCCAACCCCCGTTTTTTTGAAGCGAGTTTCTTCCTCAACCACGGCGGCCCGGGTGCTGCGCCGGAGTATGGCTTCCTCTCGCTGCTCGATCGCGGGCGCATGGAATTGATCCAGCAAGTGCACCCGACAACCCGATGGGAGGAATTCATCCAGGGAGCCGGTTTCACGATCGAGCGCCGGACTGACACCCTGAGTCTCCCGGTCGCGCGGATCTGGGACGTGGGTCTGCGACCCTTGTTCCCCCCCCTGCTGCGCATGAGCAGGGCGATGGACTGGGCGAGCCTGGCTCCGATCAAGGCCGAATGGGTCGCCATCCTGATGCGCTTCCTGGAGCCCATGGTGCGATTGGATGCGGTCAAGTGCCTGGAAGGCCAGGGCACATTCCACTGTTTCTGGCTCGCCAAGGAGAGGTGCGCATGACCCGGATCATCGCAACGGTCGAGGCGCGCATGGGGTCCACCCGGCTGCCCGGGAAAACGCTCATGATCTTGCCCACCGGCGAAACCCTGTTGGACCTGGTGGTATCAAGACTGCGGCGGATCCCAAGCGTCCATGAGGTCTGGGTGGCAACTTCCCTCGCCCCCCAGGACGACCAGATCCAGGACCACTGCCGGAAGGCCGGCATCGCCTGTCATCGGGGATCCGAGGAAGATGTCCTGGACCGGGTTTGCGGAGCTCTGCGGGCGGCTTCGGGCGATATGGTGGTGCAGGCCGGAGGCGATGGGCCCTATGTGCAACCACCCCTGGTGGAGGAGCTCATCAATCGGTTCCGGACAGGCCGGTGGGATTTCGTGTGCAGTGATATGCGCCTGACCTACCCCTTGGGCGTCTATGGGCACGTGCTGGCGGCCGACACCCTGCACCGGCTGAATGCCCGCAAGGATCTCACCGAGGCGGACCGGGTCGACGTGGTGCGCGCGATCTTCGAGCATCCTGAAACGTACCGGATCCTCAGCCTCACGGCTCCGGAACGGTTCCGCCGTCCCGATCTGCGCCTGACCATCGACCATCCGCAGGACATGGCCTTGCTGCATGCCATCCTGGCCGAATACGGGTCCGCCGGCCTGGAACTGGTAACGCTCCTGGAAGCATCCCGGCTGCATCCGGACTGGTTCACTCCGGTGCAATCCCTGGCCCAGGTCTCTTCTCCCCACCTGATGGCCCTCAAGGGGTATGAAGAGATCGAAGGGGTCGTCTGGCATGCCTGAGCATCCGGTAGGAATCCTAGGCACGGGCCATATCGCCGGCGAGTTCGATCTCCTGAAGGCCGAGGGCGAGGAGGGGGTTTATTCCCATGCCGGAGCTTACCGGGAGCAGGGTGGATTCTGCCTGGAAGTGGCTGCCGATCCTGACTCAGCCAGGCTGCAACGGTTCAGCCAAGCCTGGCGGCCGCGGAGGACCACCACCGATGTGGCCGAACTCCTGCGGGAACCACTGGAAGTGCTGAGCATTTGTTCTCCGGATCGATTCCATGTGGACCAGGCCATGCAGGCCCTGGAAGCCGGCCAGGCCAGGGCCCTCTGGGTGGAGAAGCCCTTTTCCCCCGACGCCCAGGAGTGGGCCCGGCTCCGCAGCCTGGCAGCCCACCACAAGACCCTGGTCCTGGTCAACTTCCAGCGCCGTTTCGATCCGGTCCTGCAGAGACTGGCCAACCGCCTCGCCGGTGCCGACATCCGCCTGGTACGCGGTCTGTACCACAAAGGCTGGAAGCACATAGGGACCACCCTGGTCGACCTGATCCATATGCTTCTGGGTCCCCCCCGCCAAGTGGAGGCCCGTCTTCGCAGCCCCCTGGGACAGGACGACCCCATCCTGGATGCCGTGCTCCACTGGGACCGTTTCGACGGGCAGGTGCTGAGCCTGGATACCAGCAGCGCAGCCAGCCCGTGCCATGTTTTCGAACTGGAAATCTTTACGTCCCGGGAGCGGATCCTCCTCGCGGACAATACCCGGCGAATGACCGTGCATCCCATTGGCAATTATGTCTATGGCGGAGTGAAGGCCTACCTCCTTGAAGGCCGTTCGGAGGCAACTGGCTACGACCGGTCCATGGTCCATGCGGCGGCCTTCATCCGTGATTTCCTGGAAGGGAAGCGGGCCTGGTCGGAACGTGCCCTCCGGGACTGCATGGAAACAAGTGGCACAATTAATGCTTGCCTTGAAGCTGCATGGCTCGGGGGCCCTGTGGTTCCCCTCGCCATCCCCGTCATCCAGGATTGTCTATGAAGCCATTGATGAAATTCCCGCCCTACCGACCCCATGGCCCAGAGGAACTTCAAGCGGTCGTCAGGGTCATGGAAACGGGGCAACTTTCGCCTTTCCTGGGAATTCATGATCCAGCTTTCCATGGCGGTCCCTGCCTCCAGGAGTTGGAGAGGCAGTGGGCACGATTTCATCGGGTGAATTTTGCCGTGGCTTTCAATTCGGCCACCTCCGCACTCATCGCCGGCTTGGCGGCCCTCCGGGTGAGCCCCGGCGACGAAGTGCTGGTGGTGGGATACAGCATGTGCATCTCGGCCAGCGCCCCCCTTCTCCTGGATGCCATCCCTGTCTTCGTGGACATCGAACCGGATTTCTTCTGCATGGATCCGGCCAAGGTCGAAGCGGCCATAACGCCCCGGACCAAGGCGATCCTGCCAGTGGACCTGTTTGGCCAATCGTGCGATATGGCTGCCCTGAAAGCGATCGCCGACCGCCATGGGCTCAAGATCCTCAACGATGCCTCCCATGCTCCCGGATGCCGGGCCTTCGGTGGCTACGCCGGCACCATGGGCGATATCGGTGTCTTCAGCCTCAACCAGCACAAAATAATCCACTGCGGGGAAGGCGGGGTGGCCGTCACCAACGACCCCGACTTTGCCATTCGTCTCAAATTGCTGAGAAATCATGGCGAAGCGGTTATCGGCGCCATGGGGAGGCCGGACCTGGAAGGCATGGTCGGCGGGAACTACCGTCTTGGGGAATTGGAGGCCGCCATCGCCATCGAGCAGTTGAAAAAGCTCCCGGGGCTGATCTCCGCCCGCCAGGAGCTTGCCGCGCACTTGGCCGAACGGCTCAACGGGCTCGGCTTCCTGCAGGCTCCCAGGATCCGCAAGGATTGTGAACACGTCTATTACCTATTCCCGGTGCTGTTCGATGAGACTCGGGCGGGCACAGACCGGGCGACGTTCGTGTGCAACTTGAAAAACCAGGGCTACGAGCTCTACCGTCTCGCGGTCGGCTACGTGGAGCCCCTGCACCTGCTGCCCCTGTTCCAGAGGCCGAATGACTTCCGCAAGGGCTACCCTTGGTGCCTCCAGGGTGGCGGGCAGCGGCAGGCCTATTCCCAGGGGCTGCTCCCGGTCACCGAATTCCTGCACGAAAAATCGATGCTGGTCCTCTCCCATGTCTATCCGCCGCTGACCCTGGCCCACATGGACGGCATCGCCGACGCCTTCGCCAGGGCTGCCGAGAGCTGATCGCCATGGTCGCCGTCCAGGACGTGCATTATGCCTCGGAACTGCGGGGCTGGCTTCTGGCTTGTCGGCGGCGCGCGGCGCAGATGGCCCGTGGCCCCTTGGAAAACCGCCCCTGCCCGGTATGCCGTTCCTCCCTCATCGAACCGTTCGTGAATAATGGCGCCCTCATCTATGGACGATGCCAGGAGTGCACGCATGTGTTCATGAATCCATGGAACGGGGATCAGCCGGTGGATTATTCGGGCGAAGATCCACTGATGAACCAATATTTCGAGATCGTCCAACGCCATCGGGAAGGCCGAAAGCCGTCGGGCGGTCAAGCCGCTTGCATGGATCGCCGCATCTCCTTCTTGCGGCGGTTCGTCCCCGATTCGGCCTCGCTTCTGGATGTGGGTTGTTCCACCGGCGATTTCCTGGACCTGGCGCAACTTTTTTTCACCGTCCAAGGGGTGGAACCGAACCCGAAGACATGGGCCATCTCCTCCCGCAAATACCCGGTCCACCTGGGGTACGTGGATGACCTTCCGGCCGGAGCCGCGTTTGACGTGCTCACTCTGAACCAGATCCTCTACAGCATCGAACAGCCGCCGGCGTTCTTCCGGCAAATGGCCAAAAGGCTCAAGCCGGGAGGAATGATCTACGTGAACACACCCAACGCCGATTCCTGGTCAGTCCGCCTGTTCGGGGGGCGGGCCAATCACTTTGACGGATTCACGGCCGTGAATGTGTTCACCCCGGGTTCTCTTCGCCGCCTCGCGGCGGATTCGGGCCTGGCGGAGGTGGCCCTGGAGACCGAATGGCTTGACATTTATCTGCCTGACTTGTTCCAGTGGCTTGAAGATCCTTCGAACTTCGTGCATAAACGCAACCTGGACCGCCCTGATTACCTGGCGGACTGCCAACGCCAGGATGACTTTTTCCAGGACTGGAATGAGCCGGGTTTCCTGGGTGAGCGCGGCAATTACCTGGTCGCCATGTTCAAGAAGCCATGAAAGCCTTGTTTCTCACCATCGACCCAGGAGGCGCGGCATTCCTCGCTCCGATCATTCGGGGAATGGAGGCCCAGGGCTGGCGGACGGAAACCTGGTCCAGGGGCCTGGGGGCCGAACGATTTCAGCAGGAGGAGATTCCCGCCAAGCTCCTGCCGACCTGGGACCAGCCCCCGGAGGGTTGGCTGCGTTCGTCGGCCGCGTCCCTCCTCATGACCTCCGCCAGTTCATTGCCGTGGGTGGATTTTTCTGAACGCTGGGCCTGGCGCGCGGGAAACCAGTGTTCCATTCCATGCATTGCCTTCGTGGACTCATGGCAGAACTACCGACTTCGATTTTCGGGGTGCGGCCCCGGCGAGGACCTGGCCTTCCTTCCGGACCTGATCGGTTGCCCGGATGCGCTGGCCCGAAGGGAAATGGAGGCCTGCGGATTTCCGGCCGGCCGGCTCAGAGCCTGGGGGCATCCCGGGCTTGACCAGACCGTCCGGAATTTCCGCCCCGGGGATCGGACCCGGTTCTGGTGGAAGGAACCCGAACGACGTGCCTGCTTCCAGATCCTGTTCGTCTCCGAAGCCATCACGGAGCATTTCGGGCGGAGCCGGGGCTATGACCAGAGCGACTGTTTCCAGGAGCTGGCTCGCTGGCTGGAGAACTGCTCCGCTCCGGTGAACCTGCTCATCAAACTGCACCCGAAAGAATCCCGGACCCTTCACCTGCCTTATTTCCAGACGGTCGCCCGCCACCATCGGGTCGTGACCCTCGAAGGGACAAGCCCCTTGGATGCCCTGGGGCTCGCCGACCTGGTGGTGGGAATGACTTCCATGCTGCTGATCGAAGCCAACGCCGTGGGCAAACCCGTCATCAGCCTGCAACCCGGTTTGCGGGGCGAGGACCCCCTGGTGCTGAGCCGACACCATTATGTGGAGGTGGTCGAGCGGATGCCGGACCTGGATGGATGCCGGCGGATCACCGGGCAGATATTTCCTCGCCTTCCTTTTGCCTGGGATGGTTTTTTGGCGGAACTGCAAAGTCTGACGGCAAGCGCATAAAGGGAAAAGGGATGGCCAACCTGGATGAAACATCCAAAGCTCTGGAAGCATCATCTGGATTTTTTCGACGCCTGCGGGGATCCGCCCAGGGGAAGCGGGTTTTCATATTGGGGACGGGACCATCCGCCGTGCAGTTCGACCTCACCCGCCTGAAGGAGGAAATCACTCTTTCCGTGAACGGGTTCGGGCGGCACCCGGAGATCGATCGGATCGCCCCCAAGTACCACCTGATCGCTGACCCGTCGGCTTGGGATCCGGTCAATTCGCCGGTGGCTTTCCGGGACACTCTGGCTTCCCTGGCGTTCCTGGACCGGAACCCGGCCCGGCTGATCCTCCCCATGAATTTTGCGGGCATGACCTTGACCCATCCGGATTATCGGCGTTGGAATCCGTATTATTACGTCTATTCCCAAACCCCGAAATTGCCCATCGACTTTTCTGAGCCTATCCCACTTTGGGGACAAAACATTCTTGATATTGCCCTCATGTTTTGCTTGCACCTCGCCGCGCGGGAAGTGATCCTGATTGGATTCGACAACGGCGGTGTTATCAACCGGTTGGAAGATCACCGGAATTTTTACCCTGCCGGCGAAAAGACCAGGGAATCCCTCAAAACCTACGACCAGGACTTGCTTCAGCGCTGCATGGAGGTTCACCTCCAAATCCTTCATCAGCTCAGGCGGTTGGCCCTGGACGCGCGCATGGGGATCTTCACCACCTCTCCGGACGGATCCTTCCGGATGTTCCCCTTCCTTCCCTTCGAGGCCCTGCCGGGCCTGGCCCACCCGGATGGTTGCGCGGAGCCCAAGCCGGTGCGCGCCCCCGCCGAGCCGACGCTGGAGGCCGAGGGCGTGATCGGCAGGGTGTTCGCCCAGGCCGCCGAGGCCCCGGAGGCGATCGCCATCCGCCTTCTGGGTTCCGAAGGCTGGAGAACCTACACCAGGGGAGCCTTCGCTTCCAGGGTCGAACGCTATGGACGCCGGTTCCGCTCCATCGGGCAGCCGGGAAGCCTGGTCCTCTTCCTCAAACGCACCGATGAGGATCTCCTCGCAGCCTACCTGGGAGCCATGGCGGCAGGGCGGGTGCCGGCCCAGATGAGTCCGCCCACGGCCAAGGTCAAGCCTGAGGAGCATGGCCGTTGGCTGGGACACGTCCTGGACCTCATGAAGGCGGAATGCATCTTCACGGATCGCGACTTCGACCCGGCCGGGTTGGGAGGTCGCGGCCTTCACTGGCTGACCCCGGACTTGACCGCGGCAGCCTCGGGCGATGCCCAGTATCCGGGCCGGGAACCCTTGACCGACCCTGCCTTGGCCCAGCTCTCCAGCGGCACCACCGGGCTCCAGAAAGGGGTGTTCCTCACGCACCGCGGGCTCCTGGCCCACATGGACAACTATGCCAAGGTCCTGAAGCTCGGCCCCAAGGACGTCATCATCTCCTGGCTCCCGCTCTATCACGACATGGGTCTGATCGCGGCCTTCCTGATGCCGCTGATGACCGGGGTTCCCCTGGTTCTCATGGACCCTTTCCGCTGGATATCCCATCCTGGCTCCATGGTCGAATCCGCCGATCAGTTCGGGGCGACGATCGCATTCCTGCCCAACTTTGCCTACCACGTCCTGGCGGGAAAATGCGCCGGCCCAGGTTTCCGGACCATGCGCCTGTTCGTGAATTGTTCCGAGCCCGCGCGACCGGAAACCCACCGCCAGTTCCTGGAGGCCTTCCCCGCCGTGGCCCCCGAGGCCCTTTCCGTCTGCTATGCCATGGCGGAAAACACGTTCGCGGTCAGCCAGACGGAGCCGGGTGAGCGTCCGCGCATCCTCCAGGTTGCCGGGAAAAGGCTTCTTTCCTGCGGCAGGGTCGTGCCGGGCACCGAGGTGACCATTCTCGATCCGGATCCGGATGGAATCGGTGAAGTCGCCATCCGCGGCCAGTGCCTCTTCCACTCCTTCCTCGACCGGGTGGACCGCCTCAAGGAGGGGTATTACCCCACCGGCGACCTGGGGCTGCTGGACCAGGGAGAAGTGTTCATCACTGGGCGGAAGAAGGATCTGATCATCGTCAACGGGAAAAACATCTACCCGCAGGACGTGGAGTTCGCCGCCTCCGGATGCGAAGGTGTCTACCCGGGCCGGACGGTCTGTTTCGGCATCGAGAACGAGAAGACCGGCAGCGAAGACCTGGTGGTTCTCGCGGAAGCCAAGGCTCCGGATGCGGACGGCCAGCTTGTTCTCCGGGTGTCCCGGGCGGTGGCCATGGAGACCGGGATCATCCCGTGGCGCGTGGCCATCGTTGCCCACATGAGCCTGGTCAAGACCAGCAGCGGCAAGATCAGCCGGTCCCGGAACAAGGAGCTGTTCCTGCAGGGAAGGTTCGGGGTGGCCGCATGTTGATTCTCGGCAACAGCCATGTTTCCGTTTTCGAGGACGGCATCCTGAGTCCCGATGAACCGGTCCGGGTGCACTGGCTGGGGGCCTTGCTGGCCAGCCATTTCTTGAACGGCCACCCAGCCGGTGGTGCGGCCATGGATTGGATCCGCCAGGAAAAAGGCTGGACCTTCCTGTTCATCGGCAACCACGACGTCCAGGCCTTGTGGCACGCCACCCAGGGTCGCGATCCGGGTCCCGGACTGCAGGGCCTCGTGGGCATTTACGAAGCCATGTTCAGCCAGTTGTCCCGGATTGGGAAGATCGCGTGGGTGGTCAGTGTCCAGCAGAGCAGGAATGTGGCCGCCTCCCCTGGCCAGGAGGCGTCGATTCTCAAGCTGGAGGGAGCCTTCCGGGAGGCCGTGGGCAGGGTATGCCGGAAGCTGGGCGTCCCGGTGCTGGATCCACTGAAGGATTTCCGCGATGGCAGTGAAAAGATCGATCCAGCCATTCTGCAAAAGGACGGTCTGCATATCCTGCACGAGCGCAGCGAATTGTTCCTCGCCGCCTTCGCCCGGCTGTCCGGGAACCGCCTCGGCCGCAATCCCGATCCCCGCACCAGGGTGTTCCGGACAGACTATGAAGTCGGATCCCTGGCTGGACTTTTCGTTCTGGAACTGGGACTCCCGCCCCGGGCCACGCCCCCCCGGGAAACCCTGCTGGCGGCGATCATCCAGAACGCTGCGCAGATCATCTCGGCCCGGGGCATCCATGACCCGGTCCGGCACGATACGGACCTGGTGGATACAGGCTTGCTGGATTCTCTTGGCCTGGTGGAGCTCTACACCTGGATCCATTCGTTCCTTGGCCGCAACCTGGACTTCGACGTCGATCTTCGCGCCTTCCCGACACCCGACGCCCTGGCCGATCGATTCGCCGGGACCTGCCCGGGCCTTCCAGGCGTGGAAGACTTCGTGGTTTCACTGGAGGACCCCCAGGACTCCCAGGATGTCCTGGCAGCGGACCGGCGAATCGCCCAAGGGGGCCGTGAACTGCTCGCACGAATGCTCGCGGTCGAACAGGAAACCTGCCCGGATTCCCATCCGTATGGAATCCTGGACTATTGGAAATCGCTCGCGGCCGGCTTCACGCTGGAGGTCGCCCAGTGGGCGTTGCGGGCGGAACTTCGGGGTTTCGCCATGCCCCGGGAGCGGGTTCGCCGCCGGGTTTCCGGCCTGCTGGCCGGAATGGGCCAGCCCGCAGGCAACCTGCACGATGATCTGCTGACCATCCAGGACGGGCTCCCCATCTGGATCACCGTAGCGCTTTCAAACCACTCGGACCTGCTGAAGGAGTTCCTCCTGCCCTGGCGCAAGTCTGTGCCCGAGCACCTGGAATTGATGGTCCTGGAGGCCAGGGTCCTGAGGGCCGCCGGGGATCCGCGGGGTGCCAGGGAGATCCTGGATGCGGTGGACGCCCGTTGGCCCTGGATGGCCGATGCCAAAGTCTTGTGCGGAGAGATCGCGCTTGACTTGAATGAGCGAGGGGAGGCGGACGCCTTCCTGCAGGAAGCATCCAAACTTGACCCCCATGCCATCGGCCTGGCGGAAGCCGTGCGGCGCTGGAATTCCCTGCAGCAGCTGGTCACGGACACGCAGCCGGCCCCTGGGGAACCGCCCGGAGCGCCGGCCCAGGACACGCCTGCCGCTCTTCTGCAGCAAGCCCAGGGAGCGATGGACCGGAACGACCTCGCTCGAGCCCAGGAACTTCTCCTGGCCGCCATCACCAAAGAGCCCACCTATTCCCCGCCGTTCCTGGCCCTTGCCAAGCTCCTGCTGGCCAACGGCGACCCCCGGATGGCTCGGAAGGTGATCGAGGCGGGACTGGACAACAATCCCGGCAATGCGATCCTCTGGGACAACCTCATCGCCATCTCGGCGGCGCATGAGCCGGACCGGGTGAGAACGGATGTCCGGGACGCTCTCGCGGCGGCGCCGGAAGGCGGGGGCGGTCGCTGGCACCAGCTGGCGGCTTTGGACCTGATGCAGCAGGGCGCAAAGGAGAAAGCCCTGCAAATCCTGGACAAGGGGCAACACCTCTTTCCGGAGAACGCCCACCTGCTCGAGATGCGGCGAAGGCATTTCCCGGGACGCTGACGGGGCGCCGATCAGATCATGGCCGTGCCAAGGATATGGAGTTTTCCTGTTTCCGCCTCGGCGGAATGGGTGAATTCCGCCTGCTCACCGGGGTGGCTGTGGTAGCGGCCGACAATGACGGGCAAACGTTTGACCACCTTGCCCATGGACTTGAGAATGCCCCACCATACGCTGTCCCCGATGATGCGGATGGGGGAGTGGTCCCCGAATTGCCAGGGGAAACGTGGCACCTCGCGATGGAGGTCCATGCGCCAGCCGCAGGCTGGCCCGTACGTGCCCCGCTCCCCGGTACCGCTCCCCAACCGCACCCTCAACCCGGGCTGCGGAGGCCATTCCGGTCGGAACGGCAGCCTGCAGGAAGCGATGCAGGACTCCACCGCATCGGTCTCTTCCTGGCTGAAGCAGATACACCAGTCCCCGCCGACCAGATCCGCCCCTGAGTCGAGAACCTTTTCATAAAAGGCCGCAGCCTCGGGATTGAGACGATCATCCAGGTTCAGGTTCATCACATACGGCGTGCGGACCAGATTGAGGGCGACATTCCAGGCCTCGTAGAGACCGAGGGGCTCACGGGTCACAACCACATTGCCCTTGAGCCAGTCCGGAGGCGTGTCGCCGTTGTCGAACACGTACACTCTCGCCACCGGCACACTCTGGTCGTCCAGGCACTTCTGGTGCCCTTTCAGCAGTTCAAGGCGCTTGGGGTCCTTGTGCCAGACCGCGCAGAAGACTGTGGTGCGCGGTTCCTTGCCCGGATCCTGGACCAGCCGGCCCGGATCCACGGTAATGAGTTCGGCCTGCTCCGTGTTCAACGCCTTGGCAAGATCCAGGAGGCGGGGCCCCCCATCGGGCTGATCCCACCGGATCTGGGCGAACAGCCGGGTGCGATCGCCCGCGCCCGCCAGACTCACCCGCACGGCTTCTTCCAGGACGCCGGGATGGAGATCCTTCACGCAATAGCTGCGCTTGAATGGACAGGACCAATCGCACAGGAAGCAATCCAAAGGCAGCACGGCCGTAGCGGTGAGCGGGGTGTACGGCATGAAGCGGCCGAAATGGCCGCCCCCCAGCACCACCACATTGGGTGTGCCCACTGCGCAGGCCAGGTGCGCCAACCCGGATTCGGCCCCCACGGCCAGCCGGCAGCGCCGGAGCAGGGCCGCGGTCTGCCGGAAGGTCAGCTGGCCGCAGAGGTTCACGGATTCTCTTGCCACTGCATCCAAGTGCCGCTGGGTCAAGGCACGTTCCCCCTGGCTGCCAAGCGCCACGAGCCTCAGCCCCGACTCGGCCACGACCTTGCGCAGCGCCTCCCCGTAACCCCCGTAGGCCAGCCCCTCTGACGTGGCGCCGGCAAACAGCGCGACCGTCCGGCCTTCGGGCAGATCCAGGGTTCGCCACAGCTTGTCTACGAATGCAGCATCTTCATCAGGGACCCACACGGCGGGCTGCAGATCCTTCGCGCCGATGCCCAGGGCCTGCAAAAACCTGGCATTCCGTTCCAGTTCCAGCCCCAGGGCGGGGTCGACCGGCACCAGATCGGTATAACCACGGTCCAACCCGGCCTTCGCATCCGCCGGGGGATTGCCGGGGCTGCCCTCCCAGCCGACCCGGCGCGGCGCTCCGGAAGCGGAGACCCAGAAGTCGCCGATGGGCTCCCGGGAAAAGGCGCTGTTGAGTGCCAGGTCGGCACCCTCATTCCGGATGGTCACCGCGATCTCCTCGCAGTAGTCCGGGTCGCCCAGAGCCTTGTCCCGGTCGAAGGTGATGACACGGCTCACATGGGGGCACACTTCGTACAGCGCTCGCACCGGCTCTTCGCAGACCACGGTGATGGATGCGAGGGGGAAGGCTCCTTGCAGATGCGGGAGCATGGAGGCGGAAAGCAAGTTGTCACCGATGGCATCGGTGCGCACCCATAAGATCCGCCGAACGGATTGAGCATGATTCATGGTTGGATCAACCTCTACGCGCGAGGCGAGGCAAGGAGGGAGCCGCTCGCTCTTCCCTGGTTCATCGGCTTGCGCGCGGGACTGTTGGTAAAGGAGCCGATGGCCCTATCTTCTCATCGATTCCGCACCGCTGGGCACTTCCCTGCTTGGCTCACAGGCGGTACTCCCGGTTGGCCAGTTCCCAGAAGTTCCAGCTGGCTGCCTGGGCGGCGCACACCTGGCTGTCGAACAGCCCCTGGTGGATGCCCTTGGCCAGGTACAGGTGCAGGTCCAGGGCCAGGATCCCTGAGGCCGGGGCGGCGCCGTCCCGGCCTCCGGCCAGGCGCGGGATGTCCAGGTAGGCCCGGGGCCAGTGCCATTCGGAGTTCCACTGGTTGCACAACCGGAAGGCGCGGTTGAACTGTTCGGCCGGAACCCGGCGGTCGCTGACCCAGCGCGCGCTCAGGATGCCCTGGTCGGCCCCTTCCACCGAAAAGAACGCCTGGGTGCACCGGTCGATGGCCGGGTCGTAGTCCCAGCTGGCGGTGTAGGCGCTGGCCCCGCTTTCCCAGAAGGGCAGGCCGCTGGCCCGCAGGTAGCGGACCAGGGTGTCCACCGTGAAGGGCTGCGCCCGCTCCTGGACCTCGTCAGCGGGCGGCTGCCCCGGGTCGGCGGCCGGCGCCTCCCCCTGCACCGCGCCCAGGGCGGGCGGCAGTTCCCAGGGGTCGTGGAATTCCTGCCAGGCCAGGTGCCCCAGCTGGCGGAGCAGGTCAGGGTCCCGCTCGCCGGCATCGAAGCGGCGCATGAGTTCGTCTGGAGTCATGGTTCCCTCCCGGTCTCCATCGTTCGCTGGAGGTTCTCCGCCGGTTCCTGGCGGCGCCGGAGGGCGCCGTCCTGGCTCGGGGGCTCCAGCCCGTGAATCAAGGTTACGTCCCCAGGGCCAAGCGAGGAATGGACAACGCTTGCCTCCACATTCCGGGGCAGGCGCCGGCCCGCCGCCGCGCCCGGCGGGATTTATCCTGGGCGGGTGACCGGTATCAAAGGGCGACCGGGTCGGCCGGGTGCTCCGGACCGCCGGGGCCACCCCGCATCGGCGCCCGGAAGATATGCCCAAAGTCATAGGGACCGCCGGTTCAGACCCGCCGTCCGAAGCTGCGCTCCAGGTCCGTGCGGGTCAGCTTCTTGATCACCGGCCTCCCGTGGGGGCAGGTGTGGGGCACCGCGCAGGCCAGGAGGTCCTCCACCAGCCGCTGGGCCAGTTCCGGGGGCAGCTGGTGGTGCTTCTTGATGGCGGCCTTGCAGGACAGTTCGGCGTTCAGTTCCCGCCGGAACAAGTCCAGGTCCACTCTGCCCTGGGTGTCCAGGCGGGCCAGGAGGTCGTCCAGGAGGGCCTGGGGATCCCGCTCCGCCAGGAAATCCGGCAGGCCCCGGACCACCAGGGAGTCGTCGCCGAAGGCCTCCACCTCCAGGCCGGCCCGGTCGAATTCCTCCAGGAACGGGGCCAGGCGGGCCAGGGCCGCGGGCCCCACCCGCACCACCTGGGGCGGGAGCAGGGGCTGCACCGCCGGCTGGTGCCTGTGCTGGAACAGCCGCTCGTACAGGATGCGCTCGTGGGCCACGTGCTGGTCGATGATCCACAGCTCGGGTTCCCGTTCCCCCTGCACCTGGGCCAGGAGGTAGGTGTCCTCGAAGGCCCCCAGGTAGCGCACCGGCGTGGGCGGGAGGGGGGCGGCCGGTTCCGCCGCTCCGGCCTCCGCCGGCACGGGGTACGGGCCTCCGGCCGCGGGCGCCGGGGCGAAGGCGGCGGCCAGGGCCGCCGCGGCCCCGGTGGCGTCCGGTTCCCGCTCCCACAGGTGCGGCTGGCGGGGCGGGGCGGCCGGGGCCGGGGGGCGCACCGGCCGGTCCAGTTCCAGTTCCACGGGCCGGGGCGGCAGGTCCAGCACCGAGGGCAGGCCGTCCTTGAGCTGCTCCCAGGCGTCCCGCAGGGACCGGCTCACCCAGGGGAAGATCCGCTGGGGCTCCCGGAACCGCACTTCCGCCTTGGTGGGGTGCACGTTCACGTCCACCGCCTCCGGGGGCAGGTCCAGGAACAGCACCGCCGCCGGGTAGGCGCCCTTGGGGAAGAATCCCTCCCACCCTTCGGACAGGGCCGCCAGCAGCAGGCGGTCCCGCACCGCCCGGCCGTTGACGAACAGGTACAGGTGGTTGCGGTCCCGGAAGCTGAGCTGGGGCGGGGAGATGTAGCCGTGGAGGACCCAGGGGGGCTCCCCGGACCGGAACGGCACCAGGCTGGCCAGGCGTTCCCCCAGCAGGGGGCCCAGGCGCGCGCCGGCCGCCGGCACCGGGGGCAGCACCAGGTCGCCGCCCCGGTCCGAGCGCAAGGTCCAGTGCACCTGGGGAGTGGCCAGGGCCAGCCGGGTGAGCACGCCCCACAGGTGGGCGTGCTCCGTGTCCGTGGACTTGAGGAAGCGCCGGCGGGCCGGCACCTGGGCGAACAGGTCCCGGGCGGTGACGGTGGTGCCCCGGGAGCGGGGGGCCGGGAGCACCTCCTTGATGATCCCGAATTCGCACCGCAGGCGGTGCCCCTGGCCCTCCTCCTCGGCCGAGCACAGTTCCAGGCGGGTCACCGAGGCGATGGAGGGCAGCGCCTCGCCCCGGAACCCATAGGTGGCCAGGCGGCCCAGGTCGTCCACCGTGCGCACCTTGCTGGTGGCGTGGCGCTCCAGGGCCAGGTACAGGTCATCCCGCCCCATGCCCCAGCCGTCGTCGGCGATCTCCAGAAGACGCTTGCCCCCCTCCTCCCAGCGCACCTCCAGGCGCCCGGCCCCGGCGTCCAGGGCATTCTCGACCAGCTCTTTCAGGACGGACGCTGGCCTTTCCACGACTTCGCCGGCGGCGATCTGGCTGGCTACGAGGTCGGACAGCACTCGGATTCTAGGCATGGCATGGACCCGTGATAGGCGATCGGACGAAGGTGGTGGTGCCTGGATCCCTACAGGGCCAGATCCCGGACAAACCGCCGGATCAGCCCCTCGAACCGCCCCGCCGCCGCTGCCCCGGCGTCCAGCACTTCCTGGTGGGTCAGGGGCTGGGCCAGCATGCCGGCGGCCATGTTGCACAGGCAGGAGATGGCGGCGACCCGCAGGCCCTCGTGGCGGGCCACGATCACTTCCGGGACGGTGCTCATGCCCACCGCGTCGGCGCCCAGGGCACGGAAGGCCCGGATCTCCGCCGGGGTCTCGAAACTGGGGCCGGTGAGGCCCACGTAGATGCCTTCCTGCAGGGCCTGGCCCAGGCCCGCGGCGGCGGTGTGGAGTTGGCGGCGCAGGTCCGGGTCGTAGGCGGCGGTCAGGTCCGGGAACCGGGGCCCGGGCTCCTGGTTGGGGCCCACCAGGGGGTTGGCGCCGGTGCCGTTGAGGTGGTCCGTGAGCACCATCAACTGGCCCACGTGGAAGTCCGGGTTGATGGCTCCGGCGGCGTTGGTGAGCAGCACCGCCGGGACCCGGAGCCGGCCGAACAGCCGCATGGTGGCGGTGACCAGGGCGGGAGGATGGCCTTCGTAGGCGTGGAAGCGCCCGGCCTGGAGCACCACCCGGCGGCCCTCCAGGCGGCAGAAGATCAGTTGGCCCTGGTGCCCCGGCACCGTGGGCGGCGGCAAGCCCAGCTCCATGAAGCCCACCCGCAGCCCGGCCCCGGCCTCGGGGCACCTGGCCAGGGCCCCCAGGCCGGAGCCCAGGACGATGGCCAGCTCCGGCACGAACGGGGCGTGGGCCTGGAGCAGGGCTTGGGCGGCGGCAAGGTCCATGGTCAACTGAGGGGGGTCAGGTTGACGGTCACTTGGATGTCCGGTTGGGTGGCCGACGGGTCTGGGCTGACCAGGCGGATGCGCACCCAGTGCCAGGCAGGGTTGCTGGTGTCGGTGGGATTGCCCCGCAGCACCACGGTCTGGGCGGCACTCTGGGCGGCGTTAAACACGAACGGCTCACGGACGTTGCCGTCCACCACCACTTCGATCTCGGCTCCCGGGGGCAAGGGGGTCCCGCTGACCAGGTCCGGCACCGTGGTGAAGCTGAGGGCGTAGGCCCGGTCAAGGGTCAGGGCCAGCTTGGCATAGTGCACTTCGCCCTGGGATTCGTTCAAATAGACGGTGGCGGGAACCGGATTCACGACGTTCGGGTTGGGCACCGCCCCGGCCGCCTCGGCCTGGGCCCGGGACAGGGTGAAGCCCGGCAGCGCCGCCAGGCTGGAGTTGGGGTTCACGCCCCAGTTGTCCGCGAACAGAGGCCACAGGTTCTTGCCCGGCCACAGGATATCGAAGGGGTTGGCCAGCAGGGGGATGAGCACCGCGTCCGGAAACACGTTGCCCAGGTTGATGGGGTCCTCGGGGTGGTTCTCCTGCAGCCTTCCGACCTGGGTGTAGAAGCTGGCGATGTCGGTCTGGATGGTCGCCGGCCCGGCGTTCGCCTGGAAGGTGATCGTGGGATAGATGAGGGAGAAGAAGACCCACGTGTTGGAGGGTGCCAGGACTTTCCATGCCGCCGGGTCGCCGGCCCCGACGACGCCTTGGCCGGTGAGGTTCAGCTGCCAGCCCGCCGCCGCCACGGTGGTGGGAGTGTAGATGTTGTTCTGGGCCGGGAGCACGCGGATGTCCCGGGGGGCCAGGGCGGTGGCGGCGGACAGGTCGGTGAGGAAGGGGGTCTGGAGGAGGTTGGCGGCCAGGGCGTCCCCCAGCCCTTCCACCACCGCCAGGTCCGGCGCCAGGTTAGGGAGCAGGAAGGAGGCGGTGCCCTGCCCGTACGGGAACAGGGAGGTCTTGCCTTGGCCGAACAGGTAGTTGCGGGCCAGGAGGGGATAGATCACGCCCGGATCGTAGGCGTCGTCCACGGCCGGCCCCCCGGCCAGGGTGCCGAAATAGTGCAGCCTGGCCCCGTCGAAGGCGGTATTGACGTTGGTGGCGGCGTTGTAGAACAGGTCCGGATCGTACACCACGTAGGACCGGCGGGGGGTCTCAGTCTGGCCGGGATAGTAGTGCAGGTCCAGGATCCCCCCGGGCGTCTGGGACGGCGTGGGATCCCCGTAGTAGTAGGTGAAATAGAACACCGAATCCAGGATCGCCAGCACCCGGCTGCCCACGTCCGCGGTCCCCACCGGCGCCTGGGCGGTGGAACCCGGGACGTACCAGGTGGGGGAGGTGAGCGCCCAGGTGGCGCTGGCGCCCAGCGTGAAGTTCACGGTGGCGTCGTCGTGCTGCACCGGCAGGCTGCCCGGGTTGTCGGTGGGGTCGGTGAAGGGGTTGCCGTTGATGTCCTCCCGGTAGGCGTAGATGGGCCTGCTCGGCTCGGGCAGGGCGCTGCGGATGCCGCCGGGATCGTTGGCGACGAGGCCGGCCGGAACACCGACGACCTTGACGGTGGACGCGTCCCCGCCCTGCTGCTGGAAGATGCTCTCCACCTCCACGAAGGTGGCGTAGCCGCCGTAGGCCGAGCTGGAGATGGTGTAGTCGCCGTTCAGGTCGGTGGCCGCGGAACCCGCCAGGCGCCAGGTGGGAACCAGGCTGCCGCTGCTGTCCACGTCCCAGAACAACTGGAACGCACGCACCACGACGTTCCGGGCCGGGGTCACCACGCCGGCGGTGGCCGGGTCGCCCAGGCCGGTGGGACTGCCGTTGGCATCGTACAGGATCGGGGCGCGGGTGTAGGTGACGGTGCCCGTGATCTGCACGGTGCCGGCCGATTCCCCGGAGCCCCGCTTGCATCCCGAAACCAATCCCAACATGCCGGCGGCGACGAGCATCACCGCCCAAGGGCGCAACCAGGTAGGGACTGCCGCCATGCTCACCTCTGGAAACTCGCGAAAAACCTAAGCCTACCACGCCTTCCGGATCAGCGGCCGGCGGAAGGCGGGACGGCTTCGTGGTTCTGGGCCATGAGCTCGGAGGGAATCTCCTCGGTGTCGTTCATCTTCGGGAGAGGATTCTGGGGAATGCCGTCCAGCCGCAGTTCGAAGTGCAGGTGCGGCCCGGTGGCGTTGCCGGTGCGTCCCACCTCGGCGATCTTCTGGCCGCGGCGCACCACGTCGCCCTCCTGGACGAAATTGCGGCTGCAGTGGGCGTACAGGGTCACCACCCCGTTGCCGTGGTCCACCGCCACGAAGTTGCCGTACTGCTTGTGCCGGGCCGAGGCGATCACCACCCCGTCCATGGCCGCGAAGATATCCGAGCCCTGGGGCGCGCTCAGGTCCACGCCCTTGTGGCTGCCCAGGAAGCGCCGCAGCACCTTGCGGCTGTGCCGGGCGGTCCTCACCCGCACCACCCGGGTGCGCACGCGCGGGCCCCAGGCGGAACTGATGGTGCGGGTCTCCACCGGCCACAGCAGGTCCAGGTCGTCCCGGTCGGCGGGCTCGAACGGCAGGGCGGCCGAGTCGCCGGAGGGCAGGACCAGGTCCTCCGCCTGGTCCTCTTCCGGAACCACCTTGCGCATGCCGGCCAGGGTCGGAGTGGCGGCGGAAGCACGGGGGATCTCGCCGTCCGAAGGCATCGCGTCCGTGGGCACCGGCGCCAGGCCCTCGAGGGGCAGGATGCGCTCCAGATGCACCAGCGAAGTGGGCCCCAGGGCCGGGGTGCCCGGCAGGAGCGGCACCGAAGCGATGGCGGCGCGCCCGGCCAGGGCGCCGGGAGGCAGGGTGCGCAAAGGCAGGACGGCCGCCCGCTTGGCCTTGTGGGCCGCAGGCCGGCCTTTCTTGACCTTGTGCACCGAATGGTGCCGCACCGCAGGGGAGGCCTGAAGGATTCCAGTCATGCCGGAGATGGCGATTGCGAGCGCTAAAAGAGTAGTGCGCATGGGATCTCCTCATGCGGGAAACGGAAGGCTTATGGATGCCTTTGCAACCTCCTGGAGGAAAGACCCCCTGGTGGACCAAGCAAGAACCTAGATCCTATCCCAGGAGGACTTTGTTGATCAAACCCAAAATTTATTTCGATAAATTACACATGCTGATCCCAAGGACACCCCTCCCAGGGTTCGCGAATCGAGCCCCTGCGTCCGCCTTCTTTAAGCAAAAGCCGGACGGGTCCGATCTCCATCCGGTGGCTCACCGCTTTGAGCATGTCATAAAGCACCAGGAGCCCCACCGTGACCCCGGCCAGGGCCTCCATCTCCACCCCCGTGCGTCCCTCCACCGAGACCTCCACCCGCAGCCAGGCCCGGCGCGCCTCCGGATCCCAGTGCTGGTCCACCAGGATGGCGTCCAGGGGCAGGGGGTGGGCCAGGGGGATCAGGTGGCCGGCGCTCTTGGCGCCGCCCACGGCGCCGATGCGGGCGGTGGTCCAGGGGTCGCCCTTGGGGCCGCCCCCCGTGGCCAGGGCCTCGGCGCATTCCGGGGCCAGGGCCAGGTAGCCGGCGGCCACCGCCCGCCGGCGGGTGACCGCCTTGGCGGACACGTCCACCATGCGCGGGCGGCCTTCCGGGTCCAGGTGGGTCAGGGTCATGGCTCGCTCCAGGCCAGGAGGATGTCGCGCAGGGCGGGCACGTCCGGGGCGTACGCCCGGGGCGCGAAGACGGCCATGGCCTCCTGGGAGGAGAACCCGTGCCCCACGGCCACGCTGGGCACCCCGGCCCGCTGGGCCATGTCCAGGTCGTAGGGGGTGTCCCCCACCATGACCGCCTCCTCCGGGCGCAGGCCGTAAGCGGCCAGGCAGAGGAAGAGGCTCTCGGGATCCGGCTTGCCGGCCCGCACCTCGTCCGGGGTCACCAGGGGATCGAACAGGCCTTCCCAGCCCAGCACCTTCAGTTGCCGGCGCAGGGGCGTGCCGCGCTTGGAGGAGGCGATGGCCATGGGCATGCCGCGCCCCCGCAGCTCGGCCAGCAGGTCGGTGATGCCGTCGAAGCCCTTGATCAGGTGCTCGTGCTCCTGGTGCTTGAAGCCTTTGTAGGCCTGCACCACCGGCTCCAGAGCCAGCCCCAGGTGGCCGAAGGTGCGCTGGATGCCCTCCTCCACCGGCAGCCCCACGCACGTGAGCCAGGCTTCCTTCAGGCCAGGATCCAGGCCCAGGACCTGGAGGGTGTGGGCCATCCCCGCCTCGATGACCGGCCGGGTGTCCGCCAGGGTGCCGTCAAAATCCCAGATGATCAGTTTCATCCTTCCATTCTCCAGCCTCCCGGGCGCGCCGTCCATGCTCCCGCGCCGGCGGGACGGAACGATATACTTGGTCACCTTCACCCAAGGCACAGGAGACGGGATGGATCGGTTCGGGAGCACCAAACTGCGCATGGTCTGGGGTTGTGTCTGCCTGCTGCTGGCCGGGCTGGCCCTGACCAGCATCCAGGGGTTCGGGGAGGGGGGCACCCAGCTGATGGTGTTCGGCACCGGCATCCCCCTTGGATTTGAGGATCCCAAGCCCTACGTCATCCAGAACCTGGGCCGGCTGGTGTACACCGTGGTGCCGGCGGTGATCCTGCTGGGCGGTTTCGTGCCCCTGGGCGAGTGGCTCGGCGCCGGGAGCCGCGGGGAACGCTTGCAGGGCCTTCTGGCCGGCGCCGCCCTGGCCTTCCTGCACGGGCTGTTCCTGGGCCAGCTGGCGGTCCTGCCGGTGCTCGCCGCCTGCTGGCGGCTGCTGGGCACCCCCCTGGCGCCGTCCATCCTCCTGGCCGACGTGAACGCCCTGGTGCTGGGCCTGCAGCTGCTGCTGTGGGCCGCCGCGCTGGGGCTGCTGCTGCGGTCCAACCGGGGCCTGGCGGTGCTCCTGGCCTACGGCCTGACGGAAGTGGGCCGGATCATGGCCTGGGGCGGCGAGTTCCTGGGCGACCTGGACGTGCCGGGGTGGCTGGTGAAGACCATGGCCTTCCTGGGCATGTCCCTGCCCACCGGCCAGCTGCCTTCGGACCCGGTGGGCTGGAAGGCCCTGCCCATCAGCCTGGGGGTGCCGTTCCTGGCGGCCCTGCTCCTGCTCCTGGTGCCGGCGAAGGCGGCCAAGCGGAGCCGCGCTTGAACCCTGGCCGGGCCCTGCTCCTGGCCTCCGGGATGGTCCTGGCGGCCCAGGCCCCGGCCCCGCCGTCCGCTGGCGGGCCGGCGCCGGCCCAGGCTCCTGCCGCCCAGCCCCAGCCCGCGCCTGCCCAGCCCGCGCCCGGGCCGGCCCAGGGCCAGGATCCGGCCCAGATCAAGCGCCGCCTGGCGGAGGTCCAGGCCCGGCTGGGAACGGTGGAGACCCAGCTGGATGCCCTGAAGAAGCGCCGCAAGGGGGTCCTGGTGGAGCTGCAGGGCATCGAGCTGGACGCGGACCGGATGCGGGCCCAGGCGGAAGCCGCCCGGCTCAAGCGCGACCAGGCCCAGGCGGCGGTGCTCGCCATCACCGGCCAGAAGGAGAAGATCCAGCAGGAGATCGCTTCCCGCCGCCTGGAATTGCGCCAGCAAGTGCGCTGGATGCAGGCCAAGGGCCCCCTGGGGGACCTGACGTTCCTGCTCGGGCTGTCCAGCTTCGAGGACTACGTGATCCAGGGACGCTACCTGGTGTACCTGCAGGACCAGGAGCGCCGCCGGCTGGACCGCATCCAGACCCTCCAGCAGGACCTGGCCCGTCGGGAGCAGGATCTGCAGGGGGCCCTTCAGCGGCTCACAATGGACGAGCGGATGGCGGTCCAGGCCCAGGACAGCCTGCAGCTCCATGAAGCGCGCCTGCAGCAGTTCCTGGACGGCCTCAAGCAGGACGAGAACCGCCAGAAGGAGATCCAGGCGGAACTGGCGGAGGAGGAGGTGCAACTGGAGCGGATGCTGACCCAGTTGCTGGGCAAGCCCCGGACCGACGCCTTCGAAGCGGCCGTGCCGTTCGCCTCCCTCCAGGGCGCCCTGCCCCAGCCCGCCCCGGGCACCCTGGCCCAGGGCTTCGGCGAGCACCTGCACCCCCTGTTCCACACCAAGACCGTGCAGAGCGGCCTGCTCATCGCCGCCGACCAGGGCGCCCCGGTGCAGGCGGTGGCCGACGGGCGGGTGGTCTACGCGGAGCCGTACCAGAGCTTCGGCCCCATGGTGATCCTGGACCATGGGGGCGGCTGGTTCAGCCTCTACACCCACCTGGAGTCCCTCCAGGTGGCCAAGGGCCAGTTGCTCAAGCAGGGGGAGGTCATGGGATTCGTCGGAGGGACCCTGGACGGCCCCCGCCTGGGCTTCGAGATCCGCCACCTGACCCAGCCCCAGGACCCCAACAAGTGGCTGAAGAACCGGTACCGATGAAGGGTGCGGAAATCCAGAAGATACCGGGACGAACCGGGGCTGTCCGAACGGGGCGGGGTCCTGCGGGTGGTGTACATGGAGCCGTTCCGGCTCCCGGGCGCCGCCGCCCCATCGGGCCTGGTGCGCCTGACGGTGGCCCTCACCGGCATCCAGGCTCTGGTGGACGGGCTGGACGTGGGCCGCATCGGCTACGGGTTCCTGCCGTCGGCCAAAGGCGTCTACCTGGCCGATCCCCGGACGGAACTGGTGACCGGCCGCGGGACTCCTCAGCGGACCATGCTCCCGGCGTTGAACAGGGGCACGTACACCGCCAGCAGCAGCCCCAGGACGGTCACGCCCATGAACAGGATCAGCACCGGGCCGATGAGCGAGGTCACCGCGGTGGTGGCCTTCTCCACCTCCTGGTCGAAGAAGTCGGCCACGTGGTTGAGCATCTCCGGCAGGGCCGAGGACTGTTCCCCCACCCGGGTCATTTCCACCGCCAGGGGGTCCAGCAGCTTGGACTGGTCCAGCGCCATGTGCAGGGCGGACCCTGCCCGCACCAGCTCGGTCACCGTGCGCAGGCGCTGGCGCATGCGCTCGCTGGGGGTGGTGCGCTGGATCACCTCCAGGGCCTGCAGGGCCGGCATGCCCCCCGCCAGCAGCACCCCCAGGGTGCGGGCGAAGATGGAGGAGTGGTACATGCGGTACAGGGTGCCCAGCCGGGGCAGCGCCAGCACGATGTGCTCCCAGATGCGCTTGCCGGCCTCGGTGGTGAACATCCAGCGCAGGAACACCACCAGCACCACCAGGCCGGCGGCCTGGAAATAGATGGTCCGGCGCACGAACGCGCCCATCCTGAGGAGGTACTCGGTGGCGACGGGCATCTCCATCCCGCTGCCCTGGTAGATCTCCGCGAAGCGGGGCAGCACCACGTTGAAGATCACCGCCAGGGCGATGACCATGACCAGCACCAGGAACATGGGGTAGATCAGCGCCTCGAGGATGCGCCGGCGGCTGTTCTGGGCGAAGGCCTGGAACGCCAGCCACCGGGCCAGCACATCCGGCAGGGTGCCGCTGCGTTCCCCGGCCACCACGTTGGCCCGGTACACCGACGGGAAGGTGCCCACCTGCTCCAGGGCCTCGGAGAAGGACATGCCCTCCTTCAGCAGTTCCACCACCCGGTCCAGGGAATTGCGCAGCAGCGGGTCCTTGCCGTGGCCCACCAGCAGTTCCAGGGACTGGAGCAGGGGAATGCCGGCCTTGAGCAGGGCCAGGAGCTCCTGGTTGAACAGCAGCAGGGAGGCGGCCCCGATGGCCCGCTGACGCCGGAAGGCGGCTCCGGAACGGCGCACGTCCATGGGGAAATGCCCTTCCGCCAGCACCCGTTCCCGGATCTCGGAGATGGAGGCGCCGTCGTAGTCCCGCATGAGGATCTCGCCGGCCGAGGTTGTAAATTTCACCGTGTAGCGCATCGTGAGCTTCCAGGTCAAAGGTAAGAATACCTGCTAAAAAGGGAACCCCTGAAACGGGTACACTGGGCTCGCCCTGGAGATGTCTTGGTCCGGTTCCTTGCTGCCTGCGTGGTCGGTCTGGCCCTGGGAGCCCAGGCTCCCCTGCGCGTGGCCGCGGACCTGCCGCCCACCCTGGACCTGCGCAACGCCGCGGCCGTGGATTGGCTGCCCCGGGACGTGCGGGACCCGGCCCAGGTGGAGGCCATGCACCGGGCCTGGGCGGAGCGGACCGCCCCCTTCCGGGGCGCCGGCTCGGTGCGGATCCTGGCTCCGAACGGGGCCGATCGCCTGCCCATCCTGTTGGCCGCCTCCCAGGCCCTCAGGGCCATGGACCCCGCTGTCACTTTGCTCCTGGGCTTCCAGGCCGGGGCGGATCCGATGCTGGACCCGACCGCCTGGGGGGCGGTGCAGGGGGGCGCCCTGTTCCCGGCGGACCTGGGGCCGGATCCCGGAACCTGGCGGGAACGCCTCATGGAAGCCCAGGCCCAGTTCCCCGGGCGGCCCTGGACCCTCTGGCTGCCCGCGGATCCCGGCCCGGCCCTGGCCGAGCTCCTGGGCGACGGGGGCCGGCTGGTGGTGCCCGCGGGCGGCCCCGGAGCACGTTTGGCGGCCCAGCTCCCGGACGGGTACACGGACGTGGAGGGGGGAGCCGGCGACCTGACCCTGCGCCGCCCGGAAGGCGGCGCAGCCCGCCGGTGGCGGTTCCAGAACGGAGCCTGGGCGCCGGCGCCCCTTCCCGCCGAACGCAACGCGGTGGCCGTGACCGCCCGGGAAGCCTACGACGTGGGGGCGCTCCTGGCCCGCATGCGCGCCGCCCAGTGGGCCGACCAGCACCGGGTGCGCACCCGGTCCGGGCGCCTGGCGGTGGACCTGCATCTGCAGGGGGAGCAGGGGCCCGGGGTGGACATCGGCTTCCGGTTCCGGTTCTTCGAGGCGGCGGGGGAGCCCGAGGAGGACGTGCAGGAGCAGGTGCAGGTGAACGGGGTGAGGGCCAACCTGGGTGCCGGCCTGCAGCTGCCCATCGTGGAGAGCCGCACCGCCCTGGCGCCGCCGGTGGCCCTGAACCTCACCGAGCGCTACCGCTACAGGGACGGCGGGCCGGGCGGCCCCGGGACGCGGCGGCTGCGCTTCCAGCCGGCGGACGGCGATCCTCTGCAGTTCGCCGGGGAACTCCTGGTCCAGGAGGGCACCGGGCGGGTGCTGGAGGAGCGCAGCGAGCGTTCCGGCCTCCCGGGCACGGTCAAGTCCGAGCAGCGGGTCCTCACCTACGGCGATGGGGGCGGAGGCAGCTGGCGGGTGGTGCGGGCGGCCAGCACCGAGCGCTGGATGCTCTCCGGGCAGGTGACCCAGGTGCAGCGCACGCTGGCCTACTCGGATTGCCGGGCCGACGACCCGGGGTTCGAGGCGGAGCGCCAGGCGGCCCGCGCCTCCAGCGCCACCATGATGCGCCAGACGGTGGCAGGGACCCGCTACTTCAACAAGCAGAAGGACGGCACCCGCAAGGTGGAGGACAAGCCCCGCACCTCCGGGCGGGCCCTGGGGGTGGTGGCGCTGGTGGACCCCACCCTGCCCCTGCCGGTGGTCCCCCTGGCCGGGCTGGCCTACCTGGACTTCGACGCCCTGGGCCGGGGCATCCAGGTGAACGTCCTCACCGCCGCGGTGTTCAACACCCTGCAGGCCACCGCGCCCCTGGGGGCCGGCTTCGACCTGTCCGCGGACAGCACCTCCCTGTTCCTCACCACCACCGAGCGCCCCATCGTCCAGGGGCGCCTCCAGGACCAGGACGGAGTGGGGCGGCGCTTCGCCACCCTCAACTTCACCCTGGGCCATGACCTGGGCTGGGGCCTGCGCCTGGACGGCTCCTCCCGGTTCGAGCAGGACAGCTTCGCCCAGCCCACGGAAACCAAGTACCGCACCCCCGGGTTCGTGCTGCCCCCGTCCGGGGTCACCCGGGAGCTGCGGGCCCGCCTCTCGTGGCAGCGCTGGGGGCTGCAGCTGTCCGGCTACTACGGCCAGGGCCAGCGCCCGGAAGGGGTCTACGGAGCCCCGGGGGAACTGCAGGCGGTGCCGGACCAGGGGCGCTACCGCCGCTGGGGCGCGGCCGCCGGCTACGACCGGTCCCTGGCCGCCGGCGCCTGGGGCCACCTGGAGACCGGGTGGGCCGGGGGCACCGGCTTCGACCGCTTCAAGGCCTTGAGCGTCGGCGGCCTGGGGGGCGACGTGCGGATCGCCGGCCTGCGCACCGATGCCGTCGCCGCCGACCGCCTGACCTACGCCAAGGCCGGCTTCGTGTTCCCCTCGGCGCCGGGGCTGCGCCTGAGCCTGAGCCTGGACCAGGCCTGGTTCCAGAGCCTGGACGACCCGCGCACCTTCACCTTCACGGGCCTGGGGGTGGCCGGGGACCTGCCCGGGTTCGGCTGGTTCACCACCGTGCGGGTGGACCTGGGCGCCGGACTGCTGAGCGACATGCCGGGGGTGCGCTCGGTGAACGGGTTCGTGGCCCTGCTGAAAGTGTTCTGACCCGGAAAATCAAATTAATCCAGGCCCGACCCACCGCCCCGCCACGCCCGTTCAGGCGTAGAAGCCCCGGGCGTTCATGGCCTGGCTGACCCGGTCCAGGGCCAGGATGTAGGCGCCGATGCGCGGGTTGGTCTTGAACTTGTCGGTGGTGGCGAACACCGCCTGGAAGGCGTGGGTCATGTATTCCACCAGGCGCTCGTTCACCTCCCGCTCCCGCCAGTAGAAGCCGATGCGGTTCTGCACCCACTCGAAGTAGCTCACGGTGACCCCGCCGGCGTTGGCCAGGATGTCCGGCACCACCAAAACCCCGTTGTCCAGGAGGATGGGGTCCGCCTCGGGGGTGGTGGGGCCGTTGGCCCCCTCCACCACCACCTTGGCCCGCACCTTGGCGGCGTTGTCCTCGGTGATCTGGTTCTCGGTGGCGGCGGGCACCAGGATGTCCACGGGCATGGTGAGCAGTTCCCGGGCGTCCATGGCCTCGGCGCCCTTGAAGCCCACGACGGTCTTGGCCTCGGCGTGGTGCTTGAGCAGGGCGTGGGTGTCGATGCCCCGGTCGTTGCGGATGGCCCCCTTGAGGTCCGACACCGCCACCATCCGCGCCCCCGCCTCGTGCAGCAGGCGCGCGCTCTGGGAGCCCACGTTGCCGAAGCCCTGCACCGCCAGGGTGGCGCCGGCCAGGGGCTTGCCCAGGCGCTGCATGGCCTCCCGGGCGGAGATGAGGATGCCCCGTCCGGTGGCCTCGGTGCGGCCCAGGCTCCCCCCCAGGGAGATGGGCTTGCCGGTGACCACCGCGTTCTGGGTCTGGCGGGTGTGCATGGTGTAGGTGTCCAGCACCCAGGCCATCACCTGGGAGTTGGTGCCCATGTCGATCCCCGGCACGTCCCGGTCCGGCCCCAGGAGGTCCATGATCTCGGCGATGTAGCGGCGGGTGAGGCGCTCCAGCTCCCCTTGGCTCATGGCCAGGGGATCGCAGATGACGCCGCCCTTGCCGCCGCCGAAGGGCACGTCCACCACGGCGGTCTTCCAGGTGTTCCAGGCGGCGCCGGCCTTGATCTCGTCCAGGGTCAGCCTGGGGTCGTAGCGGATCCCGCCCTTGGCGGGCCCGCGCGCCACGTTGTGCTGCACACGGTAGCCGGTGAACACTTCCCAGCGGCTGTCGTCCATGTGCACCGGGCAGCTGACGATGATGGACCGGATGGGGATGATGAAGACCTGGAAGAGGGCGTCCTCCAGGCCGTACAACTCCGCCGCCACCCGCAAGCGGGCCTGCATGGCGTCGAACGCGGAATGCTGGGTGGTCATGTGCTTACCCCTCGACTTTGTTGGTGAACGTGCTTGCGGGGGCCGGCGCCTCGGGGGGAAGCTCCAGTTCCCTCCCTTTGTGCCAGAGGCCCTCCAGGTTGTAGAAGCTGCGGGTGGACTCGTCCATGATGTGGACGATCAGATCCCCGTAATCCATGAGGATCCAGTTCCCGTTCTCGACCCCTTCGCTGGACAGGGGGCGTTCCCCGGCCAGCTTCAGGGCTTCTTCGACAGCTTCGGCCACGGCCCGGTTCTGCCGGTCGCTGCCTCCGCTCATGAAGGCGAAGGTGTCCGTGAAGCTGGCGATGCCGCTCACGTCAAGCAACCGGATCCGGAAGGCTTTCTTGGAGCGCGCTGCTTCAACCACGCTCGCCAACCGTTGGTCAAGGTTCATTGGAACTCCCATCCAAGTTTAACGGTACCTTTTTTCATGCAGAATCGCAGCCAATACTTGCGGGGGGATGCCCTTGGGGGCCCGCCCCCGCCCCAGGGCCTCCCGCAGGTCCGTGGACGCCAGGTCCAACTGGGTGCCCGGAAGCCAGACCAGCTCGCCCGGCGCGCCGGACCACTGGGCCCGGACGCGGCCGGCCAGCAGCCCGGGCAGCGGCAACGGCCGGGGGTCGGGCGCTCCGGGGCGCGGGGCCACCGCCAGGGACGCCAGCTCCAGCACCCGCTCCGGACGCCGCCAGGCCGGGAAACCGGGAAGCAAGTCGCTGCCCATGATGAAGATCCATGAGCACCCGGGTTCCCGGGCGGCGAGGCTCTCCAGAGTGTCCGCCGTGAAGCTGGCCCCGCCCCGTTCCACCTCCAGGCCCTCCACCCGGAACGGCCGGCCGGTGGCGGCCAGGGCCTGTTCCAGCAGGCGGATCCGGACCGCGCCGCCCGGGTCCAGCCGGGAGGCGGCCTTGTGGGGAGGCGCGGCGGTGGGGACGAAGCGCACCTGGTCCAGCCCCAGGGTCTCCAGGGCGATCTCGGCCAGCTTCAAATGCCCCAGATGGGGCGGGTTGAAGGTGCCTCCCAGCAGGCCCACGCGCATGGGGCTCATCCCTGCCGGTCCGCGGCCAGGGCCTCGGCCAGGCGGAACACCAGGGGCCGGAGGCCGGCCCCGGTCACTCCGGAGATGAGCAGCGGCTCCTGGTCCCGGGCCCGGCACAGGGCCTCGAACCGGGCCCGCCGGTCCGGGTCCTGGAGGGCGTCCAGCTTGGTGCCCACCAGCCAGCAGGGCTTGGCCGCCAGGGCCGGCGAGAACGCCTCCAGCTCCGCCCGGATGATCCGCACGGCCTCCTCCGGCTCCACCATGGGATCGGCCAGGTCCACCAGGTGCAGCAGCATGCGGGTGCGCTCCACGTGACGCAGGAACTGGATGCCCAGCCCGGCCCCGCGGGCGGCGCCCTCGATCAGCCCCGGGATGTCGGCGATGACGAAGCTCACCAGGTCGTCCACCGGCACCACCCCCAGCTGGGGCTCCAGGGTGGTGAAGGGATAGCCGGCGATCTTGGGGTGGGCCGCCGAGACCCGGCTCACCAGGGTGGACTTGCCGGCGTTGGGGAAGCCCAGCAGGCCCACGTCGGCGATGAGCTTGAGCTCCAGGTCCACCTCCCGGACCTCCCCGTCCTCGCCCGGCTGGGCATGGCGCGGGGTGCGGTTGGTGGAGCTCTTGAACCAGTTATTGCCCAGGCCGCCGCGCCCGCCCCGGGCCACGCAGACCGCCTGGCCGTGCTCCAGGAGCTCCGCCAGCATTTCGCCGCTGGCCGCGTCCCGGATCACCGTGCCCAGGGGCACGTCCAGCACGATGCTGGCGCCGTCGCTGCCGTGGCAGAGCCCCCCCGCCCCGGCCTGGCCCCGCCCGGCGATGAAGCTGCGCTGGTGGCGGAACGGGTTCAGGGTGTTCAGGCCGCGCTCGGCCCGGAACGAGACGGACCCGCCCTGGCCGCCGTCGCCCCCGTCGGGGCCGCCCTTCTCGGCGAACTTCTCCCGCCGGAACGTGGCGGCCCCGGGGCCCCCGTGTCCGGCCTCCAGGTGCAGGGTCAAATGGTCAAGGAACATCCGCACATCCGAAACGTAAAGAGAGCGCGCAGGCCGACGCTCGCGGCCGCGCGCCCTCAGGGACCTGGCGGCGGTTCAGGCCTCCACCGGATCCACATGAATGAATCGGCCATGCTGCCCCTTATCCTGGAAGCGGACCCGGCCTTCGATCTTGGCGAACAGGGTGTGGTCGGTGCCCATCCCCACGTTGACGCCCTGCTTGAAGGTGGTGCCCCGCTGGCGGATGATGATCGACCCGGCGGTGACCACCTGGCCGCCGAAAGCCTTCACGCCCAGGCGCTGGGAATGGGAATCGCGACCGTTGCGGCTGGAGCCGACGCCTTTTTTGTGAGCCATGACAAAACCTCTCTGATCTTCCGGTTCGGATTAGGCGTTGATGCCGGTGATGCGAACTTCCGTATAGCCCTGGCGGTGGCCCTGGGTGCGCTGGTAGGTGGTGGTGCGCTTCTTCTTGAAGATGAGCACCTTCTTGCGCCGGTCGTGGCCCAGCACCTCGGCGGTCACGGTGGCGCCCGCCACGGTGGGCTTGCCCACGCTCAGCTGCCCGTCGTTGTCCACCAGGAGCACCTGGTCGAACGCGAAGGCTTCCTTGGGCTGCTTGTCCAGAAGCTCGACCCGGACGACGTCGCCCTCGGCCACGCGGTACTGCTTGCCACCGGTTTGGATCACTGCGTACATGACATCCTCGCTCAGGAGGCTTGGGCGGCGCAGCCAGGAATCAGGTGCGCACTTGCGGAGCCCAAGACAAGGCTGACCAGAATGCCATGTTTTTGTTGAGAAGGCAAGGTGAAAAGGGAATTTGCCGACCCAATGCCCCTTCCCATTCATGATTGAATAAAGCATGAACAAGAAATCAGACCTCGGCCAGATCTTCAGCCTCACGGTCCTGGTGGCCTCCCTGGGCTACTTCGTGGACATGTTCGACCTGCTGCTGTTCCCGATCCTGCGCCAGTCGAGCCTGGCCGCCCTGGGGATCGTGGGCCCGGCCCAGATCGACGTGTACCGCAACCTCCTCAACGCCCAGATGGTCGGCATGCTGCTGGGCGGCATCTTCTGGGGCATGCTGGGGGACAAGCGCGGGCGCCTGTCGACCCTGTTCGGCAGCATCACCCTGTACTCCCTGGCCAACATCGCCAACGCCTTCGTCCACTCCACCTCCGCATACATGGTGTGGCGGTTCGTGGCCGGCCTCGGCCTGGCGGGGGAACTGGGGGCCGCGGTCACCCTGGTGAGCGAGATCCTGCCCAGGCACCTGCGCGGCTACGGGACCACCATCGTGGCGGCGGTGGGGATCTTCGGGACGGTGGCGGCGACGCTGGTCGGCAAGTACTTTCCCTGGCGCATGGGCTACCTGGCCGGCGGCGGGCTGGGTCTGCTCCTGCTCCTGCTCCGGATCGGGCTCCGGGAGAGCGGCCTGTTCAAGGACATGCACAGCTCCAACGTGAGCCGGGGCGACTTCCTCAGCCTGTTCACCAACGCCGAACGGCTGGGGCGCTACCTGCGCTGCATCCTCATCGGCCTGCCCACCTGGTTCGTGGTGGGCATCCTCATCAACCTCGCACCGGAATTCGCCCCCAAGCTGGGCGTCACCGGCCCGGTGCAGGCGGGCACGGCCGTGGCCTTCACGTACAGCGGCATCACCCTGGGCAGCTTCGGCTCGGGCTTCCTGAGCCAGATCTGGGGCACCCGCAAGAAGGTGGTCGGGCTGTTCATCTCCGCCACCCTGGCGGGGGTGGTGTTCTACCTGACCGTGCGCGGGCTCAGCCCGGCCATGTTCTATATCCTGGCGCTCTACCTGGGCCTGGCCACCGGCTACTGGGCGGTGTTCGTCACCATCGGCGCGGAGCAGTTCGGCACCAACCTGCGCTCCACCGTCGCCACCACCGTGCCCAACTTCGTGCGCGGGGCGGTGCCCCTGATCACCAGCAGCTTCGTCTTCCTCAAGGCGCCCCTGGGCTTCGTGGGCAGCGCCGCGGTGGTGGGGGCGGTCTGCTTCACCCTGGCCCTGGGCTCCCTGGTGGGCCTGCGGGAGACCCACGGCCTGGACATGGACTACCTGGAAGGCGAGCCCGGCGCGGCCCGGTAGCCTCAGGCTCCGCGCCAGGCTTCCAGCACCCGGAACCGGTCCCCCATTTTGGCCGGGAGGGTCAGCTGCAGCAGGTTCTCCATGCGCCGCAACCGGTCCCCCGCGGGCAGCCCCTGCCACTCCGCCTCCCACCGGGCCAGGGGCGCGTGGGCGCGGATCCAGCGGCCGAGGGTCTGGAGCGGCGCCGGCCGCAGGCCCTCCGCCTCCAGCAGCCGGGCCAGGCGGGTGAAGTCCACGTCGGCGGTGAGGTCCGACTCCCCCGGGTCCTCCCACCACTTGCCGTCCACGCTGTGGCCCTTGAAGCGGCGCAGGTCGGCGCCCTTGTCCACCAGGCGGGGCGCGCTCTCGCCGTAGTCGATGGCCAGGAACAGGCCGCCCGCCAGCACCCCGGCCAAGTCCCGCGCCAGGCCCGGCAGGGCCTCGCACCAGGGGGCGCCGTCGCCGGGTTCCAGGCCGCCCTCGGCCTGGGCGGCGAACCACTCGGTGGCCGGGCACGCCGCGCCGGGCAGCCAGACCGGGCCCGAGGCGCCCAGGGCCTCGTACTCCCAGCGCTCCCCGTTCCAGCGCCAGGGCTGGGCGGGCAGGGCGTCGAACAGTTCGTTGGATACCACCGCGCCCCGGAACGGCTCCAGTGCCTGGTCCTGGGCCACCAGGCGGGCCTGGCCGGAGGCCAGGAACGGCGCCAGGGCCTCCCGGGCCGCGTCCCGGGCCGCGGGGTTGTCGTCCCGGTGCAGGTAGCGCAGGGCCGCGGCGAAGGGCCCGGAGGCCGCCTGGAGCAGGTCCCGCCCCAGCCAGCCGCGCCCGGCCCCGGGCTCCAGCACCAGGAACGGGTCGGGCCGCCCCAGGGCTGCCCAGGCCTGCTCCAGGCGGGCGGCCAGGGCCTCCCCCAGCAGGGGCCCCAGGTCCAGGGCGGTGTAGTAGTCGGCCCCCTGGAAGCCCCAGGGGCCGGTGGCCCGGCGGTAGTAGCCCGCCTGGGGATGGTACAGGGCCAGGTCCATCACCTCCGCGGCCGGCACCGGGCCCGCCTGCCGGCGGGCGTCGAGCAGGTCCCGCAGCGCCTTCACGGACGGCCTTTCAGGACGGGCCACCGCTGCAGCAGCCAGGGCAGCACCCACTGGGTCACCAGCAGGGCCAGGGCCACGCCGCCCAGCGACGCCAGGCCCAGGCCCCGCAGGCCCCGGTAGCCGCTGAACACCAGGCCGCCGAAGCCGGCCAGGGTGGTGCCGGCGCACACGGCGTTGACCCGGGCCACCCGGGCCGCCGCCTGGGGCTCCAGGCGGGAGCGGTGGAGCAGGTTCATGGCGGTGTCCACGCTCACCCCCAGGGAAATGGGGATGGCCACCAGGGACAGGAAGGTGAGCGGCTCGCCGGTCCACCCCAGGATCCCCAGGACGCCGATCTGGCTGGCCGCCAGGGGCACCAGGGCCAGGACCAGGAAGCGCGGCCGCCGGCCGAACAGGGCCACCACCGCCAGCACCGCCGCCAGGGCCAGCAGGATGATCTGGCGCAGGGCGTCCCGGGCCACCGTCTTGACGGCCCGGAACAGGGGCAGGGTGCCCACCATGCGGGCGCCGGCCGCCTCGATGGCGCCCTGGACCCGCTCCTGGGCCGCCTCCCCCAGGCGCAGGGGCAGGGTGAAGGTGTCCGGGGCCTGGACCGCCGGGGGCGGGCGCCGCCGGATCCCCTCCAGCAGGCTCCACCGGGGCCGCTCGGGGACGGCCTTCACCGGGGGCATCAGGGCCTGGAGGGCCCGGGGCACCGCCAGGGGGTCTCCGGCGCTGGCCCGGAGGGCGGCCAGGGGGCGCTCCAGGGCCACCGGGTCCAGCCCAGCGTCCCCCGCTTCGTCCAGCACCCGCCCGTACCAGGTGTCCGAGCCCAGGACCATGCGCAGGTCCGGGTCCATGTCCGCCCACCAGGGCATGGGCAGCCCTTCCTTGCGCAGGGGCGCCACCACCTGGTTCCACATGGCCGGAAGCTGGTCCGGATCGTCCAGGGGGAACTGCACCGCCAGGGGCTGCAGCCCGGCCCCCAGGGCGTGGCCCAGGGCTTCCTGCAGGGCCAGGGCCGGGTTCCCCTTCAGGCGGAACCGGCGCAGGTCCTCCTCCCAGGTCAGGCCCCGGATGCCCCACAGGCCAGCCAGGACCAGCCCCAGCGCCACCAGGGGCTTCCACGGCGGGATCCCGGCGGCCGGGGGGGTCCGGCGCGCCAGGGGGGCGAAGGTGCCCTTGCCCCGGTCCAGGCCCAGCAGCAGGGCGGGCAGCACCAGGAAGGACGAGGTCATGCACGCCAGCAGGCCCAGCCCGGCGGTGAGGCCCAGGTCCCGGAACCCCGGGAAGGGGGCGGCGATGCACGCCAGGAAGGCGCAGGCGGTAGCCAGCCCCCCGGCCACCACTCCGGGCCCGGTGGCCAGGAGCGCCGCCCGCAGGGCCCAGGGCTTGCCCCGCCCGGCCCGGCGCTCGTCCCGGTAGCGGCTGAACAGCAGGATGCCCACATCGTCGCCGATGCCCAGGAGCACCGCCCCGAAGGCCGCGGCCATGAGGTTCAGCCGCCCCAGGATCCACCCGGTGAGGCCCAGGGCCCAGAGCATGCCCAGAAGCAGGGGCGCCACCACGAACCCGTACCCGGCCAGGGTGCGGAACCCGATCCAGTACACCAGGCCGATGAGCACGAAGCTCAAGGCCAGGCTCATGAGGACCTCCCGCCCCAGCCGGTACGATTCCCAGTAGGCGATGGCGTGGGCGCCGGTGGCCTGGATGGGGAAGGGGCGCCCGGCATGGGCCGCCAGGGCGCGCTCCACCTGGGCGTGGGACACCTTGGGCGGCCGGGGGCCGCCGGCGCCCCAGCCCAGCCAGTGCAGCACCCTGGCGGTGGCCGCCGCGTCGCCGCTGGGGAAGTCCAGCACCAGCGGCACCAGCACGAACCGGCCGTCCTTGGTCTCCAGGTAGCCGGTGCGCAGGACCAGGGGGAAGGCCCTGGCGGACGCGGTGACCCGCGCCAGGGTGCTGTCGCCCTTGGGGAACAGGTCCAGCAGGTGCAGGGGGTCCAGCTGGGCCAGCTTGGCCTTGGCGGGATCCGGGGAGGCCAGGGCCTTGGCGGTCAGGCGCAGGCGCCGCCGCACCTCGGCCGGGTCCCGCAGGGGCGCCAGGCGGTCGCCCAGGAGCATGGGCGCCAGGGCGTAGGCCTTCTCGGTGACCAGCCGCCCCACCGCCCCGTCGCCTTCCAGGAAGCTGCCCGCCGCCAGCAGGGGCGGCCACACGGACGCCCCTTTGGCATCCGGCACGGGCATGGGCGCGGCGATGCGCCCGTCCTCGTCCAGCCCGTTCAGGGGCGCCCCGGACCTGGTGAGCAGCGTGTCCACCAGGTGCTCCGCCCAGTCCTCCCGCGCCTCAAGGTCCTGGCCGGCGCCCTCGGCGGCGAGCCAGAGCAGTTCCTGCTGGCCCACGCCCGCCTCGATGCTGGCGCGCACCACCGGATTGTCGGTGGGCAGAAGGCTCATGAGGTCCAGGCGCCGCTCCACCCGCAGGGCCCCCAGGCCCAGCACCAGGGTCAGCCCGCCGAGGACCAGCCACAGCCCCGCGGAACGGCGCAGGTGCAGGCGCAGGATGGCGCGCAGGATTCTGCCCATGCGCTAGCCGGTGCTTTCCAGCAGCCGCTCCAGGGTCGGGCGCAGTTCCACCCGCTTGCTCGTGGCCAGCCGCCGGAACAGGCTGGCGTCCTCCAGACGCAGCAGGGGATAGGTCTCCTTGTCGGTGCCCTGCAGGCTCTCCGCCCAGCGGGCCGCAGTGATCACCGTGGGCAGCTGCTCGCCGTACCGGTGGTCCAGCAGCTGGGCCAGGGCCCGCACCACCCGGATGTCCGCGTCCATGCGGTCGAAATCGTCCAGCACCAGGCACGGGGCGGCCAGCAGGGGCGCCATGCGGTCCCGCTCGCCCAGGAAGTCCGTGTTCCGGAAGCTGCGGTTGTCGTAGTAGATGTCCTTCAGCTCCAGGCTGAAGGTCCGCACCGACACGAACAGGCCCGGCTGCCGTGACCGCTCGCACCAGGCCTTGAGCACCGCCGCGGCCAGCGTGCTGCGCCCGCTGCCGGGCGGGCCGTCGATCCACCAGAAGTCCGCCTGATCCCGGTCGCTGCGGGTCCAGTTGGCCAGGCTGCGGTAGCCCTGGGGCTCCTGGGCCGGGCGCAGGTCACGCCAGGCGGCCTCCCCGTCCCCCAGCTGACGGAACCCGCACTTGTGCAGGATCAGCTCCAGCTTGGCGCGCAGGTCCTGGGGCAGGGTGGCGCGGGTGAGCTCGTGCTCGAGCATCTGCTGGGCCATGGCCAGGGACGCGCCCAGCTTCTCCCGGGAGTGCCGGATCTTCCACCACTCCCAGAAGCCTTCCAGGCTGGCGCCCCGGTAGCGGGGCGGGATGCCCTCCAGCACCCGCTGCGCCGCCGCGGACCCGACACATTCGCAGGGACGGGCGGGGCTGAGCGGATCCGGATCCAGCACGACGCCCAGGCCCCCGCAATGGGGGCAGCCGTCCCGGCCTTTCACGCCCGGTCCCCCTTGAGGAACTGGCCCAGCAGGACCCGGCGCCGGTCGCGGATCTTCATGAAGGCGCGCTCCTCGATCTGGCGCACCCGCTCACGGCTGATGGGCGGGTCGAAGGACTGGCCGATGCGCTCCAGAGTCATGGGGTCCGTGCCGTCCAGGCCGAAGTGCAGGGCGATGATGCGGCGCTCCTTCTCGTTCAGGAGACCCAGGCTCAGGCGCACCTGGTCCAGGAAGGATTCCTGGTCCATGGTGTCCATGGGCGAGGGCTCGATGCTCTGCTCCAGGCTGTCGCCCAGGGTGAGGTCCGACTCGCCCATGCCCTGCTCGGTGGACACGGTGGAGGTGGTCTGCTGGAGCAGCTGCAGCCGCTCCACCTCCTCGGCGGTGAAGTGGCTGGCGTCGACGATGTCCTGGACCGTGGGCACCCGCCCCAGGTCCTGGCCCAGGCGGTGGGCGATGCGGTTGAGCTGCACCAGGTGCCCGGCCACCTTCTGGGGCAGGCGGATCTTGCTGCCGTGCTCGGCCAGGGCGTGGAAGATGGCCTGGCGCACCCACCAGGAGGCGTAGGTGAGGAACTTGTTCTCCCGCTCCGGATCGAAGCGCTTGGCCGCTTCGATGAGTCCCAGGTTGCCTTCGGAGATGAGGTCCAGGAGGTCCAGGCCCATGCCCTGGAACTTCCGGGCTTCCTTCACCACGAAGCGCAGGTTGCCCTCCACCAGCATGCGCAGCCCCTCGGGGTTCCGCTCCCGCTGCCACAGCCGGCCGTAGAGCCGCTCCTGCTCAGCGGTGAGCAGCGGCAGGTCGCGGATGGAATCGAAGTACTTGTCCAGTGACCGCTCTTCTAGATGCCGTTGGGGCACATTCCACCTTCCAGGGAGGGATCAGGATATCAAAAGGGGAACCTGCTTAGCGCTTGCGCAATCCTTGGGACGTGAGTTTCACCAGCCCTGTGGAAGGAATGCCCTCCCAAGCCCGTTCGGGTTCAATGCCGGCGGCTTTCATTTTCTGTTCATATTTTTCCACGGCTCGCTGCATTTCCTCCTGCATTTTTTTCATCCGGTCCCGCAGGTTCAGGACCACTTCGACCCCGGCCAGGTTCACCCCCAGGTCCCGGGTGAGGCTCAGGATGAATTCCAGGCGCTCCAGGTCGTCTTCGCTGTAAAGCCGGGTCTTGCCCTCGGTGCGGGAGGGCAGGAGCAGGCCTTCCCGCTCGTACAGGCGCAGGGTCTGGGGGTGGATTTCGTAGCGGGCGGCCACCACCCCGATCATATATGAACCGCTTTTGGGATCCCGGCGCATACCTCTCTACCTCCAGGCATCGGCTCGAATGGCGGCGTCGTTCAGCTCCGCCAGTTCCCGCAGCAGATCCTTGCTGCGTTCATCAACGATCTTGGGCGTGACGACCTTGATCCGGGCGAACAGGTCGCCCCGCTGGGGACTGCCCGGGATGGGCATGCCCAGGCCCTTCAGGCGCAGGCTGGCGCCGCCCTGGGTGCCCGGAGGGATCTTGATGGTCGAATGGCCGTCGGGGGTGGGGATCTCCACCTTGGTGCCCAGGGCCGCTTCGGTGAAGCTGATGGGCAGGTCAAGATAAAGGTTGGGGCCCCGGCGCTCGAACCGGGGGTCCGGTTCCACCTGCACCTGCAGGTACAGGTCCCCGGACCCTCCGCCCCGGCGCCCGGCCTCGCCCTTGCCGGCCACCCGCAGGCGGGTGCCGTCCTCCACCCCGGCGGGGATGGCCACGGTGACCGTCTCGGCCTTGGGCACCCGTCCCCGTCCCTGGCAGGTGGGGCAAGGGGCGGCCTTCTTGCCGGTGCCCCCGCACACCGGGCATTCGACGCGGGTGTGGAAGAACCCGCCGCCCTCTTCCGTGAAGCCCCGGCCGCCGCAGGCGGAGCAGGTGGCGGGCCGGGAGCCGGGCAGGTCGCCGGTGCCCTGGCAGGCCCGGCAGGTTTCCGTGCGCTGCAGGCTGAGGGACAGCTTGGTGCCGTGGAAGGCTTCCCGGAAACCGATGCGCACCACGTGCTGGGTGTCCTCGCCGGGCTTGGGCCCGCCTCGCCCCCGGGTCCGGCCGCTGCCGAAGTTCCGGAACAGGTCCTGGAACGTCTCGCCGAACCCCCCTCCCCCGGGATCGAAACCCTCGAAGGAGGGCCCGGGGCCGGCCGCGGCCGGCGGTCCCGCCGGGTCCCCGTAGGTGTCGTAGTTCTTCCGCTTCTCCGCGTCCGAGAGCACGTCGTTGGCCTCGGACAACTCCTTGAACTTGGCCTCCGAGTCCTTGTTCCCGGGGTTCAGGTCGGGGTGGTACTTGCGGGCGAGCTTGCGGTAGGCCTTCTTGATGTCCTCTTCGGAGGCGCCTCGGGGCACGCCTAGGATCTTGTAATAATCGGGGTGGGCCATGGCAGCAATCTACCGTAAATTTGCGCCGGGTGGACTCATGTTTTTTCAGGATGGAAAAAGAGCCGGGACCTGGGCCCCGGCTCCCCGCATCCTGCCGCCGAGGTGGGTGCTGGCGCTTCAGCTCACCACTTCGGCGTCGATGACGTCGTCGTCCTTCTTGCCGTCTCCGCCGCCGCCCGGGGCGGCGCCGCCGGTGGGCGGGGCCGGGGGCGGAGTCTGCTTGTAGATGGACTCGGCCAGCTTGTGGGATTTGGCGTTGAGGGTCTCCAGGGCCTTCTGGATCCGGGCCTTGTCCAGGCTGGCCAGGGCCTCCTTGCCTTCGCTGATGGCCGTCTCGGCCTCCTTGCGGTCGCCTTCGGGCAGCTTGTCGCCGTGCTCCTTGATGAGCTTCTCCACCTGGTAGATGGTCTGGTCCAGGGTGTTCTTGTCCTCGAGCAGCTTCTTGCGGTCCTCATCCTCGGCCTTGTGGGCCTCGGCCTCGCGCACCTTGGCCTCGATCTCGTCCTTGGACAGGCCGGTGGAACCGGTGAGGGTGATGCTGGCGTCCTTGCCGGTGCCCTTGTCCTTGGCGGTCACGTGTACGATGCCGTTGGCGTCGATGTCGAAGGTCACCTCGATCTGGGGCAGGCCCCGGGGCGCCGGGGGCAGGCCGCCCAGGTGGAAGTTGCCGAGCAGCTTGTTGCCCTCCACCAGCGGGCGCTCGCCCTGGAACACCTCGATGTCCACGCCGGGCTGGTTGTCCGCGGCGGTGGTGTAGACTTCCGAACGTTTGGTGGGGATGGTGGTGTTGCGCGGGATGATGACGCTCATCTGCCCGCCGTTGGCGTTGATGCCCAGGGACAGGGGCGTCACGTCCAGCAGCAGCACGCCCTTGATGTCGCCGGCCAGGACTCCGCCCTGCACCGCGGCGCCCACCGCCACCACCTCGTCCGGGTTCACGCTCTTGTTGGGCTCACGGCCGAAGATGGCCTTGACCAGCTCCTGCACCTTGGGGATGCGGGTGGAGCCGCCCACCAGCACCACCTCGTCGATCTCGTGGTGGGACAGCTTGGCGTCCTTCACGGCGTTCTCGCAGGGGATGCGCAGCTTCTGCAGGATCGGCTCGATCATGGCCTCGAAGCGGGCCCGGGTGAGGGTCTGGGTGATGTGCTTGGGGCCGCTGGCGTCGGCGGTGATGTACGGGAGGTTGAGGTCGGTCTGGGTGGTGGAGCTGAGCTCGCACTTGGCCTTCTCCGCCGCCTCCTTCAGCCGCTGCATGGCGTCCGCCTGCTTGTGCAGGTCGATGCCCTCCTGCTTCTGGAATTCCTCCACCAGCCAGTCGATGACGATCTGGTCGATGTTGTCGCCGCCCAGGTGGGTGTCGCCGTTGGTGGACTTCACCTCCACCACGCCCTCGGACACTTCCAGGATGGAGATGTCGAAGGTGCCGCCGCCGAAGTCGAACACGGCGATGGTGCCGTCCTTCTTCTTGTCCAGGCCGTAGGCCAGGGCGGCCGCGGTGGGCTCGTTGATGATGCGCATGACCTCCAGCCCGGCGATGGCGCCGGCGTCCTTGGTGGCCTGGCGCTGGGCGTCGTTGAAGTAGGCCGGCACGGTGATGACCGCCTGGGAGACCTTCTGGCCCAGGTAGGCCTCGGCGCTGTCCCGCATCTTCTGCAGGATGATGGCGCTGATCTCCTCGGGGGTGTAGTGCTTGCCCATGATGTTGACCACGCAGTTGCCCTTTTCGCCCCGCTCCACGGTGTACGGCACCAGGCGCTGCTCCTTGTCCGAGTCAGCGAAGGGCAGGCCCATGAAGCGCTTGATGGAATAGACCGTGTTCTTGGGCTGGGCCACCGCCTGGCGCTTGGCCGAAGCGCCCACCAGGCGTTCACTGGTCTTGGGGTTGAAACCCACCACGCTGGGGGTGGTGTTGGAACCTTCCGCATTGGGGATGACCTTGGGCTGGCCGCCCTCCATGATGGCGACGCAACTGTTGGTCGTGCCCAAATCGATGCCGATGATCTTGCCCATGCTTGCCTCCGTGGTTCGTGCCGGTTGGAACAGATGCCTTCCAGGCCATGTTCACCTTTCCAGTTTAGAGCCAGGGATCGCCCTGTCAATGAAATCTACAAAATTTGACTAAGATTTCTTTAACCGATCACCTGCAAGCCAGTATGCCGGTCTGGACTTTCCCGGGGCGGTACACTGGTTCCATGCTGGTTCGCCCCTGCCCCATCTGCCGCAAACCTGTTCGCTGGGATACCACCCCCACCCGGCCCTTCTGTTCCGACCGCTGCCGGCTGAAGGACCTGGGGGCGTGGAGCGGGGAGGGCTACCGGGTGCCCGGAGCCCCGGAACAGGAAGAAGGGGAAGGCTGGTCCGGAACGCCCCAAGACCCGGAGCCCGGCTAGCACGTATCCCGCGCTTCCCGGGTCTGGAGGCGGGGCTGCCGGCGAACCTCTCGGCGTCTCCCGCGGGGATGCGCGAGACACGATGACATTCCCGGACTTGGCCCCTGAAGGAGGGGCTGGTAATCAACTAAATAAGAATCCTCACTATTTTTAAGACCGCCAGAATGAGACTGGCGATGCACCCGAGCGACAGGCCAACAACGGCGTTATTCCCGGCGAAATTCATGACCACAGGCGCTCCCATGATGGATGGTTTTCTTCGATGCCCCGGGCTGGCCGGGGGATTGGGTCGTTGCCTCTTGGATGCATCCACCCGGCTCCCGATCCCTTTTTCCGCTGGCCGGCGGAGATTTTACGTACTCGCCACAGGCTTTCTTGTGCTAGAAGCAAACCATGCGTTTTGACGTCCTTACCCTGTTTCCCGAGCTGTTCGACGCGGCCCGGACCGGGGTCACCGGGCGGGCCTTCCGGGACCTGGGGCACCACTTGGAGACCTTGAACTACCGGGCCTTCGCCGGCAACCCCTGGGGACGCGTGGACGATTCCCCCTTCGGCGGGGGCCCGGGCATGGTGCTGCGGCCGGACGTGTTGCGGGACGCCCTGGCGGCCTTGCCCCGGGCCGGGCGGGGCCGGGTCATCCACTTCTCACCGGCGGCGCCGCCCCTGGACCACGCCAAGGTGGTGGAACTGGCCGCCCTGGACCAGCTGATCCTGGTGTGCACCCGCTTCGAGGGGGTGGACCAGCGGGCGGTGGACCGATACGTGGATGAGGAATTGCGGGTGGGTGAGGCGGTCCTGTCCGGGGGGGAGCTGCCCGCCCTGTGCCTCATCGACGCGGTGTGCCGTTGGCTGCCCGAAGTGCTGGGCAACGAGGCCTCGGCCCAGGAGGACAGCTTCGCCACCGGGCTGCTGGACCACACCCACTACACCCGCCCGGCGCGGTTCGAGGGCCAGGAGGTGCCCCCGGTGCTCCTGGGCGGCGACCACGAGGAGGTCCGGCTCTGGCGCCTGCGGGAGGCCATGGAGCGCACCCGGCGGCTGCGTCCGGACCTGTGGCGGACGTTCCTGGAACAGCGCCTCGGCGGCCTGCCCCGGACCGACCAGTGGTGCGCCTGGCAAGCGGAACATCCCGAGGACCGGGACCGGCCGAAGCCCAAGGGCTGGCGGGGCTGGTCCCGGTAGCCGGCGCAGGCTTTCTTTTTGGCGCATTTCAGGTAGACTGGAAGGCCCCTTCCCGGGTTCGGGTACCATGTCCCGCCGTAGTGGCGTCTGGACCGCTGGCCCAATAGGAGACGTCATGACGAACATTATCGATCGCCTCGAGGCGGGCATGATCCGCACCGACCTGCCCCGGATCGCGCCCGGCGACACGGTCAAGGTCCACGTGAAGGTGAAGGAAGGCGAGAAGGAACGCATCCAGGTGTACCAGGGCATCGTGATCGGCATCCGCGGCGGCGGCATGCGCACCACCTTCACCGTGCGCAAGATCAGCGTGGGCGTGGGCGTCGAGAGGATCTTCCCCCTGCACAGCCCCTCCATCGACCACCTGGAAGTCCTGCGCAGCGGCAAGGTGCGCCGGGCCAAGCTGTATTTCCTGCGGGAGAAGCTGGGCAAGGCCGGACGCCTCAAGGAACGTCGCCGGGCGGAAGTTCCGGGCGAATAGCCGGGCACGCGGTCGGCAACAAGGCCCGGCGCGATGCCGGGCCTTTTTCCCGTGCCTGATGGTACGCTAGGGCCACAGCCTTGGAGTCCCGATGCGAACCCGTTATCTTTCCATCGCCCTTTGCCTGGCCGCGGGCATGCTGCCCCTGGGCGCCCAGCAGACCGAAGCCGGAATCCAGGGATCCCTGGTATTCCCCCAGCAGGACCTGCGCACCGCCACCGGCGGGCGCATCGGCTTCCAGGTGGGCGTGCACGGGGCCATCGACCTGGGCGGCGGCAACGAGATCCGCCCGCGCATCGACTACACGAGGGTGGACGGCGGCTCCTTCAGCCTGGCCTCCCTCACCTCCACCACCACCGTCTACGGCGTCGGCCTGGGTGCGGACTACCTGCGCTACCTGGAGGAGCGGCGCCGGGGCCTGTACGCCTTCGGCGGCGTGGGCCTGGTGTGGTGGTATTCCCAGTACCGCTTCGCCGGCAGCACCCGCCTCACCTCCCCCACCGCCAGCATCGGCGTGGGCAACCGCTTCAACGCCAACTGGGGCATGGAATTCGGCCTGGAGGTGGGCCAGTTCCGCTCCTCCCTGGGCAGCTACAGCTCCCTCAAGGGCGGAGTCTGGTACCGGTTCTAGTTACACTCGTTGGATGCAGAAGCGGCCCTTTCGCACCGTGACGCTCCAGGGCACCCAGATCCTGGTGGAGCCCCTGCCCCACGTGCGCAGCTGTTCGGTGGGGTTCTGGGTGAAGCGCGGCTCCTGCGGGGAAGGGCCCGAAGAGGAGGGCCTGGCCCACTTCATCGAGCACACGGTGTTCAAGGGCACCGAGACCTTCCCGGACCCCCAGGCCATGGCCGAGGCCACGGACCGCCTGGGGGGGAACGTGGACGCCTTCACCGGCAAGGAGAGCGCCTGCTTCTACGGCAAGGTGCTGCGGGAACAGCTGCCGGCCCTGGTGGAACTGCTGGGGGAGCTGGTGACCACGCCCCGGTTCCAGGAGGATGAGCTGGCCCGGGAGCGCCAGGTGATCCTGGAGGAGATCAACCAGAGCGAGGACCAGCCCGATGACTGGGTCAGCGAGTTGTTCTACGGCCATTTCTGGGCCGGCGGCACCCTGGCCCACCCCATCCTGGGCACCCGGGACCAGGTGGCCGGGTACGGCCACGCCCAGGCCCAGGCGTTCTTCCGCAAGACCTACCGGGCGCCCAACCTGCTCATCGCCGCCGCCGGGGATCTCCAGCCCGAGCCCTTCCTGGACCTGGTGCGGCCCATCCTCGCCCGCCTCCCCGAGGGCGCCGAGCCGGCGCCTCCGCGCCCCAACCGGCCCCAGGCCTTCCTGCTCAACGTGCCCCGCCGGGAACTGCAGCAAGTGAGCCTGGTGATGGGCTTCCCGGCCTTCCCCCACCAGCACCCGGACCGCTCGGCCCTGAACCTGCTCAGCTTCGTCCTGGGCGGGGGCATGGCCTCCAGGCTGTTCATGGAATTGCGGGAGAAGCAGGCGCTGTGCTACCAGGTGGGCGCCTACCTGAGCCAGTACGGGGACACCGGCGCCCTGCAGATCGCCGCCAGCTGCGCCCCGGAACGGGCCCAGGAGCTGGTGCGGCGCACGGTGCGGGAGTGCGCCCGGCTGCGCCGGGAGGGGGTGGGCGCGGACGAGCTGGAGCGGGCCAAGCTCCAGCTGCGCACCAGCCTGGTGCTGAACCAGGAATCGGTCAGCAACCACATGTTCGCCCTGGCCCACCAGGCCATCCACATGGACAGGTGGCGCAGCCTGGACGAGCAGATCCGGGAAATCGACCAGGTGGACCTGGACCAGGTGCGCCGGGTGGCCCAGGCGGTGCTCCAGCCGGAGGCCTTCGGGGTCTCCGCCCTGGGCACCGGCCGCGGCACCGGGATCCGGCACCGGGATCTCGCCGACGGCCTTTGAAGCGGTTCGGGAGCGGTCTGTGCCGGTCTGGGGGAGCGCTCCACCACCAGCCGCCAGGATGGTGGTCTGCCTTGGCCTATCCTTTGAACCTTGAATAAGTGACATTTCCTTATAAAAGGCCCAAACTTTGAGGGTCATGACCTCCAGCCATCCCCTCAACCCGGAAGCCGCCAGCCCGCTGTACCTCCAGCTGCAGCGCTCCCTGCGCATGCTCATCCAGAAGAACGAGTGGCATCCGGGCATGCGCCTGCCGGCGGTGCCCGAGCTGGCCCAGCGCTTCCAGGTGCACCGGCTCACGGTGCTCAAGGCCCTGGCCGGGCTCAAGCGCACCGGCTGGGTGCAGACGGTCACCGGGCGGGGCAGCTTCGTGGCCGACCATCTGCCCGAAGCCCCGGCCCTGCGGGATCCCGAATCGTTCCCCTTCCAGGGTTCCAGCCTGAAGGTCCGGGAGGACGAACTGGGGCCCTGGCTGGGGGAGACCCTGGGCGCGGCCCAGAACCGGTCGCTGGAGAGCTTCTCGGCCAACTTCCCGCCGGCGGACCTGCTGCCGGGGGATGCCCTGCGGCGGCTGTACGTGCAGACCATGAAGGACCTGGGCCCCGATGCCTGGGGCTACGGGAATCCGGTGGGGGAACCCACCTACCTGGGGGCCATCGCCCGGTGGCTGGCGTCGGAGAACGAACCCATCCCCGAAGGCTGGGGCATCCGCGCCACCCCCGGCGCCCAGGCGGGCTTGGCCCTGGTGCTGGAATCCCTCACCATCCCCGGCGACCGGGTGCTGGTGGAGAGCCCGGGCTACGTGGGCGCCCTGGCCCTCATCCAGACCCTGGGCCGGGAGCCGGTGCCGGTGCCGGTGGACCGCAACGGCATGAACACGGAACGGCTCGGGTCCCTGCTGCAGAAGGGGGACGCCAAGCTGCTGTTCACCGTGCCCACCTTCCACAACCCCACCGGGCTCACCTTCGGCCGCACCCGGAGGGAGCGCATCCTGGCCCTCACCCGCACCTACGGGGTGCCGGTGGTGGAGGACGACACTTACGGGGACCTGCGCTTCATCGGCGCCCGCATTCCCTCCTGCCGCAGCCTGCCGGCCGCCGACCACGTGATCCAGCTGGGCAGCTTCTCCAAGTCCGTGGCGGCCGGGTTGCGCCTGGGCTACCTCATCGCCCCCACCCGGGTGCTGGACCGTCTGGCGCCCATCCAGGAAGTGCACAGCATCTCCGTGCCCACCCTGTCCCAGGCGGTGGTGGGCCATTTCCTCGATTCCGGGGCCTTCAAGCGCCACCTCTCGCGCCTGCGCAAGGCCCTGCGGGAGCGCCGGGACGCCATGCTGGAGGCCATCCACGCCAGTTTCCCCCGGGACTCGGAGATCACCGAGCCCAAGGGCGGGATGCACCTGTGGGTAGTCCTGCCCGAAGACCAGTCGGCCCTGGACCTGCACCGCACCGCCATCGCCCACGGGCTCAGCTTCGCCCCCGGGCCCTTGTTCTTCCCCGACGGCCGGGGAACCAACTGTCTGCGCCTCAACTTCTCAACCCATGCGCCGAGCGTCACCCGCGACGCCATCGCCCGTCTGGGCGGGCTGATGCATCCTCGTTCGGCCGCCTCCACCTGAAGGAGCTTCCGTGAGTCCCCTCACCGTTCCTACCACCCACTTCGACATCCAGCTGGCCAAGGAGCCGCTGCCGGCCGAGGAGCGGGCCAAGCGCATGCAGAACCCGGGCTTCGGCAAGGTGTTCACTGAATACATGATCGTCATCCCGTACAACGAGGAGACCGGCTGGGGGCGCGGGACCCTCAAGCCCTACGGCCCGGTGGTGCTGGATCCGGCCGCCTCGGTGCTGCACTACGGCCAGGCCATCTTCGAGGGCTTCAAGGCCTACCGCCAGCCCGACGGACACGTCAAGACCTTCCGCCCCGAGGCCAACGCCAACCGCTTCAACGCCTCCGCCCGGCGCCTGGCCATGCCGGAACTGCCGGTGGAGCTTTTCGTGGAGGCGGCGGACCTGCTGGTGGCCCAGGAGCGGGACTGGGTGCCAGGCAACGTGGGTGAGAGCCTGTACCTGCGCCCCTTCATGATCGCCACCGAGGCCGCCCTGGGGGTCAAGCCCTCCAAGGATTACCTCTTCTTGCTGATCGCCTCCCCCTCGGGCGCCTATTTCGCCCAGGGCGCCAAGCCCGTGACCGTGTGGATCTCCGAGAACTACGTGCGGGCCGCGCCGGGCGGCACCGGCTCCGCCAAGTGCGCCGGCAACTACGCCGCCAGCCTGGTGGCCCAGAAGGAGGCCAAGGGCGAGGGCTGCGACCAGGTGGTGTGGCTGGACGCGGTGCACCGCCGGTACGTGGAGGAGATGGGCGGGATGAACATCTTCTTCGTCTACCAGGAAGGGGGCAAGACCGTGGTGGTGACGCCCATGCTCACCGGCACCCTGCTTCCGGGCATCACCCGCCTCACCCTGCTGGACCTGGCCAGGAACCTTGGCTACGGGGCCGAGGAGCGGCGCATCTCCATCGACGAGTGGGAGGAGGCCCTGCGGGAAGGCCGCATGACCGAAGTGTTCGCCTGCGGCACCGCCGCGGTGATCACCCCCATCGGCACCATCAGGAGTACTCACGGCGAGTGGGTGGTGAACAAGGGCGAGGTCGGGCCCGTGTCCACCCAGCTGCGCAAGTCTCTGCTGGAGCTGCAGCACGGGTTGGCGCCGGATCCCAACCACTGGCTGCACGAGGTCTGCTAGACCGGTCAGGAACGGGCCTCCGGCAGGGGCACATGGCGGGGCGGCACATCATCCTCTTCGACGGCCAATGCGGCTTCTGCCGCCGGGCGGTGGCCCGGGTGACCTCCCGGGACCGGAAGGGGATGTTCATTGCCATCCCGTACCAGGATGCTCCCTGGCCGCCCATGACCTCTGACCTGAGCGCAGCATGCGCCCGGGCCGTCCACGTGGTCCGGTCCGACGGCGGGGTCCTCCGAGGCGGCCGGGCGGTCCTGTTCATCCTTGAACACACGGGCCTGGGGTCCCTGGCCCGGCTCCTCGCCCATCCGCCTTCCGTCTGGGTCGTGGAACTGGCCTACCGGGCCGTGGCCCGGAACCGGGCCTTCTTTTCCCGGTTCTTCTGAACTCGAAGGGGGCCCCGACTGGGGCCCCCTTCAAGTGCGATCAGTGAAGCTTACGCGGCCGGAGCGGCGGCAGGCTTCTGCTTCTTTTCCTTCTTCTGCTTCTTCGCGGGCTTGGCGGGCTTCTCGGGTGCCGGGGTGGCAGCCGGAGCGGCGGCGGGAGCCTGGGCGGTCAGGGCCGGGGCGGCGGCGGGAGCGGCCTTCTTCTCAGCCTTCTTGGTCTTCTTGGTCTTCTTCATGGGCTTGGCGGCCTTCTCGGGGGCCGGAGCCGGGGCCGGGGTGGCGGCCGGAGCCTGGGCGGTCAGGGCCGGGGCGGCGGCGGGAGCGGCCTTCTTCTCAGCCTTCTTGGTCTTCTTGGTCTTCTTCATGGGCTTGGCGGCCTTCTCGGGGGCCGGGGTGGCGGCCGGAGCGGCGGCTGGGGCCTGGGCGGTCAGGGCCGGGGC